>Ga0209039_10003439_pt1 | contig 12379 bp, 10 predicted proteins | sample BogFormECP12_OM1_FD_188238 | JGI IMG/M metagenome (GOLD analysis project Ga0209039, IMG submission 188238) | Bog forest soil microbial communities from Calvert Island, British Columbia, Canada - ECP12_OM1 (SPAdes) (version 2) | ecosystem: Environmental > Aquatic > Freshwater > Wetlands > Bog ...
GACGGCGTGGTCGGCGGGGGGCTGCTCACCGGCGGCATCGACCCGGCCACCGTGGTCTCCGCGCTCGGGCTGCCCGCGGTCACCTGGTGGACGAAGGTCTCGCCGCCGATCATGAACCACCTGGTGGCGGCCATCAACGCGGTCTGGACCGGAGCCTGCGAAGTGGCGCTCGTCTACCACTCGGTCTACCGGGTCGGCGGCTTCTCGCGTAGCGCCAACGCGGACCCGTTCCGGCGCCGGGCCGCCTTCGGGCTGCCCGACGGCCGGGCCGCCGCCGGCGACGGGCACACGGACACCGAGCCGTGGAGCATGCACGGCTCAGCGGGCTACGCCGCCTGGGCGGGCCGTTACCTCGCGGAGTTCGGCGCCTCGCGGGAAGATTTCGGCCTTATCGCGATCAACGGCCGGAGCAACGCGGCCGTCAATCCGAACGCCGTACTGCGCGAGCCGCTGACCATGGCCGGCTACCTCAGCGGCCGGATGATCCGCGAGCCGCTGTGCCTGTACGACATGGATGTGCCGGTCGACGGCGCGGACGCGTTCATCGTGACCACGGCCGAACGGGCCCGCGACATGCCCGCCGCCCCGGTCCTCATTCACGCGGCCACCATGGGCATGACCGCGCCGCCCGAAGAGCACCTGGCGGCTGGGCTCGAGGCCACCGGGCAGCCGCTGGCCGCCCGCGACCTGCGGGCCAAGAGCGATCTGTGGCTCGACGACATTGACATGTTCTTCCCCTACGACGGCTTCACCATCGTGGCCTTGCGCTGCTTCGAGAGCTACGGGTTCTGCGGTCCCGGAGAGGCCGGGGGGTTCCTGGCCGACAACTGGGACGCGGTGGAGAACCGGATCAAGATCAAGGGGCGGGTGCCGGTGAACACGCACGGCGGCAGCCTGTCCGAGGGCGGCTCCCAGGGAGCGGGCCACCTACGCGAGGCGGTGACCCAGCTGCGCGGGCAGGCGGGCCGCCGCCAGGTGCCGGGCGCGCGGGTCGCCCTGCTGACCCCGGGGGGATTTTTCTTCAACGCGCAAGGGTTGGTCCTGCGGGCCGGCTGAGATACAGGAGGAGTCATGAGTTTGCTCGACGGCAAGGTCGCGATCGTGACCGGAGGCGGCCGCGGGCTCGGCCGCGCGCACTGCCTGGCGCTCGCCGCCCACGGCGCGGCGGTCGTGGTGAACGATCCCGGCGTCGGGCTGCACGGGGAGAGCACCGACCAGACCCGACAGACCCCGGCCGAAGCGGTCGCGGCCGAGATCACCGCCGCGGGCGGCCGGGCGCTGGCCGATCACTCCTCGGTCACCGACTGGGCGGCCACCGAGAAGCTGATCGCCCTGGCGGTCGCGGAGTTCGGCCGGCTGGACGTCGTGGTGAACAACGCGGGCATCCTCCGCGACCGGATGCTGTTCTCGATGACCGAAGAGGACTTCGACGCGGTCATCGCCGTGCACCTCAAGGGCACCTTCGCGATGACCAGGCACGCCTGCGCTTACTGGCGTGAGGAAGCCAAGCGCGGCGCCGGCCGCGGGGGGCGGATCATCAACACGACCTCGGGGACCGGCCTGTTCGGCACGGTCGGCCAGGCCAACTACGGGGCCGCCAAGGCGGGCATCGTCTCGCTGACCACGATCACCGCCCTGGAGATGGCCAGGTACGGGGTGACCGCGAACGCGATCTCGCCGATCGCGCTCACCAGGATGACCGACGGCATCGCCGGGGTCGCGGTGCGGAACCCGGTGCCGGACGGAACCTTGGAGGGCTTCGATCCGCAGGATCCGGCCAACGCGTCCGGGCTCGTCGTCTACCTCGCGTCAGACGCCGCGTCCTGGCTGACCGGCCAGGTGTTCCGGGTGCACGGGAACCGGGTGCAGCGGCTGCGCGGCTGGCGGTCGGCTGGTGAGTACCGGAGCCAGTCCGGCCGGGCCGTGGAGCCGGGCGAGCTCATCGCCGGGCTGCCGGAGGTGTACGGCACCGCGCCCGCTGGGCGGCTGCCGGACCCCGCGGTGCACGGCACGTAAAATTCGGGGCCTTCACTCACCCGCGAGCCAGGAGACCAGGTAGAAGACCCCGAAGGGGTCATCCGCGTAGAGGATCTCCGTACTGGGGGCCCGGCCGGGCATCGCCCCGGCGAGAACTTGCCATCCGGGCCTGCCGGCCGCGAGCAGTTCGCGCGCCAGGCCCTGGTCCATGGCCCGCAGCGGGCCGAGGTCGCCGCTGCGCACCGCCCCCTCGATCGCCGCGTCGAAGGCCGCCGCTCGCGGGTCCAGGTACCCGGGGGCCCGCAGGCTGCGGCACGCGCTCCCGTCGGCCATGACCAGCAGCCCGACCCGGTCGGCCAGGGTACGCAGGTCCGCGCCGAGCCGCAGGCAGGCCGCGGACGGCTCGTCTTGGTGCACCGACTGCAGCAGTCGCGGCCCGGTGTACCCGGCCTCGTCGAGCAGCCGGGCGCCGAGCCCGAGCGGCAGCGGCAGGGGTCTCGGGGTCGGTCCCGTCGATGTGTCCCGGGTACCGAGCGCCGGGCCGAACGCGGCCAGGTTGAGGCGTCCGTCGGCTGGCCAGACGGCCGTGCGGCGTCCCGGCCCGACGACGGCTATGACCTCAGGGGAGGACTTGACCAGCCGTCCGGCGGCCGCCGCGCAGGCCTGGCGAAGCTCAGGGATAACTGGATCCAGGCCGGTCAGCTCGCGGGCCAGCAGCGGCGCCGGGGGGCAGATCGCCACGCCGGCGATCACCGGTGCCCGCCCCGGCTAGGCAAGTCCGCGCACCGCTCGTGAAGGCGCCCGGTCACCCTGGATGGCCGAGACCATGTCCAGGACCTGGCGGGTCTGCGTGACCTGATGCGCACGGAAGACGCGGGCCCCGAGCCACGCGCATACCGCGGTGGTGGCCAGCGTTCCGCTCAGCCGCTCGTCGCGCCCGGCGTTCAGGGTCTCGCCGATGAAATCCTTGTGCGACAGCGATACCAGGACGGGCCAGCCGGTTGCGACCATCTCGCCCAGTCGCCGGGTGACCTCCAGCGAGTGCCAGGTGTTCTTCCCGAAGTCATGGGCCGGGTCGATGAGCACCCGCGAGGGGTCCACGCCCTGGGTAACGGCGCGGTCGGCCAGGGCCAGCGTCCGCTCCAGCACGTCCGCCATCACGTCGTCGTATTCCACCCGGTACGGGCGGGTCCGCGGCGGCAGGCCGCCGGCGTGGCTGCATACCAGGCCCGCGCCGTACTCGGCGGCCACCTCGGGCAGCCGCTCGTCCCAGCCGCCCCAGGTGTCGTTGAGCAGGTCCCCGCCGGCCGCGCACAGCTCGCGTGCCGTCTGGTGCCGCCAGGTGTCCACGCTGATCACCAGGTCGGGGTACGCCGCCCGCACCGCGGCCACGAAGGGGACGGTCCGCCGGATCTCCTCTGCCACCGTGACCTCCGTGCCGGGCGCGGCCGGCACGCCGCCGATGTCGACGATGTCGGCGCCCTCGGCCACGACCTCGTGCACGCGTTCCATCGCCGCCGTCTCCTCCCAGGTGGCGCCCCGGTCATAGAAGGAATCGGGCGTGCGGTTGACAATTGCCATGACCAGCCGCTGCTGCGGCCCGAAGGATCGTCCCCCCAGGCGAAGTGTCCGCTCTGCTTGCCCCGGGGGGACGACCCCCCCAGGCCCCCCAGGTTCGGGGGGACCCATCCCCCCGAACCCCCCTTGGCCGGTCATCGCCAGACTCCGTCGCGGCTAGCTGACCGGCCGACCAGGCTGGCCACCGGCGGCCGCTCCTGCACCGGGATCGGCCGGGCCACCGGGCGGACCTGGGCGCCTTCCCTGACATACTGCTGGAGCAGCGGGCTGGCGGGCACCGCACTCCCGCCCACCTCCCCAGCCTCCTTGACTGGGCGCCTGCGCTCCGCCACGATGAGCAACTCCGCGGCCATCAGGGCCAGATCATGGTCGGTCTGGTGCTTGTGGGCACGTGAACCCAGGTCGACCTGCGCGATGGCATCCAGCCCGCGCGTGGCGGCGGTGTCGAGCAGGGTGGACAGCTCCACCCCGTACCCCACCGGGATGCTGAGCGACTCCATCAGTTCGCGCCGCGCCGCCCATTCTCCGGCCAGCGGCTGGGCCACGCCCGACAGCTCAGGCCACCACAGGCTCAGCAGGGGACGGGCCACCAGTTCGGTGACCCGGCCGCCTTCGGTCGAGGTAGAGCCGTCCGTCCCCGTCGCGATCCTGGCGTAGAACCCCTTGACGAGCTGTACGCCAGGATCAGCCAGGAGCGGCCCGAGCAGGCCCGTGACGAAATGCGGCCCCCACTGCGTCAGGTCGGCATCGATGAAGACCAGCAGGTCACCCTCGGTGACGAGCAGCGACTTCCACAGGGCCTCGCCCTTGCCGGGATAGCCGCCGAGCTCCGGCGCGATGTCGCGGGCCCCGTGCACGGCCGCGCCGGCCTTCGCGGCTGCCGCCGCGGTCCCGTCGGCCGAATCTGAATCGATGACCACGACCTCATCGATCAGAGGTATCCGCTCCATCAGGGCCGCGCGGAGCGAGCCGACCACCCCCGCGATGGTGCGCTCCTCGTTGCGCGCGGGAATCACCACGCTGATGCGCACGTCGGCCCGCCGCTTGTCCTCCAGCAGCACCTCGGCCGGCCAGTTCCGCCAATGCCAGGTCCGCCGTCCGTACCACGCCTGCGCGTGGCTGTGCACCTGCTACCCCCTGGCCTTTCCGCGCCTGTCGAGCGCACCGCTGGCAACCACATCCGGCACGGCAGTGCCAAGCCGACATCTCCACGTTACGCCAGCACCTGTCCCGCCAACGCCAGCCCCGGCCCCGGCACGATGGCGGCCAGCGAAAGCGGCAACGGGAAGACACGGCTGCCTGCGTTGGTTCAAGGCTTCCGGTTGATGATCCTCATGTGCTGGCTCAATCCGGACGTGCGGCCATCGAAGACACGGGCTGCGTAGGCGGCCGCCTGGGTACGCTGCTCCATGCCGAGCTTGACGAACAGCATCGACACGTAGTTCTTCACCGTCTTCTCCGAAACGAACAGCCGCTCGCCGATCTGCCGGTTGGTCAGGCCTTCCCCGATCAGCTCCAGGACCCTGCGCTCCCGCGCGGTCAGCCCGCCCAGCGGGTGGCGCCGGTCCGTCTCGTCCCGCAGCCTGGCCATTGCCTTGCTCGCCGCACGAGGATCCACCAGCGACTGACCGGAGGCGACCATGCGGACCGCGTCGACCAGATCCAAGCCGCGGATCTGCTTGAGCACGTAGCCGGCTGCTCCGGCCATGATCGAGTCCAGCAGCGCCTCGTCGTCGCTGAAGGCGGTGAGCATCAGGCACGCTACCTCCGGCGCCCGGGAGCGGACCTCCCGGCAGACCGATACCCCGTCACCATCAGGCAGCCGGACATCGAGCACGGCGACGCCGGGGCGCAGCGCCGGAATCTGGGCCAGCGCGGAGGATGCGGTGCCCGCCTCGCCGATCACCTCAATGTCCGGCTCGGCCTCCAGAAGAACGCGGACACCCCGGCGGACGACCTCATGGTCCTCCAGCAGGAACACGCCGGTCCGCCTTTGCGGCGGACCGCCGGACGCCTTCTTGCTCACCGGACCTGACACCTGACCTTCGCACCCAGCCCAGCAGGCTGGACGGGACCGTATCTATGTGACCTTAGGCAGGTCACCCGGACCGAAGTACCGGCAAAGGTCCCGTGCGAGCAGCCCGGACGGCCTGCGTGTCTGGCCCAAGCGGACTCCCCGGGCCGGGCCGTTCGGCCCTGCTCGTGCCCGCGGACCAGACATGGCGTCAGGCCTCGGATCGACTCGTGATCAGCGCAGCTAAGGCCGTTTATGCCACACACCCCGGCCGTGCTCGCCCGGCCGCACTGGCGTTCCTCGCGGTACAGTCAGTGAATGCGTGTCTGGCCCGGTACGGCTTATCCGCTTGGTGCCACCTGGGACGGGTCGGGGACCAATTTTGCCCTGTTCTCCGAAGTGGCCGAGCGGGTGGAGCTGTGCCTGTTCGGTCCGCGTGACCGCGGGGAGAGGCGGGTCGAGCTCACCGAGGTGGACGGTTTCGTCTGGCACTGCTACCTGCCCGGCGTGGGCCCGGGCCGGCACTACGGGTATCGGGTACACGGCCCGTATGCGCCGGGCCGCGGTCACCGGTGCAATGCGGCGAAGCTGCTGCTCGACCCGTACGGCAAGGCCGTCGCGGGTCAGGTGCGCTGGCACGATGCTCTGTTCTCCCACCGGTCCGGCGCGCCGGAGACGATCAGCACTCGCGACAGCGCCCCCTTCATGCCGCGCAATGTGGTAACAAACCCGTATTTCGACTGGGCGGATGACCGGCCGCCGCGAACGCCGTATCACGAGACGGTGATCTACGAGGCGCATGTCCGCGGCCTGACCGTGCGCCATCCCGAGGTCCCGCCCGGGCAGCGGGGCACCTATGCGGGCCTGGCCTGCCCGGTCATCATCGACCACCTGACCCGGCTGGGCGTGACCGCCGTCGAGCTGATGCCGGTGCATCAGTTCATCTCAGAGCGGCAGCTGGCGGCGGGCGGCCGGTCCAACTACTGGGGTTACAACACGATCGCGTTCCTCGCGCCGCACAACGGCTACTCCTCATCCACCGAGCCACATGGCCAGGTCACCGAGTTCAAGTCGATGGTCAAGGCGCTGCACGCGGCGGGCATCGAGGTGATCCTGGACGTCGTCTACAACCACACGGCCGAGGCCGGCGCCTCCGGTCCGACGCTGTCCTTCCGCGGCATCGACAACGCCGCGTACTACCGGCTCGCCGACGACGATCCCGCCGTCTACCTGGACTACACCGGCTGCGGCAACAGTCTCAATGCCCGCAGTCCGCAAGCGCTGCAGCTGATCATGGACTCGCTGCGGTACTGGATCCTGGACATGCACGTGGACGGGTTCCGTTTCGACCTGGCCGCGGCCCTGGCCCGGGAGCTGCTTGACGTGGACCGGCTGGCCGCGTTCTTCGATCTGGTCCAGCAGGATCCGGTCATATCTCAGGTGAAGCTGATCGCCGAGCCGTGGGATGTCGGGGAAGGCGGCTACCAGGTCGGCAGGTTCCCGCCGCTGTGGTCGGAATGGAACGGCAAGTACCGCGACTGCGTACGGGACCTGTGGCGCGGCGAGCCCGCTGTCCTGCCAGAGTTCGCCCAGCGGCTGGCCGGCTCCAGCGACCTGTACGAGACCAGCGGGCGGCGGCCGGTAGCGTCAGTGAACTACGTGACGTGTCATGACGGGTTCACCCTCGCGGACCTGGTCAGCTATAACGGCAAGCACAACGAGGCCAACGGCGAGGACAACCAGGACGGCACCGGTGACAACCGGTCCTGGAACTGCGGGGCGGAAGGCCCGTCCGACGATCCGGCGGTCAGCGAGCTGCGCGCCCGGCAAGTCCGCAATTTCCTGGTCACGCTGTTCTGCTCACAGGGCGTTCCCATGGTGTTGGCCGGTGACGAGATGGGCCGCACTCAGCGGGGCAACAACAACGGCTACTGCCAGGACTCGCCGGTGTCGTGGGTGGACTGGGAGAACTCCAGCAAATACGCGGACCTGATCGACTTCACCGGCGCGCTGTCCGCGCTGCGCCGCGCGCACCCGGTGTTCCGGCGGCGCAGGTTCTTCAGCGGGCGCCCCGCCCCGGCTGGCCCGGGTGGCCTGGGAGACATCATCTGGCTAACCCCATCCGGCCGAGAAATGACCGATGCGGACTGGCACGCCGGCTACCCGAGGTCGCTGGCGGTCTTCCTGAACGGTGACGCCATTACCGAGCCCGGTACCCGCGGCGAGCCCATCCGCGACAAACATTTCCTGCTGCTCTTCAACGCGCACCACGATGCCGTGCGGTTCGTCCTGCCCGGCGCCGATCACCCAGTCGGCTGGCATGTTGTCGTCGATACGGCGGCGCTGCCGAGCCGACCTGGCGCCGGCGCCGATGGTTCGGCTGCGGTGCTGCCCAGCGGGACGGAAGTAGACGTGACCGGCCGTTCGGTCATGGTGCTGTGCGTCGCTGACGATTACGTTTCAGCCACGGTGTCCTTGACGTAGTCCTCCCGCAGCGTCAGGACCTTGATACGGATGTTGGCGCTGTGCATCGGCAACTCGCCTTGCACTATCAGCCCGATCTCCTTTCGGTCGAAATACCTGGCTGCGTCCTGCGGCGAGTCGAAGGTGAACTCCACGACACGATGGGGTGTCGCCGGGTAAACATTGTCGTACGACGCCAGCCGCCGCAGCTCAGCAGGAGCCTGAAGAGCATCCGCGATCGATCGGACCCACTTGAGGTACTTGTCCTTGCCTCTAGGCGGATAGTCGATCTCGTAGACATACTTGATCACCGGAGAAATCCTTCCGTCGGTGCCGCGACCCCACCAGCGCCGACGGCACGTGGCTATGGTCCGCCTGAGTCCGGCGTTCGACAAGAGCGCGACCCCGGATATGCTCGCGGCCGCACGATGTCACGACTTCCGCAGCCAGCCGCCTGCTGCGTGCCAGAACCCGTACAGAACACCTGACCTGGGCTCCTACCCTCGGCGCTCATGCTCATCCGCCCCGTCTATCTCCTCATGGTCCGGCTATTCGGCCGGCTCGTGCTACCCGTCCCTTACCACATTCCCTATCGGGGCTACTGGAAGCCGGCAAGCGGTCTCGGGCAAGGTGGTGGCGACCGGACAGGTCGCGGTCAGCATCGCAGGTGAGCGGCCGGGCGTGCCCTGGCAGGCGCCGGAGCCGGAACGGCGGGGCAACTAGCACCGGCTGGTCGGCGGCTTTATCCTGAAGGCCAGCTAAACCTAGGGTAAGTGGTCTGGCATGCGGATCGCAGTGCTCGGGGCCGGGGCGTGGGGTACCACGGTGGCCTCCCTCCTGGCGGGGCACCACGATTGCACCATCTGGGCCCGGGATCCGGAGCTGGCCAGGGAGATTTATGAGCGTGCCGCCAACTCGCGCTACCTGCCCGGGTTCGCGCTGCCGTCCGCGCTGAAGGCCACGGCGGACCTGGAAAAGGCCGTCCATGACATTGACCTGCTGGTCGTCGGCGTGCCCACGCACGGTTTCCGGGCCGTCCTGGCCGATGTCCGCCCCTGGCTGCGGCCGTGGATCCCGGTCGTCAGCCTGGCGAAGGGCTTCGAGCGCGGTTCGCTGCTCCGCATGACGCAGGTCGTCCGCGAGGAACTGCCGGGCCATCCCGCCGCCGCCCTGACCGGGCCCAACCTGGCCAAGGAGATCATGGCCGGCCAGGCCGCGGCGAGCGTGATCGCGACCGAGGACCTCGAGGTGGCCCGGGCGCTGCAGTCCATCATGCGGCGGGGCCTGTTCCGGATCTACACCAACGACGACGTGATCGGATGCGAGCTCGGCGGGGCGCTCAAGAACGTGGTGGCGATCGCGACCGGCATCGCGCAGGGGCTGGGCGTGGGAGACAACACCAGGGCCGCGGTGGTCTGCCGCGGGCTGGCCGAGCTCACCCGGCTGGGCGTCGCCATGGGCGGGCAGGCGGCGACCTTCGCCGGCCTGGCCGGCATGGGAGACCTGATGGCCACCTGCATGAGCCCGCTGAGCCGCAACCGGTCGCTCGGCGAGCAACTCGGCGCCGGCCGGACGCTGGCGGAGATAACCAGCGCGACCCGGACCGTGGCGGAAGGCGTCGGTACCGCCTTCACCGTGCACGAGCTGGCCGAGCGTTACAGCGTGGAAATGCCCGTCTGCCAGGAGGTGTACCGGGTCCTGGCCGGGGAGATCCCCGCGCCACAGGCTTACCGCGGGCTCGGCAGGCACCTGCAGGCCGGTCACGAGCGCGAGCCGGGGTGACCAACCGGCCGTGGCCACGTTGCCCGGCTAGGTGCCCTGTGTCAGCATGTCGCCATGGCGGAATGGTGGCGCATCGACCGTTCCTGGGCCGATGAGTGGAAGCGGACCTGGACGGAGATCATCTCCATGTCCTCCGCTGCGGCCGCGTCGATCGGCCTGCCCCAGCCGGCCACCCTGCCTGGCGACCCGTTCGCCATGGTGGTGCACGCCGCTCGGGCCTGGCTCACCGGGAAGAAGAGGACGTTCCGGTTCGCCGGACATGACCTGACGCTGACCCTTTCCGACATCTCGGTCGATGGCGCGGACCTCGCCCGGGTCATGGGCCGGTACGGCAAGGTCCGTATTTCCGTACGAGACGTCCACTGGCACGTCTACCAGCTCGAGCGAATCGAGGTCTTGGCCAGCAATGTGCACGTACGCCCGGGCGTACGGCTGACGCTGGTGACCGCGCCGGTTCACTTCGAGGCTTTCATCTCGGCCTCGTTCGCCTCCACCTGGCTGGCCACCGTATCGCCCCGCCTTGAGCTGGCCATGGTGGCCGGCCTCCCGCGGATCGGCGTGGCTGGCGTGCCGTGGGTGCGGCTGGAAGTGGAAACAGGCGCCGAGGGCCAGTCCATCAGCATGCGGCCGCGCGCCCTGTACCTGCTCGACCGGCGCGTGTCACTGCGGTTCCCGGCGTTCAACCTGGCCCTGCCGGACCTGCCCGCCGGGTTCACGCTGACCTCCGTCGAGCCCGCGCCGGGCGGCTTCCTCGTCCGAGGCCTGTTCAGCGAGTGGCAGCGGTCCCTGTCGCGGGATGACATCGAGCGGCTCCTGGCCGGGATGCGCGCGGGACAGGACCGCCTCGACGTCTGATGATTGCGTCAATCTAGTGGGACGGAAACACATCGGCAGCGCACGTCCGGAGGTAGCGACGACATGAGATCAGGGGCGGAGCCAGCTGGCGGCGGGCCGGAACCCGGAGAGGAGCCGTCCGGACCATCCCGCCGCGGGCCGCTGGCCGGAGTGCGGGTGCTCGAACTGGCGGGCATCGGTCCCGGGCCATTCTGCGCCATGATGCTCGCCGACCAGGGCGCGACCGTGCTGCGGATCGACCGTCCCGGAGCCGGTAACCCGCGGCCCGAGAGTGACCTGCTGAACCGCGGCCGCCAGTCCGCCGTCCTCGACCTGAAGCATCCGTGCGCCACCAACGCGCTGCTCCGGCTGGTCGATGCCGCCGACGTGCTGCTCGAGGGCTTCCGGCCGGGGGTGACCGAGCGCCTCGGCGTCGGACCCGATGTCTGCCTGCGCCGCAATCCCCGGCTGGTGTACGCGCGGATGACCGGGTGGGGGCAGTTCGGGCCGATGTCCACCGCGGCCGGGCACGACATCGGGTACATCGCCCGGGCCGGCGCCCTGCACGGCCTGGGCCGGGCCGACGGCCCGCCCCAGTTCCCCGCCAACCTGCTCGGGGACTTCGGCGGCGGCGGGATGCTCCTGGCCTTCGGCATCTGCGCGGCTCTGGTCGAGCGGGCCACGTCCGGGCGGGGCCAGGTAGTCGATGGGGCCATCGTGGACGGGACGGCGGCGCTGCTCGCCATGTCGCTGATGTTCATGGGCCAGGGCAGCTGGCGCGACGAGCGCGGGGTGAACCTGCTCGATGGCGGCGTGCCCTGGTATGACGTCTACGAGACGGCGGACGGGGAATGGCTGGCCGTCGGCGCCCTGGAGCCGCAGTTCTACGCCGCGCTGCTGGCCGGGCTGGGCCTGACCGACGTACCCGCCCGCGACGATCCGCAGAACTGGCCGGAGCTGCGCGCGCGGTTCTCGGCCCGGTTCAAGGACCGGACCAGGGACGAGTGGGCGGCCGCCTTCGCCGGAACCGACGCGTGCGTCGAACCGGTGCTGTCGATGCACGAGGCCGCCGCCGACCCGCACCTGACCGCCCGGGAGACCTACGTCGTCCGCGACGGCCTGATCCAGCCGTCTCCGGCACCGCGTTTTTCCCGCACCCCGGGTCGGCTGTCCGAGCCGCCTCCCGCACCTGGCCAGCACACGACCGAGGCGCTCACCGACTGGGGCCTGGCTGACGCGGCGGACCTGGTCGCCTGCGGCGCCGCCATCCAGGCCTAGCCGACCGCCATTTCTGCGGCGGTCAGCACCACCTCCCGGGTGATTTTGCTGTCCGGTCCTGGTTAGCGTCCCAGACGATGGATCAGCCGTAGCCGGGGCATGGCCTGGGCTGATCCGGTCGGGCACTACGGATCCTCCCGGCTGCTGCCTTGGACGGGGTCGGCCCCGCGCATTTCTCCGCAAGCAGACCTGGGGTACGGTTAAGGCACTAGTAAGCCCGGTACGGGCGCGCGCTCGTGGCGCGACTTGTGCACCCGGCAGCTGCTCTGGACCCCGGCGGTGCAATGCCAACCGTCACGATGGGCCTCCAGGGAGTTCCGATGATACGTTCCTCCGGCGCAGCGGTCCCCACGCTCGGGCTCTCTCCGGTGCCGCGCGGGCGCCGATGGGCCGCTCTGGTGGTGCTGTGCGCCGCCGCGCTGATCGTCAATGTGGACAACACCATCCTCAATG
>Ga0209039_10003440_pt1 | contig 12376 bp, 9 predicted proteins | sample BogFormECP12_OM1_FD_188238 | JGI IMG/M metagenome (GOLD analysis project Ga0209039, IMG submission 188238) | Bog forest soil microbial communities from Calvert Island, British Columbia, Canada - ECP12_OM1 (SPAdes) (version 2) | ecosystem: Environmental > Aquatic > Freshwater > Wetlands > Bog ...
CTTTGATTTTGGCGGCATCCGCTGCCGGGGGCTGCGCGCCATAGAAGGGGACGGCCGCGGCCAGATCGGCGCCCATGCGCACGGCCAGGGTGTTGGCGATCCCTCCTCCGAAGCAGAAGCCGACAACGCCGATTTTGCCGGTACAATCCGGACGCGCCTTCAGCCAACGCGCGGCGGCGATGAAATCCTCCGTCATCTTGGGCTTGTCGACTTTGTTAAACGCGGCCGCGCCTTTCTCGTCGTCACCGGGATAGCCGCCCACGCTGGTGAGCCCGTCTGGCGCAAAGGCAATGAAGTTGGCGGTAGCGAGGCGGCGCGCGACATCTTCGATGTACGGATTGAGCCCGCGGTTTTCGTGAACCACCAGCACTCCGGGCAGCTTTCCGGGGGCCTTCGCCGGCCGAACCAGGTAGCCGCGGATGTTTTCATTGCCCAGCGGCGAAGGGACCGTGGCGTACTCCGCTTGGATGCGCGCGTCGTCCTTGGGAACCTGCTGCGCCCAAGCGTAGTTGGGGCGGAGGCTTTCCCAAATTCCCATGGCGGTCAAGCCCCCGACGGCGAACTTTTGGGCGCCCTCGAGGAAGGCGCGGCGGTCGATGCCGCCGTGAACATAATGGTCGAAAAGGTTAAGCAACTCCTGGGGATAATCGCTGGCTTGCTTCCGCTCCATGGTGGTCCTCTCCTGGCTAGAGGAAGCATATCACACTCGCGGTTTCGCCCCTGACCGCCGGGCGTGAGATGATGATCTGACTATGCCATCCGCACCTCACGTGGAGAAACATTTCGAAGCTTCGGCGACGGTCCGGGACGTAGTGATCGGAATGTCGGACGGCCTGACCGTGCCATTTGCGCTGGCCGCGGGGCTCACCGGAGTGGCCGCGGCCACCAGCCGCCTGGTGGTGGTCGCCGGCCTCGCGGAGATCGCCGCCGGGTCCATCGCCATGGGGTTGGGCGGATACCTCGCGGCGCGCACCGACGAAGACCACTACGAATCGGAGAAGCAGCGCGAGATCCGCGAGTGCGTCGAGTTGCCGGAGAAAGAGACCGAAGAAGTGGCCGAGGTTTTCCGCGGCTACGGGATGTCGGAAGAGGAAATGCGCCCGGTGGTGAAGGCCATTTGTAGCGATCAAAAGCGCTGGGTGGATTTCATGATGCGGTTCGAATTGGGATTCGAAGAGCCTGATCCCAAGCGCGCGCGCAACAGCGCCGTCACCATCGCGCTATCGTACATCGTCGGCGGCCTGGTGCCGCTCTCTTCTTACATGGCGATGGACAATCTGAAAACCGCGCTCACGTTTTCGGTGGCCGTGACGCTGGCCGCGCTGTTCGTTTTTGGCTACGTGAAAGGCCGGTTGACGGGCATCGCGCCCCTGCGCGGCGGCCTGCAGACGGTGGTCATCGGCGGTCTGGCGTCGGCGGCGGCGTTCGGCCTGGCGCGCTGGATCAGCTAGCGGAGTTGGTGGGACAGACGATCGGTTTTTGTCGTCTGTCACGGCTGCCGTGCTCTAGCGAGGACCTGACAGACCACGAAAGGCGATGGTCTGTCCCACCTTCCGTAGTGGGATAATACAAACAGATGGAGGGGTTCCCACACCAAGCACCCAACCGCGTTCCGCGCCGCGTTTTCCTGATCATGCCTTTGGCCTTCGCGGGGCTGATCGCGATTTCACGGCGAAGCGAGCATCGCCTGCCGGATCCGCGAGCGGGCGGCGCCGGCCCATGGATCCCGATCGTCGTGTTCTCCGATAATGGAAACAGGAGGGAGACTATCCAAGTGCAAAAAATCGTCAAGTCCGAAGCCGAATGGCAGCGCGAGCTGACCCCCGAAGAGTTCGCGGTAGCGCGCAAGAAGGGCACCGAACGCGCCTTCACGGGCCGCTATTGGAACAATCACGAAGCCGGCATGTACCGCTGCGCGTGCTGCGGAACCGAGTTGTTCCTCTCCGGCGACAAGTTCGATTCCGGCACCGGATGGCCGAGTTTCTCCGCCCCCGCCGCGAGCGAAAACGTCAGCACCGAAACCGACCGGAGCCTCTTCATGGAGCGCACCGAGGTGTTGTGCAGCAAGTGCGACGCGCACCTGGGCCACTTGTTTCCGGACGGACCGGCGCCCACCGGCCAGCGCTATTGCATCAACTCCGCGGCGCTGCGTTTCGAGCCGAAGAAATAGCTCCGCGCGGCGCCACCGATCCCGCTACCATAACTGATAGATGACCGCTCGTAAACGGAACCGCCGTTCTTACCGCGTCTTCCGGCTGGAATCCTGGGAGGCGTTTCTGCAACTCGTTACCAAGCCGCCGTATTCGAACTGGGCGTTTCGCGGCGAACGCGACGAACGCTGGCCGCTCTATAGCTCGCTTTCGCGCTATCTGCAAAACTTCGGCGTAGCGCGCCAGGCGTGGCCCGCCCAGGAAAGCCGCATTCTCCGCATCTTCAAGCGCAAAGCCCACCAGTTTCTGGACAAGCCGCCCGACACCGCCGACGACTTCCAGTGGATGGCGCTGATGCAGCACCACGGCGCGCCCACGCGCCTGATCGACTTCACGTGGTCACCCTACGTGGCCGCATTTTTCGCATTGGAGCGGACACTGGCCGACGGCGTGGTCTGGGCCATGAACCCGGCCCGCATCGAAAGCAGCCGCGCGGAGAGGCCGAAGCAGGTAGACCCGCGGCAAAAGGCCCACTTCGCGCGTTATTTTCTGAAGGGCAACCACCGCTTCATCTGGATGGGCGAACCGCACACCATGAACCGGCGGCTGATTGCGCAGTCGGGCACGTTTGCCGTGCCGGGCGTGCTCGATATGCCTATCGAGGACATCCTGCGGGATGCCGACCCGGAGAATATTCTGGCGAAGATCGTGCTCACGAACCCGGTCCGCGAGGTGGGGATGCGGGAGTTGTATCGCATGAACATCACCTACGCAACGTTATTTCCGGATCTGGATGGGCTGGCGAAATCGATGGGATATGAACTGGAATTTCACTGGGCGTACAATCCGCGGACCATGGAAAAGTATGAGAGATAGGTTCTTGGTGCCTGTCATAAGTCTCGGCTACGCGCTGCCTCGCTTGCGAACGCTCTTTTTCCCGGTGCCTTTATGATCGCCTCCCGTCCCGCCGCCTAACCGGACCGAGGCTGATTGAGACCTGAACCTCCTGAATTTCTTTCGAGGGAGCTCGCCCGGGCCTTTCGGAAGCGGCTGGTCTCAATTGCTCAATCGGAGAGCTCCCGTTCGCGGTCACCAGTCCCACCGACAACGCCGCGCCTCTACCCGCAGGCGCCACCGCCGTTTCCCCCGACCGCCGAATGGCCCGCAACAAATCCAACGCCTCGGGCAGCGCGAACTGCTCGCCCAAGTACGCTTCGACAAACCTACCTCCCCGGATCTCGCCGCGCGATTCCAGCCGCCGCAGCGCCCCAAGCAAATCGCGCCACGGCGGGGCCACCGGCTCACGAGCGGCCACATCGCGGAACAACACGCCCCAGCGCAATAGCAACTGGCGGGCGAAAATCTCGACCAGCCCGCTGGGCGGCTCACCTGCGCGCCGCAGCAGCGCCCAGCGGCCGGGCGCGTGCCGCGGCCGGCGCGCGCGCCCCTTGCTTTGACCGGCGCGCCGCTTGGGATCGAGCAGGGCGCGCAGATTCTCGAAACCGTCGGCCGTCACCAGGCCCGCGGCCACCAGTTCCCACAATGCGTCCTCCACTTCGCTCGACAGGCGGCCGGTTGCGTGCGTCAGGTCGGTAAAAAACGATGCGCCGTGCCGTTCAATCGCGGCCAGCACTTCGCGCGCCGGGTGCGACAGCGATTCCTCAGGCGACGGCTGCGGCGCGGCCAGCAGCCAGGGCGAATCTTCGCGCAGAAAGATGGCGAGTGGCGCCACGCGCGTGGGACGCACGCGGCGGCTTTTGTTTTCTTCCGGCTCGCGCTCGAAAGCCGGATGCGGCGATAGCCGGCCCCAAGTCACTTCGCCGGCCAGGCAGAGATCGTCCAGGTACTCCGGTTGATACTTTGCCACGCGGCGCGGCAGCACTTCCGATTCCCACGCAGCCGCCGGAAACTCCGCGCCCTGCAACTGCCGGATGATCTGCAAGGTGCCGTCTACGCCGTGCAGTTGGGTTCCGGGCGCAAGATGCTGCCAGCAGTTCAGGAAGGCGAAGAAAGCGGCGGTTGTGACGGGTTCGATCTCGCGGCGCAGCCGGCCGATGGTGAGGCGGTGAATGCGCGCCAGCAGGTTGCGGTGGCACCATTCCACTTCCGCTTCGGACGAGCTCGGCGTGAACCGGCCGCGCAGAATCTGCCCTTCGGCTTCCAATTGGGCCAGCGCCTGGTCGACGAGTTCGCGCGGCATGGCAAGCGATTGCGCCAGGTAAGATGCCCGCAGCGGACCGGAACATTCGAACCAGCCGCGCAAAATCTCGGCGGCGCAGGCTTCGGGAGATTCGGGAATCGCCCGGCCGCCGGGCGGTTGCGCGATGGGCGGGTCGAAAGTGGCTTGCGGATAGACGCGAAGAACCAGATCAAGCCGTTCGGCGGGAACCCAATAATCGCGGCCGCCGGCCGTCAGCGTGGTGGCACGCCGGCCGGCCGCCAGTTGCTCGTAATTGCCGGCGCCCGACACCTGCCCCACCGGAATCAAACTCCAGCCGCACAGCGCTTCGTGGAGCTCATCGGGGTCGCGCGTGGGCGGCCACGCCTCGGCGGCCACTTGCGCGATGGCCGCCGCGTCCAGGGCGCCCGCGCCTTCCGAATCGTCCGGCAGGGTGCGGCGCATCTGCACCATGCGGGCGCGGCGCTCTTCGAGCGGGGCGTCATCCAGGTAAGCGTACGGATTCGAGTTCAGGATCTCGTGAGAGAACGGGGAAGGCTCCGGCGTGTCGATGGCCACGGTGCGGATGGCGCCTTCGTGTATGGCGGCGAGCACGGTGCGCAGGCCGTCGAGGTCCATGGCTTCGTGGAGACAGTTGGCGATGGTCTCCTTGACCAGCGGATGATCGGGAATGCGCACGTCGCCGGAGAGGTTTTCGGGACACGCCGCCTGGTCGGGAAAGACCGCGGCCATCAGGTCGTCGGAGCGCATGCGTTGGATGGGCGGCGGCACTTTGCGACCACCCTGAAAGCGCGGAATGGTGAGCGCGCGCGATGCGTTCCAGCGCCAGCGCGCTGTAAACATGGGCGCCGGCAGCACCGCCTGGGTGAGCACTTCCTCCACTGTGGCGGGCCGCAGGAATTCAAACACGATGTCCAGCGGAAAGGAATGCTGCTCACCGAGCGAGATCACGATGCCGTTATCGGTGGCCGCGGCCTGCAGTTCGAAATTGAAGGACCGGCAGAAGCGCTTGCGCAGCGCCAGGCCCCAGGCGCGGTTGATGCGCGCGCCGAAGGGCGCGTGAATCACCAGTTGCATGCCGCCGGCTTCGTCGAAGAAGCGCTCGGCGATGACGCAGGTATCGGTGGGCATGGCGCCCAGCGCGGCGCGTCCGGCGCGCACGTATTCAACGGCCTGTTCGGCGTCGGCGCGGTCGAGGCCGCATTCGGGCGGGCAGGCGCCCGAACCATACACCTCTTCCCGCAAGCGCGCCACTTCGCGGGAAAGCTCGAGGGTGCGGCCGGGCGCTTCGCCGCGCCAGAAGGGAATGCCGGGCGCGGCGCCGTGGGCGTCTTCCACGCGCAGACGGCCGGCTTCCACGCGGCGAATACGCCAGGAGGTGGTGCCCAGCAGGAAAATGTCGCCGGCCATGCTCTCCACGGCGAAGTCCTCATCCACCGTGCCCACCGTGACGCCCTCGGGCTCCGCGACAACCAGGTACTGCGCGGTCTCCGGGATGGCGCCGCCCGACGTGATGGCCGTCATGCGCGCTCCGCGGCGCGCGTGAACCCGCCGGTTGACGGCGTCGCGATGCAGGTAGGCCCGGCCGCGCCCGCGCGAAGTGGTAATGCCTTCCGAGAGCATCTCCAGCACTTTGTCGAAATCGGCGCGCTCCAGCGTGGCGTAGGGAGCGGCGCGGCGCATCAGCGCGAACAGTTCGTCCTCCGCAAAATCTTCGCACGCGCACGCCGCCACCATCTGCTGCGCCAGGATGTCGAGCGCATTGTGCGGGATCTCCAGGCGGTCGAGCTCACCCCGGTGAATGGCGCGGACCAGCGCGGCGCACTCCACCAGCTCATCGCGCGTGGTTGAGAAGAGGCGGCCTTTGGGCAGCGCGCCCACCCAGTGGCCGGCGCGCCCGATGCGTTGCAACCCCACCGCGATGGAGCGCGGCGAGCCGATCTGGCACACCAGGTCCACCGTGCCGATATCGATTCCCAGTTCGAGCGACGCCGTAGCCACCACGGCGCGCAGCTCGCCATTCTTGAGCTTCTGCTCCGCATCCAGGCGCAGCGCGCGCGACAGGCTGCCGTGGTGCGGCAGCACGGCGTTCGAGCCCAAGCGCTCACCCAGGTGGTGGGCCACCCGCTCCGCCAGGCGCCGCGTGTTGACGAAGACCAGCGTGGTGCGGTGCGCGCGGATCAGCTCGGCCGTGCGGTCGTAGATCTCGTCCCACATTTCGTTGGTGGCGACGGGGCCGAGCTCGTCGCGCGGCACCTCCACGGCCAGATCCATCTCGCGGCGGTGCCCGACGTGGACGATGCTCGCCCGCTCGCTCAGGAATCGGGCCACATCCTCGATCGGCTTCACCGTCGCGGAAAGCCCGATGCGCTGCGGCGCGGCGCCGCCGTTCTGTTCCACCAGGCGGTCGAGCCGCGCCAGAGTCACCGCCAGGTGCGAACCGCGCTTATCGTCGGCCACCGCGTGAATTTCATCCACGATCAGCGTCCGCACATGCGCCAGCATCTCGCGCGGCTTGGCGGCCGTGAGCAGGATGTACAGCGATTCCGGAGTGGTGACCAGGATGTGCGGCCGCTGGCGCGTCATCTTCTGGCGCTCCCACTGCGGCGTATCCCCGGTGCGGAGCGCCGTGCGGATGGGCGCCAGCGCGCCGCCGCGCTCCACCGCCAGGGCCGAGATTTCAGCCAACGGCAGCTCGAGATTCTTGTGGACGTCGTTGCTGAGCGCCTTGAGCGGAGAGACGTAGACGATTTCGGTTTGTTCCGGCAGGGGCCCCAGCCGCGCGCGCCGCACCAGGCTGTCGATAGCCGTCAGAAAAGCCGCCAATGTTTTCCCGGAGCCGGTGGGCGCCGAGATGAGGACATCGTGCCCCGCGCGGATTTCCGGCCACCCGCGCACTTGCGGCTCGGTAGCCGCGCCGAAACGCGTGGCGAACCATTCCGCGACAAGAGGATCGAAGCCGGCGAGCACTATCTTGATTTTAAAGCAACCCGGCTTAACGAGCTCCCCTATGGCACCACAGGCAGGCGCCGGGCACGGTCCAGCTGCAATACCCCGCCATGGACCAGGTCAATATCCTGCTCCCCAACGCGCTCCCCGGCCGAGGCGAGCTGAATATCGATCTGTCCGTAGCCGGCCACGCCGCGAACGTCGTCACCATCGGCGCACAGTGATTGGGGAAACGCCGGCCGCCGGCGATGGGCAAGTTTCAGCGAATCAGCAGGAAGCCGCCGACCTTGCGGACACACCAGCGCAGGTGCGCAGGGAGCATCCGTCTTATTTCATATTTCGGAGTCTGTTTCACTTATAATGGATGCGTCCGACTGCATTTGTCTTTGGGAGGTGGTATGCAGCACACTGAAGGTCGCCACGCCGCACGGCATCATTGCCCCCGCCTGAAATGTCTCACTATCCTGGCCGGGCTGGCTTCTCTCATCTGGTTCCTGGTGCGCGTCGTTCCCAAGCCTTCGCGCGCGTCGTATCCTTGCCAGCGGGCCGCCGCGCCCCTAGCCAGCGGGTTCGTCATCTGGCTCGCCGGGTTGCTGAGCTTCAAGGCGCTCTATCGCCGGGTGGAGAGGCGGTCCCGCGGCATGCGCTATGCGCTCCCCGCTCTCGCCCTGGCCGGCGCGCTGGTGGCCGTGTGGCTACCCCTCGGTGTCACCGATGACGCCGCCGCCCAGGAAGCCTTCGTTCCCTCCGATCTACCCAACACCCCCATCGGCGTCGGCAGGGGCATCTTCCCTGGCCGCGTCGTCTGGGCGCATGAGCCCGACGCCGCCCGCTGGGACGGCAAGACCGGCGACTGGTGGGACGACGCCAACACCGACCAGCGCCTGGTCAGCACCATGCTGTCGGACGCGGTGCGCTCGCTCACCGGCAAGAAGACCGAAAAGGAAGCCTGGGACGCGCTCTTTCGCGATTTCAACCAGACCCACGGCGGACCCGGCGCCGGCTACCGCGCGGGCGAAAAGATCGCCATCAAGATCAACGAAAACCAGAACCGTTCCGGCGGCTGGACCAGCGGCCAGGCCGTCCCCAGCCCGCACATGATCTACGCCCTGGTGTCCGAGCTCATCGAAGTGGCCGGCGTGCGCGGCGAGAACATCACCATCTACGACGCCAGCCGCTCGATCGGCGAGCCCATCGTCAGGAAGATCCGCGCCAATGCCAACGCCGATTTCCAAGCCGTGCGCTTCGTCGCCAACAAAGCCGGCGCCAACGGCCAGATCGCCGCGGAGTTCGACCCATCCAACTCCGTCCACTTCGCCGACCCCAGCCTCCCCGAAGCGTATCTGCCCAAGACCGTCACCGAGGCGAAGTACCTGGTCAACTTCGCGCTGCTGCGCGCGCACATCCTGTTCGGCGTCACTCTCACCGCCAAGAACCACTTCGGCGAGGTCTATTTTCCCAACGGCGGCGGATTCAGCCCCCGCACGCTGCATAACTTCGGCGGCCGCACACGTCCGCCCGGTTCTTACAACTGCCTGGTCGATCTGATCGGCCACAAACAGCTCGGCGGCAAGACACTCCTCTACCTGGTGGACGCTCTCTATCCCGGCGAGCATAACGAAACCAAGGTGACTAAATTCGCCTCATTCGGCGATCAATGGGCCGCCAGCCTCTTCGCTTCGCAGGATCCGGTGGCCATCGACTCCGTGGGCCTCGACTTCCTGCGCAACGAGCCGAAGGAAACCCAGGTTCGCGGTACCGCCGACGCCTATCTCCACGAAGCCGCGCTGGCCAACAAGCCGCCTTCGGGGACGGTTTACGATCCCTCCAGGGAAGGCAAGCCGCTGGCCAGCCTGGGTGTACACGAGCACTGGAACAACCCGACGGCGAGGCAATACTCGCGCAACCTGGGCAAGGCCGAAGGCATCGAGCTGATCGCACTCCCGTCTTCCAGGCCGGTGAAGGGCGATTAACGGCCGAGGGGCCGCCAAAGCAACTCTCCAATCCTCCACGACCCAATCCTCCACGACGCCATCACTCCGTTCTCACCCGTGGGCCCGGCTTCTCATCGGCTCCTCAATAGAACTTGCAGTACCTTTGGTACCTCCACTCTAGGTCCGGCGTGCCGATGGAAGGGCATGCACACAAACTTCGATCTCCAACCCATCGCGACAGCGTCTCGCCAGATGCCGCCGAGCCTGTCTCTTGCACGCTTCCTCGCGATATGCGCAATTGCGATCTGCCTCGCCACCACCCCATCTGCTGCTTCGGTCCAGATGACTTTCGGCGGCGTCAACGGCGCGCAAGCGTTTGGCGTATACCTCAGCCCGTACTTCGGCACGATGGACGGCACTGCCGTCGTTCTATTCTGCGTGGACTTCGCAAACGAAGTGCAGATTGGACAGGAGTGGGATGCCAATTTGACACCGATCGCCTCCGGGGCCGACCTCGGCGACACCCGCTTCGGCGCCGAGCCGGACGCGTTGCAGCTTTATGAGCAGGCGGCCTGGCTTGCTCTCCAGTTCTGGTCTCAGCCGGCCAGCCAATATGCCGATATTCAGGCCACCATGTGGCAGCTCTTTGACACAAACGCTCCGGCCCCGAGTTCGCCGTTTTGGCTCGACCAGGCACAAGCCAACTATGCTTCGACCGATTATGGGAATTTCCACATCATCACGAATACCGGCCCTGTGGAGCCGACTGGGCAAGTCCAGGAATTCCTCACCGACGCGTTGCCGACTGCCGCGCCTGAGCCTGGCTCGGAGCTGATGATCGGACTAGTCTTGATTGGCGCCGGTTGCGTATTGCGCAGGCGCTGGAGGACGCTGTGATTCGCCCGGCCCCGACATCGAGGTTATCAAGGCTAGGATGGCCTTCAGGTGCTTTGCGGTGGTGGCCGATCAACGAGGTTTCTGGGGCAGGCACGCCAAAATGAAACGTAAGCAGAAACGAACCTTGCCATAACAGGGCGTGTGGGGGACCGGACACCCGCCACCCCGGTATAAGTCGCTCTGGAACCGGCACCGGCCACGGCGTAGTTCCGCGATGGCTGTACCATTTGTCCCAACCCACCGGGCCGTCCTATTGCGAGGGCGGCTCGAAACCATCCCCTTCAGCGATCTCTGCCTTCTTCCCTACGGCGGTCAATTTGAATTGCGGCATCCTGGTCGCCACGGATGCCCCGACAACAACTCATTGCTTGTTGTGAACATAAACAAAATTGAACTCCTTACCATCAGCATCAGTGCCTTTGACAGTCGTGGTCATCGTCTTGCCACCGTTCGAGACCACAGTGCGACCCGTGGCCTTGTACGGCCCACCAGTTTTCTTGCGTTCGTCGGTAAGGGTGTTGGCATTGACTTGCTTTATCGAGATGGTGTCATACGGTGCGCCTGTTCCTATGACCGAGGTGGCTGTGCCATCGTACTTCGCCGTGTAGGTGGCGTTTATCAGCGTGCCATCAGCCCGCTCTCCTGTGTTCGTTACCTTCACTCCACCACTAGACGCTTCCCGAACCGTGGTCAGGCTTTTCAACGGAAATGGTGCCGGTGTGTACTTCGAATTTGCGACGTTCAGTTTCCATGTACCAAGCGTATTGTCAGCGCCAAAAGCGGCGACGGTGGTGATTGCTAGAGCGATAAGCGCCCTGGTGAGAATTGTTCGCATTTGTCAGGCTCCCTTGAATTTAGGTTGAAAATGGCTGTCTGAGGTCCGATGGTGCATCTGGCACCGCTGTCGGAAAACTGCAAACCGTGCTGATCGCCCCAAACAGCCTCCCCGACGATCAGCCCTGGGCAGGAATCATATCACGACTGGCGGTTCAGGGTGTTTGTGCGATCCAGGATTCGAGATGAAAGGAGCGATGAGAAGGCTTGGCAGGCATTGGCGCAGTCGATAGTATTCCGGTTCGCAGAGGGATGGTCTGGTTTGCGAAGATGAAAGTGGGAGCCACCGCAGATGGATCAAGCAGCAACGAACTCGCCTCAAGGCGAAGACGGTTTTCGAGCGGTTCAGAATGTTCTGAAAGCCGCTCACTTTGCTGCCGAGAGACATACCGGGCAGCGCCGGAAGGGAGCCGCAGCAGAGCCTTACATCAATCATCTCCTCGAAGTTGCCGATCTGGTTTCGAGTGCGCTGTCGGAAGCGGACACGAATCTTGTGATTGCCGCACTTCTTCACGACAGCATTGAGGATGCCGGGGCGACGAAGGAAGAACTGATCCAAGCCTTTGGAGCCGACGTAGCGGAACTCGTCGTTGAACTCACGGATGACAAGGCGCTGCCGAAGGCGGAACGAAAGCGGCTGCAAATCGTGAACGCCCCGGAGAAGTCCGTCCGGGCGCAAGTCATCAAGGTGGCCGACAAGATATCGAATGTCAGGGCCATTCTTTCCAGCCCGCCAGTCGATTGGAGCGTGCAGCGGAAGCGGGAATACTTCGAGTGGGCGAAACAGGTAGTGGACGGCCTGACCGCACCAAACCAGAAGTTGAAGACCGAATTCGAGCGCTTGTACCGGAAGGCCGAGACGTTGGATTCGCCTATGCAGCGTAATCCTTCGGCAGACTGAAGGTTAACGACGGACTCGCCTCGTTAGTCTGTGAACCGTGCTACGCTGATTCCATTATGATTGCATCTTTCGCTGTGCCAATACTCTTCTTGCTTTGGCTTGCGCTGTTCATCGTTTTTGTCAATAAAGTGATTGCGGCGCTAAATCGGACTAGCAGGGGCGTGGAAGAGATCGCTGAAATACTACGACGAATGGAACCGAAAGGGCCAGAGTCGGGTATGCATGTCTGACGATGAGATAACGTGTAAGCCTTTTCCACTCCAAATGCAAGCCGTTCGTGAACTTTTCGTGCGACAGTCTTCAGCATGAGGCGTTTGCGTTGAAAATCACCTCGAACGGGATAAGGCACAGGTGCAGGCGATATTCGACCATGTGGTGGGAACCCACGAAGTGAAGCCCCAATGATCCGTTCCAAAAAAGAAGTGGTCCGGGCGTGGTAGGGTGGTACGGTTTCAGAAATCGGCAAGTCGTTGGAGATGTTTGGTGGACCTGGTGAGATTCGAACTCACGACCTCTTCCATGCCATGGAAGC
>Ga0209039_10003441_pt1 | contig 12374 bp, 9 predicted proteins | sample BogFormECP12_OM1_FD_188238 | JGI IMG/M metagenome (GOLD analysis project Ga0209039, IMG submission 188238) | Bog forest soil microbial communities from Calvert Island, British Columbia, Canada - ECP12_OM1 (SPAdes) (version 2) | ecosystem: Environmental > Aquatic > Freshwater > Wetlands > Bog ...
TGGCGTGGCACCCGCTCGGGTTCCAGCCCGCGTGGTTCTCGGAGATCGAGTCCTTCCCGAACGCCGTGCTCAAGCACCGCTATCCCGCAGTCCCCAACTACGGGGACATGACCAAATTCAAGGAGTGGCCTGATGGAAACATCGATCTTCTCGTCGGAGGAACCCCGTGCCAGTCATTCTCAGTCGCCGGACTCAGGGGCGGACTGGATGACCCGCGTGGTAACCTCATGCTCACCTATCTATCCATCGCTGATCGATACCGCCCCCGCTGGCTCCTCTGGGAAAACGTCCCCGGAGTCCTGCACAGTGCGGGAGGACGGGACTTTGGCTCCCTCCTCGGGGGGCTGGCGCAGCTCGGGTACGGGTTCGCCTACAGAGTTCTTAACGCTCAACACTTCGGAGTGCCCCAGCGACGCCGTAGAGTCTACGTTGTCGGGCATTCTGGAGGGAACTGGCAGCGTCCCTCAGCGGTTCTATTTGAGCAAGGTAGCTGCCAGGGGTGTCCTGAAACGGGCGGCCCAGTACGGCAAGCTGCTGGACCCGCCGGAGTTCAGGGCGGCGCTGGAGTCAGCGGCGGGGGAGACCTACGAGCAGGTGAGGGAGACCATTCCGCCGAAGCCTCAGCCCCAGCCAGAAGCCTCAGGCCAGGATGGGACAACACCCTCGCCTACGCCTGGCAGATCGGATTCGGAATAGACCGCGCCGACACGGAGATTTGCAGCACGATGATCAAGAACCAGGTCCCCGCCGTCATGACGGGCGGCCAGCTCAGGCGCATCACGCCCGTGGAGGGCGAGCGGCTGATGGGCTTCCCCGACGACTACACCCGCGCACCGTGGAAGGGCAAGGGCGCGGAGCAGTGCCCCGACGCGCCGAGGTTCGCCGCGCTCGGGAACAGCATGGCCGTGCCTGTGATGAGGTGGATCGGCGGCAGGATAGCCGCCGTGGACGCTATTACCGTTTAGCCGATGGACGCGGCGGTTGCGTTCTCTTTTTCAATTTTCTCGCCGCGCATCCCCTGCTCAAAGGCGGAACGAAACGCAGCCGGGACACGGCTCAGGATGCGAGCCACGTCTTGGGTCTTGTCCAGCTTGAAATTCAAGTCGCCGCCGAGGAAGTCGAGCACGAACTGCTTCGCCTGGATGCCGCGAATGGGCGTCCCGAGGCCGCGATACGGCGTGAGGACGCTGGTAGCCGCCGCCAAGCTATCCGACACATAATCCCCGAAGTCCTCGGTGGTCACTGAGTAAGAGCGACCCTGTGCCAGATTCCTGCCGTGGGTAACGGTCATGTCCGACCCGTCAGTCAATACATCCATACCAACAGCCGCGAGCTCCTCCAGCGCACTATCCGTCTGCTCGCCCTCTGGTGCCGAGGCGTTGTAGTTGGAGTCATGGGTGAGGAGCCATCCCGCCACGTAGTAGGCGAAGGGCGACTGGCGGACGGCGTTAACTTGGGCGTGGTACTTTTCGATACGGGTGGGCTTCGGCGGAGGCAACGGCTTAATCGTGTCGACGTCGGCGTTCATTTCCATGCCGCTGAATTTCCCCTGGCCGAGGTCGTACTCCACTTTGACAAAGAACTTCGTCGTCGGCATCAGGTCGACGACTGTGCCCTTGCCGCGAGCGGAGACCTTGACCCTCATGCCGAGAGTGATGTCGGTTTTGTTCACGAGGCTCCCTCCACCCCCAATTATACAGGCGGGGAGGGGATTTTGTCCACTTTTATGCCGTTTGTTTTCAACAGAAAGGGTAACTATTCGATCGTAGCCCTGAGCCCCTGCTGGCAGAGCCGCATGGCGACTTCGCGGTACTGGTACCGTACTTTTCTCAGGCTGTAACGCTGCCCGACTGGCTCGATCTTTCCCTGGGCGTCGCGGTTCTGCCTTCCCCTTCCGACCGAGCCGCCCTCCATGACCTCCACGGGGCTGGGCATCCCGTCGGTGTACTCGGTCTCGACGACCCACTCGCGGTGGAAGCCGCTCTTCTTCCCTGTCGCGCTGACGCCTTGTCCGCCTGGGAGGATGCACTCGTCTGGGAGCACCTGTCCCCCAGTCCAGTCGGCGTACTCCTTGATGGCCTCGTCGCGCTGTCCAGGCATCCCGTTTTCCTTGACGTAGAGCTTGTATCCGCGCTGGCTGCAATAGGCGGCGAACGTGGCCCAGTCTGAGGGGGTGATCTGCGCTGCTAGGGGCTGCCCTGGGGTGACCTGCGGGCGGGGCTTCACTGGCTCTTTGGGCTCGCGGTACTCCTTGAGCTCGTTGGTGTGGACGCTGAAGGCGTCGAACTCGTCCTTCCCCTCGTGGAAGACCTTGCTCCACTTCGGGTCCTGGTCGAGGACCGAGACGGTCTGTCCCTTGTAGACGGCTTTGGGCAGTGCGGAGGCCTCTCCCTCCGCTAGTATACGGAAGGATCGGCTGAAAAGACTGAAAGCGTTAAAGCCTCCCGCGAGCAGCGGCGCTGCGGGCGGGGGTCGCCTTGGACGAAGACTTGTTGCCTGGTGTCTGGCCCATGCCCTCCGCTTGCGGGATGTTCTTCACGAACTCCGCAGCTGGGACCGCCGACGGGGTGCCGCCGGGGACGATCTGCGTCCTCGGGCGCTGGCGAGAGGACTTGTTCTGCTCGCTGGAGCCGGGGGACTGCGGAATCTCTACCCTCTTGGGGGTGGACGGCTTGGCGTCCTTGTCGCGGTCGGTGACGAAGCCCTCGCTGCCGCCGCCTGCGGCCACGCGTGGCACGTCTACTTGCTCAAGCTTGCGCGGCTGGCCCGCCTCGTCGCGGTCGGTGACGAAGCCCTCGCTCCCGGCTTCCTTCTCCTCCGCGTCCTCGTACGGCGGCTCGGGCACGTCGCCCGCTGGCACGCCCTCCTCGTCCGCCTCGTCGAGCTCCTGCTTGCCCTCCTCCGCGAACGCCTCCTCGACCGGGGTAGCCCCGAGGTCGATGCCGAGGTGGTCGGCCAGGTTCTCAAGTGCTCCCGCCTGCTCGTCCAGGCTGTGGTACGCCTCGGACAGTGCGCCCGCGAGCTGGTCGGGGTGCTCCTCCGCGATCTGCCTGAACGCCTTGGCGTAGTTGCGGGCAGCGGCCACGCGCACCTTCAGCGCGGCTTCCTTCGGCGGCTGGATGAGGTCTAGGTTCTCCCTGAGGTTGTCGAACGCCTCCGCCTGCGCGGCGCAAGCGTCGGCGAGCTGCGCGAGGTCCTTCTCGACGCTGCCGGGGTCGCCGTCGGCGACCTGCCGCATCTTGGCGAACTTCGCCTTCTCTGCGGCTGCCCTCTCGGCCTTGCGGGCCATGATCTTCTTGCGGATTTCCTGCGGTTTCGCCATATTTCCACCCTCCTAAAGGGGATTGATAGTTAAATGTCCTGCGCGATGTCCAGGGCGCAGTCGTTGCAGAAGTGGCCCGTCAGGATGTCCGTCCCGTCCGCGTTCCCGAGGTCCGGGAACTCGTGGAACTGCACGTCCGGTTTGGCCTGCCCGCAGTTCTCGCATGTCGCCTGACCCATCCTGGACTGCTCCTCCGCCAAAAGGTCGTCCGCCCCGGCGGTGTCGTAGAACGAGCCGCTCATGTGGTATTTCGCGCCAGGCAGCTCCGGCTCGATCGTCTTGCGCTCCCTCGGTCCGCCCTCCTCGCCGCCGCCCGGCATGATGGCCACGGATGTTGGGGACTGCTGCATCGACTGTAGCCCTGGCTGGATCGCCATGTTCTGCTGCACGTTCGGGCTGACCGTCTGGCCGGGGGCCACCGCCGCGCCCTGCTTGTCCAGGAGCTCCATGGCCCTGCCCATGGTCTCGTCGTCGACCTCCGCCGACTCCTTCTCCCACATGTCCTCGGGGTCGCCGTAGCGGAGGCCAGTGGCCGGGAGCCCCGTGCCGGGGTTGCCGCCCTCCAGCATGTCCTTGCGTAGCTTCTGCTGCCCGAGCTCACGCTCAAGCATCTCGTCCCTGGCCGCTGGCTCGCCGAGGAACCCCTTGGCCTCGTCCAGGTCGTTGGTCGTGTTGGTGACCTGCGGACGCCCGCCCTTGACGCCGGGCTGGCTCTGCCACACGCCGTAGCGCGGAATCTCGCCCGCTGGCTGGCCGCCGCTCGTCATCTGCTGCGGTGCCCCGAAGTCCGTGACGAAGCCCTGGTTGTTCTGGAAAACCACGTTCAGCCCCGCCATCTTGGACGACGCGACCATGGCGTCCTCGCCCACGGTGCCCGCAGGCACGTCCACGATGCGCGGCTGGATGCTCGGGGTGCGCGGCGCGGTCGCGGGCGCGTTCGGGCTGTGCGGCCCGGGCGACTGGTCGATCGCGTCCGGCACGGCCATCGGCTCCTTCTGGCCCATGGTGCCCGGTATCGTCGCGTTCTGGTTCTGCATCGTGACCGTGGTGCTGCCGCTGCCCTGCGCCGTCTTCCTGATCTCCTCGACGTGCCTGAAGTTGGGGCTGATCTTCCACCTCGGGACGCCGCTCTCGTCCGTCGCGACGATGCCGCTCTCCATGTTGGAGCAGTCCGCGCCGTACTCGTCGAACATCTGGTCGGTGATGAGCTGCGCCACGCGGACCATGTCCTCGGGCGTGCCGTCGTACTGGCCGCTCAGTACGCCGAGCTGCCTGCCGTCGTCGTTGCAGACCTGGCGCACGACCGTGTTCGGGGCGGACTTCCTCTTGGTCAGGTCCGCCGCGCCGAGCCGGGGCTGGTGCAGCTCCGTGGTGTCGGCCTGGTTGTTCTGCCTGCCCGTGTCGGGGGTGTAGTCGTCCTGCGGGCGGATGCCGTCCGTGAAGTCGTGGCCGAGCATGCCCTCCTTCTCGATGCCGTCGGGGTTCAGGCCGTACTTGCAGCCGCACTCGCCGCGAGCGTAGGACCCGTACGGGCCGAAGTCGCCCTCCCCGCCCGGCGCGTCGCCGAGGTCGTACTCGCATCCGTACTTGCCGTCGTGGCGGTCCATCGGGTGCTCGCACTCGGGGCACAGGTGGATCAGGGCCTTCGCCTCGCCCTTGCAGCCGGGGCAGTGGCCCATGGGGACCTGCTTCGGCCCCTGGCCGATCATGGTCTCTGGCACTTCCTCGCCGCAGTCCGGGCACACGTAGATGCCGTACGAGGACCTCTTCAGGCCGAGCCTGCCGACGGTCTCGTCGAAGTTGTCGTTGTACTTCTTGCAGTCGGGCCTGTGGTTGGGCTTGAAGCCGCCGCAGCAGGGCTGGTCGCCCGCGCTCTTCACGGACGCCTTGAAGCCCACGTCCTTCTGGAACTTCGCGTCGAAGTCCTTGGCCGCGTCCTCGCCCAGCGGCGCGATCGTCTCGTCGACCTCGCCCTGCGGGGTGTAGTCCGGCCCCTCGAACGCCTCTGGGTAGAAGTCGACCCACTCCTGGATGACCTCGTCCTTGCCGCGCCCGTGGACCTGGTGCTCCCGGACCATCTCGCGCAGGTACTCGTAGCCCGCCTGCGTCAGCGGGTTCTCAAGGAACCTGGTGCACCTCGCGCAGTGCTGCGGCGCGTCCGCCTCCTGCTCGTGGTACGGCCCCTTAGGGTAGCTGTCCGAGTCGTACTGCGTCTCGTCGAGGTTCGTGGGGACGTTGCCGGAGGTCGAGAGCTGCTTCTTGATGGCGTTGGCGCAGTCCTCGCAGTAGGTGTCCGCCTGGTAGATGTACTCGGCGGGGCCGGGGTTGTAGGCGGCCTTGAGGACGGCGAACTTCTGCTGGGACGACGCGACGCGGCCCTCGCTCTGCTGCGCGAGGTAGGCTGGCTCCGCGTGGCGCTGGCGCGGGTGCAGCCTGCCGTCGTTCGTGAAGTGGAACGCGTGCTCCCTGATCCACTGGTCGTCGGAGATGAGCGGGACGGTCGGGTGCTGGTGCCCCTCGGAGGACTTCTCGTTGACGTAGGGCTGCTGCGCCAGGTCGCACTTGTCGCAGTGGTACACGTCCGTGCGGCGCTGGTTGTCGTAGGTCCAGCGGTAGATGAACGCCGCCTCGACCTGCTTCCGCATCTCGGGCGTGAGGTCCGCGCCCGCGACGAGCTTGGCCGTCTTGGCCGCGCCGGACTTGTGATCGAGCTCCTCCGCGCCGCGCTTGGCCTTGCGGACGCTGACGACGTTCTGCGCGGTCGCGACGCCCGGCGTGCCGTGCCGCCCGCCCATGTTCAGGGCGACGTGGCCCGGCGAGACGATGACTGCGCGTCCGGTAGACTCCTTCCACTCCTGGCCGCCCCTGCCCATCCCGGCCGGGACGAGGATCGTCACGCGGTCGCCCGGGCGAATCTGCGCGATGATCGCGTCGCCCTGCACGTCGCTCAGGCCGTTGGGGTTCCTCGCCTGCTGCTTCCTGTCGTGGGTCTCCTGGGTCTCCTCTTCCTTCCAGTTCTTGGGGAAGTCGTAGTAGTCCGGCCCCTCGTCGGGCGGGTTGTCGCCAGCCGTCTTGACCTTCATCGGCTGCACGCGGACCTGGTTGCCCCTGATCTGCCCGGCCTCGCGGTCGGCGATCGCCTGCGTGGCGCAGAGGGCGACGAGCTCCTCCTTGCCGTACTGGTCGCTGGTCTGCTCGAACACGGCGTACACGGTGTTCGCGGCCTGCTCGCGCTGCGCGATCTCGTCGTGCAGCTCCTTGTCCTGCCTGCCCTCCTCGGCGTACTCCTCGTACATGTCCGGCCTGCCGCCGTCCGCCGTCTTCTCCAGCATGCTGCCGCCGCAGTGCGGGCACTGGAGGTTGTTGCAGTCGGACTCCTTGCTGGTCCTGTGGCACTTCATGCAGGTGTACTCGCCCTCCTGGGCCGCGAGGTTCAGCGACGACGCCTTGGCTGGCTTCCCCTTGCCCTTGGGCGCTTCCTTCTCGATCTGCTTGATCAGCGACGGGAACACGCTGGACTCCCCGAGAGCCGCCGCGTTCTCCGTGATGTAGTCGCGCATCAGGCCGGGCAGCCGCCCCTTGTACTCCTTCAGCGCACCGAAGCTCATGCCCGTGCGCTCCTGCCAGCCCTTCTCCAGCTCCTCGCGCTTGACCTCCCAGCGCGAACGCTGCTCCTTCTCCTTCTTGGTGCGGCGCTCCTCCTCTATGCTCGGCTCCGCCGTGTCCTTGACGACCTCCCAGTTCAGGTCGAACAGGGCCAGGAAGTTCTCGGCCACGTCCGGCTTGAGGCGCGTCTTGAGCCACTTGCCGAAGCCCTCGCGGAACTTCGCGATCTCGCGCTCCTCCTCCTCGCGGAGCGTGTCCGGCTCGACGCCGTGCTCCTCCGTGTCGAGGATGTTGATCTCGCCCTCGTCGCCCTCCTCGGTGCCGGGCTGCCACATCGAGACCTCCTCGGCGTGGGTCCCCTCGTTGATCTTCTCCTGCATGTCGCCGATGCGGTACATGAAGCTGCTGACGAGCCAGTCCGTGATCTGGCGGGCCTCGTCGCCCTGGTGGAGCTCCTTGAACCCCTTGATCTTCTTGCGGAACTGGTCGAGGATGTTCCTCTTCCCCAGGACGGTGAAGAGCATCTCGTGGATCGCCTCGTCCCTGAGGGCGTCGGCGTCCGGGCCCTTGACGGGCGTGTGGAGCTTGGGGGCTATCGAGGCCTGGAACCACTTGGCCCACTGCATGGGCTTGCCGTCGCGGCCGATCGGGTACGGGATGGGCTTCTCGTCCGGGTGGGAGTTGTTCCACTGCTCGATGTACGAGTTGATGTAGAGGTCGAAGTCGCGGTTGTAGGCGAGGTGGTAGCGCATCCACGACGCGAAACGCGCCATGGAGAGGCTTACGGGGCGGAAGTCTGCGGGGGTCTGGGCGGGCTTCCCCTGGAGGTTGGCCAGCTTGAGGACTGTGCCGTCTGGGGTCCGGACCTTCGACGCTACGCGGAATACCGAGCCGTCGAGGCCGCGGACGAGGCGACCCGGTTCCAAGTGGGAGAGCTTGCTCAGGTCCGCTTTCCTCGGCTGCTGCCCTACGACAGCGCCCAAGATGTTAGCGGCGTCCTTCATGCGTCTCCCTTGTTAGTCGAGCTTGGTGTCGTTCGGGTCGAAGTCCTGGGATGCGTCTTCCTTCAGCACCGCCGTGACCGTGTCGAGATACTCCTCGTGGTCCTTGAACGCCTGGGGTGCCTCGGGAGCGCCGTTCTGGTCCTTCACGTCGGCAGCGACCTTGCTGCCGCCCATGCGGGTGTACTCGCCTGCGTACAGGGAGTTCATCGCGTCTGCGTCGATCTTTGCTATCTTCTTGGCCATGGTGGGTAGAGCTCCTCTTCGGGTTGGGGCGAAATCACCCCTACAAAAAGGGGCAGTAGTTGCGATTTCCTGGACTTGCGGTTACGTGACCGTGATTGTGACGGTCGGCGTGAGGCCGGGGATGGCCGTGTGCGTCGCGTCATACGCGGTCAAAGTCAGCATGATCCCTACGGTGAACCCGTTCTGCACCTGGTAAATGCCTGATCCTGAAGTACTTAGGAACCCGGTGTCAAACCCGGAGAGCGAGCCTGGCGGCGGCGGTGCCTGGTAGTCCACGTGGTTGTTCCCTGTGATCCGGACGTACGCCACGTTCAGCGTCGTGTAGACGAGGACGACCTCCTGGAGCGGCGCAGCGAGGGTGGGGACGGCGACGAGGGCGGCCTGGGGCGGCAGGAGGGCGTCCCCCGAGGAGTTGTAGGTCGCCAGGAGGGAGAAGCCGATCAGGGGGACGAGGGTGGGCATTTTACGAGACCCCCGGAGCCACGACGGCGTAGAACCCGACCTCGGAGACGTCGGTCATCTGGTTGATCTGCTGGACCGCGACGGTGAGATTGACGGTGTCCAGCGGGTGCATGGTGATGGTCGGCTGCGTGACGAACACGGTGGGCGCGAGGGCGTTGTTGTAGACGATCAGCGGCGGCGCGAGGGGCGTGCCGAACGCGGGATCGTCGGCGTTGTTCACGTAGAGGGTGTGGAACACGCCGTCGTCCGTGATCATCATGAAGGCCGGGGGCGTGCTCTGCGGGGTGTACGTCACGGAGAAGTTGTTCACCTGCGTGATCGGTATCGAGGCGGCGGAGAACGGCCCTCCGAGGATGCTGTAGGGGATGTGCCACATCTGCCCGCTGAGGTCGGCGTAGTAGACATGGACGACGCCAGCCATGGACAGGGCACCCACCCACCTCGCGGCCAGGGCCAGCACGAAGGACGTGTTCCCCGGCGCGTCCGTCGTGAAGTTGACGACGCGGAGCTCCTGCGTGGTGGTTACGAAGAAGAACAGGTCGGTGCCGCTCAGGTTCCCGTACGCCTTGGAGGTGAACTCCGCGCCTGGGGTCACGGGCCAGTATGACCCCTGCGTGATCGGGTTGTTAGGCGTCTGCGTGGGCAAGGTCGCTCCTTATACTCGGCGGCCCCACTGGTACGTGATCGCCATGTTTGTGCCGGACTGCGTGCTCGCGTTGCCGTCCGCGCCAGCGCCGGGGAACAGGACGAAGCCGAAGAACGGGTGCATCTTGTACCCCGCCGTCGTGGGCAGGTTGCCGCCGTTCGTCAGGGGCACCGTGGCGAAGTCGTAGAAGTCGAAGATCGCGCTGTCGATACCCGTCTGGTAGGCGGAGAACAGGTTAGGGCTGGCGCTGTCGATGGAGATCGAGCAGACGTCCGTGGCGACGCCGAGGCACTGCTGGTCCCAGCTCGCGGCGTCCACGCTTCCCTGCGGCGCGAGGCTGCTGCCGAGGCGGGCGGCGTTCGTGGCCACCATCCCCGTCGGGTTCTGCGGCTCGTAGTCCAGGAGGTAGAACGGCCCGAAGCCCTGCTTGAGGGTGGAGTTTGTGTTGCCCTGCTGGACGAAGTTGTACCCCTGCTGCACCGTGACGCGGATGTTCGTGACGCCGACCTGGCGCGGGAACGTGAACCCGAAGCCGTTGTGCATGCGCCACAGCGGGGCGGTGCCCCCGGCGACGGTCCCGCCCGGCTCCATGATCGTCGTGTACGTGCCGCCTCCGTTCGTGCTGACCTCGATCTTCAGCCCGCGTGCCCACTGCCAGTTGCGGAGGAAGTTGTAGCCGTAGCCGTTGCCAGCGAACGAGCCGTAGGCGAAGAACATCAGGTCCGTGAAGTTGCACGCGGTCGTCATGACGGACGTGTTCATGCGGATCGGGCCGAGCTTGCAATAGCTGTTGGCCCCTCCGACGATGTTGAAGCGGTAGTAGCGGAACGAGCCCGTGGTCCCGTTGCAGTTGAAGGCCAGGCCGCGCCTGAAGGTGGTGATCGTGTTGCCGCCCGTGCGGTCGTCAACTACGACTTGTTCGCCAGCAAACGCACCCGTGGTTGAACCCAGCAATTGGTAGGTGATGTTCCCGGTGTTGAAGTTGTCACCGGAGTCGTAGTTCGGACGCCACTCGTAGGACAGGACCGTCGCCGGGGCCGTGCCCAGGTCGATCTGGACCCATCCGCTGCTCTGGTTGGACGAGAGCCAGTAATACTGCGGGTTCCCGGAGAAGCAGGCCCAGGGCAGTCCGACGTAGCCCGCTTGGAACCCCTGGTCGCTGATGGACGACGCCACGTACGTGTTTACGCCCACCGTCCACACGTTCGTCCCGGAGGTGTTTGACGGGTAGGCCCACGTGGCGGGGTTGAACGAGTTGACGGTCATCACCATCTGGAACGGGGTGGCGTCGAACGGCGAGTTCACCGCGTCGAGCTTGGGCCAGGAGAACTGGGTGGTCCACCCCATCGAGTTCGCGCTCAGGTTCAGCGACGGGTTCGTCACCGTGGCGGTGTTGGGGGTCGCGCTCGTCGGCGCGGTGGAGGTCACGGAGCAGATGTCGGTGTCGATGAAGTTTACCGACATGGCGTTCTGCGACGCGACGGAGCGCGTGTCGCTGTTGACGAACGTCTGCCCGGCGAACATCGCCCAGCCGAAACGACCCTGGCGCGTGTACTTCGTGTTGCCCCAGCAGATGTTCCACGTGGAGTACTCGCCCCCGGTGTACGACGTGCCCGAGGCCGGGCCGAACTGGCACTGCAAGCCGTACGGCAGCGGGATGTTCGTGTTCGCGGAGGGGATCGTGTACGGGTTGTTCTGCGCGTCCTGGTAGGTGTCCGCCAGGGCCCAAGCGGAGCCTGTCCACTTCCAGTAGGTCGCGAGGTACGCCATCGCCTGGCCGTAGGCGCGGCCGTACAGGGACGTTGCGCCAGACACCCCGTTGGGGAGCCCGTCAGCGCCGCTGGAGACGCGGGCGAAGCAGTAGGCGTTGTCGTTGAGCATGAACGGGAAGCACCACGGGTAGTGGTCCCCGGCGTTGGCGATCTGCGCCCCGACTTCGTTGAACGTCCAAGCGTCGTTGTACAACTGGGAAATCGAGTTGCCCGACACAGGGTTGCTGCCGAGCGCGAGAAGCGGCACGTTGAATGCCGCACCAGCCTGGATGCCAGCCGACGCGGTCAGCGTGATGATGGTCGGGCCGCCGACGCTCTGAACGGTGTAAAGCGTCCCGTTGATGTTGATGGGCCACCCCGCCCATACGTTGGTGAACTGCGGGCCGGAGACCCAAGTTACAAGCACGCCGCTCGTGTTCACGGTCCCGGCGTTGGGTGTGGTGGCCGTCAGCCAGTCAAAACTCGGAGGGGCGACGTAAATCGGAATGTTCGACTGGGCGGACCCGCCGAGGACGTACATGAAGTTGCTCGCGAAAAACACGGTGCGGTCCCCGCCCGAGGCGAAGTCGCGGTTGTGGACTATGTCGCACGGCGAGTACGTGGTCGGGTCGAAGTAGTTCGGGATCGGGTAGCCGCCGCCGTTGAAGAGCGCACCGGGGGTCCCAGACCCGCCAGGCACTCCATAGCCAGCGGGGATGACTGTCAGGTTTGCGTTCGTGAGCGTCGGCGCTCCGGTCGTGTCGAGCACCTGCAAGAAGTTCGCGCTCCAGTTCGGCTGGACCAGGAGCACGTCCGGCGCGACATCGTGCATGTGGCAGTTGATCTGGTAGAACCAGAAAGTCGACTGCTGGTTGGGGTTCACCCCCAGGGGACCCTGCGCGGCCGCCACGCCGTACTGGAGCAGGGTCGTGCCGTTGACCTTCGACGCGTTCCAGGTCGCCGCGACCGGGTCGTAGCACATGACCTGCCAGTTGATGTTCCCCTGCGTGAAGCTCGGGCCGGAGATCACGCCGAACGCGTTCGAGACCGTGAACCCGGCGCTCGTGGCCACGTCCTCGCACATGATGTAGATGCGTCCGTCGCGCTTGACGATCATCTCGTGCAGGTTGCGCCCGTTGTGGCGGCCCGTCAGGCCGCTGGCGATCTTGGAGGACCAGGTGCCGAGGCCGACGCTGTAGCGGTAAAGGTTGATGTTCGCGTTGTTCGTCAGGCCCGTCTGAGTGTAGCGCGGGTCGGGCGACATCGTGCCGTACAGCGCCCAGACCGACCAGCCGTAGGCCGTGCCCGTGTCCGCGCCGTTCGTGTAGTTGGCGGTCGAC
>Ga0209039_10003442_pt1 | contig 12373 bp, 8 predicted proteins | sample BogFormECP12_OM1_FD_188238 | JGI IMG/M metagenome (GOLD analysis project Ga0209039, IMG submission 188238) | Bog forest soil microbial communities from Calvert Island, British Columbia, Canada - ECP12_OM1 (SPAdes) (version 2) | ecosystem: Environmental > Aquatic > Freshwater > Wetlands > Bog ...
TTCTTCTTCCGAGGGATGGCGGTTGCGGTGTTCCCCGCGCTGAATGGCGCCATCGTCTCGCTCTTCACGTGGATGTACGATACCCGCATCACCGCGGCCAGCGAACCTGTCTACGAGTTCCTCCGCCGGCATTTCCTCGCCGTCCAACAGCCGCACTACTTCGGCAACGTGCTGCTGGGTGCAACGTTGGCGGCGGTGGTGGCGCTCAATTTCCTGCGCCCGCGTTTCTGGTGCCGCTACCTCTGTCCGCTGGGCGCGCTGCTGGGCCTGGCAGGCAAATACCCCGTGGTGCGGCTGCGCAAGAACCCGCAAGCCTGCAACGATTGCGGCCTGTGCCTGGCGGATTGCCAGGGCGGGGCCAGATCCGGCGGCGAGTGGAGGCCCGAGGAGTGTTTCTATTGCGTCAACTGCCGGGCGGAGTGCTCGCCGGGGGCCATCGGGTTCGAACTGGGGCGGCCGCGAAAGACCGCGCCCCTGGACCTCGGCCGCCGGCGGGCGCTGGCGTGCGCGGCCTCCGGCGTGGCTGGCGCGCTCCTGTTCCAAACCCATCCGCTGGGCAACCGCCGGTCGTTCAATCCCGCGCTGGTGCGTCCGCCCGGGTCGCTGGGCGAAAGCGAGTTCCTGGCCCGCTGCATTCGCTGCGGCGAGTGCATGAAGGTCTGTCCCACCAACGCCATCCATCCGGCGGCGTGGGAAGCCGGCTTGGAAGGCGCGTGGTCGCCGGTGATGAAGATGACCATCGGGTACTGCGAATATGAGTGCACGCTCTGCTCGCAGGTTTGCCCCACCGGCGCCATCCGCCCGCTGGATGCCGCCGCCAAGCAGGCCATCCGCATCGGTCTGGCGTATATCGACCGCAACCGCTGCCTGCCGTATGCCTACGCGCGCCCGTGCATCGTCTGCGAGGAACACTGTCCCACGCCCAAGAAGGCCATCTGGTTGCAGGAGGTCGAGGTGGCGGGGCCGCGCGGGGAGCGCGTGACGGTCCAGCAGCCCCACGTGGACCCGGACCTGTGCATCGGCTGCGGGATCTGCACCAACAAATGCGTCATCCAGGGCGCCCCGGCGGTGCTGGTTTCGAGCGCGGGAGAGACTCGCAATCCGGAGAACGGCGTGCTGCTGGGCTGACGCAGCCTTGAGCGGGTTGTTGTCAAGTAGTATAAGGTTAGTTGACTCAACGTGTTACCCGGAAATCTTGTCACTCTCGCAGCGAGTGTGCTAATAATAGTGGCTGGAACCACGCGATCAGCGAAGGCGTGGGGCCACTCGTAAACCAGGTTATTTCAAACATTCATTTAGGGAGGTTTCGTCCATGAAGATTCGTCCGCTTTATGACCGGATCGTGGTCAAGCGCGTGGAACAGCAAGAACAAATGCAAGGCGGCCTATACATCCCGGATTCGGCCAAAGAGAAGCCCCAGGAGGGCGAAGTGGTGGCCGTGGGCAAGGGAAAGCGGCTGGAGAACGGCAGTCTGGTGGCGCTGGACGTGCAGGCCGGGGACCGGATCTTGTTCGGCAAGTACTCCGGCAGCGACATCAAGATGGATGGCGAAGAGTATCTGATCATGCGTGAGGACGAAGTCCTCGGAATTCTCGAAGCCCAGCCCGAGAAGGCGAAGAAGGCTTCCTAAGGAGTTTATGAACGATGGCAAAACAAATTGTCTATTCTGAAGCATCCCGCCAGGCGATCTTGCGCGGCGTCAACCAGTTGGCCGACGCGGTGAAAGTGACGCTGGGCCCCAAGGGCCGGAACGTGGTTCTCGAGAAGAAGTTCGGCGGCCCGACCATCACCAAGGACGGCGTGACCGTGGCGAAGGAAGTCGAACTGAAGGATCCGCTCGAGAACATGGGCGCCCAGATGGTCCGCGAAGTGGCCTCCAAGACCTCCGATGTGGCCGGCGACGGCACCACCACGGCCACCATTCTGGCTCAGGCCATCTACCGTGAAGGCGTCAAGGCGGTTGCCTCCGGCGCCAATCCGATGGCGCTCAAGCGCGGCATCGAAAAAGCCGTGAAACTGGCCACCGAGGAAGTCAAGAAGCTCTCCAAGCCGGTTTCCGGCGACATGATCGCGCAGGTGGGAACGATTTCCGCCAACAGCGACGCGACCATCGGCGAAGTCATCGCCGAGGCCATGAAGAAGGTCGGCAAGGACGGCGTCATCACGGTCGAGGAATCCAAGACCATGGAGACCACGCCGGACTACGTGGAAGGCATGCAGTTCGACCGCGGCTACCTGTCGCCCTATTTCGTGACCGACGCGGAGCGCATGGAAGTCGTCCTGGAAGAGCCCTACATCCTGATCCACGAAAAGAAAATCAGCAACATGAAGGACCTGCTGCCGGTGCTCGAACAGATCGCCCGCTCCGGCAAGCCGCTGCTGATCATCGCCGAGGAAGTGGAAGGCGAAGCCCTGGCCACGCTGGTGGTGAACAAGCTGCGCGGCACGCTGAACGCCTGCGCCGTGAAGGCCCCCGGCTTCGGCGACCGCCGCAAGGCCATGCTCGAGGACATCGGCATCCTGACGGCCGGCAAGGCCATCATGGAAGAGACCGGCATCAAGCTGGAAGGCGTCCAACTGTCCGACCTGGGCCGCGCCAAGCGCGTAACCGTGGACAAGGACAATACCACCATCGTGGACGGCGCCGGCAAGGACAAGGACATCCAGGGCCGCATCAAGCAGCTCAAGACCCAGATCGACGAAACCACCTCCGACTACGACCGCGAGAAGCTCCAGGAGCGCCTGGCGAAGCTGGCCGGCGGCGTGGCGGTGATCAAGGTCGGCGCGGCCACCGAGACCGAGATGAAGGAAAAGAAGGCTCGCGTGGAAGACGCCCTGCACGCCACCCGCGCCGCGGTTGAGGAAGGCATCGTTCCCGGCGGCGGCGTGGCCCTGCTGCGCGCGGCGGTGGCCCTCAAGGACATGAAGCTGGATGGCGACGAGCAGATCGGAGTCAACATCGTGCGCCGCGCCTGTGAGGAGCCCATCCGCCAGATCGTGGCCAATTCGGGCACCGAAGGCGCCATCGTGATCGGCAAGATTCGCGAGAACGAGAATCCGAACTTCGGCTTCAACGCCCAGACCGACACTTACGAAGACCTGGTGGCCTCGGGCGTGATCGATCCGACCAAGGTGACCCGCACGGCGCTGGAGAACGCCTCGTCCATCGCTTCGCTGATGCTCACCACGGAAGCCATGATCGCGGAGATCCCGGAGAAGAAGCCGGCGGGCGGTCCCGGCGGTCCCGGCCACGGCCCCGAGATGGATTACTAGAAACAGCCGGCGGATATCCGCTTGCGATTGCCGCGCTCCGCAGAAATCCGGGGCGCGGTTTTTTTTGGCGTCCGGAGCCTATAGCTACGGGTTGCAGCTCCACTTCGGCGGAGCCGCGGGATGGGTCTCGCGCGCCAGCAGCAGCAGGTGGCCGGGAGGCGTGGGGACGATCTCGTGCGCGGCCGCGGCGGAGGCGGAAACCGCTTCGCGGTAGCGCTCGGGGAGGAAGAAATCGGTGGTGGGGTGGTTGCCCATGGTGCGCGCCAGGTCGGCCGCTGTCGAGCCCACGATCATGGTGCCCACGGGAGCGGTGGATTTCATTCCCCACTCGCCAAGCCGCCGGCGGAAGGCGGGGAGCAGGCGGCCGACACCGTCGAACTGGGCGGCGTCGAGCACGATGCCCATGGCGGCGAAGTCCATGCCGTAGCGGCCGGAGACGGGCATCTGGCCGATCAGGTAGTAGCGCACCCGGGGGAGCGGGAGCACGCTCGAGTACATCTCGTCGTCGGGTTCCACCAGCACCAGTTCGTTGGCGCGGCCCAGGCCGCAGTACTCCGAGAGCAGGGGGGCGGAGGCCACCACCGTGCCTCCGCGGAAAGAGATCCCCCAGGGCATGCCGGGCGTGGCCGCCTTCAGAGCGAACCCCACCAGCGCCAGGGCCAGCAGCCACTTCGCGGAACGGGTTTCGGACAGGGTTCCATACGAGGCTGCCAGGATGGCGGCGGCGGGCCCCAGCGGCAGCAGGTAGGTGACATTGCGGTACTGCCAGAACAACACAGCCGCCAACAGGACGCCCATCCAACAGGCCAGCAGCACGGCCGGCGCGGAGCGGCGTTTCAGTTCCGCGGCCAACGCGGGGAGCGACGTCAGCGCCAGGGCCGCCAGCAGCGGGTCGATGCGCAGCAGGCGCATGGCGTAGAAGAGCGCCTGGGTCTCCTGCGATGTCTGCGGCGGCGCGCCCGCGCCGTACCCCAGGATTTCCACGGCCACGGCCTCGGTCCAGAACCATCGCGGGTGCGCCAGCGCCTGGTAGACGAACCAGGGCGCGGCCAGCGCCAGGGCCAGGGCCGCGGCCGCACACATGCGCGGAAACGCGGGGCGCCGGTTGCGCGGCGCCAGCAGCCAGTACAGGGCCAGTATCCCCAGGGGAAGCGCGCCGGCCACGCTCTTGGTGAGAATCGCCGCGGCCACCGAACCGGCGTAACCCCAGAATGCCGCGCGCGACTCCAGCCACGGGTCCGCGAACAGGCAATACATGGCGGCCGTGATGAACACCGTCAGCAGCCCGTCAGTGAGGCACATGCTCCCCAGCACATGCCACAGATGATTGGCTGCCAGCAGCAGGACAGCGGCGGCTCCCGCCTGCCACGAGCGCGCTTCCGCCGCCCACCAGAAGACCAGTCCGGCGCCCAGGGCGCACAGGAGCGCAATGGGAAAGCGCAGCGCCAGCCGCGAGATCCCCGCCAGGCGCACCGCGAGGCCCGACATCCACACCAGCAGCGGAGGCTTATAGAGCGCCATCCGCCCCATGAACCGGGGAGTCAGCCAGTCGCCATCGGCAGAGGCGTGGATGGCGCTGGAGGCGTAGACCGCTTCGTCCTGTGCCCCGATGGGGCTTACGGGATCGAGGTAATCGCCGGCCAGTCCCACCCGGGCCGCCCGCGGCAGCAGGCAGGCCAGCGCGAACACGACGACCGCGAGAAAAGCTCGGTGCATGGCTGTAGACAGCGGACTGTTCTCAGTTTACAGTCTTCAGCCGGGCGCAGGCGTGGGTGTGGCGTGCGCCATCGCCGGCCGTCTACTGAGGATCGATGTGGGCGATTTCGGAGCTGCCGGAGTTGGGCAGGGGAACGGAGACGCCCGCGGACATGAGTTGGGCGCCGGGCAGGGAGTAGACCGCGGAGCTGACCTCGAACCAGACGTTGTAGCGCTGGGCCGGATTCAGTCCAAGTGGGACGAAAGTGAACTGGAGCGCGCCGGCGGGGCCGCGCGTGATGACGGCCACGGCGCTGTCGAGAGCGGCGTTGTAGCTCATGATCGCGTCGTTCGCGGTGGGCGAAGGCGGCTGAATGTGGAACACCTTGCTCCCGTTGATGCGGCCGCGGGTGGTCTTGTAATTGGCGATTTCCCGGGTCAGAAGGGCCGCCTCGTCGCCGGAGATCCCCGCCAGGGGAAGCATCAGGACCCAGTTGCCTCCGAATCTGTAGCTGTTGGCGGCGCCCGCGGTGACGCCATCCGAGGCCGGCATGTAGCGGTCGGCATAGCGCGGCGGGAACGGATAGGTGGCTCCGTAGGCGGCCTGGCGCCCGCCGGCCGAGCCGGAGGCGTCGTTGGTGATGGAGGTAACGTAGTGCTGCACCATGTTGAACGTCATCATGTTGCCGCCGTCCTCGCAGTTCTCCCAGTAGACATTGGGGCGGGCGGCCTCGATGGCGGACACCACGGCGTCGATCCCCTCCACCGCGTTGGCGTAGTTGCTGTCGCCCGGATCGTGGCTGTGGGTGGTCTTGGTGCACTCCTTCACCATGTTCTCGCCGTCCTGCAGGATCCAATCCACCTGGTAGTCGTCGATGATGTGGAGGGCTTGCTGGATCACCCAGTTCCGGGTGTCGCGGTTGGAGACGCACAGGGAGACGGCGCCGAAATAACCGTCGCTCTCGCTGGAGGTCCAGTCCGGATTCGCCTGCAGCACGGGACTGTTCGGGTCGGCCTCGGTGAGGGCGAAGTGCAATCCGAACTTCATGCCGAACGAATGGACGTAGCTCGAGACGGCCGCCAGTCCGTCGGGAAACTTCGCCGGATCCTCGTACCAGTCGCCGATGGTGCGCGCCCAGCCCAGGTCGACGATGAAGAGTTCCACGCCCAGGCCCGCCGCCGTCCGCGCGTTGCGCAAGAGAGTGTCCTCGTCGATGGCCGCCCCATACGCCCAGGAGTCCCAGGCGACGTAGGGAAACGCATTGGCGTCCGGCATGGGCCTGGCAAGCACACTCTCCACGAAAGCCTGGGTGCGGTATCCGGCCTCGTCGAAATCGCCGTGAAACAGTCCCAGGAAGCCGTGGGGTGTCTCGAAGCTGTCCATGTAGGCCACTGGATGGTTCACGCCCGCCACGGTGGAGTAGAACTGCAGAATTCCCCGGCTGGCCTGTTGCTGCAAGCCGACCTCGGCGCGGCCGTCGAATTCCCAGCCTGCGAACAACCCGCGGTTGTCGCCGTCGCGAACCGCCAGCCATCCGCACTGCTGGCCGTGCGCGCCGGAGTCAACGGTGACTGGCGTGCCGGCGGGATCGAGGTCCGACTGCACCGTCTCGAAATTCGCGGGGACGCCCATGACGGACCACTGGTTGACGCGGAACGCGGTGTAGCTCTTGCCGCCGTCATCGAAGGCCCAGGGGAGCATATCGAACGCGGTGACGTAGGCCGTTGGGCCGGTCAGGTTGCGGTAGCGCAGGTGGTAGCGCAGCACCGGCTGATTATCGTAGATATCCAGGACCACGGTGATCTGCGCCTCCGCCGCCAGATCCTGCAGCACGATCACCTGCCGCGTGCCCGCAGGGTTGGCCGTCGCCACGTACTGGTCCACTAGCGCGTATTGACGGCTGGCGTCAAAGACCTCCTGGCCGGCTTGCAGGTGGATGGGAGACGAAGGCTGGCTGGCCGAAGCCGTCCAGAGGTCGCCATCCTGCAAATCGTAAATGGACTTCGCCAGGAAGTGTCCGTCGGAGGTGAGCTGGAAGGTCGCCTGAATCCATCCGTTGCTGAGCACCCAGGTGTTCTGGTCCGGATCATACGCGGACTGCGCGGCATGACCCACCGGGCACGCCAGCACCACGGACAGCAGGAGGACAGTCTTCAGCATCGCAGCCCTACTCTATAGAACGCGCGCCCATGCCAAAGGTTGCGTGCAATTAAATAATTTCTTATGAAAACGACAGTACTGTTTGTAATGGGCAGGCTGGCGGGCCGGTTGTCTGTGGAAATCCGCGATCTTGGGTGGCAGCCTATCCCCTGGGACGGGGTTGACGCTGGAGCTCCCGGTGACTCACCTTCACCTTAAACCCCGCGCCCGCCAGGTTCTTGCAGATCTCCTGAGCCATCATCACCGACCGATGCTGTCCGCCGGTGCATCCGAACGCGATGGTCAGGTAGCTCTTCCCTTCCCGAATGTAATGGGGCAAGAGATAGGTGAGTAGGTCGGTGATGCGGCGGATGAATTCAACCGTCTGTGGAAAAGAACGGATGTATCGCGCAACAGCCGGGTTCTTGCCCGTCTGGTTCTTGAAACGGGGAATGTAGTTGGGATTGGGCAGGAACCGGACATCGAAGACCAGGTCGCTGTCGGGCGGCACCCCGTTGCGAAAACCGAAGCTGGTAACGGAAATGGCGATTCGGGATTCGCCGCGCTCGGCGCGAAAGCGCTCGCCGATGAACTCGCGCAGTTCGTGGACGGTGAATTTGGAGGTGTTGACGATCAGGTCCGCCATGGCGCGGATGGGGGCGAGTTGCGCCCGCTCGGCGCGGATACTGCGCAGAATGGACCGGTCGGTGCCGAGCGGATGAGGGCGGCGGGTTTCGCTGAAGCGGTGGACAATGGCTTCGTCGTCGGCTTCCAGGAAGACCAGGCGGGCGTCCACCGAACGGCGAATGCCGGCCAGGGCCTGGGGAAAGCCTTCCAACCCTTCGCGCTCCCGGATATCCACCACCAGGGCAGCCGCGGGAATGTTGGCGTTGTCGCGGGTCAGTTCGGCGAACTTGGGGATCAGGCCCACCGGAAGATTGTCGACGGAGTAATAGCCGAGATCCTCCAGGGCTTTCAAAACCGAACCTTTTCCCGATCCGCTCAGGCCGGTAATAATGACCAGTTCCGCCTTGCGCGGAGTTTTCCCCGGGGGCGCGGATGAGGCGCGCTTGCGGGGCATGGGGCGCTACGCCTCCACCATGTCCAGGTGGCCGTCGCGCCGGCGGATGAGAACCACGGTGCGGCCGGTATCGGCATCGCGGTAGACCACGTAGTCGCGGGTTTTGTCGAGGTCGAGAACGGCTTCCTCGGCGGTCATGGGTTTGCGCTTCTTGTGGTGGTCCACCTTATATACGCGCTGTTCGGCCTCGGGCAACTCGGCCATGGTTTTGGCCACCACCTTGCGGCCGCGCACCTTGGCGGGCTTGGCTGCCGCGGCGGGAGCGGCTTTCGGTTCGGCCGCTTCTTCGTGCGGAGCACGCTTGGTGTCGCGCCACTTCTCGCGGGTCTTGAGGGCCTGCTTTTCGAGCTTCTCGGCGGCGGAGTGAATGGCGGTAAACAGATCGGTGCTGGAACCCAGCCCGGCCAGTTGGTGGTTGTAATAGTTGACGGTAGCTTCGGCGTGGTGCAGATGACGCTCCAGCGAGAGGATGACGTGGGCCTCGCACTCCCGCCGGCCATCCAGGAGTTTGCCGATCTTCGAGAAACGCGCCTCCAGTTTCTTGGTCTGAGCCGGCGCCAGTTCAACCTGCCTGCCTGTGTATGTGATTTTCATGAGGTCTCCATTGCTCGGCGGTCACTTCTCCAAACGCAGCATTCACTACTCGCTACTTACCGTTATAGCTCATCGGGTGGAGCGGTGCGGCGGCGGGAACGGGAGACAGGGCGCGGCGCGGGATCGCGCCCGGGCGATTCACCGAAGGCAGCGCGTCGCCACGCAGTGACTGGAGCCGGGCGCCCGCTCATGCGAAGGGAGTCAGGCGCGAGCGGACCAACTCGAACATCTTCTCCGCCATCGACCCGGCCTCCCGGCCTGAGTCCGGAAGCCTGGGAAGGGCCGTGCGATCAACAGCCTGGCCTAGCTGCGCAACCGTTTCGTCGATGGCCGACTCGGCCGCGGAGGCCTTCAGGCCCGCGATCCCAGCCAGAGCGCGAAAATCGGCGCGGCGCAGGCGATCGTCTTTCCCGTTTACCTTGAGCGCCATGTGGTCCGAATGGAGCCCCGGGAAAATGCGGGTCGTCACCGCGTCGTAAAGCGGCGCAATCCGTACCTCATGGAAGCGGGGCGCTCCCGGCTCGGCGATCTTCAGAAGCGCCAGGTTCTTCAAGTGCATGTCGCCATCGGCGATCAGCCATGCAAAGAGCGCCCGCCGGATCACGGTTTCGGCATCCTCATCGGGAGCGGTCGATAGCGGGCGGACGGCGCGCGCCACCCGCTCCATGGTGCTCTTGTACTTCGCCGCCGCGTCCAACCCCAACACCGAGCCGAGATCTTCCAGGGCAATCAGCCGCTTGTCGTCGACGGTGGTGCGAATATCGAAGCGCTCGACAATGAGAGCCGGAGGCATGCCATCCGGCATGGGCACAAGCGCCGCGCAGGGCACCCGGAACCCCACCGCCCGGCCGAGTCCCAGCGCCAGCCATTCGATCGCGGGCAGCGTCTCGAAACCAGCCGCTCCGGCGGGTTTGAGAATGTGAGTGAACGGGCGGCCGGCCGCGGGGGAGAGCGTGCCATCGGAATCGAGAAACATGGGCGCCTTGATCTGAATGCCGGAAAGGCGCGGAGTATCTCCGCGGTCGTAAATCCGCGCCAGGCTGCCCGCGAAACTCGTCTCCAGATCGTGCTTGCCTGGGCCAGCGTAGCGTCCGGTGAACGTCCCGTCCTTCATGTAGCGGGCAAGCGGCGTTAGAAGCACGTCGGGGGGCAGCGCCGCGAGTTCGCTGAGGCGCTCGACGACGGTGAGGTTTGACAGGTAGCGCTTGCCCGAACGCAGGGTTTCCCGCTCGTCCCGATTCTTGAGCACGGTCTCGAGCCAGCCTTCCGGCAACAGAGAAGCGATCAGCGGCGGCAACCGGCCCGGAGTGGTTTGACGGATGAGCGGCGGGCCACCGCTCTCCGCCTCGGCCCAGCGCCACTCGAAGCCGTCGTGAGTGAGATGGCCGACCGGCGCCCCGTGCCACGCCACGGTCAGGCGCAGCGCGGCATCGTTGCGCACTTCGGCCGGCGGCGGGCGGCGCAGCAGGAATCGCTCGGCGGATTCGGCTTCCCGGTTCCAGTGGTTCTTGCGTGCCAGCGCCCAGACCGCGTCCGCGGCGGCCTTCGGGCTGCCATGTTCCTCGATCAGCCGCGCGGCAGTGGCCTCGCGCATGGCATCCTGCATGGACGCGGCATGCTCGCTGCGCGCGCGAAAGGCTTCGAGGAACCGCTGGGCGACAGAGGAGATCTCGACATCGAACTCGCCCATCCCATCGTCCAGCGCCGCTACCGTGAGCGAGGGATGCTCCGGGCCTTCGTTCCGGACGATCTCAAGCCCGCGAATGCGCGTGCGCTGCCTGCGCCGGCCGCTGAGGAAGAGCCGCCCGTCGCGCGTGGGGCCGAGGAGGATGGCGCTGGCAGCCGAGAGATAGGCGCTCGGGTAGAGGTATCTGGCGATGCGAACTGCATGGCGGAGAACCATGGCATCGGCATCGTCGGCGGCGTCGACGTAGATGCCGCGCATCAGTTGCACGAGGTCGCCGGTCTCGGCCCGGTAGTGGCTGCGCGTCTTGTCGATGGTTTCGCCGACGAGGTGTAACGGCATTGGTTATACTTTCTCGTGCATTACGAACTAGAAGGTTAGCATAATTCGGGAACTTTCGCAAGGGTATTCAACCTGTGATGAACTTAACGAACGCAATAGTGATAATCGGATCCCTGTCGAACGTTTGCGACGAGCGTGGCCGCTCGCAGGTTGCGTTTAGCGCTGAGCGTCCAAGCGATCTAACTCGGCGACCGCTCCGATGTACTCGTATGAGATGGTCGAACCGAAGGCGATAGATTTCCCGAACAACTTCCTCGCCTCGGGCAGTTTGCCGCGCAGCACCGCGTCCTCGCCAAGATAGAAGAAGGCTCGGCAGAATTGGTCCTTGCCTATTGACTCGTCGGGGCTCCCGGCCGATGCCACGAAGTCCCTCGCCGGGAGCGACCCCAGGAACATTTGGACGGCCGATCCGGGCCAACTTGTGGTCACCAGTGTGGCACTGTTCCTTTTCAGTTCGTCCTTCGCGTCCTGACCGGCCCTGGAGCTCGCCATGTACAGCCAGATTGCATGATACGGATCCTTCGGCTTCAACTCCAAGGACTGCGAGAGGTCGTCTCTGGCGGCAAGAAACCGCCCCAAGATGAGGTTCGTTGCCCCTCGGGTCCAGAGGATTACCGGGTCCTTCGGCTTCAACCGGAGGGCGTGATCCAGGTCCGCCAGGGCTCGCGCGTATTCCTTCTTCGCGCTAAACGCAAAGGCCCTATCGAAGAAACCCCCCGCCTGGCCGGGCTCCAGCTTGATGGCTTCGCCATAGTCCCGAATGGCGCGATCATATTCACCTATCGCGTGGAGCGAGTGGGCCCGGTTGGTAAGCGCCTCTGCGTAGCCGGGGCGAAGTTGCAGTGCCCGATCGAAATCCTGGATTGCGCAAACGTGATCCCTCTTGTGTTCCGCGTAGACCAACGCGCGGTTGTTGAAAGCATCGGCGAAGTCGGGCCGCAGCCGGATGGCCAGGCTGTAGTCTTCGATTGCGCGGTCGAAATTGCCCTTCTGTTCATAGGCGAGGCCGCGGCCATTGAGAGCCTCGACGGTGCCGGGCCTGAGACTGAGCGCCTTATCGAAATCCCGAATCGCCTGATCGTAGTCGGCCTTGTTGGAATAGACGATGCCTCGATTGGTGAGGACTTTGACGAGGTCGTCGTTCGATAGTTGTCCCGACGCGATGAGCGCCGTACATCCCCGCAACGCCAGATCGGGATTGCCGTAAACGTTCTTCTCACACTGCTCGGCGTTCCTAGTTAACTGCGTGCGGCAGCCAGTCGTCAGCATTTGCACAAGTAGCAGAGCCAGGAGGACTCCGCTCTTGGGCCCGGGCCATCTTCGTAGTAGGGCGAGCGGCCGTGCAGGAGCCAGGGGAACCACGGCCGCCCGTCCTTCAAGCTCATACATGAGGCTGCCCCTACCTGCACTCAAACGCCACGGTCGCCGCTCGCAGCCCCGCCGCAGTCGCCGTCACGCGCACCTGGCCGGGCTTCCCAGTAGATTGCAGAATCGCCAGGCACATGCCGTTGAACGCCTTGCGGTGAGTGGCTTTGTAGTCCTCGTGGCTCTGCTGGTCGCCGTT
>Ga0209039_10003443_pt1 | contig 12369 bp, 14 predicted proteins | sample BogFormECP12_OM1_FD_188238 | JGI IMG/M metagenome (GOLD analysis project Ga0209039, IMG submission 188238) | Bog forest soil microbial communities from Calvert Island, British Columbia, Canada - ECP12_OM1 (SPAdes) (version 2) | ecosystem: Environmental > Aquatic > Freshwater > Wetlands > Bog ...
CGAATCCACAAGGGGAAAGGCGCGAGAAAAATCCAACCGCCACCCCAACGGAGAAATATTGCTTGACAACGCCGATGCCGTTATAGACGCGCTACATTTACTTTTGAGAAGGAGCAACTTATGAGCAGTGTACGAGTACTGGTTGGCACGCGCAAGGGTGCGTTCATTCTGACATCGGACGGCAAGCGTGAGCAGTGGGACATCAGTGGCCCGCACTTTGCGGGCTGGGAGATGTACCACGTGAAGGGCTCGCCCGCGGACCCGAATCGCCTCTATGCTTCGCAAACCAGTGGCTGGTTTGGACAGATCATCCAGCGCTCAAGCGACGGCGGTAAGACGTGGGAAACACCCGGAGGCGAAAAGATGCCTTCGCCAGGCAGCATGCCTGCTGGCGCCAGCAACAAATTCGTCTACGACACAACTCCTGAGACCGGCAAACCCCTCACCACGCATCAGTGGTACGATGGGACCCAGCACCCCTGGGAGTTCAAGCGCGTCTGGCATCTCGAGCCGTCGCTTACCGATCCGGACACGGTCTACGCCGGGGTGGAAGACGCTGCGATATTCCGCACGACCGACGGCGCGACCACATGGCAGGAACTCGCCGGACTGCGCGGCCACGGCACGGGGCCCAAATGGCAGCCCGGCGCCGGGGGGATGGGTCTGCACACCATTCTCCTCGAACCGAGCGACCCCGGCAGAATCTACATCGCCATCTCGGCAGCGGGCGCCTTCCGTACCGACGATGCCGGGAAGACGTGGAAACCCATCAACCGCGGGCTGAAGTCCTCATACATTCCCGACCCGAACGCCGAGGTGGGACACTGCGTTCACCACATGGCCAAGCACCCGGCGCGTACGAACGTGCTGTTTATGCAGAAGCACTGGGACGTGATGCGCAGCGACGACGCCGGCGAGTCGTGGCATGAGGTCAGCGGGAACTTGCCGACCGACTTCGGGTTCGTGATCGACGTCCATGCGCACGAGCCGGAGACGATCTACGTCGTCCCCATCAAGAGCGACTCGGAACACTTTCCCCTCGAGGGGAAGTTGCGTGTGTACCGCAGCCGCACGGGCGGCAATGAGTGGGAGGCGCTCACCAAGGGTTTGCCACAACGCGATTGCTACGTCAACGTGCTGCGCGACGCGATGGCCGTCGACACACTTGATTCCTGCGGCGTGTATTTCGGCACCACCGGCGGACAGGTGTATGTGTCGCCTGATGCCGGAGACAACTGGGCGCCCATCGTCCGGGATCTTCCCGCTGTGCTTTCTGTTGAGGTGCAGACGTTGCCATGATTCGAGTGATCCTCCCGCAACATTTGCGGACGCTCGCGCGCGTCGAGGGCGAGGTGCAGGTGGAAGTCGAGGGTGTCGTCACGCAGCGCTCTGTCCTTGACGCGCTCGAGGCCCGCTACCCCATGCTGTGCGGGACCATTCGCGACCACGTGACGCAAAAGCGCCGGCCGTTCGTAAGGTTCTTCGCGTGCGGGGAGGATCTGTCGCACGAGTTGCCGGACTCCCCGCTGCCCGTCGCGGTCGCGAGGGGCGCCGAGCCTTTTCTGGTGGTGGGGGCGATCGCTGGCGGATCATAGGACTGGTGGCGTCGGCGCTCCACGAGCTACTTGTCGCGAATCTGAATCAGGGTGATGGCGATGGAGATTGCCAGCAGCGCTACTGCGCCTCGCCAGAAGAAAACGGGATCGGCGAGGTATCCACCTTTGATCAGCCGAACGGCTAGTCCAAGCACAATTCCGATCGTTGCCAGAATGACGAGAGTGTTGGGAATCCAACGCATAATTTCCTCCACGCAAACCGAGCTTTCAATCTGCAATCATCTCATGTTCGTTTCGAACCGGATGCTGCAAGATTCGCGCGCAATTATAGCGCTCGAATTCACGCTCACGCAGAAATCTTAGAGGGAATTTATCACCAGCCTGACTCTTCCCCTCATCGGCAAGAAGCAACGGGTCAGGCCGCGAAATCAACTCTGACCGACCAGAGAGGGTTTATACTGTGCATGGAAGACCGAGGTTTCGCCATGCCATATTGCGCTCAATGTTTGATTGAATATGTGGAAGGCACCGCCCAGTGCGAAGACTGTGGCGCCAGTTTGCTAACCGGTTCGCCGCCTGAAGCGCCACCCCGCGTCATTCTCACCGCGGAGAAAGACGTGAAGCTTATCCCGGTGCGCCTTTTCACCGGAGGCACCGCGCAAATGGACGCCGAGCTGGCGCGGAACATTCTTCAATCGCAGGGGATACCTTGCGTTTTGCAAGGTGAGACTTCTGCCGAAATGCTGCCCGTGCTGGATATTCCTCTTTTGGTTCGCGAAGACGACGCCGCGCACGCCGAGCGGATCTTGCAGGAATACCTCGACGCGGACGTTCCCTCAACCCCGGAAGACGCGGAACCCGCGGAGGGGGAGTAGTGTGGGCAGGTGGGACCGGCCCCGCCTGCTTCCGCATTTGCTTCAAGTCACTGGTCCTTCGTTGGTGCCCCGTGGATGTGCGACCCGGTCCTGGCGTTATTGTTGATAAACCACGAATGCCCATGAATAACCCCGACAGTCCAACTGCAAATCGTATAACCGCCTTGTTTTCATAGACTTATCGCGAGTTTGCGGTCTTAGCTTTTGTTTTCAATAATTTATCGAATCGAATCTTCATTCTTGACGTCTTTTTGTCGGCATAGCCCCAGGCCGAGCCAGAAGCTCGTCAAGCATGAAACTGTGCTTTTTGTCTGAATTTCGAGGAAGCGGGCGGAGGAAGCGGAGGGGGCGGTTGCCAAACCGCCCCCTGGTGTTCCCGCGCTATTTGCCGGTGCCGGTCAATTTGGAAGTTTGCGGGCTATTGGCGGCGCTGTCTTTGACGCTCAGCGTTCCGGTCCGGGTTCCTGTCTCGGTCGGTTTGAACACCACGTTGATGGTGCACTTACCTTTGGAACACCGGGGACAGACGGGACGTTTCGCTGGTTTTTCGCGGAATGGAACCCGCCCATGGTGAAGGCAATCCACCCTCGGTCGAGCAATGCCGGTAAACGTCCCGTCTGTCCCCGGGTTTCGCCCGGTTTTCCCCTTAGGAAATCGCCCCGACATGTCGGGGTGTCCGGTCCGGGCCTTGCGTTTCCCGAGTGCCGGGTGTATACCTTCGTCACGTTTATTCTGTGGTAGCTATGCAGCGGACGGTCTGGTCGCCAAGAGCGCAACGGGGCCGCCACCCGCCTCTTGCCAAGGCAAGGAGGAAGCCGTGGACTATAACCTACTCGAAAAACCGTGGATTCCCGTCCTGTGGAATGACGGGCACAGCAGTCGCGTGGGCGTTATTGAGGCGCTCACTCAAGCAGCCCAGATTCGCCAAATCGCCCTTGCCAGCCCCCTCGATTTATTTGCCGTCCATCGGTTCATCCTGACGTTGCTCTACTGGAAGGCATTTTTAGCAGGCGGCATAGAGCAAGCTCGAAACTCACTACTCGAGGACGGAAAGATACCGGACACGGTTGTTGATGGCATATCGAAAGAGGCGCATCGCTTCGACCTTTTCGATGACAAAATGCCATTCATGCAAGACCCCTCTACCCGCGGAGAGAAGGAAAAGAAGTCGGCGGGCTCTTTCTTCGCGGAATTAGCAGCAGGGACCAACATAGCTCATTTTCATCATGGCGATGACGAGAACCTACGACTTTGCCTGCCTTGCGCAGCCCTCGGCATTCTCCGCGTTGTGCCGTGGTCGCAATCAGGGGGCGCGGGGCTAACGCCCTCAGTACACAATGCCCCACCGATAATGCTACTCGCGGCCGGGGATAACCTGGCCGTGACCCTCGGACTGAACCTTCTCCCCCAGCACACCAGTGCCGGCGAGGCGAAATGGACCGGCCATTTTATTCCAAGCGATTCTGCCAGCCGCATCGCTTATCTCGCAGCGCTTACCTGGAATCCCCGCCGGGTCCTGCTTCCGACGCCTGATATGGGCGCTTGCTGGTACTGCGGGCAGAAGGGCGTGCTTACAGTCGGGCCAGGGATGGTGTATCTCAAGAACCCAGATACCAAGGCGAATAAGAAAAACGGAAAGGGAGTTCCATTTGTCTGGAGAGATCCTTCCGCCTTCTACCGGGAAGATGATTACAAGACAGTGAAGAGCGTGAGTGAGGACCGAGCCATCGACAATCGGGATTTGGCGTGGCTCGCCGAGGCGAAGGCATCGGTTGCGATAAGTAACCAAGACCATCGGGGCTGGCTGCTCGTAGTGCCCTGCACGAATCCCGCCAACAATAAGACCTTCGACCATCGCCTTATCGAGCTAGCCGGTGTCTCGTCGGAGGCAATTAGCGGCTTGCTCCCCGCGGGTCAACCTCCAAGCAGCGCAAGAGGGCTGGACGGATGGAACCTCCCCAAACCGCGCCCCCCTGCCGGGATCAGGCTCTTTGTACAGTCAGCTATCGAGCTTCTTACCCACGCCGATTGGGCCGCACTATCAAACGCCGCCTACCGCGACATGCACGACTCCCCAGGGGCCTTCGATGTGTTTGCGGGTCTCTATTGGGGACTTCGTGATAAGAAAGTCGGCACGCTTCCTTCTCGGAATGTCGCGTGGCTGTTGCTCAAACTCATGGCAGCCGTGCCCTCTGCCGCGCGCGTCCTCCACCCAGGGGCCAGGTTCTCACCGCTGCACGCGCCGGACGGACTGCCGAAGCGTCAACTCGATGCGCGGGGCCGTACATCTCTCTACCCCGTGTCGTTCCCGCGTGGGGATCGCTTGGAGACCGGTCTGCGCGGCGTGCTTGAAAGCAATTTACGCAAGAAGAAACCTGAGCCTGTTGATTGGATAGAACTTTGCTTTGGGCTTGACCAACTACTCGATTAATACCGACGAAAAGGAGAAGCCACATGTTTATACAAATACATATGCTCCAGAGCATGCCGCCCGGCAACCTAAATCGGGACGATACCGGGCAGCCCAAGAAATGTATCTTTGGGCGTGTAACGCGCGCCCGCATTAGCAGTCAGTGTCTCAAGCGCAACATCCGTCACTCTATGCAATTCAAGGAGGTATTCGGTGACGCACTTGCCGACCGCACAACCTATTTGCCCCGGATGGTGGCTGACGAGTTGAAAAAGTTGAAGGCCGATATTTCCGAGGATGATTTGAACAAGATCAAGGCATCCTTGGCCAGTAAATTTAAGGCTGAGAAGCGTGGTGCCGCAGAAAGCGCTGAAGAGGAGGGCGCGGACCATTCTCAAAAGGACTCCACCCCCGGCACCATTACAGACCAGACAGGTCAATTGGTCTTCTTCCCCCCGCCCTTCGCGAAAGAAGTTGCCAAGCTCATCGTGGAGTTTATGAGCGATCAATCGGGTGCTTACCAAGCATGGACCAGCGGCAAGAAGAAGGACAGAGACAAGTTTAAGGACGAAATCGCGACATTCGAGGGCGAGATTTTTAAGGCAAGCGAGTCCTTGACGGTCGATATAGGCATGTTCGGAAGAATGACCACCAGTGACCTTGTTGTAAATGTCGAGGCATCTTGCCAGGTGGCCCACGCGATCAGCACACACGAGGTATTTATCGAGAGCGATTACTTCACCGCGATGGATGACAAGAAGGCTGAGTTCGCGACGACTCAAACCGAATTGGCGGGCGCCGCTTTTCTGGGCTCGGGAGAGACCGAAACTTTTTTCGACTCTGCCGTCTACTACAAGTATCTCAATCTGGACGTCGACGGCCTGAAGGCAAACCTTTCTTGGCAGAATAATGATGAGGCTGCCCGTACGGCTGCGGTTTTGGTCCGTGCGGCGATACGCACCAATCCAACCGGAAAGCAGAATAGCTTTGCCGCGCACGGAATCCCTGAACTTATCCTTGTGGAAGTGTCCAAGGCGAAGTCTCCCATCAGTTACGCCAACGCTTTTCTTAAGGCGGTGGAAGGTGCCGACCTGATGGCTGAATCGGCAAAAGCTCTGGGCAGGTACGTCGATGCCGTAGGCGAAGCCTTTTCGCCCTCAGACATGCGGCGCGTTTATTTGGCTGTAGGGTCTGCTTTCGTGGACATCGGCGGAGCGAACCGCGTTGACACACTCGATGCGCTTATCGAATCGGTCGCGGAGCTTGTAAAGAAGGGGGATGCCGCATGAACACTGAACATAACACCCTTTTCCTGCGGCTGTCAGGCCCCATGCAATCCTGGGGAACGTCGTCTCGTTTCCAGTTGCGCCGCACCGATGCTTACCCAAGCAAGTCGGCCGTGCTGGGGCTACTCCTCTGCGCGAAAGGTGTCGGCCGCGGAGATTCGGAGGAGGAGCTTAAGGCGCTCACTCCTCTGCGCATGGGTGTGCGCGTTGACCGCGGCGGGACGTTGGATTGGGACTATCACACTGCAGGGGCCAAAATCGGCATCCGAAAGGCCGAAGGAGGCATTAAAGAGACGGCATCCACGCATAAACCCGAAACCTTACTTTCCCGGCGTCAATATCTCTACGATGCGTCATTCTTGGTCGCCCTCCAGGGTGGCTGCGACACCGTCGCCTGTTATGCCGGCCATTTGCTAAATCCCGTCTGGCCCGTGTTCCTGGGGCGAAAGTGCTGCGTCCCTGCTGAACCGGTTTTTGCCGGAACCGGTTATTTCGGGAGCTTGACCGACGCGCTCGCGTCGGTACGCTGGCACCCTCGAATCAATTCCGTTGACCGCGACGATTGGGGAACAACGCGAACCCTCGCGATTTATGCAGAACACCCACCCGGCCCGCCGCCACGAACCAACGCTCGGCTCGTTTATGATGTTCCCAAGGTCTTCGGTTACTACAGCCACTTGGCACGATGGGTCGTCCAGAATCATGTGACCGTGACCGTCGGAGAGCCTACCCAAAAGCTCCCCCTCGAACCCTATCCGCGACGAGTTGACTACAATTCCCCGCAATGGGAAGCGGCAAGGGCAAGCCGACTAAAACTCGACCATGGTCTCTGCGTCTTCTGCAAATCGCCCGCCGATGAAGTGCATCACGCGAGCTACGAGAACGTCGGGCACGAAACTGACGCTGATCTCCGCTCGCTCTGCAAAGTATGCCACGATGCGTGCACGATGCTGGAATATGGTCACGATATGCAAGCGCACAGGGTTGATCCCTCCGACCCGGCCCAACGCCAAACGATACTCCGCCAGATCAAGCGTAATGTTGCGGAGCAACGCCTCGGCCAACGCCGCGAATTGCTTAGAACTGCACGTATAGCGAGAAGGGACTTTTTCGACGCTGCTTCTGCGGCGTCAGAAGGAGGGCGCTAACGTGTATTTATCTCGTCTCACGATCGATGTGGGCAGCGATGCCACGCGGGAGCGTCCCGGCCGTTTGTGGTTGCGCAATCTTTATCGTGTTCACCAGCGGCTTTGCATGGCGTTCCCTTCCGCAGAACGGAAGTCCGACGATGGGCACTTCTTGAAGCCCTTCAATCCCGATGATTTTGGCAAGGGCCAAGTTCATGTCAAGCGCGCCGATGACTCCGGCTTTCTCTTCCGCATCGACCCGGGACCCCCCGGGCGCGCCGTGGTTCTGGTGCAATCGGCGGTGCAGCCGGATTGGGAATACGCTTTTCACAACGCCGGCTATCTCTTGGCCGCGTGCCCGGAGACCAAGCCATTCGACTCCTCTTTCAAAGCAGGACAGCATCTTCGCTTCCGGTTGGTAGCAAACCCCACCAAGAAAATCGACACGATTCGGCAGGAGGATCGGCAGCGTTACACGAAGGAGGAACTTAGCCAAATCGAGGGGCGGAACGGCAGGCGCGTTCCCGTGCCGAGCTCGGAGGAACTTAGCGCCTGGCGCCAGAGGAACCCGAACGGAGATGAGCGCACGTTCATCTCCTTGAGGCTCCTCGAATGGATCGAGCGCAAGGCGGAGCCCGCAGGCTTTTCCCTGGAAAACGTCGCCGTTCAACCGGGCTACCTCTATGTGCATAAGGGAGGCAATGCCGGAGGGCAGCGTTTGCGCTCCGCACGCTATGACGGCGCCCTTGTCGTAACCGATCCCGAGAAGTTCCGCGGCACTCTTCGGCAGGGCGTGGGGCCGGGAAAAGCCTACGGGTTCGGCCTGCTTTCTGTGACCCCCTGCCCGGCGCCACGCTCGGCGGAGGCGGCGTGAGAATTCCGACGCGGAAGCGAGCCCCGAAGGGGCGAAATACCACAGCCCAGGCCAACGGCCTGGGTCAAGTGCCCCTTGCGGAATACAAGCCCTGAAAGGGCGTGATAACCGGCACCCACGGTTACGGCGCGATAGTTCACCGGCCGCGCGGAGCGGTATTTCGCCCTTTCAGGGCTTCCCCCGGGTTTGGGGGCTTTCGTGACCCAGGCCGTTGGCCTGGGCTTTGTTAGACCGCCCCTTCGGGGCTCCAGACCAGCGGGCCGCTGGAGGCCACATGCGCATTCAAGATCTCCACGTTTTACCGAAATTCAGGGATGGCTGGAGCTATCTTTACGTCGAGCACTGCAAGGTGGATCAGGAGGACAAAGCCATCGCCTTGCACGATCAGGCCGGCAAGACCCCGGTGCCCTGCGCCAACCTGGCTCTGCTGATGCTGGGTCCGGGCGTGTCGATTACTCACGCCGCCATCTCCGTGCTGGCGGACCATGGGTGCCTGGTGGCTTGGTGCGGGGAGGAGGGAGTGCGCTTCTACGCCGTGGGCATGGGCGAGACGCGCAACGCCGCCAACTTCCTGCATCAGGCGCGGCTGTGGGCGCACGAGGGTTTTCATATGCAGGTGGTGCGCCGCCTCTATCAGTTGCGATTTGCCGAGAAATTCGACCCCGCCCTGACCCTTCAGCAAATCCGCGGCATGGAGGGCGTGCGGGTGCGCGATGCCTATGCCCAAGCCGCCCAGGAAGCCGGCATCACCTGGTCCGGCCGCAGCTACCAGCGCGACGAGTGGGCGAAGGCCGACCCCGCCAACCGCGCCTTGTCCGCCGCCAATTCCTGCCTCTATGGGCTCTGCCAGGCCGCCATCGTTTCCGCCGGCTTCTCCCCCGCCCTCGGCTTCATCCACACCGGCAAGATGCTTTCTTTCGTCTACGATGTTGCCGACCTGTACAAGACGGAGATTACCGTGCCCGTGGCTTTTCGCGCCGCTGCCGAGAGCCCGGGACAGTTGGAACGGCGCGTGCGGATTACCTGCCGCGATCAGTTTGTATCGACGCGGCTGCTCGAAAGGGTTATCCCCGACATCCAGGCGGCGCTGATGATGACCCGAGTTGCACCTTCCGGCAGCGATTTCGATCTGGATGCCGGCGCCCCAGGCTTCCTTTGGGACGATGCCGAGGGAGTCGTCGAGGGCGGGCGCATGTTGGCACCGGAAGCTGACGAAACGGAGTCCGGCGATGGTGGTCCTGATTCTTGAACGCGTCCCGCCCGGATTGCGCGGCGAGCTCACCCGCTGGTTTCTGGAACCGCAGGCCGGCGTGTTTGTCGGCCGCGTCTCGGCCCTGGTCCGCGATCGGCTCTGGGAGAAAGCTTGCAGCCAGGCCAAAGGAGGTGGTTGCCTCATCCTCTACTCCAGTGATAATGAGCAGGGCTTTAAAGTCCGCACTTGGGGCCGTACGGCTCGGTGCATCGATGACTTCGAGGGCCTTTTCCTCGTGCGCGTCCCGGAGAATCAGTAACTTGGTTGGTGTTGTCCCCACGCGCGTGGGGGTGAACCGCCAGTGGCGGCGCTGCCGTCCGGACCGAGCAGGTTGTCCCCACGCGCGTGGGGGTGAACCGCAAGGGCGGCGGTGGCAAGGGCGGCGGTGGCAGTTGTCCCCACGCGCGTGGGGGTGAACCGGCCGCCGTCCAGGCCGCGAACTGCGCGGCGAAGTTGTCCCCACGCGCGTGGGGGTGAACCGTAACGATGTTCCCTGCGACGTAAGTGGTGCTCGTTGTCCCCACGCGCGTGGGGGTGAACCGGTCAACTGCACGGTCTGATTGGCGCTCCAACTGTTGTCCCCACGCGCGTGGGGGTGAACCGCTCGCGGGTCTGACGCCAGCGACCGTGTAAACGTTGTCCCCACGCGCGTGGGGGTGAACCGCCGCTCTAGCGCTACGTCATGACAGGAAACATGTTGTCCCCACGCGCGTGGGGGTGAACCGCCAGCGGGTTGGTTCTTGCGGAAAAGCAGATGGTTGTCCCCACGCGCGTGGGGGTGAACCGCCGCAGGGGCGCGCCAGGTAGTTGCGAAAAATGTTGTCCCCACGCGCGTGGGGGTGAACCGAGCCGGTGACACTGCTCGAATTCCGCCACATCGTTGTCCCCACGCGCGTGGGGGTGAACCGGTAACAGAGTGCCGTCATGCCAAGGGGGGTGCGTTGTCCCCACGCGCGTGGGGGTGAACCGCTGATCACCGGCCTTTTCGAGCAGTTCTACATGTTGTCCCCACGCGCGTGGGGGTGAACCGTACAGACCAAACGACCCGCTGGCTTTTGAGGGGTTGTCCCCACGCGCGTGGGGGTGAACCGAAGCCCAGCGCAAACGCGACGAGCAAGAGAGGGTTGTCCCCACGCGCGTGGGGGTGAACCGGTTCCCGCCGCCCTCCAAGTCGCGGCCAATGAGTTGTCCCCACGCGCGTGGGGGTGAACCGCGCGGGGCAGTCGAGGAAGAGAAGCAGACCAAGTTGTCCCCACGCGCGTGGGGGTGAACCGGCCGCTACGCGAGTCAACTGCGAAAGGCCGATGTTGTCCCCACGCGCGTGGGGGTGAACCGGCTGGAAACTCATCAAGGCGTCGCAGTTGCTGGTTGTCCCCACGCGCGTGGGGGTGAACCGTCATGGGCGGCGGAACTTCGGGCCAAACTCTAGTTGTCCCCACGCGCGTGGGGGTGAACCGGCCCTGCGCCGCGCACCGGGTGGCCCTGGCTCGTTGTCCCCACGCGCGTGGGGGTGAACCGCCTCGCTCGATCTTGCCGGGTCTGAAGTTGATGTTGTCCCCACGCGCGTGGGGGTGAACCGAGTTGGACGGGGGTTCCCTGTTGAAGCAGCGTGTTGTCCCCACGCGCGTGGGGGTGAACCGGATGATGCGATTGACGGGGCATCCCCGATGGCGTTGTCCCCACGCGCGTGGGGGTGAACCGACGTTGCCGCTCATCAAATGGGACGACGAGAAGTTGTCCCCACGCGCGTGGGGAGAGCGTCCTATGCAGGTCGTGAAGACTAAAGGTGAGGTGGGACCGGACGGGCGGTTGCGGCTGGATGTGCCTGTGGAACTTCCGGCTGGCGCCGTCGAGCTCGTCCTGGTGGTGGGCAGCACGCCACAGCCCAACGGGTCCAAATACAATTTCGCTGACGTTGTAGGAAAGCTTCAGTGGCAGGGTGACGCCCTCGCAGAGCAGAGAAAGCTGCGAGAGTAGTTCACAGTCCACAGTTGACAGTTCACAGTCAGAATCGACAACACCTTACCTTTTGACTTTCGACTGCCAACTTTAGACTCTAGGTGGAGTGGGCAGAGCGGGTGCGACGTTGGCCTCTGGGCAGAGGGTTCCCCCTGCCGCGACGGGCGGCGAGGCGGGCGCGCAGTTTGCCGCCCACCCGGGCGGGCAGCGTTTCAAGCTGGTCCTGGATCAGGACCGTGCTGTGGGTCTGGTACCACGCGGCAACCTCATCCTCCGACTTGAAATCCGGGATCTCCGCCGCGGATCTCACATCGATCAGTTTCTTGCGGGTGCGGTAGTCGTTACCTTTTGCGGAAGAACCTTTTTTCATTTTCATCCATGTCGCGGGCCGTAATGGGCCAAGCTCGATTATGTCCCAGATAGCGAAAGATTACCAGCAGGTACCGCCCGGATTCGGTTTGTCCCCAAGCTTCGTAAACTCCACCTCGACCCCGCTTGAAGACCGGAGCAGAGATGAACACTTCTTCGACCTCTTCCGGCGTGATGGTATGTTGAGCGATATGATCGACACGTTCAAGCGTCCATTCAAGGTCGTCGATTCTCATGAGCGATCACAAACGGTCATCATCCACGTAACGCTTCCGTCTGTCGCCCTACGGTGGTGACCACCAGGGTTCCGTCAAAGTCCGACGGGGGATGAAAAAGACCCCTCACCCACCGCCTTGCGGTCCCCCCTCTCCCCAAAGGAGAGGGATAGAAATCAAAATCACAGCTCTCTCCCCAAGGGAGAGGGATAGAAATCAAAATCACAGCCCTCTCCCCAAGGGAGAGGGATAGAAATCAAAATCACAGCCCTCTCCCCAAAGGAGAGGGATAGAAATCAAAATCACAGCCCCCTCCCCAAGGGAGAGGGATAGAAATCAAAGCCACAGCCCTCTCCCCAAGGGAGAGGGATAGAAATCAAAATCACAGCCCTCTCCCAGGGGGAGAGGGGGGACCGCAAGGCGGTGGGTGAGGGGTCGCTTCGTGG
>Ga0209039_10003444_pt1 | contig 12369 bp, 9 predicted proteins | sample BogFormECP12_OM1_FD_188238 | JGI IMG/M metagenome (GOLD analysis project Ga0209039, IMG submission 188238) | Bog forest soil microbial communities from Calvert Island, British Columbia, Canada - ECP12_OM1 (SPAdes) (version 2) | ecosystem: Environmental > Aquatic > Freshwater > Wetlands > Bog ...
CGAACTGGGATCAAGCTTCAGGGCTTTACGAAAGTACTCGAGAACAGCTTCCGTTTGCCCGAGGGCTTCCGCCTGCTCACCCATTAGAAAAAACAGGCCGGGGTCTTTCTCAAGGTCTGGCAACTCGATGGCTTTAGCATCAGGTTCGTGCCGCTTTTCAGTCGCCGAAAATGACTGGCCCGCAGCGAGAAGCAGCGTTGCTGCAAGCATCGCTAAGACCGCACGAGTAGGTATATTTTTTTGCATGATATCTCTTACCTCGTGGCCCGCCGAGAAATGTTACTTGCCGGCCGGCCTAGAAGATTTCAGTTTCTTGATAATCTCGCCGTAAGGGGGATTACCAAAAACAGCGCTTCCTGCCACAAATACGTCCGCGCCGTTCCGCGCCAAATCCGGCGCAGTCTCGGGGCTCACCCCACCATCCACCTCGATGAGAATGTCGTATCCAGATCGATCAATCATCTGTTTGAGTGCCGTGACCTTGGGAAGCATGGTGGGGATGAACGACTGGCCCCCAAAGCCGGGGTTCACCGTCATGAGCATGACCACGTCCAGCTCCGGCATAACATATTCAATGGCGCCCAGACCCGTTGAAGGGTTAAGAGCGACGCCTGCTCTCATGCCCAATTCCCGAATCCTCGTAAGAGTGCGGTGCAAATGAAATGTGGTTTCCGGGTGAACGGTCAGAATGTCCGCGCCGGAGGCATGAAAATCTTCCAGGTAGCAGTCAGGATTCGAGATCATGAGGTGAACGTCGAGAGGAACGTCAGCAACCTTTTTCGCTGCTGCTACGATCATTGGTCCTATAGTAATGTTCGGCACGAAATGGCCGTCCATGACGTCTATGTGTATCCAGTCCGCGCCGGCTGCCTGAACTGCTCGAATCTCTTCTCCCAGCCGCGTGAAATCCGCGGAAAGTATGGAAGGAGCGATCAGAATATCTCTGCTTGTTCCCATGTAATCTCTCTTTTCATGTCGCCGCTCGCTGAGAAAGATCTGCCCACTCTACCCGCATGAAGCTCGGCTCGGCTGATCCGCGGATCCACCCATTCTAAAGCTCAATACCCTCCAACCGATAGCCACACTTGGGACAACGGCCTTCTTTGAGGGCATATTTTTGTATTTTATACCCCTCTCGATCGATCAATAGCAGAGAGCAGCCGGGACAGTATGTTTTCTCGCCGGGATCCCAAGGTACATTACCTGTATAAACGTAATGCAGCCCCTCATCAAGCCCAACCTGCCTGACCCTCCGCAGAGCCTCGACATCTGTGGGCGGCAACCCTTGCTCCTTATACTGCGGATAATATCGGCTCACATGCCAGGGAGTCTCGGCCCCGAGATCCTTACGGATGAACCGAGCCAACTCCCGGACCTCGGTCGGATCGTCGTTCAGTGTCGGGATAAGAAGAGTTGTCACCTCCAACCATATTCCCAGGTCTTTCATGTACCGGAGCGTGTCAATCACGCCTTCCCGGCGGGCTTTGCAATAATGTAAGTAAAACCGGTCGTTGAAAGCCTTTAAGTCGACGTTGGCCGCGTCAATAAGACCTTTTGCGTCGTCGAGCATGTCCCGAGTCATGTAACCGTTGGTAACAAAGACGTTGAAGACCCCGGCCTTTTTTGCTTCCACCATAGTCTCGCGCGCCAGTTCATAGTATATGGTGGGTTCAGTATAGGTGTAGGCAATACTCCGGCAATCATTTTCAACTGCCAGGGCAACGATTTCGGACGGGGAATACGCTTCCCCTATTATACGTCCCCGGTCCCGAGGCATCTGAGAAATCGAATAATTCTGGCAGAACGTGCAGAAAAAATTGCAGCCGACAGTGGCAATGGAGAAGGATTTGCTGCCGGGCAAAAAGTGGAACAGGGGCTTCTTTTCGATTGGGTCCACGTTAGTGGAGACCACCTTGTCGTAAACGAGGGTGAAAAGTGTCCCGTCTTTATTCAGGCGAACCCCGCAAATGCCCTTCTTGGCCTCATCGATTTTGCATCCGTGACGGCAAAGATGGCATTTGACGGCCTTGTGTTCCAGTCGGTCGTACAGAACAGCTTCCTTCATTTTCCCGACTCCTTAAGGGATGCCAACAGACGAGAATTGACATCGTCAAAACTCCCGTTGGACATGGTCAGGACAACGTCTCCCGGCCGAAGCTCCTTCGAAAGGAATTCGAGAAGTCCGTCAGTATCGGCAAAGGCTTGGGCAGCTTTGCCCAAATGCCTCAAATCGTGAGCCAGCCGTTCAGAACTGAATCGCTCCGTCCCAGGAATTTTTGCCACATCACGAGGCTCCCTCAACACGATCAGATCTGCACTGAGGAAAGCATGCACATAGAGTTCTTGAAAAATGGCACGTCTGCTTGTATTGGTGCGGGGCTCGAATACCGCTACCAACCGCCGATCCGAAAAACGGGAATGAATGGCATCGCACGTAACCTTCACGGCAGTCGGATGATGGGCGAAGTCATCAATTAGAAGTATCCCGGACTCTTCTCCCAGGATTTCCTGCCGTCGCTTAACCCCCTTGAAGGATCCCAGTGCATCCAAGGCCCTCTGTGGCGCGATTCCCACATTAGCAGCGGCTGCAACTGCTGCGACCGCATTTAAGACATTATGAAAGCCAAAGACCGGCAAAGTTCCCGATGCCACCCTTTGGCCGTCATTCATGATGAGCGCCCTGATGCCCTCCGGACCTTCGTCAAGCTTAATCCCGCGCCAGTTCGCGACCGATTCAGTCCCGTACGTCTGCACAGGCCGGTCACAGTCTCCAGTTATCTCCAGGACCCGGTCATCCCCTCGATAGGCTATAAGGCTCCCATTGGAAGGGACAAGTTTCACAAAGGCCCGGAACTGGTCCTTAATCCCTTCCACACTGCTGTAAATGTCCGCGTGGTCGAACTCACAGGATGTTATCACGGCTATTTGAGGGTTGTAATGAAGAAGTTTGGGCCCCTTGTCAAAATAAGCGGTGTCGTACTCATCCCCCTCGATCACGAACAGAGGGCCGCCGCCCAGACGGTAATTCCTTTTGAAATTCTCCGGCACTCCTCCAATCATGAAGCCAGGATCACGCTGTTCTTGGTAAAGGACCCAGGCGATCATGGCGCTGACCGTAGTTTTGCCGTGCGTCCCCGCGACGACTATACGGGTCTTATTGCCTATAAAGTATCTGTTCAATGCCCCCGGCATGGAGGTGAAGGGAATGCCGGACCTTTCAAGCTCGACCGCTTCCGGATTGGTCTGCCGGATTACATTGCCGACAACCACTAGATCTGGGACGGGATCAAGGTTAGAGGCTCGATATCCGTCAATCACGCGGATCCCCAGATCTCGCAGGAAATAGCTCATAGGTGGATATATGGCCTGATCCGATCCGGTCACCCTGTAGCCGCTTTCATGAAACATCCCGGCGAGGGAAGCCATGCCAGTCCCGCAAATTCCCATCAAATGCACATGAGCAGGGCGCGGCAGCAAAGGGATATCGTCAGCATCGCCTTTTCCTAAGCCTTTTTCCATGATTGTGAGTTGCTATCATCCCGTCGCGGTCCTGTCAAGCGCTAGAAAAAACAAGGAGATTTACGTCAAACGGCGCATTTTTTTGTAAAGACCTCAGCACAGGGGACCCAAAAGGTCTCCAGGCCTAAAAAAAAAGCCCGACCATTGAGTCGGACTTTGGAGGGTATGAGAAAACTCGGTCGGGCAATTAAAATCGGGGGAGGAAAAGGGCTCGTACCGGCTACACGGCCATCAGAAAAGGAATCCTACTTGGACAAATGGTCCGTCCAGAGTCGTGTTGAACATCCTGGCGGGCCTGTCTTTCTTCAGATAGGCATAGCGATACCCGCCCTTGACGAAGCCGAAGCGTCCGGTCTTGATGGGAATCAAGTAACTTAGCGCTGCTTCGGCATCGTACCCGATCGAGTCGTTCAGAAAGGCGATTGAGCCTCTGCCGCTGAGAGCTAATGTGTTGCCGTGGTAGTTCTTCAGACACTTGTCAAATTCGAGCCCGGTGACGGCCATGTTCTTCGTGTCATTCATCGTGACCGGAGCGATAGTACCGCCTGCTCCTCCGATGGTCAGTTTGTCTTGGACATTGAGCCATTCGGCAAAGAAGTTGGTAGAGCTGTAATTGGTTCGGCTCAGGGTAAAGACGAGGCCGGCCTTGTGCTCGTACCGCTCCCATTTGGAATGGATCGGGGTCCCGGCTGCAAATGTCTGGCCCGCGAAACTGAAAGCGGTCGCCGGGAAATTTGTGGCCTCCATTGACATCGGTGAAAAAGAGTACCTGATGCCCCACCTCGGCCGTATTTGGTAAAGAGCGTCAATCGACCAGATCGCGTTGCCGCTCTTTTTGAACCCCAGGTGGTCGTCAAAATTCACCGTCGCGGTTTGGACGCCGGTAATATCAGTGCCACGGCGAGCTTCACCGTTCACCCGAGCGAAAAAGACCCTGGGTCCGATCACGAACTGCCCCTTTGCCGGCATAGGCAGGCAGCAATCCGGCCCCCAATTCACAGGATTGTACTGGGACAATGCGTCGAATCGGGAAGTAAGGCCCCAAGGCTTTACTTTCAATGCTGTGGGCGCTGGAGCCGGAGGCGGCTTCACCTTGGATATTGCCTTGTATCCCGAGGCGCCGGTGCAGGGATCATAGGTGGCTTGCGTGGATTCTGCGAATGCGGCAGCCGAAAATGCTGTCACCATTAACATCAACACAAACACGTACTTTAATGCGTTTCTTAACATAACACCCTCCCTCAGGGTTCTAATGTCTTGCGATTCCGACCTTAACAATATTTCACAGAATGTCAAGAGAAAAATGTCATTGAATCCGAATGTTATTTAAAAAACCTAGAAATTAGTTTAATTAAAGCAGCCCGAAATCCCTCCAAAACCGGCTGTAGTAGCCAACTAACGACGACTCACCCCCCATCGTTCACCTCCGCCGAGCACACCAAAATGCTAAACTAGCTGAAATCACGACTATAAAGGTACTGCTCAACAGTCGAAACGCGGCGCGAGCGCGCACGGCTCCTCGGCATTTTAGTTGAACAAGTCGCGGCAAGTTGCTAATATGACAGCTTAATTAATGGTGGAACAAGAAGGTGGGGGCAGACGGAGGGCACGCTTGAGCCCAATTCCGACAAGTGGAATTTCAGCGGGTTGAAAAGTCCAAGGGCGCGGCAGCGCCTCACGCGTACGCCCGCTTCTGGGGACGCACTTCACTTGATTTCAGAATAGTAATCTTTTGCGGGGACCGCGTTGGAAATCTCGAAGATCCGAAAACGAGCCAGCCCCCATTTTTGGAGTCGGAAACGCACCGAGGTCCACAACACGCCAAGCCCGTAAACAACGGATCGCCTGAAATTGATGGAGGATGCCTCCGGAAAGTACCGTGTGGGGCAGGAGATCTCGCCTACGTTGAAGTCGAAGAAGATGGCCTGTGCCAGCATCTCGTTATCAAAAAGAAAGTCGTCCGAATTCTCGTGGAACGGGAGATTCTCCAGCACTCTCCGAGAAAAGGCCCTGTACCCGGTGTGAAACTCTGACAGCTTCGATCCGAAACAAAGATTCTCCGTTAATGTGAGGACCCTGTTGGAAATGTACTTGTAGACCGGCATGCCACTTTTTCTCGCTTTTCCGCCCAAAATGCGGGAACCCAGCACCACGTGGTATTCGCCGGAGACGACCATAGCAGCCATCGCAGGCACGAGCTTGGGGGCGTATTGATAATCCGGATGCAGCATTACGACGACGTCAGCCCCGAGCTTGAGGGCTTCAGTGTAACAGGTCTTCTGATTGCGGCCATATCCGTAGTTGCGGTCATGAAGGAAGCACCTTATCCCCAGTTTCCTGGCCATGCGTACCGTCTCATCCGCGCTGGAGTCATCGACCAGAAGGACGTCATCCACCACTTGCCGATCCAGTTCCGAGACGGTACTCTCGAGTGTTTGGGCCGCGTTATATGCAGGCAGGACTACTATTATCCTCTTTCCGTTGAGCATGCTCTTTCCAGTAAATGCTTATCGCTTCACCGTTGCCTTGGAACCCGCCCACTTCCCTATTTCGGCTTGGGAATCAAGGACGGGTAAACGCTAGGCCCCGAGCCGTTGCAAACTTTCTTTGCGATGTCGGATCTGAATCATCTCGCCAATGATGGACACCCCTATCTCCTCCGGGGTTTCTCCTCCAATGGGGAGCCCGATAGGCGCGTGGACGCGCTGCAGGTCCTCCCGACTGAACCCTTCTCTGAGCAGTGCCTCCAGAATAAGCTTTGTTTTCCTTCGAGACCCTATCATGCCAATGTAACCCGCGTTTGTCCGAAGAGCTTGGGCAAGCACAGTTTTGTCGTGGGCGTGACCCCGGGTTACAATCACCAAGTAACTGTCTTCATCCACGGCCAGGTCAGAAACGGCCTGGTCGAATGAGTCCACAACAACGACTTCGTGAGCATCGGGGAGTTTCGCAGGTGAAGCGAACTCCTCACGGTCGTCAAGCACTACAACGTTGAAGTGCACGTATGCGGCTAGGTGGGACACGCAGGCGCCCACGTGCCCCGCGCCGAATATGATTGCCGTACCATGCACCTTCAGCCATTCCAGAAAGACAGGGTGCTCCGTGCCTGGAGCTTCGAAGAGTTGAGCGGGCTTCAGAAGCCGCTGCTGGGGCAGTATTCGCAGCACAGAATCGGCCTGGGGAAACCCCCCGTAGCGTCTTCCCTCTCCATCCATCAAGAGATAATCAATTCCTCCTACCGCCTGGCCACCTACAGGTATTGCGATGTTGGTGAGCAAATACCCTGAGCCCCTATTTTGAGCTATGGCCAACAACTGCTTGAAGATTTCTTCCCGGACCTTATCTCCTGCGTCAACAAATTCGACCAGGACTTCGGCCTTTCCGCCGCAAATCATTTCTTTGGATTCTGCACCCTCTCCAGTAAAGGAAAAAGGAGCGCGGTGGGATGTGCCTGCATGCAAAGCCGCGGCTGCAAACTCCTGAACTTGAGCTTCAAACAGCCCTCCCCCGATTGTCCCCACGATGGTTCCGTCCTGTTGGATAAGGAAACGGGTTCCCACGTGCCGAGGGGAAGACCCTTTGACATCAAGTATTGTGGCCAAGACAAAACTCCGGCCTTCCTCAAACTGTTCGACTGCCGAGCGCCAAATTGCCAGCATGGTTCTGTCACTCATCCGTCGTATGTTTTTGAGTCTTCCGCATGATCGGTTGCTCTCTTCCAAACTCTGGAAAACCTTTCAAAATTATGCGTTACTACAGAGCTTGTCAAGAGAGGGGAGCCTCCAGAAAACACGGCCTGTCGAAGGGCTTGACTTTGTCTTTGGAAGTTGCCATTAGTAGTAATTCCCCTTGGTAAGGGGCGGCGATTATCGGCGAACTAAGCGGTTTGTTTTGTTATTCCTGCAAAGTAGCCCTCCGTCGAAGAGATAAAAATCCCTCAACCCAAGGAATCAAAAAATCGACGAACGCATCTAACTGGATAGGCTACGGGGAGCAGTAATGGTTCCAAAGAGCATTATTGTCAACCCCCGCAAAAATTCTCGAGGAGATTCAGCATGAATAGGAGTAGATATCTGACCACCATTGCCGTCTCACTGTACGTCCTATTATTTCTGATTGCCTTTTGGTCTGTGTTGCCTTGGTCCGTCACGGGGAGCACGGCAAGCGTCCCAAGCATCATGGAACAACAACTGGCCGGTTGCGGCCTGGAGACAGGCGCGACAATAGACTCAAAAGGGTCGGAATTCCAACCCAAGGGAGACGCAGGGAAGCTTACCGGTTCCTGGTGTAGTTGTTGGACAGGCAACGGGAACCAAGATCTGTATGCGTGTGCTCTCGTACTAGGCGCTTTATATAACTGAGCGGGTATTTGGATGCCAAAACTTCCGGCAGCCCTTGTGGGGGGCACCGGTTTAACGGATCAGGGTTGAGCGCGGGGAGATTTAAGTCACCCCGCGCATCAAGTGACTATGCCCTCACTGCCCGGCGATGCCTAGTAGTGTCCTGTGAGGAGTACTTGCAGGGTACGTCCTGGGGTGCTGGAAATCCGGATGACTTGTCCAAGTTACCGACAGCCCGAGTAATTTCTCAGCGCCGCGCCGCTTCGGGATATCCCCCTTTCGGACCCTACCCCCGCAGTTCGTTCTGCCAACGTGATCGTTGTGGATATTCCGACGAGATCCCCTTGGTCCAAAGCGTACGCCTTTAGGCTTCCTCCCCCTTTATACAACTTCAGCCTTAACCGGAAATCTGCGTGATGGCCGGGACGATTGATACCAATTCGCTCTCAATCTGCGAATTGGTTAGAAGTGAAACTAGCACTGACCTGGTGCTCAGGTAAGGGACCCCCAATATCCGATCCACATCGGGCCGGGGGCCACGGATCTGGGCTTTGCCAGATCCGTGTTTGACTTAGCGGATTATTCACAGTTTAACCGCGAATGGTATGAGAAAGTGCCACCGCTTCACTGGTACTCCCCACCGAACGGTACTCGCTGTTTGTGAATCTAGGCATTGACATCACACATCTGACTCTGCTTCTTGCTGTACAAACGGTGATTTTCAACACTGAAGGCGCGAGCACCATACGTGGCCGCTACCTGTCCCCTCTGTCATTGGTTTCCCCGAAGATTGTGCAAAGAAAATGAACTTCACAACATTATTTTCATGTCCCACCCATGACTGGACGGACGCGAAAAAAATCTTGACATGAATCTCACAGACTGAGATCATAGGGCAAACATCAGATGGTAAGGTGGTCAGACCATCAGGCATCTTACTCGCGCTAATATAGGCTTTCTAGCATCAATAATGAACTCGGATCAGAAATGAGTGTTGCCGTCATGAAGCACTTTTTGAATGAGATTGCCCGGGAAAGTGGAGTGGAAGAACGAATCCTGACTGAGAATTTCAAGAGGGGAACGGTGGCTGTGTTCAAGCCCTCCCTCCACGGTAAGGCAGTGGCAGTAGGTGAAGATCTCCACGTGAAGGTGAACGCGAATATCGGTACGTCTCCTGACCTGTACGACGAGGATTTTGAGCTGCGCAAACTGGAGACAGCCTTTAAGGCGGGCGCTGACACGGTGATGGATCTCTCGACAGGAGGAAATCTGCGATCCGTGCGGCGAAAGATCGTCTCAGAATCACCCGTTCCTGTAGGCTCGGTCCCGATTTACGAGGCCATCGTAGAGGCCCACAAGAAACGCGGCCGTGGCGAGCTGATGGAACCGGAGGAAATGCTCGATGCGATTCGTCTTCACGGTGAAGACGGGATAAGTTTCGTAACCGTCCACTGCGGAGTAACACTTTCTGCCTTGGCCCACCTTGAGCACAAGCCGAGAGTCTGCGGCATCGTGAGTCGCGGGGGTAGCTTTTTAGCCCGTTGGATGAGGACTAACAACAAAGAGAACCCTCTCTTCGAGCGTTACGACGAAGTCCTGGATATCTGCAAGCACTACGGCATGGTGATCAGCCTGGGCGATGGCCTCAGACCCGGAGCCATTGCTGACTCGCTGGACCAGGCTCAAGTGGAAGAATTGGTTACTCTGGGCCAACTCTTCCACCGGGCAAAAGAGAAAGGGGTACAGGCGATCGTTGAGGGCCCTGGGCACGTGCCCCTGGATCAGATTGCCACTCAGATGATCCTTCAGAAAAGGCTTTGCCAAGATGCCCCCTTTTATGTGCTCGGACCACTGGTAACTGATGTTGCCCCGGGTCTGGACCACATAACCTCGGCAATTGGTGGCGCTCTGGCGGCCGTTCATGGAGCTGATTTTCTCTGTTACGTTACTCCGTCGGAACATCTTGGACTGCCCAATGTTGAGGATGTGCGCATGGGGGTGCTTGCAGCCAGAGTCGCAGGACACGCTGCTGACCTGGTGAGGCGTAGGCCCGGCGCGTGGGAGTGGGATGAGAAGATGAGCCGCGCCCGAAAGAACCGTGACTGGGCAGAACAAATTCGGCTGGCTATGGATCCCGACCTAGCACGCCATATCCGAAGCAGGACGTGTAGTGAGGATCATGAAACCTGCACCATGTGTGGCGATCTATGCGCCTACAAAGCCGACTCAGGGCTACAAACTGGTGAGGTTGTGTGCGAAGGCGTGTCCCAAAAGACAACTTTCTTGAACTGATTTACCTCTCCTTGCGGAGGCTTCTGTCGTGGACACTGACCTGGAATTAAGAGTCGCTGAGGCCCTATCTGACGATGTAGGCAAGGGTTGGGCGCGCCTCGGCGCTGAGGATATCAAGGCACTGAATGGTGTACTCGGCGACTTGATTGAGATCACGGGAGCCAAAACGACGGTCGCCCGGATCACCGGAACCCTTCCGGACTACAATGGGAAAAAAGTAATCCAGATTGACGGGATCACTCGCAGCAATAGCGAAACAAGCCTGGGAGAGCTGGTTCGGATAAGAAAGATTCCCCGAAAAACGGCTGACACGATCCTGATCACTCCGCTCGACTTCGCCAGCGCATTGCCGGAAAAAAATGAGTTGGATCAGTTTGCCAAAGTTCTTCAGGGCTTGCCGGTAATGCCGGGAGATAAAATCAATGTCCCTTTCTTGGGAGGAAAAGAGCGCTTTTTTGTGGTGGAAGCGACTGCTCCTCCCACCGGGGTCATCATCAATCAAAGAACCCGGTTCCTCTTAAAGAAGCCCGATTTTTCCCTGGAGGGCCCTTCGCACGTTTCTTACGAAAACGTGGGAGGACTTGAAAATGAGTTGAAGCTTGTACGGGAGATGGTGGAGCTTCCTCTCCGCTACGCGGATGCATTCGAAAGGTTAGGCATTGAGGCGCCGAAAGGGGTGCTGCTTTGCGGGCCCCCGGGAACCGGTAAAACCCTGATTGCTCGGGCTGTCGCCAGTGAGACTAAACTTCATTTTGTCCGAGTGAATGGGCCGGAAATTATCCACAAGTTTTATGGGGAAAGCGAGGCCAGGCTGCGGGAAATTTTTGAAGAAGCGACCCAACACGCGCCGAGTGTTATCTTTATCGATGAAATCGATGGCATCGCCCCGAAGCGTGCGGAGGTTTTGGGAGATGTCGAGAAGAGAGTGGTTGCCCAGCTCCTCGCTCTGATGGACGGCATGGTTTCTCGCGGACATGTCATTGTCATTGGGGCGACCAATATCCCGGAAATGATAGACCCTGCCCTTAGACGGCCAGGACGTTTTGACCGTGAGATCGTTCTTCCCGTTCCTCATGTTGGCGGACGCCACGAAATCTTGAAGATCCACAGCCGCCACATGCCTCTGGCACCTGACGTCAATCTGGACCGCCTTGCTCAGGTCACTCATGGCTTTGTTGGAGCCGATTTGGAAGCCCTGTGTAAAGAGGCCGGGATGGTCGCTTTGAGAAGGTACCTTAGCCTGGAAGGGGAAAATCATCTCGAGTCAATTCTTGCCACCGCCGAACAGTTGCACATCCAGATGCAGGATTTCTTAACTGCGCTTCGAGAGATTGAGCCCACGGCCACTCGCGAGTTTTACACGGAGAGGTCGACGGTGAAATGGGATCATGTCGGTGGATTGACCAATATTAAACAGACGCTTATTTCCATCGTTGATTGGCCGACGAAATATCCGGACCTTTTTGCCGCCGGAAAAGTGTTTCCTCCCAGAGGGATCCTTTTCTCCGGGCCTTCGGGTACCGGAAAGACGCTGATGGCCAAGGCCCTGGCGGGTGAAACGGGCATAAATTTCATTTCCGTCAGTGGGCCGATTCTTTTCTCAAAGTGGCTGGGAGAGTCAGAGAAGGCATTGCATAAGATCTTCAAAAAGGCCAAACAATCGGCCCCTTGCATTCTCTTTTTTGATGAAATAGACGCACTCGTGCCTAACCGGTGTCTCGGAAGTAATGAAGGAGCCACGGATCGCGTGGCCAGTCAGTTCTTTAACGAATTAGACAACTTAAGTGACCCTTCCCAAGTGATAGTTCTTGGGGCCACGAATCGGGAGGATTTGCTTGACCCTGCTCTGATGCGTGCCGGCCGGCTCGATTATGTTCTTCAATTTCCCATCCCTGATGAGAAAGAGCGATTGGAAATGTTTCAGGTCCACACTCGGGAAAGACCTTTGGGCGGGGATGTAAGCATGATGGAGTTGGCCAAATCGACGGAAGGGATGGTGGGTTCCCAAATCGCTTTCATCTGTAAGAGTGCCGCCATGATGGCCATTTCAGAGTTAATTGACACTCCAGAGGAAAAACCACCAACGGAGCTTTTTATCGCTGCTAGGCACTTTAGAGAGGCAGTCAGGACAATACAGAAAAAGAAGAAGCAAGAATAGGTATGCTAGACGAATGACTGACTAACGGAGACAATGACAACGATGATGACGATGATGATG
>Ga0209039_10003447_pt1 | contig 12359 bp, 10 predicted proteins | sample BogFormECP12_OM1_FD_188238 | JGI IMG/M metagenome (GOLD analysis project Ga0209039, IMG submission 188238) | Bog forest soil microbial communities from Calvert Island, British Columbia, Canada - ECP12_OM1 (SPAdes) (version 2) | ecosystem: Environmental > Aquatic > Freshwater > Wetlands > Bog ...
CGCCCCAGTGAATTCCACCAGCTGCTGAGGAAGGTCGCGATCGAGTTCCTCGGCTGTGCCGGTGATTGCTAATGGGGTGGTAACAGCGTTGTCTTCGGTTTCAGACGCCTTCTGCGGAACGACGGTGGCCCTGATCGTATCGCCCTCAATAAGGGAGATGGTCAGGAGCAGCCTGCGTTTCCGCAGCAACGGCATCAGTTCTGTGAACATGGGGTTCCTCCGGTGTGGTTGTGTTGCGGGATTCGAGTGAAGATAAGGGGCGGAAGCGACGGCCTTTAGCGCGGCGTTACAAGGTGTGCCTTCGGGGGCGCGACAGGGTTAGGGACTCCCCCAACCTGGCTCTACTTTCTGAGTTCTGCAGCGATCTGTGCAAACTGATCTAACGCGGCCTGGAGGTCCTCGACGATCTCGGCGGCAATCACGTCGAGGTCGGGCAGATTGGCCGAATCCTCCAGGCTGTCATCCTTCAGCCAGAAGATGTCTAGGCTAACTTTGTCACGCTTGATCAGGTCCTCGTAAGCAAATGACCTGAACCGTTCTGTCTCTTTCCGCTCATGGCGGTTCTCCGGATAGTAGCATGTGACGAAATCATCGAGATTGGCGCGCTTCAGCGGGTTCGTCTTGAGCGTGAAGTGTTCATTGGTACGGAAGTCGTAAATCCAGAGTTTCGTTGTCCAGGGATTTTCGCTCGCGGGTTTGCGATCAAAGAAAAGAACGTTCGCCTTCACTCCCTGGGCATAGAAGATGCCGGTCGGAAGCCGCAGCAGCGTATGAACGTCACACTCGTGAAGCAGCTTGCGGCGAACCGCCTCTCCCGCCCCGCCTTCAAAAAGAACATTGTCAGGCACGACGATTGCCGCCCGCCCGTGGATCTTCAGGCAGCTCTTTACGTGCTGGAGAAAGTTGAGCTGCTTGTTGCTGGTCGAGGCCCAGAAGTCGTCGCGCACCACGACCAGGCTCTCCTTGGCTTCTTCTCCCTCCTCGTTGATGACCGTGATGCTCGATTTCTTCCCGAACGGCGGGTTTGTCAGCACCATATCGTAGGCCGTCGAAGGCTTCTGGTTCAAGCTGTCGGCCACGACGATCGGACACTGGTCGCCGCCGATGCCGTTCAGGTACAAATTCATCGCGGCAAGCCGGGCCGTGGCGTCCACAATCTCTGTTCCGCTAAGGGCGTCGTACTTCAGGTGCTTCTTCTGGTCTTTGTCGAGCTGGTAGTGCTCGGGATTGCTTATGTAGATGTTCGTCTTGAGCAGAAATCCGCCAGTTCCGCACGCTGGATCGTGAATGGTCTGCCCAGGGGCCGGGCGCATCACGTCCACGATGGCTTCAATCAAGGCGCGAGGGGTGAAGTACTGGCCTGCGCCCCCCTTTACGTCGGACGCGTTTTTCTCTAGCAGACCTTCGTAGGCATCGCCTTTCACATCGACATCCAGCGACATCCATTGCTCTTTGTCGATAAGGTCCGCAATCAGGCGGCGCAGCTTGGCCGGGTCCTGAATCTTGTTCTGCGCTTTGCGGAAGATGACGCCGAGCGTGCCCTTGCTCTTTCCCAACTCCGTCAGGATGCGCCGGTACTGAGTCTCCAGAGGGTCACCGTCGAGACGCAACAGGCCAGCCCAATCAAGGTCTTGGGGGATGATTGCTGGCCGGTTGAACGGCGGCTTCGACTGCTCATCGGCCATCTTCAAGAAAAGCAGGTAGGTGAGCTGCTCGAGATAGTCGCCGTAGCTGAGGCCATCGTCACGTAGGACGTTGCAGTAGTTCCAAAGTTTTTGAACGATTCCGTTGCTGGTCATGCCCGTGCGCTCCCGGTGTCCTCATCCCACGCAGTTCCATGGCGAGTTATCAGTTCTCGTACCCATTCGAAAGCTTGCGGATAAATTGCTGTGTCCAGAACATATTCCTGTGCAGGCGATTTTGTTTTCAGCAGGACATGATCCTTTTTCACTTTCCAGCTTTTACGATTGGGATGATACGTAAACGGAACCCCGTTTCCTTTCGGAGCACACCACCTCGGCAGCTTCCAGAAGCTTGGTCGAATGTCGCTTTTCTTCAGCCCGTGGATGTGAGTAAGGCAAAGATCGTCATGGTATGTAGAAAAGATGCCGGCTCCCCCGCAGTTGCCAAAGACTCTGTCAGCGGTTACGTAGATGGTATTGTTAGCCGCTCTCATATGGGTCGAGTGAGCATGATAGCGAGCCCACTTGGGCACATCAGTTTCCGAGTGAGGGTTCCAAATATCCCCAACAGTGAGCCAGCCCCAAATTAAGTGCTTAGGCGGCGCGGTCGGGACATATGCAATGTTCGGGCGTCTGTCTTGTTCTCGACCCAATGCGGCATCGCGGTATAGGCCAAAAAAAACGAACAAATCTCCGCGGCCAACATTCTGATTACGCAGAAGGCTTTGGGCTTGATCACACTGGCCGAACAGGGGACGCCATTCAATCGTCCTTGGGTACGCTTGCTTTCGGATGTCTGGGTCTAGGTGCGCGTGACACTCTGCTTTGATCTTCCCACCTGTAAGCTGTTCGACAATCGGACCAACAGACGAGAGATGGAGAGTCGGATCAGCGATTTCACCGTACTGAATCGTGAACTTCTTGTCTTCAGGAATAGGCAGACTAAGCAAGTGAACACCATTGATGATTGGGCTTGGATACCCACCGTACCTCTTGGTGGAGTCGAATCCCTTTCTGCTGAAAACAATTTTCATCGACATGCACCTTTCTCCGGTTTCAATCGTCCGCCAGAGTCTTGGACGACATGTTTCAACTTGCGAAGTATCCGTTCTGGGGGACGATATAGCCCTAACTGCCCTTTGAAAGGGATTGGTTCGATTCGGCGGACTGACGTCAGCACCCAGGCATATTCGCCTGGTCCCCATCCGCCCAAACCTCCTCGCTTCTCCCTTAACAGCTTCGCGTCAGCTCTCGTATAGCGCCGCACTTCCTTCAGCTTAGCAATGCCCACAAACGCCCCACATGTGGCTTCTTCCCTCGTGATGCCCAATGCCTCAGCGTCAGCCGCATTCCACTTCAGCCCTGCGTGAATCAGAATCAGGCCTCGATACTTTGTCGTCCAGCCTCGGATCTCAAATGGCTTTCGACGCCGCAGGATGAGTTCCGCCCACGGCTGGCCGATGGTGAGGGCCCGAATCTCTCGTTCCTCCGCATTCTTTCGCAGTGCGGGTCCGCTCCTAGACCTGGTAGGCATTCAGACCCCTCTCTTTGCGGAAGTCCCGCCCCGCGGCGTGGAGACTCCTGGGGTCGCTATCAAGTTTCCCCACGCCCCAAACAGGCAAGCACCACGTAGCTTGATATTTGCACGGTCCGGTGACGACCGGAAGATTGTGTTTTCCGTCCGTGAGGTTTGCGATCGAGCCCCACGGCAGCACTGCCAGTCCGTCGGCTATTGCCCCCTTCCCGAGAGGCACGCTTTTTCGGTCGTTCAGTGCCGCCCGGATCATCGAACGAGGAACCTGCTCATCTCTGTTCTCCGGCTCTCCTCCCGGCCATTCGACTATCTGCAGGTGTGTGCCAGCCTTACGGGCTTCTTTCAGTACAAGCTCCGCCACCGTGAGGCGATGGCAATTCAGCACATTCACGTCTTCGCAGGAACAGAAGAACAGAACGCGCTGCTTGTTGCGAAAACGATCCTCGGCCAATTCCAACAGCTCAACCGCGGCTGACGGGTCCTTAATTCGGATTCCTTGCTCGTGCGCCGCCACGCAATCGTTACCCAGTCGCCGCATCCACAGGTATCGGTCGCGTCCCGTCACCTTTGCGAAGGCATCACCAGGGAAGCCTACTGCGCGAACGCTTCGTCGCACCCGAACATCGACGAACAACGGCGGCTTGAACCCTCGCGCCGACTCTGCGGCGTCCACATCTTCCAGCAGTTGGGGGGTGGTATTGCCCCATCCCCAATACCCCCACGTGAACATGGTCAGCATGTTGCTTCCTTCTTGGAGCTTCGGATTCTGACTCGACGTTTACCGCCGAGACCAGCCGCGGTTGATGTCTTCGCTGCTCGCTCGGCGCCGATGCGCTCCAGCAGAACTGACGCAGGTTCATCGTTGGGATTCTGCGGCACCAGCTTGCCTTCAAAGGCGCGCTTCAGGATGGCTTGGCGCAGGCGGTCGGCGCGTACTTGACTTGCTCTACAACAGCTTTCGGTGGCTGCGATGTAATCAAGCTGCCGCTGAAGCTCCTCAACAATGCGGCGTTGTTCGGCGCTAGGCGGAAGCGGAACTGGAAAAGCTCTCAGCTTCGTCAGGTTGATCGACGCCAGATTGGTTGTCTGTTTACCTTCATCCAAGAAATAACGTTGGCCCGCCGAGTTTGCGAAGTGGGACACGAACTCGGGCTCAACTTCACGTAGTACTAATCGCGCTCGGTAAACATGGTTTTGATGAATGCACTCGGCTATTTGCCCTTCCCAAATCCATCCCCGACCGAGTTTATCCCTGTCTCCTCCCTCATTGAACAGTATGTCGTCCTTCTGTAACGTAAGCTCGCGGATTTCCGCTTCAGTCGCCTCAATTTCCTTGATCTCCGACAGGTCAAGGAATCCCCGCTGGACATTTGCAACCCGTAAGTAGGGCACGGACCGGAGCAATCCCGTTTCCTTGCGCTTCTGACCTTTGGTAATCCCGCCGACAGTTTCAGCAATCTCGTCCATCGTTCCCCATGCCCAGCCTTCCGGCAGCTCGGGCAAGTTGCCTGTGTCCGGGCGCTCGGGCTCTTTGTACTTCTTCTTCCAGTCGTCGTTGTTGGGCGGCTTGCCGGCGGCGAGCATGTTGGCGAGTTGGTCGGCTTGCCATTTGGCGCGGCGCTCTTTGAGGATGCGCGCTAGAATCTGCTCGCCTGTCTCGTAGGTTCGGCCTTCCTTGCGCGCCAATTCGGCTTCGGTTGGAACCAGTCGTCCCTCGCACGCCGCCTTCAGCACCGACGCCCGATATCGCTTCAGGTTTGCCTGCACTCGCTTCAGCGCACCCACGGCAGCATCCAAGTCCGTCAACAGGGCGTCGATTTCAGCCACGATGCGCCGCTGTTCGCCTTGGGGCGCCAACGGCAGAGGGATATTCCGAAGATCGCCACCAGAGATTCCGGCCTGACCCGCCGTGGTCCTTATCCTCTGGGCAATAAACGCGCGCGACTCACCCACATTCGCAGCGTGACAGATGAACGAAGGATCGATGTCCGACGCTAAACGCACACGGATGAGCTTGTCTGGGTAAACGGTCTCTTGGGACATCGTAGGTACGACTGCGCATACACCTACTAGTTCAGGAGTGCCGTTGTATCTCGTGAAAAGTAGGTCTCCAGGCATCAGAACAAAATCACGGTAGTCCGCCACACCGGCGTCCAAATATCGCATTTCCGCAAGGTTGAGTGCGTCCGGCCTAACAGCACTGATTTTGAGAATTGGGAGGCCGCGAACTGCGTCGGGTTTGACTGATATCCCGTTGCGAAGGTGGATGAGAATTTCTTCAAGGGTCGTCCACACCCAGCCCGCTGGCAGGTCACGAGGTCGGACTGGTCCAGAACTCACGCCGCCAGCACCTCATTCAGTTCATTCACCAGCGGCTGCAATCCGTTCCCGAACACCTGGTACACCTTGCCCAACCCGCCCATCTGCACGAAGGGCGCGTAATCAAAGTCGTCCATGTCGATTGCCAGACTCGTAGCGATATGGTCGCGGATCGCCTCCAGCCACTGAAGCTGATCGGGCGTAAACAGCTTGCCCGCACTCTCCTGTTGAGCAATCCAGCGGGCAAAGCGGGCGTTCACGTCCTCCTGGTAAGGATGCAACTCGGGCTGTTCGTGAAGCGCAAAGCGCACTAGCGAAACAATGTCGGTCAGGACGCGCCCACCAGATCCGCGCACCTTGGAGCGATCGAGCGTCTCGTAGGCGTGCCACAGCAGGTCGGGTGTGAGACCGCGCAGCCCGTCATGCGGACGGCTTAGCGCGTCAGCCAGTTCCTTGATCTCCTTGAAGGTGAGTCGCTGCTGGTAAGGCTTGCTGTAGAGCACTTGCAGGGCCGTGATCTCGTCCTTGTTCTCGGCAATGAACTTCTCGAACGTGGTGATGATGCTCCGCGCCTTCTCTTTGGCGCTCTCGTCAACTCCGGCGGAGATAAGTTGGTCTCTGCTGATGGTGTCGATGACCTGCTCGTAGGACTTCTTGATGTCGGCGAGTTTCTGCCGGAGCACCGGATTGGTGGCCAGCGGTTTAGCCGCCTCAGCAAGCAACTTGTCAGCGGCGGCGGCTATCTGCTGCTTATCCGGCTCGGCGAGTCCGGTCTCCTTGCGGGCCGCTTCGATGTGCGCGTCAGGGTCGAGCGCGTTTACAATTCCGCGGGTAACGTCGGCAAGCGGAACTCCACCCGCTACCTCTAGTAACAGAGCGCGGTCGGGTTCCGTAAGTTCATTATCGAGACGAGCCAAGCGGGATGCGATGGAACTCAGCACATCCTTATCGCGGCTGCCAAAGGCTACTGCTTCCAGCAGCTTCTCGAAGGCAACGGTCTTTTTTCGCTCCAAGGGATGGGTGTCGTCCATCTCATCCTGCGAGAGTCCGATCGCATCTACGATGATGAAGTGGGTCTTGGACTTAGCATCGGGCACAACCTGCTGGTAGTCGTTGTCGGGAATTGTCCGGGCACCCCGGCCTTTCATCTGCTCGAACAGAAGGCGGCTGTGGACATCGCGCATGAAGAAAACGATTTCAAGAGGCTTGATGTCGGTGCCGGTAGCGATCATGTCCACGGTGACGGCGATGCGCGGGTTGTAGCTGTTGCGGAAGGATGACAGTAGGTCTTCGGCCTTGACGCCGCTGTTCACCCAGGTTACTTCCTCGTATTCCGTCCCGTCTGGGCGCGTCTTCTTCTCGACGCGGCGAGCGGTTCCGGTGCGGTAGGTGATTTTCTGGGCGAAGTCGTTGCCCTTGCCGAACTCCTCGCGGACGATTTGGACGATGTCGTCGGCGTGGCTGTCGTCCTTGGCAAAGATCAGCGTCTTGGGCACCACAGTTCGGCCGGGAAAGATTTCCGTGAACAGCCGCTCCTTGAACGTGCGAATGATGGTCCGAATCTGGTCGGGCGCCACAACGTCGCGGTCAAGCTGGGAGGCCGCGTACCGCAGGTCGTCGTCAAGTTGCTCCCACCGAACCTTGCGCGTAAGGCGGTCACGCTTGTCCACTGGAAAGCCCGCCTTCACTGCCGAGCCGTGCTCGCTGATGACAGTGCGGATGCGATACACGTCGAAGTCAACATTCACGCGGTCGGCGACGGCCTGCTCGTGGTTGTACTCCATGACGAGGTTCTGATTGAAGAAGCCGATGGTGTGCTTCGACGGGGTGGCCGTCAGGCCGATGAGGGATGCGTCGAAGTACTCCAGCACCTGACGCCACAGGTTGTAGATGGAGCGGTGGCACTCGTCGGTGACAATGAAGTCGAAAGTCTCAATCGGCAGCCCGGGGTTGTAGCCGACCGGCACCGGCTCCTTTTGCAGGCTCGCCATGGTGAACACCGATTCTTCTTCGAGGGAAGGATCGAGTTCCTCCTCGCCCTTCAGCATCGAAAACAGGCGCTGAATCGTGGTGATGCAGACGCGGCTGACATCGTCGAGCTTGTTCGACCGCATGAGTTGGACGTTGTACAGCTCGGTGAACGGCCGGTTCTCCTCTGGCGTGACGAACGCCTGGAACTCCTTCAAGGTCTGCCGGCCAAGATTACCGCGGTCCACCAGGAACAGAATCCGCTTCGCGCCAGCGTGCTTGATGAGCCGGTAGGCAAAGTTGCAGGCTGCGAAGGTCTTGCCACCGCCGCTGGCCATCTGGATGAGCGCACGCGGGCGCTGGTCAGCCAGGGAAATTTCGAGGTTCTCGATTGCCGTGACCTGCGCCGGACGCAAGCCTTCCTTGATGAGAGGAGGCATGTTACGCAGCCGGGCCCGCAGCGTCGTGCCAGGATGTTGAGACTCATCAAGCAGCCACTGCGCAAGGGTTTCGGGCCTGTGGAAGGCAAAGACCTGCCGACTGCGCGCCTCCGGATCGAGCAGGCTGGTGAATCGGGTCTCGACGCCGGTGCTCTGGTAAAGGAATGGCAATGGGCGACGCGGGGCGGGAATTCCGTCTGGCACGCCCTCGCTGTATTTAGCGGTCTGGATCTCGACGCCTGTGAGCGTCTCGCCTTCTCGTTTGGCCTCGATCACGCCGGCGGCTGCGCCGTCTACAAACAACAGGTAGTCCGCCTCACCATGCCCCTTTTTCATGGGGAATTCGCGGACGGCGACACCCCGGCCAGCCGTTATATTGGCCTCGTCGCGGTTCTGAAGTATCCATCCAGCGGCGGCCAGAAGCTGGTCAATGTTTTGGCGGGCCCGATCCTCAGGGGTGATGGGCATGGGAACAGCAAATTATAGCTGTCACATTAGTTCTGCCGGAATTGGAAACGTCTCGTTCTCTCGTTCGATGCCAGGTCTCTTTGCGACAAAGGCTTAGTATCCAGGTTTCGGGCACATCTAGGTACGCGTGATCAGTCGGGGACCTTCCTCTAAGGGCGTGTATGTACAGAATAGGATTAGCCGTGCGCTGCCACGGAATCAGGCCTGGGCCCTCTCGGGTTGACTGTTGGCAAGCATCGATCTCCCGGCGGACGTAAGTTTCCAGGTTTCGTCGCGCCGGCTCTCAATCCAGCCCTCTTTCCGACTCTGCCGATAAGCTCGGCGTACCGCATTTTGCCATCTCGGCACACCGCTCCGTCCCGAAGGTGCCCGATCCTTTTCAGTTAGCTTGTTATCGGCGGATTCTCCAACATCCGCCAGCACCTGAGCCATAGTGGCGGTCCCGCCCCGACCCAGTACGCTTTGCAAAGCGGGCTGGCAAAACTTCCAATCTGGAGTGCGTTTCCGACTGGAGGAGTTACGCGTTGGCTGTACTGGATGGTGGTTCGCACCCGCGACGATTTTGGTGGTCTTTGCTAGCCGCTTCCATTCATTGCTGAAGTCAGACACGCGCTGTATGAAATCGGCCACGGAACCGCCCACCTGCATCCAGGCTGTGGCTGCCTCGTATTCGCCAGCCTTCATCCGCTTAGCGGCTTCGTTATTGATTCTCTTCCGCGTCGTTGCAAGTTTCTTCTCAAGCGAACGAAATGCGGAATCAACCGCCTTAGAATTTGGGATTCCCGGCCGCACTTTTTGCGACTCCTTTCGGCGTTATCAATTCCTTCAACTCGAGGCCATGGGCTAGTACCCGGATGCCGGTTGGGGACACACCATCTTGAAAGATTTTTTTCCAGAACTCTCGGTTGGGCTTGCCGCCGAAAACCGTCTGAGCAAGTTTGGTATCGACCCAACACGGAAGATCGCCAATGTTGCGCAGCACTGTCTCGATGTTCACCCACACTGGATCCGGAAGAAGTTTGTGCAGAAGGCGCTCCTCGTCAACCATTTCGGCGTTAAACGCAAAGTAATTCGTGATTGTGAGTCGCACCCACTTCAAAATGTTACCGAGAATTTCTTCGCGAGCAATTCGCCAAGCACGTAGATGATGGAGTGGGATCTGCTCCCCCTTTAGAAGACGATCTTCAAGCTTCCGACCCTTGATCTCTGAGTCCCACTGGTTTACAAAGAAAATACCTGCGAATAGGCTCATCAGCCGAATCATCTGCTCTCGTTCGAGCTGACGAGGGTTTGTTCCTGTCTCCATGCCAGCCGACAACGGAGAGTCGATCGGCTTCATGTAAAGGAACTCCGAGTAAAACGTCTTCTCGACCGTGGAATAGGACAGCGGCTTTTCTGCGCTCTTGCCGGCCCACTCAACGAAGTCCATCAACTTGTTTTGTGAATCGCGAGTGATGCTGTCCCTCACGGCGTCAACGATATATCGGATCAACTCCCGATGCTCTCCGCGGAACAGCTTGACCATATCGGATTCAGAGAAAGAGTAGTCGTCGGGATTGAGCTGCTTCAGCTTTTGATAATCCTCCACTCGCTCTTCATAGAGCGCACTTCCGAGATGCCGCTTCACCGCTGCGTCGAACGCGATCTGTTTTAACTTATCGCCGGCGTTGGTATTCGCTTCGAGAAGCACATTGAGATTAGGTCGCACGAAGATACGAACCGGCAACTCTTTCGCGCCAAGTAATATCTGCGCCGCAGCCTTATGCTGGCCGTCAAAAACACAGATTTTGCATTCGTCACCCGACTCGGGACTCCACCATGCGAGTGCCACCTGAAGCTGAGGACGCTTATGGTTGAACTCTTCAACCAAACGTCGGAGATTGACGCCTATACTCCTCGGATTGATTCGGCTGTCATGGTGGAGATATTGGATGGGAAGAAGAGCAAAACAGTATTTCATGCCGCTGAGCGGATCTGCCCATAGAGGCAGGGTCGTTATTGGGGCGCCGTTGTCGCCAGAAATTGAGAACCGTACGGAGTTCTCACCGACGATCATTCGCAGTGGATGTTTGGCTCCCTCATATGCCTTGAGAATATGGCCGAGGTTGGCCCCTTGTCCGCCGGTTTCGTCATTTGCAGCTCGTTCAATCTTTGCGAACCTAGCAAGAACTCTCGCCACCCGTAGATCAGAAGAGCTCTTTTGGCGATTACACACTTCGTGCGTCAGCGCAAAATTGTTCTCTTCATCCTTGCCCTGATCAGCGATGGGGATGATGTGGTCGATTTCTAATTCTCCGCGATGCAGCTCGGGGTCGATCGGCTCTTCGCAGATAAAGCACACTCCTTGCTGCCGAGACCGAAGCCTCTGTTCCAGTTCATTTCTTTCACTTTGCTTTAGCTTAGAAAGGAAAATCGAATGGACCGGCATTCACTGCCCTTCCTCGTTGGAATCTCATCGCTGCAGAATGGCGCGAAGGTTAATACTATGTTTCGGAATGGCGCAATTCAAGAACAAACAGTCTGCGGCCGGATCAGACGTCGCCCTGGATAGTGCCTGGCGCATTAAACACTCCCTCCTTTCTCCGGAGGCAGGCATACTTCCGGCACATTGCGAATCGGGGGTCAGTTGTGTTTCAGTCAGCCGGGTAGAAGTTGGCCGGTCGACCGGTCGACCGTGGGTCGATTACACTGCCGTCCGAGAAAACGGCCCCTGAACACGCTCCGGCGCGCATCACAACGCGTGGCCGGGACGTAATCTTCTCGATCCCTTTTGCAGATTGCACCGCCGATGGACGGCCTGGACATTGTCGGGGCTGTCGTCTCGCCAGGCCCCTCCCATCCCTTTGGGCTCGATATGGTCGGGCACAATCTCGCCGTACTCGGTAAACGACTCGTGACAGATTGCGTATTTTCCGCCTTGGTCAGCGATCTTCCGGTTTAGCAGCTTTCGCATCTCTGATGGTGAACGAAGTTCACGATATCCCCTTGGATGGTGAGGATCTTCGATGCGCTGAACACCAAGCTGAAATCTGCGTTCTTTCCGCGCCTGCTTGCGACCGCAGCAGAACAATGATCGGTGAATCGGACAGTATTCATTCCGACGGAGTTTCATGGGAATGCTCCAGTATGGATTTTGTTGATCTCAGCTAATTGGCCCGAAGTATTACGGTCCCTTCGTTTGTCCTCCTTCCGCATGATGAAGATGGAGGGCACGACTCCGGGACCGTACGCCGATACTTCCGGTGCGTACTACGAAGGACGGACCGATTGCAGGAAGCCCGCCAATTTCGCTGTCGCTTTGTACTGAGGGATTGGGTCCAGCTCCTTGAACGCGCTGGTGAAAGCGTTCGAAAGGCTCCACATGGTCCGCGGCTGGAATTCCACATGCACGGGCTGAAAGTACAGCTCATGCACTCGCCGCGCCAGGTGCTTCGGAAATCCGAAGTCGTCCTCGATGAACGCCTGATAGATCAGCAGCTTTGCCGAGGCCGTTGACAACTGCAGCGCTTGCCACGCCTCGACTTGTTGCTTCAGTGGCCCGAAGTTCCTCTGCATCCGGTCGACGCCGATGGCCAGGCTGTCTTCGAGAGAGAAGTTCTTCGAATGCTTCGCGAGAACGGGAGTATATTCCCCGTGAAACGCAAGGTTCTCGCAAACGAAAACGCGTAGTCCCACGGTGCATGACAGCCGAAAGGACTTGTCATGGCTGTTCCGCAGGCCGATCGCAAAACGGCATCCCTGGAAACCGGAGCTCAGGTCCATCACGCCGAACATGCGCATCCCGTCCGCTGATACGGCGTATTCCTCCTGCACCACGCCGATCTGGCGAAAGCCGAGTGCTTCGATCAGCTTCTCCACCACGGCGATGTGAGGAATGGGTTTGTGGGTTGCTGTGGCCGCTGGCGTTGCTACTCGGGCAAGTTCCTCCCGGGTCAGCTTTGTGCCGTA
>Ga0209039_10003448_pt1 | contig 12348 bp, 11 predicted proteins | sample BogFormECP12_OM1_FD_188238 | JGI IMG/M metagenome (GOLD analysis project Ga0209039, IMG submission 188238) | Bog forest soil microbial communities from Calvert Island, British Columbia, Canada - ECP12_OM1 (SPAdes) (version 2) | ecosystem: Environmental > Aquatic > Freshwater > Wetlands > Bog ...
TCGAAAGCGATTCGAACGTAAAGACTTTGTTTGCAGAGAATTACGGAATTAGATGCCCTCGGCAGAACCACTTTCGCAGTAAACTACCGCTAGGGATTAGGGGTTGGGAATTAGAGGGTCCTGCAACCACCCCCGGCGGGAAGCCGTCGACCCCTCCTGAATTCTGTAACCACCCCCCGGCGCGAACGCGCCGTCCCCCTCCTGAATCAGGAGGGGAGTCCGTCCGCCCTGGCAGCCTGTGACGCGGAGCATCCGCCGGTTTCAAATGCAGTGACGAGTGACATGTGACATGTAACGAGCAGGGACCGCCGCACGGCCTTGTGCGGGCGAAGATCACTCGTGCCGCTGGTTAGCGGTAGGCTTCCTGGCGATGGCGGACGGCGGTGATGTCGATGGCGGTGGAGTTGTTTAGATCGAAGGAGACGCGGTAGTCGCCGCAACGAAGGCGGAAGCCGGTGAGCGGAGGCTTGAGTTTTTTTACCTCGCCGGTACGGTTAGCCAAGCAGCGATCCACGCAGTGGAGAATCTCCAGGGCGGTGGCGCGGTCAATGGCGCGGAGATCGGCGCGGGCCTCGGGCGCCCAGACGACGGCGATTCGCGGGCGTCTGGGCGATTCGGTCATGAACCGAACTCGCGCTGCATATCTTCGTGGGGAATGCCTTCCCCGCGAGCGAGGGAAGCGCGGGCGCGCTCGAGCGCGGCGGCGGTGTCAGGTGTGATCTCTTCCTCTTCCATCGGAGTGGAAGCCAGCGAACACGACAGCGGTTCCACCATCACTTCGAGCAAGCCGACCACGGCGGTAAGCTTTTCTTCGGGCAGCATGTCCAGCAGCGCGTGCGCGTGTTCTTTGGGGTTACTCATGAATCTTCCTCTCTCTCTATTGTAACGCAACTCACCTGCCGGGAGTAAACTCCCAGTATTGCCAACGCGAGCCGGCCCGCGCTGACGGGGACGGTGGGGACCGACCGTGGGGACAGTTGGGAACTGCCAAGGCTAGACTTAACATGGAGAAAAGCGACTTATTGTCCCTCGCCCATGGACCGGGCCCAGGGCCCTTATGAATGGTTAATAATGGACATTAGTGGTTTGTCAACAATGCAAATTCCCGCTGAGGGGCTTAGGTGGCCTCAAAAATCGTCGGCCCGCATCTTATGGTAAAGGCTACACTCCCTGGAACTGCATGGCGCCTTCTGCCCACTGCAAAATCCCTGGTGCTTAGTTCCCGGTCCTTACTGCTTACTGCCCTCAATGCGTGTTCCCGCCATACCCTGCAAGGCTTCCGGAATGCGTTCGGGGGAAGTGATGATGGCCAGGCGCCCGCCGCGTTCAAGGTAGGCCAGCGCCGCTTCAATTTTGGGTCCCATGCTGCCCGCGGCGAATTGGCCTTCGCGCAGGTAGCGGCGCGCCTCCGGAACGGTCAGGTCAGCCACGGCGTGTTCCTGCGGCGTGCCGTAGTTGAGCGCCACTTGCTCGACGCCGGTAGAGATCAGGAAGAGTTCCGCTTCCAGTTCCCACGCCAGCAGGCTGGAGACGCGATCCTTATCGATGACCGCATCGATTCCCACCAGTCGGTCGCGCTTGAAGACCACGGGAATGCCTCCGCCTCCGCAGGCAATCACCAGCGCGTCATAGGCGAGCGCGCCCTGAATGGCGGCGAGTTCCATAATGGTCTTCGGCTCCGGTGACGGCACCACGCGCCGGAAGCCCCGTCCCGAGTCCTCCACCATCGTCCATCCCTGGGACGCGCGGCGGCGGTCCGCCTCTTCCCGGGAATAAAAAGGGCCAACCGGTTTCGTGGGATTGCGCCAGGCGGGGTCGCGGCGGGAAACCAGCACTTGCGTCACCATGGTCACCACGGGCCGCCGCAAACCGTGGCGCTGAAGAGTTTCCTGAAGGATCTGTTGCAGGAGATACCCGATGGTCGCTTGCGTTTCGGCCACGCAAGCATCCAGCGTGAGGGGCGGGACCTGCGCCGCGGCCATTTCCGAGCGCAGCAGCGCGTCGCCCACCTGCGGGCCATTACCATGCGTCACCACCACGCGATAGCCGGCGGCCATCACGGCGGCAATGCCTTCACACGTCACGCTGAGGTTCGTGCGCTGCTCCTCCAGAGTGCCGCGTTCGCCCGGCTTGACCAGAGAGTTCCCGCCAATGGCCACCACGGCGATGGGCATAACGCGTCTCAGGAGAGCAGGGCCAGGAAAATGGCCTTCTGCATGTGCAGGAGATTTTCCGCCTGGTTATAGGCGATAGACCGGGGGGAGTCCATGACGTCGTCGGTCACTTCCTCGCCGCGCCGCGCCGGCTGGCAATGCATGAAGAGCGCTTGCGGGCCCGCCGTTCGCATCAACTGGGAATTCACCTGGTAGGGGCGAAAGACTTCCTGGCGAGTCTCGGCTTCCTCCTCCTTGCCCATGCTCGTCCAGACATCCGTGTAAACAGCGTCGGCGCCCACCACCGCCTCCGCCGGATCGTGCGTCAGCGTTACGTCACCCCCCTCGCGTTTGGCATCCGCCACCACGGACCGGTCCGGCTCGTAACCTGCCGGTGTGGCAATACGCATGTGAACGCCCAGCCGCGCCGCGCCATAGATCAGCGAATGTGCTACGTTGTTGCCGTCACCTACCCAGGCAAGAGTTACATCCGCAAGCCGACCCTTGCACTCCAGCAACGTCAAGTAATCGCCCAGCGCCCGGCAGGGATGCTCGAAATCGGAAAGGGCGTTGATGACTGGTACGGAGGCGTGCTCGGCCAGCTCAATCGCCGTCTGATGTAAGTCCACGCGCGCCACGATAACATCCACCCAGCGAGAAAGGTTACGCGCAATGTCCTTTACGGCTTCCCGCTTGCCCAGCCCCACTTCTTCCGAACCCAAGTAGAGCGCCCGCCCGCCCAATTGGCTGATGGCCAGATCAAAGGTCACCCGGGTGCGCAGGCTCGGTTTCTCGAAAATCATCGCGAGCGCCCTGCCCTCCAGGGCGTTATGGTACGGCGCGGGAGTATCCTTGACTGCTTGCGCCTGCTTCAACAGGAAATCAATCTCTGGCGGCGTCAGATCATGAAGCGAAATTAAATGCCTATGTGCCAAAGAAGGCGGGCGCACAAGTGCCGGCGATTCTTTCCGGGTTGGGGGAACAATCTTGAGTTTACGCATAAATCCTCAGTGGCCTTTCGGTGGTGTCAAAGCAAGAGGCGGGCCATGAAGCGTGCGGCTGATGACAAGCAGACTAACCCATTTGTTTGGAGTGAATTAAACGCTCAAGCAGAGATTCGGCAGGCTCGACCTCTTGAAACTTGGGGATTATCACGCTGTCTGCAATCAGGCAAACAGCAGTTTTCATGGATATCTCCCGGCACAGATTTGAGCCACGGGAATGACATCGTTAAGATTGGAAATCCGACTTTTTTACGCTGTCTAAGCACATTTTCGGATACAAATAGACAAAATGACGGGAGGTGACCATGAATCTCACTCGCCGCGGTTGTTTGAAAGCCATCAGGCAAGGTCTGGCAGCAGGGATCGCAGTTTGGAGTGCTAACGGGTTCGCCCTCGACGCGCGCTCGGAGTCGAAAGTCGACAGCAGCAAGCTCAGCATGCCGGGGCTTTATCCGGGACGCGTGTGCGCCATTGAGAATCCCGCCGTGCTGATCTCGGGCAAGTATCAGGCCGAGCAGGTTCGCAAGATGATGCGGCGAGGCATGATGGAATTGACCGGCGCGGACGGGTGGGTGGACGCTTGGCGGCAATTCTTCGAGCCGGGCGACGTGGTAGGGATCAAGGTCAACCCAGTGGGCCAGCCGCTGGTGATTTCGGATGCGACCGTGGTGCAGGAGATTATTGCGGGACTAGAAGCTGCGGGAGTCAAACGTCAGGACATTGTCGTCTACGACCGTTACCGCAAGGAATTCTACTCGGGTGGATTCGACAAGTGGCTTCCAGAGGGCGTCCGGATATCCTACGCCACCGATGATGTCGATTCCATCCAGCAAAACATTGCCGGTTACGATCCCGACCACTACATAGACATGGCGCTGACGTTGCCGGGCTTTAGCACGGATAACCTCACCGCGCGCCGGTCCTATGCGGCCCAGTTCATCACCCGCCAGGTCAACAAGCTCATCAACCTGCCTGTCCTGAAGGATCACCAATCGGCCGGAGTCACGCTGGCGCTCAAGAATCTTTCCCACGGCTTGGTGAACAACGTCAACCGAAGCCACTCCAGCCCCAGCTTGAACGCCTGCAACACCTTCATTCCTGCGGTGGTGGCCATGCCCGTCATCCGCAATAAAACCGTGCTTCACATTCTCGATGGGGTCAAAGGCCTTTATAATGCAGGGCCCAGTGGGCGACCCGAATTCGTTTGGGAGCACCACACTTTGTACTTTGCTACCGACCCGGTGTCGCTCGACCACATCGGCTGGGAAGTGATTGACGCCAAGCGCGAGTCCGTGGGAATGAAAAAGCTCGTCGAATCGCTGCCGGACAAGAACAGCGTGTTTGTGCATCGGCAACCCGAACATGTGGAAATTGCCGGAGCGCTGGGCCTGGGAGTGTGGGACCGCAAGAAAATCGATCTGCGAGAAGTGAACTTGTGACGATGGAAGGGGCTAGGTTCTGGGGACTGGGAAGCATGGCTAATGGCAAAGACTCAAGGGCTGGGGGAAGTATCCGGCGTGGTGGTGGGAGCGGGGGTGATCAGCACGCCGTTTCTTGCCTTGGAATAGCACTTTCGAACGGCGGCGTAAGCACGGGGATCGCGGGGGTCGATCTCCAACACCTGTTCGTAAATCGGCAGGGCTTTTCCACATCCACCCTCGCGGTAGTAAATGGCGGCCAGAGAGTTCAGCTCAACGATCTTGGCTTGTTCGTCGTAGCTCAGTTTCTTGCGCTCTCCTGGTCGTTGCCCATTGGGAGCAGGTGACACTGGTCCCACCTTGGGGGTCTCCACGGTTTTCTGTCCCCCGGAAGGGGAGAGTTCAGTGGTCTTGGCGGGTTCCGACTTTGCCGTGCCCGCAGGCGGGCCGGCGGCCTGCTTCGCCGAAGGCCAAGACTTGAAGTATTTCCAAGCGGCAAAGGCGCCCCCCATCAGAACGGCCACTGCCACCGCCGTCAATACCCAGCGCGTGGGGAATTCCTTGGGGTGAGGCCCAGTCCGGGCGAACGACCTATAAATCGGTTTTTCGGCCGCTGGCGGGGCTGGGGCAGCAGCAGCTCCCAAGGGGGCCGGGCGGGCTGGGGCTGCGGAGCTGCGGACGGCAGGCGAGCCGGGCGCATCACTCTTGGCGTCAACCGACGCTGCTGCCTTCCTCACGGATGCCCATTCGATCTTGCGCAAGGTCTTCTTGATGGCGGCGGCCATCTCTGCCCCGGTGGCATAGCGGTTTTCGCGATCCTTTTCCAGCGCCTTCATCACGATGGAGGAAACGGCTTCCGGAATGCCCAACCCCGGTTTCAACTGGTGCGGCGCCTTGGGGGGAGTCTTGAGATGTTGCAGGATCATCTCCATCGTGGATTCCCCCTGGAAAGGCAGTTCCCCCGTCAACATACGATACATGACGACGCCGAGTGAGTAGAGATCGGAGCGGCCATCGATTTCTATACGCCGCTTTCCCATGACCTGCTCCGGCGACATGTATTCCGGGGTGCCAATTACCATGCCGGTTTGCGTCAGTCCTTTGGCTTGTGCGGTCTCCTCTCGCAGGCGGGAAATCCCGAAGTCCAGGATCTTGGGTACGGGCGGGCCCTCTCGCTGCGCGACTAAGACGATGTTCTCGGGCTTGATATCGCGATGAATCAGACCTAGCTTGTGCGCGGCATCAAGGGCTTCACAGAGGGGCGAGGCAATGTGCAGCACCAGGGTAACAGGCAGAGGGCCGGTTTGCTGAACCAGCGTCTTGAGCGTGTCGCCTACTACTAATTCCATGGCGATGAAGGGGAGGCCATCTTCGGCAATGTCCAAATCATCCACGCGCACGGCATTCGGATGGTTCAGCTTGCGCGCCATAATGGCCTCGTTCTTGAAGCGGGTCATAAACTCGGTATCGCGCGCGAGGTCAGGCCTGATCACTTTGAGGGCGCGCGATTCGTCGAGGAGTTCGTGGTGGGCCTTGTAGACGATGGCCATGCCGCCTTCGCCCAAACGCGATTGAATGAGGTACTTTCCGCGGACGACCGTCCCGATCTGCCATAGGGTAGTGTCTTGGAGAGGCGCTCCATCCTTGGGGCAAATGGCGTAATCGTCCGGATATGTCGCCGCGCACTCGGGGCAGCTTCTCATCGCGGTTCCGGGGCCAAGAGGCCCCATCTTTCCGAGAGTATATCACGCCACAAAGGCGAGTCCGCAATATCGCCTCAAATGGCTCGGTAGGCAAGGAAAATCGATTGTGGACAAACCACGAATGCCCATTAATGCCCAATTATGCAAGGGGTGCGAGCAATTTCCTGTGCGCCGAACATGTGAGCTATTTAGGACATTATGCCCGAAAACTGTAAGGAATCGGCGCGCGACTCAAATCTGCGCGGACCCTATTACCAGCGCGCCGTACGGTCGGTCACCAAGTCAGCATGCTCACGGCGGAAAGTTTCCGCAACGTGGCACGACCAGCAGACGGGTTTGTAGGTGGTGAAGATCTCCGGCAGTTTCTCCGCGGGCACATCGCCCCAGCTCACGGTCTTGGAATCCGGCGCCAGCAGAGCGGGCATGTGGCCGGCCCACTCCGCGACGCTATCCACCGGCTTGTGGCAATAGACGCAGGACTTACCCTGATACCATCCCACCACGATGTTGCGAACCAGGCACCCCTGCCCCAGGGCATCGACCTGCGATAGGCAATCCTGGGCGCAATCCTGCTTCTCCGGCCAGCGCGAACAATCCTGAAGGCAATGATAAATCCCGCCCCGAAAAGCCTTTAAGCCTGCACCCTTGGCGTCCAACTCCACTGCCGCGGCGCAATGGGTTTCAGGACAGGTCACCAGGCGTTTGCCCCGTGCCTGCAAATAGGCCCGCACGCCTCGGACAGACATGATGGTCGTCATGCACACGGCGAGGCCTGAAAGTGACAAAATGAACAAAACCATAAAGGTGCCCATGCGCGCCTCCTTCCACCTACACTAGAACGTGAGCAAATCCACGCCCAAAGGCAGGTTACAGCTTACAGGTGACAGGTTACAGGTGCTAGGTGTCAGGTTTTTCTTTTCACTTTTGCCTTTTGACACTTGCCCTTTGCCTTTTGACTTGCTTTTGTGGGTCCGCCGCGCGAAGCTCCCCGCGGTTATGTTTCTACGAAAGGCCTCCAAGTGTATAATAGCCGTCGCCGAAGGTCCGCCTCGCCCCTCGTCCACGCGATGACGGCACTGCGTAGGGGTGTGATTGCAGAGCCGGTCGATTTATAAGGAGTCTGCCATGAAAGGTAAGCCGGAAGTATTGAAAGTCTTGCAGGAGAATTTAACCGATGAGTTGGGCGCGGTACACGAATACATTCTCCACGCCGAGATGTGCGAGAATTGGGGCTACAACAAGCTCGCCGGCGCTACCACGAAGCGCGCCATTGAAGAAATGAAGCACGCCGAGAGATTGATCAGCCGCATGCTGTTTCTCGAGGGTGAGCCCGACGTGCAGACGCTGCCCAAGATCCACATCGGCAAAGAGGTGGAAGAGCAGTTCGCCATTGGCCTTAAAGACGAAACGGGCGCCATTGCCAAATACAACGCGGGAGCAGCCATCTGCACCAAGGCTGGGGACAATGCCTCGGCGGAATTGCTGAAGGGCAATCTGGGGGACGAGGAGCGGCACGCCGATTACCTGGACACGCAACTGAGCCTCATCAAGCAACTGGGCCTGGCGAATTACCTGGCCCAAAACCTGGTGGCGTGAGCGGGCTGCACAAATCATAGGGCCGAACGCCGTTCGGCCCACGGCCAGCGACGCGGCGACGTCAAACCCAGTCAAAAGGCCAAGGGCAAAAGGCAAAAGTGGAAAGCCCCGCGCCAAGAATCCTGGTTTTTTGCAAACATTCGCACGCCTCGTAGGGGCACCTCTCGTGGGGATGGGCGTTAAGATAAGCTCTCCGGTCGCCTCAGAGCCCGCGTAGCGGGCGGCATAATGTAGCCCACGGCGAGCCAGCCGTGGGATGCTGACGCTATCCGAGCCTCATCAGCCCCGGGAGGGGCGGCATCCGGCGGCCGTCAGGCAAGAACATGGCGTGGGCGCCGTCGCGGGCCTGTTGGGACTTCGACCCGATGTCGCCCCTTGCGGGGCTCAGCACTGCTTTCGCTACGTCCTTTCCCACGGCTGGCTCGCCGTGGGCCACATGATGTCGCCACTGCCGTGGCTCAAAAGATCATTCCATTTCACGATTTGCCAACGGCTTGTTAAGTGGGCTACATTGTAACGGCCGCACACGGGCTTTCGACAATCTTGGGGATGGCTGCGGCAAAAAAGTATTAGTTTTCTTAATGACAGTAGTATTAGCTCGAATAGGTAATCTCATACCGGGACCCTACTTCATCTCGCCCGGACCCCACCACCCACCGCCCCTTATTGCGGTGAGCGGTTTTTCTTGCGCCAAATTGTCCCTCCCGTCTCGGTAATTGTGGCGCCCCGCGGATAGTCTGTAAGACAATATGACCCAAACTGACATGAGCTGTCGGTATTATTGACTCATTTCTTATTTTCCTCTTGACAAGCTATATTTGCAAGCGTAGAACCTATCGCATAGCAACCGTAATGTAGTTATTGCACTAAACGCCGTCATCCTTCTGATATCGGAGGCTCACCATGACGAAGCCGTTCAAATTCTCCAGCAGTCTGATGGTTTCTCTCTGCTCTGCTTCTTCTCCTTCCCGGTAATCTTCTAGCGCAGACCGCCCCCATAGCCACTCGCGACCCGAACGCGGTTGCTCTGGCTGGCCAGGCATTGCGAACGCTGGCCGGCGCAACGGCCCTTGCTGACATCACCCTGCAAGCCACCGCAAACTTCGTTGCCGGATCCGACGAGGAAATGGGTCCGGCCACCCTTGCGGCGTTGGGCAATCAGCAGAGCCGCGTCGCGCTGAGCCTGACCGACGGCCAGAGCACGGAAATCCGCAGCGGCCCGGCGGGCGAGTGGACCGGCCCCGACGGCGTCGTCCACCCGATGGCACTGCACAACTGCTGGTCCGATGCCGCGTGGTTTTATCCCGGCCTGAGCCTCCAGGCGCTCAACACCGATCCCGGTCTCGGCCTGGCCTACGTCGGCCTGGAGGCCAAGAACGGCGTGGCCGTCATTCACTTGCGCCTTTTCCGCGCTGTCCCCAGCACATCGGCGGGCATCAACGCCACCATTCTGGCCCTCAGCACTGAGGATCTCTACCTCGACCCCACATCTTTCCTGCCGTTGTTTCTCGATTTCAATGTGCATCCCGACACGGACTTGACGACCTGCATCCCGGTCGAAATCGTCTTCAGCGCCTACCAGAAGATGAGCGGAATCACCGTGCCCGCGCACCTTCAGGAATTCCTTAACGGCAGCTTGCTGTTGGACCTGTGGGTCGGGTCGGCCGCAATCAACTCCGGCCTTCCCGCTTCCGAGTTCGCCGTGACCACCAGCACAGGAGGTGCGCAATGATCCGATCTTCACTGAAATCCGCAATTCTCGTATTCGCCGTTCTATGGGCGTGGCCAAGGCCCTCCGGCGCGCAGGTCCCCGTCGGTATGCCGCTGTTCGGCAGCTTCAGCGGCGGTCCGGACATCGTCAACACCGCCGATTTGAATGTTCACTACCAAATCCCGATCAGGCAGAAAAACGGGCTTGTGCCCTTCTACTACATCCTGACTTACGACAGTTCCGTCTGGCAGCCGGTGGGCACCTCGGGGAACCAAACCTGGGAGCCCCCTTTGAACTCGAACTGGGGCTGGCAGGTATTGACGCCCCTGGTTACGGGCTCGGTGGCGTTCAGCGAGACCCTACAGACCTGCTACGACCTGCTCGGGAACCCTTACAATTACAACCTCTATAGCAGTTTCGCCTACACCGATCCGAGCGGAACAGTCCACCAAGCGCCCTCGGGTTTTAAAGTTTCCGACAAGATAGATGCGGCCCCCAAGTGCAAACCAGGGGGAGCGCCTCTCACCGCCCATTCGGTAATCTATGACGACTACGGCTACATCATCTATGCCAGCATCTCCAAAAGTGATTACGACGGCAGCGACTATTACCCGAATGTGACCCTTTACACTCGCTCCGGCGGCACGATTGTTCCTTACATTGCGTCCTATGAACCCAGCCCCCAGTCACCCAGCGTTACCGACAACAACAGCAATTCGATCACCGTTAGTACTTCCAGCGGGACAACCACCTACACGGACTCCTTAAACACCACCGCGCTCACGGTCAGTGGCAGCGGTACTCCGGCCAGCCCCGTCACCTATACCTACGCCGGGCCGAACGGCAGCGTCAGCGCGTACGCGAAATACGCCCCCTACAACGTCAAGACCAACTTCGGCTGCTCCGGCGTCGGGGAGTATTCGCTGGCAAACGTCGCGCTGGTTGATGAGATCGACTTGGCTGACGGCAGCAAGTACACCATCGGTTACGAGGCCACACCCAGCTATTCGGGTTACGTCACCGGCCGCCTGGCCTCCGTTGTCCTGCCCACGGGCGGAACGATTTCCTACACCTACTCGGGGGGTTCCAACGGCATCACTTGCGCCGACGGCAGCACCGCGACTCTCAAACGCTACACCCCCGACACCGGCTCGAACTACTGGCAGTATGCTCATTCTGAAAGCGGCACGGCCTGGACCACTACCCTCACCGACCCGCAGGGCAACGCCACCACCTACAATTTCCAAAGAGCCCAGAACAGCCAAAGCGTTTATGAGACCGAGCGGCAGGTGGGGAGCTTGGAAACGGTGGTAACCTGCTACAACAATAGCCCCAATCCTTGCACCAACGCCGCCAACAACACGAACATCAACCTGCCGATCAGCCAGCGAACGGTGCTCACCACCCTCGGTGCGCAGACCGCGGAAACGAACACAACTTTCGACAGCGCCGGCTACGGCCTGCCCATCGAGGTCGACGAATACGACTGGGGGCCTACCATCGCGCGCAAGACGATTACCGCCTACGACTACAACACTTCTTGCGGCGTGAGCAATACCTACCCTCCTTACGTGGTCGCCATGCCTTGCAGCGTGACGATTGAAAACGGTTCGGGCACGCCGCAGGCAAGCACCACTTATTCTTACTCCGCCAACGGGAATTTGCTGAGCCAGACATCCGACGGGTTGACAAAAAGTTATACGAACAACACCAACGGGACTGTGGCTACGGCGACGGATGTCAACAATAAGTCCACGAGTTACACTTACGGGTCCGGGGGCTGCAATTCTGCCTTCCCCACAACCATTGCCCCGCCCGCGGGTCCGGCTCGCACCCTGGCCTGGAACTGCACCGGCGCAGTGGTTACCTCCAGTAGCGACACCAACGGAACCACAACCTACGGCTACACTAATCCGTCCGACCCGTTCTGGCGGGTGACCTCGATTAAGGACCCCACGAATGCCGTGACCGACATCACCTATACCTCAAACTCGGTTGAAAGCGCGCTGAATTTCGCTTCCAATTCCACGGTGGATACCCTCACCACCTTGGACGGCCTGGGGAGAGTCAGCCTGACGCAGCGCCGGCAAGCGCAGGGGGCAACCAACTTCGATTCCGTCGAGACCGCGTATGATGCGCTGGGGCGGACGTACGAGGTTTCACCCCCTTACAGCGCCGGGCAGGGAGGGACCTATGGGGGGTCCACGTGGAACACCACTCTCTACGACGCGCTCAACCGCCCGACGAGCGTCACCGACGCGGGCGGTGGCTCCGTGACGCTTAGCTATCCCGCCAATGACGTGCTGCGCACGGTGAGCCCGGCCCCCACCGGCGAGAACGCGAAGAAGGCGCAGTACCAGTATGACGGTCTGGGGCGGTTGCAATCCGTCTGCGAGATCACCGGGGCCTCGGGAAGTGGTGCGTGCACTCAAAATACCGCTGCCACCGGCTTTTTTACCAGCTACACTTATGACTTGCTCAACGATCTCAAGACCGTCTCCCAGAGCGGGCAGCCCCGCACCTACTATTACGATAGTTTGAACCGCTTGACGTCGGAAGCCAATCCCGAATCGGGAATCACCAGCTACGTTTACGACACGGACACGACCTGCGGCACATACGATGGGGACCTGGTAAAGCGTGTAGATGCGGTGGGGAATGTACTCTGTTACGCTTATGATGCGGTGCACAGGTTGTCGGCGGTCACCTACCCCAGCGGGCAGTATTCCTCTGTGACCCCCGCCAAGCACTTTGTCTATGACA
>Ga0209039_10003451_pt1 | contig 12339 bp, 10 predicted proteins | sample BogFormECP12_OM1_FD_188238 | JGI IMG/M metagenome (GOLD analysis project Ga0209039, IMG submission 188238) | Bog forest soil microbial communities from Calvert Island, British Columbia, Canada - ECP12_OM1 (SPAdes) (version 2) | ecosystem: Environmental > Aquatic > Freshwater > Wetlands > Bog ...
CACGCCACCGCGAATGATTCGCCGTACCTTTGCGTCCACTTTCTTTAGATGACTTGGATAACTGCAAGAATTCGCGGCCTCAGGATATTCTTACTCCAGGATTTTCAGATCCTTTTCGATCCTGACCGCTCTGCTCAGGATTTCCGCTAGCTCTTCCATCGCCTCCTGAGCGTTCTCGGTACCCCACAGGCACATAAGCTTGACCGCAGCCCGGTGCATTGCCGGAGCTTGGGCAATGAGATAGGCATTTGCCTGACACTCCTCGACCGACGGGGCATCAGCGATGCGCGCAATCTGACTCCTGCCCTGCGCCCGTGATTCACCGACTAAGACCCAGGCATTGTCTGATTTGTCCTCCAAAATGTCCCACGGTTCAGGCGTGTATTTCGCAGGTGTGGCAGCCTCCTTACGGTGCGCCGGACTGGCACGGTGAGTCTGGTCAGTCTTCACGGAAACATGCTCCTAACACAAGTCTGGCTGTCCGAATGTGGGACGCGTTGCGCGTGGCAACGGATCATTATGTGCACGATTCCTTCCCAAGGATATTGGGAGGTACTAACCAACGTCCAGACCACTGATGGATCATGCACTTGGTGCCACCAATGAACTGCCACTACGGCCACTTTAGGGTCGTTCTAGCACAGTATGCGGCAGTACAGAAACGGATTTGCAATGCAGCACACTCAGCGGAAGTAGAACGGAAGGTCGAGATTTGTTTGTCCCAGACACCCTACCCAAATCGCGCCACTGGGCACTTCGCACTCGCTGCTGAAGAAGTTCTCCGTCAGGAAGCCGAAGGAGGCACCTTGTTCCATCGGTGAAAGTTGAAATTGGCCGCCATTTTGAGCAGAGAGCAAAATATAGTAGGTCGAGCCCAGGGTCAAAGTAATTGGTGGGAAGGAATATGACATCCAGGCATAGCTATACTGATTGGCTCCGGAGAAGCTGAACGATCCTGTTTCCAGCGGCTGCCCTAGAGCGTTGGCCAGCACGACCTGGACATTGCCTGTGGAGCTCAGCGGATCGAGGCGCACCGCCAGCGATGAGACCGTATGGTTGGCATCCATCACGGTGAACACTTCCGCGACTTGGGCGCTGCCACTCACTTGCATCGAGTTGTGCCTGACATCGATATATCCCTGCCCCTGGCGAAATCCATCGTCGAAATACAGAGAGAAGATTGGCACGTGATGCGTGTTGATCTGCCAGGCAGCCCCCGCGTTTTTCAGCAGAACGGCAAGGTTGGTGTCGGTGGTGGCCGGTTGCAGGTTAGACCCGCTGACCGACGTATAAATATCATTAATGGAGACATAGTTGTGCACTGGGTCGCTCGAAAGATTGCTAAACACGATGTGGTAAAGCGAGCCAGCCTTCAAGGAGACGGATGGTGAAAAACTAACCAGCCGGTTCCACAGCAAGAACGGGTTTTGCACAATCGTCGAACCCAAGACGGTACTCAATGGCAGATGGAGAGGTGAACCGTCGTCCTTGCGGATTTGAATCTGAATAATACCGCCATCCCCGTCGGCGTAGCAGCCGTCGCAAATGGTCCGAAAGATGAAATACAACTCCACTGCGCTGAAAGTCCCGGTGTGATCGGACAAGAACCTGTAATCGATGATTCGGCCAATAAAACGTCCTATTTCCAGGTTGGCAAGCCCGTCGGCAGTCCAGCCGGCGCCGAAGGTATCACTCCGTAACATTCCAAATGGTAGCTTCCTTTCCTCCGGTAATAGCCTCTCTTGAGCTGAAACACAGGGACACAGCAGCCCGCATAGTAAGAACAGAGTTATTCCGGGCAGGGTTCGACGGAGGTGACTAATGTGACCAAGCATTATGGCTTCCCTCCAATTCCATATCGGCCGAAGGACTGAGGGTCTTGACTACAATTGTGAATCGTTCTAGGCATCGCCTCATTGAAAGTAGAACGGAATATCTAAGTCGGAACGCGCCAGGCACCCTGTCCATAGCGGGCCAGTCTTGGTCTCACAATGACCGTTGCTGAAAACAGTCTCCGCGGCAAATCCGTACTGAGTGCCCTTTTGCAGGGGCGAGATCCGGAAGCTGGCGCCGTTTTCCGCTGCAAGCACGACCGCGTAACCGCTGCCCTTGCTTAGAGTCAACGGCGCTTGGAAAGAGTAGGTCTTCCAGACGTACGCCTGAGGGTCGCGGGCAAGACTCAGGGATGTGGTCTGCAGAGCTTTGTGGGCATCGTCTTCCAACACCAGCTTCAAACTTCCGTGAGTACCCTGTGGCTGGATTCGCACTGCCAGCGTCGAGACTTTGTGGTCAGCATCTTTGACCGTAAACACCTCCCTCACCGAGTCGCCATCATTTACCGTGAGGCCATTGCTTTTGATGTCTATGTAGCCCTGCCCCTGCGCGAATCCATCGCTGTACTGGATGGAGAATACAGGCACGTGCTGTGGCTTGAGCTGCCAGGGCGAAGCGCCGTCGGGCTTGAGCAGCACGGCCAGTGCGGAAGCTGCCGCGGAAGGCTGAATATCGTTGGCTGCCGATGCGTACAGGTCATCCACGGAGACGTAATTCTGGACCGGATCAGGGGTGGGATTCGAGAACACGATGTGGTAGAACTTCCCGGCCTCGAAGCTGGGTTGTTGCGGGAAACGCACCTCGCGGTTCCACTGTGTCATCGGGTCGGCGATCAGCACGGATGCCAGCACGGTACGGGAAGGGAAGTGATTGGGCGTGCCGTCGTCGGCAGCAATCTGCAGCGTGACGCTTCCACCGTCGCCGTTGGCATAGCAGCCCGGGCAAAGCTTGCGGAAGATGAAGTACACCCGAACCGCGCTTACTGTTCCGCTATGGTTGGCGCGAAACCGGTAGCTGACCGTCCGGCCACGGAAGCGTCCAACCTCCAGGTTGGCGAGGGAGTCGGCCGTCCAGCCGACGCCGAAGACCGCTTCGGTGCCTGGCTCGTCCGTTGCCGCCGCAGTCCTTGAACCGGCCGGCAAGCTAAAGCCGATGGCACAGATAGCGAGCAGAGCCCTTTTCAGCATCGTGTTGGCTCGTTTCGTCATAGGCTCCAGCGTTGTAAAGGGGGTTAAATCCGTACCACCTGTACCCTAGAATCAACAACTTAGACAAAATTTCCCCGCAAATAATTGATTCGCAATAACTTATATGTAGATACCTCTGTCATAAGGACTTAGCTCGTCATGCTCACAGCTACAAAGTGGAGAGCCGTCACCTAGGTTGTTACCCCGCCGCCGCTACTCTTCCGGCTAGGAACCACCGTCTTGACTAGCGTCCTCACCTTGCAATTACTCAAACGCACCCTACAACCAACAACGTAGACCTCTCAGGACAGATGCACAAGTTACGAAAGTACATGTACCAAACGGGCTCCAACTTGGTTGGAAAGCTCGGCAATCAGGCTCCGATGAAGCTGTGCCGGAACGTAGTGACGGTTTCCACAAGGCGCTTAGGCGCGATCATGGCCAGCACTCCAAAGTAAATTGTTGCGGAAACACCAGCTCTCATCCACCAAAACAGGCCGGGCAACATGAAGGAAGCCAGTGCCATTACGCTGCCAGCGACTACACAAGACCAGGCGATGGGACAATCAATTGCCATGCCGGCTCGGAAAAACACGCCAAAATAACAAGCAATAATGACTGTGTCTGCTATCAGGGTGGCCAGGGCGGCGCCCGTTGCTCCCCAGTACATTCCCATTACGAGGGTGAGAACGGCGCAGAGCACCAGACCAATTGCCTGCGAATTTCTTCGTTCGCGAACCCGGGCAATTGCAGTGAGCCCAGATTGTCCCAGGAAATTGTCAAGCGCCGAAAGCAGAGACCGGCTGGCCATGATCCGCAGGATGGGAGCGCTCGGTACATATTTGCTTCCCATCAACTGACAGATTTGGGGTGCAAAAACCGCTAGAGCGATGCTGACGGGAACGCATAACACCAACAGGAGGTTCATCAACCTTTGTCTGAGCTGGAGCAAGTCCGTCGTACGCTTCGCCTCATATAAGCGAGTCATAACCGGTAACAGGGCATCCGACGCCGCGTAGGTGAAAGACGGGAAGATGCTGGCTATCACAAGTGCCGCTGTGAAGAGACCAACCTTTTCATGGGTCGCCACTAGCCCGAACGAAATGATGGCCACCTTCTCATACCCCAATTGAGTGAGCGAGTAAGAAAAATAGGCCCAAGAGTTCCTGACAAGCCGGGCAAATTCGCGGGGTAGGAAATAACTCCAAGATCTAGGCCAGAACTTTTCGAGCTGCCACAGGCGGAAGAGCAGCGCAATCAGTGACTTCAAAGCGAGTCCTGTCAGTAGGCCGAGGACGGAGAGGTGGAACTTGACCACTACCAGGATGGTTAAGAGGACTCCTGCCGTACTTAACACTGACCCTGGCAGCACGGACCGTGAACGCATATCCGCAGACAAAATGCCTGTGCAAAGAGAAGACGTGCCCTCAAGATTTGTGAAGATGAAGCCGACACACAAGCAGGTCGCGTACCAGTGTCCGGAGCGATACATAAGTGCGACAGCTATCAATTCCACGGCCGTCGCTAGGGTGGTGGTCGTCAGGGTAAGAGCCAGTATGGGAGCCGCTTCTTCCGGGGATGCGGCAACGACTCGCGCAGCATAACGTGTGAGACCCAGGTCGATAAGTGCATTCAAAAGAGTACCGATAGCTATAGCAGTACTGTAAATTCCAAGATTTGCCGGGCCCAGGTAGGCGACCAGGACAAGACCGGCCAGCATCGCACCGACCTTCAAGCCGGCGCGGTCGAGCAGCAGCCAAAGCGTATTCTTTCCAAAGAGGCGCATCACCTGATGGCCGTGCTCACGCAGATAAAGCGCGGAATCCAAGGCTTTGTCCTTGGCTGCCGGCGGTCCTGCATTTTGCCAAGCCGCTTCCTTCTCATCCTGCATGGTCGTCGCTCCGCTCCGCCGTTCGCAGATATCTCAAAACAAAAGGAAGGCTCAGGCAGGCCCACAACTGCCGGTTGTCGTTTACATTGCCGGTATTCAACATGCTGATCGCTTCCATCACCATGAAGCACAAAACCAGACTGGCGGTTAACCGCCAGCGTTCGTCAGCCATGAAGAATTCCTTCAAGGCGGTCCGCAGGCTTACGAGTTGGAGGGCCAAAAATGACACGGCAGCGCCGATGCCCAATTCGGAGCTCAACTCGACAGGAATGCTGTGCGGCCAGTTGCCGATGCCCGTAAAGAGGACGGGAAATCCGTCAATACCCACTCCAGCAAGCGGGTGTTCCACAGTCAACTGCCATCCTTTCCTCAACAGCGCCGCACGGGGACCGAGGAATGCTGTGGCGCTCTGCACGTCTCCCAAGCGGGCCAGGTAAGCCAGCGACTCCTGGGGAATGCTCACAACCGTGAGTAACAGCGCACCCAATATCACCAGGGCGCCAAAATCGAAGATCAATTGCCCCGAGCGAAATCCGACCCGTCGCCGGTACCAGACGCTGAGAAGGATACAGCCTGCCAATCCGATGAAAGGGCCGCGGCTGCCCGACCCGAGCATGGCGACCAGCATCACTCCCAGAGCGGCGTATAGGCCGACCCTGACAGGTACTTTCTGACCGGGCAGCAAACCGAACCACAGGATGGCGATTCCGAGGGCGGCATCATGGCCGAGCTGGATGGTATCGCCACCGGGCGTGGTGAGCCGCTCATGGCCCCCAAGCATATTGAGCGAAGTTAGACTCGCGATGAGCCCGGCGGTCAGCAGCGTCATGAAGAAACGCTTGAACTTTAGCGGGGAATCCAGGATTGCGAAGGGCGCGAGAATACTGACGCCATTGATGACCACGAAGCGGGCCGTCTTCTCCAGTCCTCCCGACAGGTCCGGGGTGTAGAGAAGGCTGAGCAACATCATCAATACGATGGGCACATAGAGAGAAAGCTCCCAGGGGAGGGGAATCGTCGATTTACGACAGAAGCGTATCCCCATCACTCCGAGTAGGACCAAAACGAACACCAGGGTAGGGTCAACCGGCAGGGAGTCGAATTGCGGGGCGGCCTTGAAGGTGCCGATGACCATCAGGCAGCCCAGTGCGATCTCGGGAAAACGGACCAGTAGAAGCCCGCCGCCAAGCGCAACCACGATGGCGACGACTTTCCAGCCTGTGAGCGCAATTCCCAGCACGACGGCCATCGCTGCCGCGACGGCTACCGCCGCGATCCAGAGCGACTGCGCACGTCTTGGCGCTGCGCTCGGGAGGCTTGCGAATTGTCGGGTGCCGCTTACGAACATCTTTATGCCTTAAGCCTGCAAGAGTTGGTTCCATTCCCAGCAATGGACGTCTATCTAATTTCTACGGGTTGGCCGCGGGTCGGGCGCTAGCGGCCATGCGTTCCTGTTGCTGCTGTACCTCGGTTTCGGTCGCTGCCACTCTGGGTCTTCCCGCCCCAAGGGTTCTTAGCCCGTCCCACGAGCGCTGCCGGATACGGAGCGCATGCAGAACTTTTGTCTGCAGCCGATGTGTTAGCCACACTCGTTCCATCCTGGCCAGCTCAGCCGCGGGAATCTGATCGGATTGCCGCTCGCTGCGCAGATGGTCCAGCAGCTCCGAGACGGGAACAAACCAGCCGCTGCGGCCAGCCAGCAAGCGCATCAGACGTTCGAATTCTGGATGCAGCCGGCCGTTTTCGAAGAAGCCATAGACGAAGTGGGTGTAAACGATGCAGACGCCACCCTCCGATTCCAACTGCAGCTGATTGTCTTCGCTAATGAGCCGGCAAAACCTTTCGACATCCTCTCCGTCGCAACTGCTGAACCATCCCTTCACCCATGGCTTGGCGGGATCGTGGTACGGCATGGAAGGATTTACGCGGTCAAGGTTGATCTCGCGGAACACGAGATTGCGAGCATAGCTGATGTGCTGCCGGCAAAGATCGCCCCAGAAATATTCCGACTCGGGCCTGTGACCTGCGCTCTCCCGGTCTTGCAAAAGCATGCTCGCGCGGTGAATGCCACGTAAAAGTCCAGGTCGCAGCCGGCTCGCGCCCCAGTAAAGGTTCTCGCGATTCGATTCGTGATTGCAGTGCACTCGGGGCGCCGATCCCAAGTGAGCTATGAACTCGCTAAACCCCTCGATGGTTTGCGCCCGCGTTGCCGTTCCGTGCCGCACATTGTGTAGCGCCAGCTCCACCCCTCGCCTCTGCAGGTCCTTTACATAAGAGCGGTATTGCGTATCCTGCAGCGTGGAGCCCCACCCTTCTTCCTTTCCTGCGAGCGGCCATACCGTCTTTGTAGTTCGAACTCCCAACTCAAGCAGGAAGTCGTAAACCGGCTTAACCGTCTCGATGGTACAGAAGTCGGTGTCATCGACGACTGTGAAGGCGAACTTCCTTGCGAATGGAAATTTGTGCTTGCTGCGGTCGGACCCCGAGTTATGTAGTGTTGCGCCCATGCTCAGATCACCTCCATTGCGGCGGACGATCTAAGGTCAGGCTGTTCCACGATATCGGCGTAAGAGACAAGACGGATGCCAGCCGACTGCATTACCTGGCGGAATTCGGCGCTGGTCAATAGCGCGAGCTCTTTCACCCGCTTGTCATGTATGCGATCTACGCGCTCGTTCTCGGGATCGGGGAACGCAGGATGGCATACCAGCTCGAAAACTCCGTCTGGCATGGCGTGCAGTGTCTCTCGCCATGCCCGCACCATGGGAGTGGTGTCGGTTTCGCCCGCATCCAAATAGGTTTCGACTCGGCAATAAGGCGACCAGAAACTTCCGAGCACCGTAGCGGTCAGCAGTTCCATGTAAAACGAGACAGCAAGGCGCCGAGCTGTGCTCCCCTGGTGAGGTCCCCCAATCCTCCCGTGATTGGGCCAGCACCGTATCCGGCTGGCCCTCACTCGAGTGATGCCTTCGGCCCCGAGTGCTCGGCGGAAGGGAACTACCGCGCCGAAGAACAGATGCATGTGGTGGTGCGAATCTGCATGGGTCAGCTCGATTCCCAAGGCTTTGGCGGCTTGGATCTGCGCCCGATATTCCGCTTCCAGTTCGGCCGAGGACACTCCCCAATTGCTGAACTTCCTCGCTATGATGTCCGGGCGCAGGAACTCGCCGTTTTCGGCAACCAGACTCGGTACCTTTTCCGGCGGAAGGGTTGGCCTGCCTTGGCAAATGTTCAGATGGATCCCCACTCCCAGCTTGGGATACTTATGCAATTGCGCGACAGCATAGTCCGTCGCCGGTTGGTTCATCATCATCGATGTGCTGGTGAGCATGCCAGCTTCATGAGCTGCGAAAATCCCTTCGGTGGCGGCTTTCGTCAATCCGAGGTCGTCGGCGTTTACTATGAGCCGCTTAGACATGCGGTCCTTCCTGTAACACCAGCGGAGTTTTCCCCCCGGACTTCATAATCGGAGCGGCAGCCAATTCCGTTTCCACCGTGGAGTTCTCGCCCAGCAACGCGATGATCTCCTTCTGGACCTTTCTTAATTCCTGTTCCGCCTGTGCACCCGATCCCACGGCGCGTATCAACACTTGTCCCGGAGCTCGTTGAACAAACTGACAGAAACGGAATGAGGTTGTTCCCTTCAGCACCTGGTTTACGGAGCGGGGCGAAAAGACGTGTCCGTCCGCTGCATAGAGCAAATCGCTTTCGCGGGTCATGCCCGGATCTACCAGAGGGGTGTTGCGCCCGCATGCGCATTGTTGGGTTGTGCTCCATGAGCCCCGATCGCCAATTCGGTAACGCAACAGCGGTGTGGCGTAATTGATGAATCCCGTCCAAACCAGGTATCCCGTCTCTCCCGGCGAGACTGACTGGTTGTCCTCATCGAGAATCTCCAGGAATGCGTAATCGGGATTCAGGTGCATGCCGCCTTCTTCACATTGCTGGATGAGGCCGCATAGCTCAGTATTTCCGTACGTATCAAACAACCGCGTCGCGAACGCCGATTCAAGTTTCTGGCGTAGGAAGGGATGTACCGGTTCTCCGTCTGTGAAGACGGCACGCATCGGAATCGGGCTTCCTGCTGAGAGCACGAAGTCCGCCAGGATGCCAAGTACTGAAGGAAACCCCTCGAGGACCCAGTTTTTGTGTTTCTGCAGGAACGAAATGTAATCGGCTGCCGTGCTGGTTGAGAGATGGAAGATGCTAAGAAACATCTGTCTCTCGGCGGCGTTGTAGACCCAATAAGGCGGAGTGTTCCGCTTCGGTGGCACCACCTTGTTGCCAAAAGCCGTGATCCGCGGTGTTCTGGGTTGCACACCGGCCCATCCAAACTGCTGCATGCGAAATGCCCAGTTGATCCGCATCACTTCAGATGTGTAACAAACCTTGAGGCTGGCTCCGGTGGTCCCGGTCGTCGCCGCGATGATTTGCTCTTCCTTGGGGACGCTCTGATTGATCAACAGCGAATTGTCTTCGCGTATCTGCGCCCGGGTTAGCAGGGGAACCTGCGCCCAATCAGAAATGGCAGTCAGCTTGAGCGCCGGGTAGCGCCGATAAAATACGCAGTTCTGACGGCTGATATCGAGGATTCGCTGCAGGTTCTTGAGTTGACTCTCCGCTATCTGCTTACTTGTCCAGCGTTCATGTGAATATAGTTGCTCCAGAAATTCGCGAGACTGCGGCGAATAACGATTCTTGGCCAATGTCCAACCCCGGAGCGTGGTCAGGCCCGACCTCACAACGTCAGGCATGCGGTCGTACACCTGCTGCAACTCGCCGGCTTTCGCTCTGTACAATCTTTCCAACACTGAACCGCTCCTCAAAGCTACGCTCTGACAAGAGGGTGGTAGTCCCTACCTACCTGCGACTCTATGAGCTGCTTGTATAAACGACACAGCTTTAGCTGCTCCGGCCGTGTATTGAAGCGATGCAGAACAGCATTTCGTGCCTGCGCTCCCATGCGTTCTGCGTTTTCGGGATCTTGCAGCAACCGGCTGATTGCGTCCGCGAACTGTTGCGAACTCGCGGAGTCGACTAGGTGGCCGTACACGCCCTCCCGGAAAAACAACCGAATTGGCGGCAGATTACTGGCGACAATGGGGAGACCGCACGCCCAGTACTCAAATACCTTGGTTGGAATGTTCTTGAGGAACTTGGGAATGGGCTGCAGCGGAACCACGCCCACTCGGGCCTGCCTGAGCAACAGCGGCACCCCTTCGTGGGGCACTCTCCCCAACAGCTCGAAGCAGTCCTGAATGCCCTTTTTTTCGGCCCTGTCCAGGAACTCCGACTTGAAGCCCGGAGTATCCGTGTACCCGAACATCAGCACCTTCGGGCGAATGCTCCGTTGCGCCAGCTTTTCGATGGCATCCAGGAGAACGAACACGCCGGTTCGCTCCGACATGCCGCCGGAATACACCAGGTCGTAACGCTTGGGGCGGTCCCAGTTTCCTTGGGTGAATTTCTCGAAGAACACCTCTAATGCCGGGAAGTTGTAGAACACCATGCGTCGGGTTTTACCCTTGCGCCTTCCGGCCCTGACGTACTGCCGCAGCACGCCGGGATCGGCGGTGATAACCGCATCCACAATCCGGCAGGCGGCATTCTCGACTTCATATACCAGCTTGCTGATTAGCTTACGCAACCAGTGCGGACGCCATTCCCGGGTCAAGACCATGGAAGGGAAGTCCTCGAACATGTCGTACGCAACGCGTTTGCGGAAGAGAACCTTGAGGAGGACCGCAACTGGCAACAACTGGAAGGTGTGTACGTGGTACACGTCGGCGTGCTCCTTCAGCGCGGGGCGAAGCACCATCGGGCTGCTCAACAACTTGCCAAGTGCCCCCGTTAAGCACGCGAAGTGACGCCTTGTGAACCGTCCGTCTGAGCTTTCGTTCGGATTAGGAGAGATCAGGGTGACGGTGCAGCCGAAGCCCACGAGTGCGTGGCACTGGCGATTGACGATTCGGGACGTGCTTATAGGTATTGTGGACAGCACGCAAACCCTCACCCCCTCGAGGGGCGAAGCCGCGTGGTCCTTTACCAGTACATCCGCGATAGCTGCTGCCGCCATCTACTTGACCCCCACGCTCGCGTGGTATCGCCGGTAGGGTAATTCCTTTGCGGAAACCCCATTCAGCGCCACTCCCAATACCGGAACGGCCAGCAAGTACAGCTTCTCCAAGGCGTTCTCCAGGGATCCTCGGTCGGTAGTCGCGGACTTGGCAACGACGATAGCGCCGTCAGAAACAGCTCCCAGGAAGCAGGCGTCGGCAAAAGGCAGAATGGGCGGCGAATCGATGATGAGAAATTCGTACCTGGCTCTCAGTTCCGTGACCAGATCCTGGAAGCGGTTTGACATCAAAACCTGGGTGGCATTCTCGCGGCGCTTTCCGCAATGCACAACTATCAACTCAGGATGGTCTCCGGACTGGGTCTCAATCTCTTTCAGGGTCGCCTTTTCCTTGCAGTAGTCAGTAATGCCTGCGTACTCCTGGTCCCCGGGTTCGATTTGACTTCCAGCCTTCCGCAAGTCGGCGTTGAGGAAACAAGTCTTTCCGTTGGCGGCCAACGCAATGGCGAGGTTGTAAGACAGCGTGGTTTTTCCCTCTTGAGGGAGGGGAGAGGTTACAAGAAACGCTTTCAGCCGGCTCTGCCGATGGGCGAGCATTATCGTACTTGACAGCGACTGCAGGCTTTCTGCCTCGGGAGAGTCAAGCCGGCCGAGCATGAACTTGTTAAGGCCATGATCTTGAGACTTTCGAGGAAGTCCAAGGCGCGTCCGGTCGCGTCCAAAACTGACCGATTGTTTCGGGTTGAAGTCCGGCACCAGCACCAGCGCCTGGTTGCTATGCATATTCGGTACGTCATTGGCTGAACGCACACTACGGTCCACGCTGTCCCTAAGCAGTCCCGCCGCTGCCCCGCCTACCCATGACACCAGGAATGCGATCGGCAGCATCAAGGAAAGGCGTGGCCAAGTTGGACTATCCAATGCCCGCGCCCTGTCAGCAATTGTGATGTTGCTCGATTTCGAGGCTGCCGAGATGCCGGCCTCCTTTACCCGCGCGTAGAGGGCGTCGTAAAGGTCTTGATTGGCCTGCGCCTCCCGGCGGAGAACGGCGTAGCCGGACATTTGGCTCATCTCCACGGTTGTGCGTTTTACCTCGCTTTGAAGCTGATGTTCGCGACTGCTGGCCGCCGCAAATCCCGCCTTGATTTCGTTGCCGATCGCCTGTTCCTGGGTTTGAAGCTGGTGTTGATTTGGTGTAAAACTTAAGTGGTATTAATGAAAGTGCTCGAGCAGAATGACTTAGGGAGCTGTTGGGAAGCGGCCCCTGGCCGAGAAAGTCAAGGTAATACGTCCGGCCGTCCGGCCGGCATTTCAGGTCGTCAGAAGAGAACTCAATGCAGCTGGTCGTTTGA
>Ga0209039_10003452_pt1 | contig 12337 bp, 12 predicted proteins | sample BogFormECP12_OM1_FD_188238 | JGI IMG/M metagenome (GOLD analysis project Ga0209039, IMG submission 188238) | Bog forest soil microbial communities from Calvert Island, British Columbia, Canada - ECP12_OM1 (SPAdes) (version 2) | ecosystem: Environmental > Aquatic > Freshwater > Wetlands > Bog ...
TACCGGCGGCGCGGCTCCAAGCCGTGTAGCGGCGTGATTGTCGCTGTGCCGTAGGCCGGAACACGGCAATGGGGATCGTGAAGTTAAATTGCTAATCCTGCATTTGATCTCCGGCGAAACATTTCTACGATCAGACCGATCACGGCGTAGGTCGCGGCGTTGATGGGAGGGACCCACCAGAAGTGGATGGCGAAATAGCGGCCAGCATAACTGATCGGACAGGTGACAGCGGCAAGCGCCACAACAATTGGTTCTCGCAGACTCATACTGAGGAAGTCCGGGGGCGCTACAAAGGTATAGAGTACCCAGCAAGCCGCAACCAGAAAGCCTGCGCTTGCCCAAAGCATAATCCGGTGTCTCATGCCGTCACTCCAGTTGCTTCCTGCTCTGATCATCCCACCAATTCGTCCAAACTCCAACCTGGGTCTGCGGATTTTGTGGACGAGGTCCGCCCAGTAAGCAGCCGCCGAGATGGTACTATGGAAGATTCGATCCAGCGATTCCGGGGAATCGTGGCGCAGGCCGGACTGGTTTAGAATGGAACAGATTTCCGCTTCATAGGCAGGCAGCCAGGCAGAGCCTGACGGCAAATTGATCCCTCGGCCGCGGACAGGCAGCCATTGTCTCGCCTCGTGAATCGAAGCAAGTTAGAACGAGACCGCTCATGTTGAAATCGGACTTGTTGCCATCCACCTGGAAATTGCGGGCGGTGCGCGCCAGCATCGGGGGTTTGTGTCTGCTGGTCACGGTGTTGACTCTGCTGGCCTCGGGGTCAGGGCAGACGCCGGACTTTACTTTGCAGATGGCGCCCTTTCCCCCTCCCGCCGCAGTAAACCCGGGAGGAAACTCGGCTTCCGCCATTACTTTGGACACTCTCTACGGCTTCGACGGCGCGGTGAATCTCACTTGCCAGGTAACGCCCCAGCCGGCGCCGCCGGCTCTAGCGCCAGCCTGCGAGGTGAGTCCGCCGTCCGTGAACCCTCCAGGGGGCGCAACGGCGACGATCACCGCCACCGATTCTCCCCCCGGGCTTTACACCATCACCGTCACCGGCACGGCCAGCGGAACTACGAATTCGCACTTCGCGCAGCAGAATCTAACCGTGCTGGCAGTGACGCCGAATTTCACGATCACAGTGACACAGACGGTCCAGCCCAACAGTGTGCATGCGGGCAGCGGAGGCCAGGGAATCGTCAGCATCAATCCGCTCAACGGCTACATCATCCCATCGGGCGGGCTGACACTCTCGTGCGCTACGATTACGCCTCTGGTCACGCTTCCGCCCGAGTGCTCATTCAACCCCAATCCCATCCTGTCGGGCACAACGTCTTCGACGCTCTCGATCAGCACGGTCGGCCCTATACCCAGAGCAGCCGTTGCCTATGCCCAGCCTTGGTATGCTCTTTGGCTACCCTTACCCATGCTGGCGCTTGCGGGTGTGGGCCTGGTAAGTGGAAGACGATCGCGCGTGTGGTCTGCGCTTGCTCTCTTTGTCGTGGGCGGAGCAATTCTGCTGATGCCCGCCTGCGCTACCAACAACACCATTTCCCCTACGAACACCAACGGCCAAATAACGCCCAAGAACACTTACACCTTCACCATAATGGGCATTGATTCCAACGGGGTCTCCTCCAGCAACACCGGCACCAGCGCGCCCACCGTTACCCTGACCGTGGATTAGCAAATCGGACCTCGGACGTCAGACCTCAGACCTCGGACTTCAGACCTCAGACGGCGGATGTCAGGACCCGATTGTGCGTTTGATTTGCTGAGGTCTGAGGTCTGACGTCCGAGGTCTGGTTCGGCTGTGGACGCCTGGAATACTGCAACAGAGCCACGAGCGGCAACATGAGCAGGAAGACCACGCCCATAATCCAAAAAGCCTCAACAAATGCGAGCATAGCGGCGTGCTGCTGCACTAACCCATAGATTGCACCCAGGGCTTTGCGTGAGGCGGTGACGCCGTCGGCGCCCATCGCGATGAAATGCGCGCGCAGGCCCTGAAGATATCTGAGAGTTTGCACATCGCCCGCTCTCACGTTGGCGACCAGGTGGTCCTGATGAAGCTGCGTGCGCCGCGCCAGAAAGGTGGTCATGATGGCGATGCCGATGCTGCCGCCGATGTTGCGCATCAGGTTGAAGATGCTGGTCGCGTTGCCCATTTTCTGCGGCGGGATGCGGGCCATGGCTAGCGCCATCAGCGGAATGAACAGACAGCTGAGAGCAATTCCCTGGAGGACCTGGGCCCAAAAGATATCCCAGAAACCGGCATAGAGGTTGAGTCCGGAGAGTTGGAACATGGTGATGGAGCCGAGAATCAGGCCCACCACCAGAATTCGCCGCGGGTCGGTCTTGGTGGTCAAGTGGCCGGCTAGCGGAGTGAAAAGCAGGGCTCCAATGCCCCGGGGCGACAGCGCCAGACCCGAGTTGTAGGCGGGATATCCCATCAGCGTCTGCAAATACAGAGGCAGCAACACGAGGCTGGAGTAAAGGATAAAGCCCAGCATGCTGATGAGAAAGACCCCCGCTCCGAAGGAGCGGTTCTTGAGCACGCGCAAATCCACGACGGGATGGTCGGTCGTCAGCTCGCGGATGATGAGAGCGGCCAGGCCAACCACGCACAACACAGCAAACGTGCGAATGTACTGCGACGAAAACCAATCCTTGCGCTCGCCAGTATCCAGCAGAACTTGCAGCGAGCCGATGCCCAGAGCGAGAAAACCAATTCCCCACAAATCAACCTTTCCTGCGCCGCGCTTGATGTAATGGGGATCGACAACGAAGCGGTTCATGAGGAACAGCGAGAGAACGCCCACGGGCAGGTTGAGATAGAAGATCCAGCGCCAGGTGTAATTGTCGGTAATCCATCCGCCCAGCGTTGGCCCGAGAATCGGCGCCAGCAGAATGCCGATGCCGAAAGCAGCCATGGCGTGACCGTGCCGCTCCTTGGGGAACGTCTCCAACAGAATCGCCTGAGCCAGCGGCTGCAGGCCGCCCCCGGTCAGGCCCTGCAGCACGCGGAAGATGATCAACTGGGGGAGTGTAGCGGCGAGGCCGCAACAGAGCGAAGTCACCGTGAACCCGGCGACGCAGGTCAGCAGCAGCCGCTTGCGGCCCATGTAGTTGGCCAGCCAGCCCGAAATCGGCAGCACAACCGCGTTCGAGACCAGATACGACGTGACCACCCACGTCCCTTCTTCATTGGTTGAGGCGAGATTGCCCGCAATATGAGGAATGGAAACGTTGACGACCGTGGTATCGAGAACTTCCATGAAGGTCGCCAGCATCACGGAGAATGTGATGACCCACGGATTTATGCCGCGTTGTGGACCAGCGTCCACTCGGACTTATCCCTGCCAGCGGAAGGATTCCGCGATTAGAACTTTTCACTATCAAGGAAGGGCTCATTCCGCGCCGTGATACGGGTCACACGGGAGGGTGATGGACCCGATACTCGCAGATCAGGAAAGGAGGCGCCCGGGGCAGCCTGCAAGAAGTCATAAGGGGTACGGGAAACGGCGCGGATTATCTTCCCGTTCAAAAGTCTTGCCGGCTTTCCCGCAAGCTAGCCCGGATTATTCGTGAGGAATTGCCACGGTTTTGAAAGGGCGCGGCTTCCAGCCGCGCCGACTCGGGCAAAAACAAGCCACGGCTTTAGCCGCTGGGGTGAGCCGCTTGGCAGCATCCTGTGGGGTTTGGAAAATGGCAACGTGTTTGTCCCCAGGGGCTGAAGCCCCAATCTTCAGGCGCGCCACGGCGGCGCGGCTGGAAGCCGCGCCCTTTCAAAGCAGCTTCATGAATAATGCAGGCTAGCGCTCCGTGACGTCTTCCAAAGTCTGAAAGAAGGCTGGGTAAGAAATCGCGGCTGATTCAGCTCCGCGGATGAGCGTTTCGCCCTGAGCTCGCAAGGCCGCGACCGCAAATGCCATGGCGATGCGGTGATCGCCGAAGGAATCAAGTTCTGCTCCGTGGAGAGTCTGTCCTCCGGGAATTTTCAGGCCATCCTCGCGCTCCTCGACCTGCGCGCCCATGAGCCGCAAGTTTCCAGCTACCGCCGCGATGCGGTCGGACTCCTTGACGCGCAGTTCACGGGCGTCGCGGACTTCGATGCCCTGCTCGGTGTAGGGAGCAATTGCCGCCAGTACAGGTATTTCGTCAATCAGCGCGGCGGAGTCGGCCCCGGCAATAGTGGCTCCCTTGAGCCTGCCGCCTTCTACCTGCAGCGATCCGACCAGTTCTCCGTGAACCTCATCCAGTTGGGTCACCGAGATGCGCAGCCCCATCTGCACGAAGATATCGAGCAGGCGCGCGCGCGTCGGGTTCATCAGCAGGTTGGGGATAATCAGTTGCGAGCCGGGAAACAGCGCCGCCGCGCACAGAAAAAACGCCGCGCTGGAAAGGTCGCCGGGGATGCGAGCCTCGATGCCCCGCAAATGCTGGCCGCCGCGCAGGCGAATTTCGTTTCCCTTGCGCTCCAATTGCGCGCCAAATGCCCGCAACGCTACTTCTCCGTGATCGCGGGTGCGCAGCGGTTCTTCCACCCGGGTCTCGCCGTCGGCGAACAAGCCGGCAAAGAGCAGGCATGATTTCACCTGTGCGCTGGCGACGGGCATTTTGTAGGTGATGGCTTTCAGGGCTGACCCTGTGATGCGCAGCGGCGGCCTGCCCTCGCGCGAGGCGATCTGCGCACCCATGGCGGAGAGTGGCTTGATGACACGCTCCATGGGACGACGGGACAACGACTCGTCGCCGATCATCTCGCTGGTGAAGCGTTGGGCGGCGACAATGCCGCTCAACATGCGCATGGTCGAGCCGGAGTTGCCGCAGTCGAGCGGTCCGGCGGGAACGGCCAGCGACAAGTCTCGTCCCTGCGCCTCGATCACGTTGCCCTCTTTCCGTTCCCAAGCCACGCCCAGCGTGCGCATGCACGCGAGCGTGCTGGCGCAGTCGGCTCCGGTGGAGTAATTCTCGAGTCGCGACGGCCCCTCGGCAATGCCCGCCAGCATGGCGTAGCGATGGGAAATAGATTTGTCGCCCGGCAACTGCACACTGCCGCGCACATTACGCGCCGGACGGATGATGGCCTGCGACTCGGTTTTCATGCTGAGATCAATCTTAGCGGCTAGCAAGGAGAAAGCCAGATCTCCGTTCTTAACCAGAAGTACGCCGCGATGAAGAAGCCTGCTCATCATAGTAGAGCAGCAGATCGGTGGAAACGGGTTCTGCGCCCAACTGACGCAATAACGTAGTGATCTGTCCACGATGATAGCTGGAATGATTCAGCACGTGTAACATCTGTTGGCCAAGCGGATAGGTCCAGGTTTCACCACGCGGGTTCACATACGAGACAGCCGCACTCAGGTCGGCTGCCCGGAGCCCCTGCAGCAAGCTGTTTTGCCCTTCTTCGACCTGCCTCCACCGTGCTGTTATGGCGGCAAGAGTGGGCAATTCCGCGCTGCTCGGCAATGCCTTGGGTGAGCGCCCATTCCAGCGTTCCAGCCAGATCCACTCGGCGCCAAGGATATGCACAAGGGTGTCGCGAACTGATGAAAAGCTGTTGCCCAACTCGCGCGTAAATGCTTGGTTGTCGAGCCGCGAGGCCACCATCAGGGTCTTGGCGTTCGCCCAACGGTTGTAGCTGTAGAGTTCGCTGATGAAGGCAACGTCCATCCTTGATACGCCCGAGTGATTTTTCAGTTGCGAATAACGACGTCGGTTCTTCTATGCGAGAGCTTTGGCCTCCGCAGCAGCCTCTTTCAAAATGTTGGCCGGGACTTCTTTCAGGGTTACGCTGAATTCGAACATAGGAGTATCGGTGCCGCGCCCCCAGCGCGCGACCTCCCAGTGGGCGCGGACGAACTTCACATCGGGGTGCGCGGTCAGGTCGAGCAGCAGCGGAGACTCGCCGCAATAAAATTTCTGCGGGAATGCGGCGATGGACTTCGGGCCCCAGACCGCGCCGTCGGCCGAGCCATAGACGCTGACGTCGAGCGACTCCTGCTCGATGATCTTGGTGATGGCGAGAGTCACAAGAAAAACTCGATTAGTTGCGCCGCTCACGTCCACGGCGGAGCCGTCGCCCTTGGCGGTAGCCACGGTTTTCGCGGGAACCAGAACCGCATCAGTCATTGTCATGGCGAGAGGATTCTAGCAAATCCGGCGAGACGGAGTCTCTAAGACGGCCAGGTATCCTCAGGAACTGAAGCCCGCATTTTGGGCGGGCAGGTTGCGGCTCAGCTCAAGCCGCCCCCTCCCGCATCAGTCATAAGACCGCCGCGAGTTACTCCACCGGATGCGGCCCGGTGAAGTCATTGCAGCAAGGCTTCTGGACGGGCTTGAACTCCATCAGTTCCACCCGCGTCAGGTCGGGATCATACACGTCCAGCTGCCACTTGCCGTCTTTACCAATTTCGGCCTGCTCGTCGCCGTGTGGCTTCCATCCGTGCGACTCCATGATCGCCTGCGCCTTCTTCATGTCGGCGACCCCCAGCGAGATGTGGTTCATCACTCCGGTCAGTTGCAGGTCCATGTGCTCGGGCTGGTTCAGCATGTATTCCAGCCAGTCGGTGCCGTCGGGAACCTGCATGGCGACCCAGTCATCGGGCGTGCCCGGTTTGTCGGCGCCATGCCAGTAGAGTCGGAAGCCCAGGATGTCGCGGTAGAAGCGGTCTTCCGCATCCTTGTGGTAGACCACGAAGCCGGTGTGGATCATGTGCTGTGAAGTGGCGGAAGCCGCTGCGGTCGGGACTTCGGCTTTCCCGCGTTCGACGAACTCGATCGGACGCCCCTCCGGATCGTTCAGCATGAAACTCAGGCTGTGGTCGGGCCGTCCTTCAATCTGGCCGACTTTGATTCCCTTCTCCGTCAGATAGCGCCGCAGGGCGACGATGTTGTCGGTGGTGAAGGCGACGTGGTCCATGCGGTCGGTGGCCTTCGCGTCGGGCGCAGCAGTGTAGCCGACCCACTGTTTGCCAACCATGTAGCGCACGATGCCGCCGGGTTCGACGGGCGCGGCGGCGGCAAGGCCGAGCACATCGCCGTAGAGTTTTCGTACGCCGTCGGGCGCGGTGGTGTAGAACGAGACGTGGTCAATGCCGAGAATGCGCGGGCGGTTGACCGCCTGGGTTTGCGAATGAGAGCAGATTTGCAGAGCTAACAGAAGGAACGGGAGGGCAAGTTTTTTCATGGCAGTTTCGATTTTAGTCCAGTCGAAGAGGCTTTTGCTTCAGCTTGGAGTGAAAACAGATTCCTCGCTCCGCTCGGAATGACAGGGTCGGGCACTGCGATAGCTTGGGGGCTCAGCAGACGCCATCCAGAAACTGGCGCAGCAGCCTGGTTGCCTCTGCGGGTTGCTCCCACGGCGAGTAGTGCCCTGCTTTCGGAATCACGCGCAACTGGCTGGCAGCAATGTGCCGGCGCATGAGTTCCGCTTCGTTGACACCAGTTAGGATGTCCTCGTCGCCGGTCACAAGCAGCGTGGGAACATTGATGGTCTTCAATGTTTCAACCGAGTCGGGACGCTCGGCCATGCCCCGCTGCACCTGAGCCACGCCGTCGGGGGACATCTTGCGCATCATGCGCAGCGCGCCATCCACCAGGTCGGGGCGGGTTTCACGCGTGGTCTTGCCCAGCAGGCGAGGGATCATGGTTTCAAAAAACGGTTCGGTTCCGCGCTCGAGAACATCGTTGGCGGCTGCGAGGCGTGCGGCACGGGCTTCCGCGCCATCGGCGGGCGCTTTCGTGTTGCACAGGCCCAGTGCAGCCACGCGCCCGCGCTGTTGCCGCCAGAACTCAAACAGCACGTAGCCTCCGATGGAGACTCCGATCAGCGGGGCGCGGCCCACGCCAACGTCGTCCATCACGTGCATGATGTCGGCGGTATGTTTGTCCATCGTGGCCGGACCTTCGCCCACGCCCGACTCGCCGTGCCCACGCAGGTCGGCGACAATCACGCGGTAGCGCGTGGCCAGCCCTTCGGCCACGGGCAACCAGAATTCATGGTTGGCTGGGAACGGATGGAGAAGGACGACCGGAGGACCATCTCCGAGCGTCCAGTAGGCGATCTCGGCGTCGCCGCTCTTGATGCGCTGTGAAGGGGTGGGCGCCATGCATGGGATTAAAGCACAAATGCGGCTCCCGCAGTCCGCTCCGCGCCGTCCGGTCGCGGAATAAGCTGAGGTCCAAGTTCTGAAGTCTGAGGTCCGATGCCTGAGGTCTGAGGTCCGGTTCCTACGGGTTCGTCACCTGCTGCGCGCCCACCGGCGCCGAGATCAGCAGCGGCTCTTCCGGCATCACGATCCAGGCAATGATGTAGGGAATGAAGCCGAAGCCGGTCATGATCGCTGTGATCAGCCAGACGACCCGAACCAGGGTGACGTCGATGTCAAAGTACTCGGAGAAGCCGAGGCACACGCCTGCGACCTTGCGTCCCATCCGCGGGCGTATGAGGCGGTTCCGGGCCAGCGAGGCTCCCACACGAATGCCGCAGTAGGCACAAACGGCGGCATCGTCCTGAATCACTTTTCCGCAGTAGTTGCAGTACATGGCTCCGCCTCCACTACATGATACGCAATTATGGTCCGAAAAGTTCCCCAACAACCGGCACATCTGGGGCTCGGCAATGCTAGAATCGACCAACCCAAATGGCGGCGGCGGTAGAAGTCAGGTGTAGTCCGAACCAGGATGCGGTCGAACGCTTTTATCGGCCTGAACTGGATTGCCTCCGCTTCTTCGCTTTCTTTGGCGTCTTCCTTTGTCACACCCTGCCTGGGGACCCTGCGTACTACGCGGCGCGCCACGTGCCCTTCCCAGCCCTTGTGGCCAGCGCCGCCTTTGCCGGCAGGTACGGCGTGGACCTTTTTTTTCTGCTCAGCGCCTATCTCATTACCGAACTCCTGCTCCGCGAACAGGAGCAATTTGGAAGACTCAAGCTGCGGTCGTTTTATGCCCGGCGCATCCTGCGGATTTGGCCTCTGTACTTCCTTGGCATTCTGGTTGGAGTCCTGCTGCCGCTCTTCGACCCAAGTGAGCGGTTTCCGCTCCAGTATGCCTTTGCCTTCGCTTTTATGTTCGGCAACTGGATGATTTCTTTGAGAGGCGCGGTGCCCTCGGCCGTGTTTGCTCTATGGAGCGTCAGCTTCGAAGAGCAGTTCTATCTGCTCTGGCCCGCTTTCATCTCGAAGGCGCGCGGCAAAGCGCTCTTGTGGGCCAGCGGAATCTTGCTTGTCGTCGCCACGCTGAGCCGTTTCACTCTGCTGGGTTACGCCCGCAGCATGCACTCCGAAATGACCATCTTCACCAACACGCTGACCCGTCTGGACCCTCTGGCTTTGGGCATCGCTACCGCGGTGTTATTGCGGCGGAAGCGGCTGTCTTTCCACTGGGGCGCACGGCTGGCCTCCCTGGCGGCAGGCTACGCTCTCTGGGTTGCCGCGGCACATTACTGCAATCTGACTCTCGGTTATGTATTGATCGGGTATCCGGCGGTGGCACTAGGGGCTTGGCTGATCTTCATCGCCGCCCTTGGCTCTTCTGTGGCTCCGCGTTGGCTTCGGTACTTCGGCAAGATTTCCTACGGGCTTTATGTATTTCATGGCATTGCGTTGTACCTGGCCGTGTACTTGATGGGCGGATACGTTCACACGCTCAAAGCGTTCGTCGTCTACTGGTGGTTAAGCCTGATCCTCACGGTCGCGATGGCCGCACTCTCGTACAAGTATTTTGAATCGCCGTTCTTGCGGCTCAAGGAACGTTTTGCGCGGGTGAAATCGCGGCCGGTCTAGGGCGGGGACACAGGCGCACCCACCCCTACTCCCGGTAGGCCTCTTTGATGTAGCGGCGGGCCTGGTCGGCGGGGCCGGTGTTGGCATTGCCGGCCAGCACGGTTTCATAGTGCTTCATCGCCAGATCACGCTTCTGCAGCAGGTCGTACATTTCCCCGGCAGCGAGGTTGGCCTTTTGCAGAACATCGGGATCAGGGTTGGGTGCCGCGTTCACCAGTTCATACGCGGCGGCGGCGCCAGCGATATCTTTCCTGCTGCGCTGCAGTTCCCCCAAACCCCAGGCGGCCACTTCGTAGTGCAGGTTACCGTACTTCCCTTCCCGCCCGTTCTGCCACACTTTGCGATACATGGCCTCGGCCTCGTCCAGGCGACCCGCGGCCCGCAGCAGGTTTGCGACTTCGGTGGGAAACAGGTGATTCTTGGGATACCTGGCCGCAAGGTCCTGCATGTAGCCGAGGGCATCATCGTATTTGTGCTCGCGACGCAGAAACAAACCGAGCATCACCTTGGCATCTGTGGAATTCTCCACGTCGCCTTTCGCGACCTCGCGCAGATATTCCAGACCTTTGTCTTTCGATCCGGTCAATCCCGCCAAGGCAGCGGCGACTTTCACGGTCCAGGGCAAGTTGCCGACCACGTAGTTGTGGGTGCCAACGACCAGCTTTGCGTCCAGATAGTTGGGATCGAGTTCCAGCACGTGTTCGTGGTCATGGCGAGCTCCGACGGCATTGCGTAGCGCGGAAAACCAGGCCCGCTCGACCAATCCGGTATAAACGGCGAATTGCGCGCGCGTGACTCCGCGACAGTACAGCGCATTTACGTCGTTCGGGTTCGCCTTGAGCTGCTGCTCTTCCAGCTTCTCCGCGCGCCGGACTAGCTCTTTGATGCGATCTTTCACCTTTTGATCCGTTGGGCGGGGAGCACGGCCGACGAAGCTGTCATTCGCATAGTCGCCGGTATTCATGCCGCCGGTTTCGTAGAGATTGCGCATCAGCATCACGGTCAGCAGATGGTTGACGGCGAAGGGATCGTTGGGATGCTTTTCGACAATCTTCTCGAACTCCGGAATCGCGCGGTCGTACTGCATGTCGTAGAAGTGATCGAACGCAGCGTCGGTCTGGGCATCATGCGGCGCGCCGTGAGACACCGATGCGGTGGATTCCGTCTGACCCCCAGCGTTGAGGATCGGTGCGCTCACCAGGAGCAGGAAGGTCAGCAACCTTCCTAGAATTCGCTTAGGCATCATCAAGATCTGTCCTACATGGGTCGTCACGGGCAAGTTCTCCTAGTTTAAACGAAGTCCCCCCAGACATGCTGCCGTTCCGCCATAGCCGGACCTGGGCACGGCGGCGAACCAAGAGCGTTAGGGACGTGCCTGCGCCGTTAACTGTCAGCACGACCGCAGCCCCCTATAATCGGCGCAGCCAAAAGACTGATCCAGGTTGCGGGGAGGTTCTAGATAGTGGTTTGTGCCCGGTCGGCCGAATGGAACTCGGCAAGACTGTCTGGCGCTGTAATTAGGATGCGCCTCAGGGGAATCCTGATAACCGAGCCGTCCTGCACTGGTTCAGCCTTGGGTATCGCGTCTTGGCCGTCACGGTCTTTCGTAACTGGTGCATCTTTACTCGCTGGCGCACGTAATTATTGCCCGCGGCCGGTGAACAACAGGTCGGCGAAACCTGCAACTATTTGCCGATCAGCAACTTAGAAGAGGCATGGCTTTGGTGGTTGGAATGCCATGCGGACTTCAGGGAGTTTCACGTAGGGACTGAATTCAATGTCCGATTTCGTACATGAAACGCAGCATGAGTTCTGGCGGCCGCCGTCGGCGGTGATAGCCGGAGAAGTAGCGTTTCAGGAAGCGCTTCCGGCCATGGCGGAGACCTGCCCACGCTGTGGCACCGAGTTCCTGCTGGGTTCCCGCTTCTGCCACTCCTGCGGTCGTCGCCGCCCTGACGCCATGAGCGCGACCGCCAAAGCCGACGCGGCCGCGATTGCCAGGCTTTGGGAAAAGGCGATCGCTCGGACACACACGGTCATGGCGTGGTTCTCCTGGAGTCGGATGCGGGGCTGGATCAAACTTCCCGCTTGGCTTCACTACCTGCACTTCCATGAGATCAAACTCTGGTTGGGTCTGCCCACGGCCCCGCTGATCGCCTTCCTCATCGGCATAGCGTGCGTGGCGGGGGCCTTGCTGGTGGGCTTGCTCACGGCCAAGACCCTGGTGGATTGGCAGGCGATTCAGTTCTATCGCGCGGAGTGGCTGCTGGCGGCCATCGCGTCGTTCGTGGCGGCAATTCTGCTGCAGAAACCTTCCGGCAACTAGAAGTCAGCCGTCAGCTTTCAGCAGCCAACCCTCAGCAAAACAGAACACCCGTGAGCCGCGATAGTGCCGCACTTTCGAGCGCGCTGCAGACATCCTCTAGCCAGCAGCAGACCTACCAGACTCTTCCGAAAAACACGGTGTACGACCGCAACTGGCCGCTCCGGTCTGGGCGGTTCACTGGGCCGCCGGGCGCAACGGGAGTGGTGGGCGAGATCATGGTAAGTCGACC
>Ga0209039_10003454_pt1 | contig 12328 bp, 13 predicted proteins | sample BogFormECP12_OM1_FD_188238 | JGI IMG/M metagenome (GOLD analysis project Ga0209039, IMG submission 188238) | Bog forest soil microbial communities from Calvert Island, British Columbia, Canada - ECP12_OM1 (SPAdes) (version 2) | ecosystem: Environmental > Aquatic > Freshwater > Wetlands > Bog ...
AAGATGACCAGTCCCGTCAGGGGCAATGCCGTCCCTCTCCGTTTCAGAGAGTGGACGGGAAACGAAAGATCAAAAAGCGCATGCACAAGGCGGTCCGTGTTGCCACCTTGCAACAGACTTCCGCTGATACTGACAATGGCCATGTTACTTGCCGCCGTGTGTACTTGTCGAAATTGTGTTCGCCTCTACTGCCCGCCGCCGGGCGACCAGCCCAGGCTCGTCTGTCCATGAGTTTACCGAAACGCTCTCCCGCGTCTATAACCCAACCGTATCCCGCCTCCCGTCAGCGGGTGTCTCGGCGCCAAAGGATCCAGTCCACCAGCTGACTGAACCCGTGCTCGAATCGGGCCGACCATTCCGGACCAGCATTTTTTCTCTTGCGTCCAGCGGAAAGGCTCAAGCTATGGGTGAGGCAAGAGGCTGGCTGAAGCTGGTCGAGGACTCGGAAACGGGCCGGCTCGTGGGGGCCCACTTCTTGGGGCCTCAGGTATCGGAACTTATCGGCGGGGTCACCTTGGCAATTAGAAAGGGCCTGTCGGCGGCTGATATCATTGAGACGATTTTTCCTCATCCCACACTGTCCGAAGGCTTGAGAGAGGCAGCGCTGGGCTTTGCTGACGGGCCTATACATTCCGAGCCCAGGACGCGATCCTTTGGCAACTGAAGGGCGCGGCAACGATTACCATAGCGGCCTGTTGCAGGTGATCAATTGAAAACTTTCCGACTTCTGGATACCGGTGAGCTTTCCGCCGCGGCTAATATGGCTCTCGACAAGATCATTGTCGAAGAGGTTGCCGGGCTGGAGAGTCCCCCGACTCTTCGTTTCCTTCAGTTTAAACCCGCGGCGGCTCTTGTGGGCTATCACCAGGATGTAGATTTTGAAGTCAGGCAAGACTATTGCCGCGGCCACGGCATGGACATCAATCGAAGGCACACGGGGGGAGGCAGCATATTATTCCAGGATTCGGCCCTCGGCTGGGAGCTGTACGGCGTACCGGGTGAGGAACCCTTCCACGGCAGCTATACGGTTGTTCTCGAAAGAATTTGCCTCATAGCAGCGGCGGCCATTTCTCGCTTTGGCATCCCTGCCCGATTTAGGCCGCGCAACGATATCGAGGTTGATGGAAGAAAAATCTCCGGAACCGGTGGCATGACGATTTCCGGAGGCTTTATGTTCCAGGGGACGCTCCTGGTGAAAAACGAAGTCGAGATGTTCCTGAAGGCCTTGCGGGTCCCGGTCGAGAAACTGAAAAAACGCGAGATTGAGTCTCTGATGGAACGGATTTGCTTCCTGTCGGATCTGGTACGACCCACTCCGCCTATGGCGGAGATTAAGCAGACCATGGCCGCTGAATTCTCAGACAAGCTGGGGATCCGGCTGATTCCCGGAGCGTTGACAGCTCGGGAAAGCCGGCGCCTCAGAGAGGAGATACCCTACTTTGAGAGCCCGGAATGGATCACGTCTCGTTCGCGCCCTCCCCATGAGGTGGAGCCGATCCGTTCCATTTGCCAGACAGAGGATGGAACCTTTAGGGTACACCTATGGTTGGCCCCGGGGGGCAAGAGAGTACGGCAGGCCCTTATTTCGGGGGACTTTTTTGCTGTTCCGGGCAGAGTCGTCCACGACCTGGAAGCGGCGCTTGTGGGAACATCGGTCGACCCGAAGGCGTTAAGAGAATGCGTGATCTCATTCTTTCAGCAATGTGACGGCGAAATACAGGGTATCGGTGCGGACAAGGTCGCTGATGCCGTCGCCACGGCCGGAGAGCGCCGGTTACTGGTCGACGAGAACCTCTCCGGCTCCGAAGTGAACGAACTGTTTCTGCTCAACCTTTCTCCCCAAGAAATCTACAGGCGCAGGCCCAGATGGCTTCTGCTCCCCTATTGCTCGAAAGACCTTGATTGCGATTTCCGTCAGATTCCGGGCTGCGAAGAATGCGGGCGGTGCGATATCGGAGAATGCTTTGGCTTGGCACGTTCGCTCAATATCGAACCGATTACTATTCAGAGCTTCGAGCATCTTATGGAGACTTTGCGTTACAAGTGCGCGGACAGCGATGGCATCTATGTCGGCTCCTGCTGCGAAGCATTTTATGCTAAGCACCAGCGGGAGATGGAAGAAATTAACGCGCGCGGCATTTTGGTAAATCTCGACTCCACGACGTGCTATGATCTGGGTAAAGGAAGCCGAGCCTATCAAGGTCTTTTTGACAACAAGACCTCACTCAATATGAAACTGATTTCCAAAACCCTCAGGCAGCTTCATGCCCGACATTCTCCCGTGTGACATACTAGTAGTCGGGGCAGGGCCTGCAGGCTCCACGGCAGCCGCGGCAGCGGCCCGCGAAGGAGCCGAAACTGTCATGATCGACGCCAAAGTGAGGATCGGAGAGCAGCCTCATTGTGGCGAGTTCGTGCCGGAGCGCCTGTTCAGCGAAACTGCCATCGAGAAGACCGCTATCATTCAGAGGGTTGACTACCTCGAAACGCGTTTGATCACTAAGGCCCGAGCTGTAGACCGCGATGCGATTCCATCAGGAAGAGGGGCAGACACACAGACTGACTCTCAGGGGACTTCCGGAGATGTCGAGAACTCTGAATATAAGAGAAGCGAAATACTCTCTCCAGGGTTCTTGATAGACCGCGTGAGATTCGATCGAGATCTGGCCCGCGAAGCCGCGGCCCAAGGGGTTACGGTCTTTTGTTCGGCCAGACTCGTTGGTGCCGAAGATGGGGCCTGGGTTGTCGAACATGGCGGGCAAAAGAAGGTCTTCCGGCCAAGATTGACTATCGCGTCCGACGGAGCACGTTCCACCGTTGCCGCTACGTTGGCGCTGAAGCCGCCGAAGGTCCTTAGAGGATTGCAGGTGGAGGTCCCTCTCGTTGAACCTCTTAACAAAACTCTTGTTTTCCTCGACCGGAATTTTGTGGGAGGATACGGTTGGCTGTTTCCAAAGGGAAAGGCAGCCAATGTGGGAATAGGCGCATTTCCGTGCAAACAGATCCGCATGGGCAAGATGTTGGATCAATTCATGGAAACTCTATGCAGAGAAGGGATGATCCGGCGAGGCATCTTGGCGCGCTCCGGTGGGTTGATTCCGGTATCCGGAATCAGAGAAAAGCTCGTTCTGGACACGGCCGTCTTCTGTGGCGATGCGGCCGGATTAACGCATCCGATCACGGGCGCCGGCATCCCTCAGGCTATATTCTCAGGTGAGCTGGCCGGTCGCGCTGCAGCGGCTGCCATAACGAAGAGTGACAGACGTTATCTCAGGGAATACGAGGCTGAAATCAGGAGCCGCTACGAGGGGATCATCAGTCACGCGCTAAGCAAGCGAGCCCTCATGATGGATCGCTGGGATGACCCGGACTTTGAAGCACTCTGTGAGGAAACTTGGATCGGGTTCAAAGGCTACAGAAAGAGGATTAGGATCGGGGTTCCGGCATGAAAGATGCCATCAAACCCAAAAGTTATGATGAAGGTTTGTCACGCCTTCTCGATAGTGCTTGGAGCGAGTCCCGCTTCCATCACGGCAACTGTCTGACCGCTCATATTCCAGGTATGTTTGTGGTTAACGGCAGGCGAGGAAAATACAGGGCTGTGTCTATAACCGGAGACAAGTGCGACCTGGGCTGTGAGCACTGCAAGGGGTCGCTCCTCAAAACAATGCCTGCCGTGGCCACACCTGAAATGCTTTTGCGCCTCGGGCGGCAAGCCTCAGAGCGAGGGGACCGCGGGATTTTAGTGACAGGCGGGTGCGATTCCGATGGTAGGTTGCCGTGGAAGGAATTCGTCGCTGCGATCAGTACGCTGAAAGCAGAAACGGACCTGGCAATCAGTGTTCACACTGGGCAAATCGACCGCGAAACGGCCCATATGTTGAAGGAATCCGGCGTCGACCAGGCTTTGGTGGATATCATTGGAGATGATGCCACTGCGCGGGAAGTCTATCATCTTTCGGAGGGTACGTCCGCCATACGGCGCACCATGGAATCTCTGGCATTGGCCGGACTTGAAATTATCCCTCATGTCGTGTTCGGCATCCACTATGGCCGCGAAAAAGGTGAATCAGCGGCGCTGGAGATGCTGGCGGATTTTCCTTTGAGGAAATATGTTGTCGTAGTCATCATGCCGGCTCGGGGGACTCCCATGGCTGCTGTTCAGCCTCCCTCGCCTGAAAGGGTAGGAGCGTTTCTGGCCAGGGCTCGTCTTAAGCTCCCGGAGCTTGAGGCATCTCTCGGGTGTGCCCGACCTCGAGGTTTTTATCGCCGCGACCTCGATGTTTTGGCCGTCCGGGCCGGGATCAACTCCCTGGCCCTACCCTCGGAACCGGCCCTGGAAGAAGCGCGGCAGAGAGGGCTGAACATAATATACAGGGAGACCTGCTGTTCGCTGTAACTCCCTGGCAATGGGACTTGGTATGATGCGATTGGCCCCTATTATCTTGTCCGGAGGCATTTTTCATGCAGTTTTCCAAGCCTGATCCAGCTCCAGTCCGGGTAGCGGAGAGTCCCCATTACGTGAGGGTCTCTTTGGCCGCGGCAATGACTCTGGGGTTTGTTCCCGGCTGGTTCTACAGAAATGCGCGGCTTGGCTGTATCAACCTGCTGCTTACGTACTCAGGGGGATGCAAGGCCAACTGCGCTTTTTGTGGTCTCGCGGCCGAGAAAAAAGAAATGCCCTCCAAGAATAATTTCATCCGTGTTCCATGGAAGACTTGGCGGACCGAAGAGGTGATTGAGGCAATCAAGGATGCCCCGGCCCATGTGACCAGGGTTTGTGTGTCCATGATCACACATCCGCGCAGCAGAGAAGACGCGTTAAGCATATGCCGCAGAGTTGTAGATAAAACTGAAAAGGCAGTATCGATCCTGGTCGCGCCTACCCTGATCGATAGAAATGACTTGGAAGCAATGAAAGATGCAGGCGCGGAACGCATCGGCGTGGCAATAGACGCGGCCACACAAGAAATCTTTGACCGCCTCCGAGGCAATGGGGTCGGTGGCCCGCACCGCTGGGAGAGGTATTGGAGTACTTACGAACAGAGCCTTGAAGTTTTCGGGGAAGGCATGGTCGGGGTTCATCTGATCTGCGGACTCGGGGAGACGGAGCAAGAGCTGGTAAGCGCAATATCTAGGGCTAAACTCATGGGCGGCTTCACACACCTCTTCTCTTTCTTTCCCGAGAGAGGTTCCCTGATGGAGCCGCATCCTGTTCCACCGATTGGAGCTTATCGCCGAATCCAATTGGCCCGTTGGCTGATCGACAATTGCCGGAGTAGCTTGGAACTTATGAAATTTGACCCTATGGGCAGGATACTGGAATTCGGCCTATCCGAGGCCGAACTGGCGGAAGCTATTTCCACAGGTTCCCCATTCGAGACCTCCGGTTGCCCCGGTCCGGACGGAAAGGTAGCCTGTAACCGGCCCTACGGCAACGAGAAGCCAGGTCCCGCCATACGAAACTTCCCATTCTCCCCTGATGAGGAGGATCTACAGAGGATTGTGGAGGAATTGAAGGGTTGCCGGGGAGAGTTCAGTAAATGATTGTTGGGGCGCGTACGTAGTGAGAGGGACTCATAGTTCCCTCTCACTTGCGCGAAATACAAATATTGACAGGCTTCAGGGCTCAAAGAGCTTGATGCTGATGCCGTTAGGATCGTTCAAGGAAGCGTAGTTTACGCCGTCTCTTTTACCATCGGTCTCCGAGAAGGTCAGGCCCTTTGTCTTGAGATCTCGAATTGAGGTCGCCAGATTCTTGACTTGAAAGCTCATGCCAGATACGCCTCCGCCCAGTGGTCCGGCATCGGCAAACCTATTGTGGCAAATTTCCAACTTATACGGCGTGCCTTCTTTTTCCATGCAGACCACATCGAGACCCTTGGAAAGGCCTTCACTGGGGTTAAAACCAAGCTTCTTATAAAAGCTGATGGTTCCCTCAGGATTCGAGGTGGGGATGCCGATCGTAAGCGGGTAATCTTCGACCGCTGACCGGATGAGAGCCGAGGACTCGGCCTCGGTGTTGTGAGCGATCAGAAGAGCGAAGACCACGAGAAACATTATCGAGCAAGTAAACCCAAGAAAAAGCCTTCTGGCATGGCCCGCGGGCAATGTCATGCTCGTCCAACCTCCTTCACCTCTGAAAAATACAACAAAAAAGCCCCTTCTCTGCGGAAGGCGTGCTAACTATACACAAAATTTGGAATAAAAGCAAGGTACAAGATGGCTTTTCTTAAAAGCCTTACAAAAAAATACTCCAATTCCGCGCGATGCAGCTCCTTTTGGAATATTTTTCTGTCCGTCTTTTAACCCCAAATCGTTGCGAAGCACTCCAACATGGCAGCCGGGTCTCCTCTCTTGCCACAATCGGAGCTTGTCAGTCAAGGACAAAATGGGAGATCATCTTCAAAGGGGCGCTGAGAGATTCTTCTCGGCCTATGCCGCCTTGGACGATTCGTTCCTGCGGCAATCCAGCGGCGAGCCAACCCGCGTATGCCTGTGTTCACCTCCGACGTCACTCGGCATCGTCCTTCTTCGTGCGTTTTCCACGCCTGTTGCCCGTGGAAGTATTCCACTCGCCTGAGACATCCACGTCTATTCCTTCTTGCGCCATGCGAGCCATGTCCTTCACGTTGATCGTCTGAGTATCCGCCACCGACGCGGAGGAAGAGTTCTCACTAGGAGATCCGATAACGCGGCCACAACTGGGGCAGCTTTCCAGACCCAATTTGACTCGCTCTGCAGATACCGTCACTCGGTTTCCACAGGGGCACCGCCACAAGTACTGATCTTTCTTCATGTCGCCCTCATCATAATTAGCCGGTAGCAATATGCCTGCACCGTGCTTGCACGAGCCGAGAACCACTATCGTACCTCGTACAGGCTTTCTCCGCAATGGGCCGCCACCAGGGTCCCCTTTTCTGATCAGCCGTCAATATGTCATGGCCTGCATAGTGATGCATCCGTTTCTGTCCCCGGCTCGCTAGTACCACGAAGAGAAGGGTGAACGGGTCGGTGTCACTCCGGAATGCAAATACGCCAACGCGGCCCGGATGTCAAAATCACTCCGTAGCTGCTCGGAATTCAAGAGGTCTATTTTCCCGACAGTGAGATTCTCATCCGAGTCATGAATAACAACATCCGGTTCAAGCCCCTTTCCGTCGATATCGCGACCGTCGGCGGTATAGTAATGCGCAGTTGTCAGACGCATCGCCATTACCTTATTCAGCGGAAATATTGCTTGGACAGACGCCTTCCCAAAACTGCGCTCCCCCATTACCAAGACCTTCGGCAGACCCTGTAGGGCACCTACCAGAATTTCGGACGCGCTGGCAGTTCCTTTATTAATTAGAATGACCATAGGAATTTGAGGCAGCCTGCTGTCCCCGTTGGCTCTAAAATCGCGGTTCAAACGGCTGCGGCGTCCCTTGACGGAGGTTATGACTCCGGAACTCTTGAAGAGATTGGCCACCTGGATTGCCTCATCGAAGATTCCACCCGGGTTGTCCCGAAGATCAAGGATGAGACCGGCTGATTCTCCAACCCCGTGGCCTATGAACTGGCTTAGAGCTTTAGAAACCTCTCCCGCTGTGCCTTTCTGAAAGTTCACGATCCTGAGGTAGCCAATTCTGGGCTCAAGCAACAAGTAGCGGACAGGCGGGATTCGAATCGTTCGCCGCTGGAGCTTTATTTGCCGGACGCTGCTAGATTTGCCGTCCATAACCGTGACGGACATGGTTGAACCCGCGGGGCCTCGGACTTTGCGTAGTACTTCAAGCAAAGGTAAACCGTGAAGAGATTGACCATCGATCGCCAATATTGTGTCACCGGCTTTTATGCCTGCTCTATAAGCGGGAGAACCCCCAAATGGTGAGACTACTACATAGTCTGGGCCCTTGGCGCTCACCACCATACCGACCCCGCCAAACTTGCCCGAGGTGCCGATTTCCAGTTCCTTGAGCATTCCTGCATCCATCATGCAGGAATTGGGGTCCAGCTCTTGCAACGAAATGTTCAACAACCCACAAAGCAGTCGATTGACATCCAGGTTGCAGCGCGTAGCCATGGCATTGATATCAGTCACAAAGCACTCGTCGACATCTCCTGAGCATTTGTCGATGTCCTCCACACACTGAGGGAGCACGACCAGCGTCAATTTGTCCATAACCATTTTGAAAAGGTCTTCGGGGGAAATCTTCTCAACATAATGCTCCACTATCAACTGCATCGCGGCCCCAAATAGTTCGAAGCCGCCTCCGGCCCCGGCCAAGAGTCTAGTATCCGGAGTCTGACCACCCATGGCTGGGTTCAAGGTTTCTCCCCGGGCTATCAAATCTAATTTCGGAGGATCCGATATACGCGGCAAAGTTCCGGCTTCGACGAGAAGACACGACTGACACACGATCACTATGATGATTATCAGGGTCTTGAGCAAGTCGGATTCCTTACGGTACGCACTTCCCCGCTCGCCTTCCCGGGCTTAGAAAGCCGCGTCCTTTCGCCAAGAGTGCTTCCCTGTCTGAAAGCGTAATGCAAGCCAGCCTTGTCCAGGCTCGATATCACATCATGACACGCCAAGCATGCCGTATCAACCCCAAATCAAAATGAGGGTTCCCTCCCGAGTCTCGGAGGCGACACCTGGCGGACAAGGGTGGCCCTCGATATCAAAACTTAGTTCTTGACCTTGCTCCCCTAACACGTGAAAATAGGATAAACTAGGATAAGGATCGCTTTCTGCCCCTTTATTGCCACCATAGACCTTGCTCACAACTGGACTAAAGGCCGCGACCATGCCTAAAGCCTCCTATGACAGCCCCGGCGACCGGAGTCAGTTCCTCAAAGAGCGCGAGACGAACTGCAAGATCCTCTGCGACGCCGCGCCTCTCGGTATCTTCGTGTACTCGAAAGATGGGCAAGTACTGGGTGCAAATCAGTTCCTCCTTAATATGCTCGGCTCCCCTCCACTGAAGGCCACGAAACAGATCAACCTTTTTGCCTTTGAGAACCTGAAAAGATCAGGAATGTCCGACTTCCTGGCAGGCGCTCTCGAATGCGGGACCCCCCAACAAATGGAGATTTCATACACCTCCAAATGGGGAAAAACGTCCTTTGTCGCTATCATAGCCGTTCCTCTAGCCGAAGATAACTCAGTTCCTGAAAAGGCTATCGCATTTGTCCAAGATATTACCGCTCAGAAGAAAACCCAAGACCGTTTGCTCAAGAGTGAAATGAGATTCCAGCTCCTGGCGTTCTCCCGGAAAAGTAAACGCTTTATTCAGACCGTCGAAGTGCATCAACTGATTGATGATTTAGTCGAGATCCTAAAGCGTACCCTCGATCGGAAAATTTCAGTCCGGTGCCGCAAGAAGGCGCACTCGAGCGCCGTGGAAGGCGATCCCGGCCAGATCCGGCAAGTGCTGATGAACCTCTGCATAAATGCCAAAGATGCCATGTCGGAAGATGGACGCTTAGTCCTGACGACCGAAACGGTAGAGATGGACGAGGCCTTTTGTGGAGGTCACGACGGGCTGCTTCCAGAGGTTCTTTCTGGAGATGAATGTTGAGGATAACGGAGAGGGTATGAGTGAGCAGGTCAAGAGAAGGCTTTTCGAGCCTTTTTTCAGTACGGAGGAGGACGGTAAGGGTACGGGACTGGGGCTGGCAATGGTTTACGGCACCGTCAAAGGCCACGGAGGCGTTGTCAAAGTGTACTCTGAAGTGGGACGCGGCTCGTTCTTCAAAGTGTTGCTGCCGTTAAAAAAAGACTCTTTGCCAATTTCGGTAAGCATCTTTGAGAAAAAGACTGCCCTGGGCTCAGGGACGGTTCTGGTCGTAGACGATGAAGATATTATCCGGGGACTTCTGGGTGACATGCTTGAAGAGTTAAGATTTATCGTTATTTCCGCCAGGGACGGGACAGAGGGCCTGGAGAAGTCTATTGCCAACAATGGCAAGAGATTGACGTGGTGATTGTGGATATGATTATGCCCGGGTTGAGCGGCAGGGAAGCGTTTCTGGAAATGAAGCGAATCAATTCGTCAGTTCGTGTAATACTTTCTACGGGCTTCACAAAGGAAGGCGCAGTTCAGGAGACATTGGACGGGGGCATCGCGAGGTTTATTCAAAAACCTTACCGCCTAGAAGAATTATCAGAAGCCATGTTTCACGCGCTGTCGCGAGAGGGGTCATGATTTACCCATGCAATGCTGACCTCCAGAACGCGTCGAGTTGCGCTGTGAATCGGAGCCGTGTCACTCCTGCGGACCCCCGGTATCCAAAGTATCGTGTCACCTTTCAAGAGCAGGGGTAGTTTTTTCCTAAGGTCCCTGGGTATCTTCAGGTCTATCAGCACCTTTTTCAGTTTCCGCGTTCCTTGCAACCCCCAAGGTTTGAAGCGGTCGCCCGGCAGGGGATTACGAACTGTCAGCGGGAAAGAGACCTCGTCAGCATCGAACGCTGCCGCTGTAATTCCATCATATTCTTGTAGACGCATCCCCTCTCGTTCACGAAGCTGCAATCTCAAGATATGCCCAGTACCCGGAACTTCCACAGTCCCTGGTCCTGAGATCAGGATGACCGGCTGGGGCGTTAATTCCGTCACTGTACCCTTGGAGATTACCAGCCTGTCATACTCTCTGGCCACCATGAGGCCCCCAGGGAGATGGGCCACAGCAGAAGGGCTCGCCGAACGGAGCAGCTTCCAGATGGTTTCGACGTGAGACCGAGTCCACCGCACGTCCGGTCCTGAGAGAGTGTAGAGAGCGAGAAGTATCGCCCTCGAAGCCAGAACCCTCGAAGCTGAACGCAATCCCGGGAGGCTCATCTCCAATCCGGCCTCGCTGCGTGAAATTGCTTGCGAATAGAGTTCCTGAGCCATCTCCTTCACAAACTGCTCTTCCTCCCCGAGAAGTTCGATGGTGCGTTTCAGCGGTTTTCTAAAATTGAGGAAATGCTCCTCAATCGTCGGAATGAGACGATTCCGGACGAAGTTTCTATCAGAGCTGATGTCGAGATTGGTGGGGTCAATCCTGTAGGGAATCCCTTCTTCTTCCAAGAAACGGATGATGCGAGCCCGCGATGTCTCTATAAGGGGTCGGACTATGCCAGCTCGGGTCGGTGCGATTCCCGTGAGCCCTTTAAGCGATGACCCGCGAAAGATCCTTAGGAAAAAAGTCTCAAGCACATCATCCATGTGGTGAGCTGTAGCTATGACCCTAGCCCCCGAAGAAGCCCGGATCTCGTCAAAGAACGCGTATCGAGCGCCCCGCCCGGCTTCCTCCAAGCTTATCCCTCGCCTGGCTGCAAGATCCCGAACATTGACAACTTTCACCTGAGCTTCCAGGCCGAGTTTACTGCTCATTTCTCTCACAAACTCAACATCGAGATCGGATTCTGGACGAAGTCGGTGGTCCAAATGCGCCGGCACCATCCAGAAACCCATCTCGACCTTCAACATGTTCAAAATGTGCATTAATGCCGTGGAATCAGGCCCTCCTGAAACTGCCACCACCACCCCGTCATCCCGTTGAATCATACCGTACCGTTTGATGGCGTTTATTACGGAAGTCAGAAGACCCTTTTTTGACTCATCTCGCTTCATAAGGAATAAATTCCTCGAATTCCATCAAACCACTATTCATCGGAACTCGGCTCTTTAGGTCGGACGTGAAGAGAAAATGGTCTTACGCCGCGATCTCTGCTTGATCTCTCGAACAAGAGGCTCTAACCTGAGAGGCGAGATGACTTGATCAGGCAACTCCTGCATCCGGAAAGAGGCTCAGAGAAATGCTCCCCAAGAAAATACTCTTGTGCACCGACTTCTCGGACAATTCCAAGCCTGCCCGCCAACATGCAACGGATTACGCCAAAGCCTTCGAAGCCGAACTCATGCTCTTCCACGTAATCAACTCCTCACGCATCGGCTTCCCGTCACTTGAGGATGGCATGCCAGTGGATATACGGTCGGCCCTGTCCGATATTCAACAATCCGTTGAAAAAGCCCTGAGTCTCATTGCAACCCAATGTCGTAAGGAACTGGCCCAAGTGCAAACTTCTGTTAGAATAGGGACCCCTGCCTGGGAAATAGTACGCTTCGCCGAAGAAGAGTCAATCCAATTGATTGTGATGGGGACCCATGGCTGGACTGGATTTAAGCATTTGATAATGGGAAGCACGGCGGAAAATGTCGTCAGGACTGCCCGCTGTCCCGTGCTTACCGTGAAGTCGTCCTCGCAATAGCTGAGTCGTCACCGCTAGTCGGTTGTGATGGCCGGCAAGCCGAAAACCCGCACGGCATTTACCGTTGTTGTCAGGCAGATCTCCTCGAAGG
>Ga0209039_10003455_pt1 | contig 12325 bp, 6 predicted proteins | sample BogFormECP12_OM1_FD_188238 | JGI IMG/M metagenome (GOLD analysis project Ga0209039, IMG submission 188238) | Bog forest soil microbial communities from Calvert Island, British Columbia, Canada - ECP12_OM1 (SPAdes) (version 2) | ecosystem: Environmental > Aquatic > Freshwater > Wetlands > Bog ...
GCTGGTTACCCCTGCGGTGGCAGCGTTGTTGACGGTCACAGTGTAGGCGCCGGACGAGCCAGCCGCGAAACTGCCGGCGTGCGCGCTCTGGATGGTGAGAACCGGCTGGGCGCCGGCCGGAGTCAACAACCGCACCGCACTGGTCCCCTGGTCCGCGACGGCGACGATGCCCGAGGCATCCACGGAGACGCCGTAGGGATACCGGAGGGATGCCGCGGTGGCCGGACCGCCATCGCCCGAGGAGCCGTAGGCGCCGTTGCCCGCCACCGTGGTGATCGTCCCGCCGGGCGACACCATGCGGACGCGGTAGTTGTAGGTGTCCGCGATATACAAGTTGCCGGAAGAGTCCACTGCCACGCCTTCGGGGTCATAGAGCCGGGCGCTGGTGGCGGCTCCGCCGTCGCCGGAGTAGCCGTAGGCGCCGTTGCCGGCCACGGTGCTGACGATCCCGCCGGTGGAGACCTTGCGGACGCGGTAGTTGAATGTGTCGGCGATATACAAGTTGCCGGAAGAGTCCACTGCCACGGCGTAAGGGCTCCTGAATGCGGCGCTGGTGGCGGCCCCGCCGTCGCCCGAGTAGCCGTAGGCGCCGCTGCCGGCCACCGTGGTAATGGTACCCGAAGCGGCCACCTTACGGACGACGTTGTTGCCGATATCGGAAATGTACAGACTCCCGGAGGAGTCCATCGCCAGGCCGTAGGGAGCGCCGATCTGCGCGCTGGTAGCCGCGCCGCCATCGCCGGTGTGGCCGCAGCAGACCCCGTTGCCCGCAACCGTCGTGACGTTCCCGGATGGGTCCACCTTGCGGACGCGATAGTTGCCGGCGTCGGCGATGTAGAGGTTGCCGGAGGCGTCCAGCACCAGTCCTCGCGGGCCATTCAACTGGGCGCCGGAGGCTGCGTTGCCGTCGCCGGAGAATCCCGCCACGCCGGTGCCCGCAACCGTGGAGATGGCGCCATTAGCCGCCGCCTTGCGAACGCGATGGTTGTTGGCATCGGCAATATAGGTGTTCCCTGCGTTGTCTCTGGCCACGCCGGACGGCTGATTCAAAAAGCCAAACGCTCCCGGGCCGGCGTCGCCCAGACCTCCGCCTGCAAGGGTGGAGATGAGGCCGGCCGGGGTGACCTTGCGGATCCGCGCGTTCCCCTGATCGGCGATAAACAGGTTGCCGGAGGCGTCCACTGCCACGCCTTCGGGGTTTGCGACTTGGGCGCCGATGGCCGGGCCGCCATCACCCGAGAAACCAGAGGCGCCGTTCCCGGCCACCGTGCCGATGGCGCCGCCGGGCGTGAATTTGCGGATGCGGTAGTTGCCGAGATCGGCGACATACACATTGCCGGAGGCGTCCACTGCCACGCTAAAAGGGTACCTGAATGCAGCGCTGGTGGCGGCCAAGCCGTCTCCCGCGTAGCCGTAGGCGCCGTTGCCGGCGACGGTGGCGATGACCCCGCCGGCCGATACCATGCGGATGCGGTAGTTGTAGGTGTCCGCGATATACAAGTTGCCGGCGGCATCCACTGCCACGCCAAAGGGATCCTTGAATTCGGCGCTGGTGGCAGGGCCACCGTCCCCGGCGTAGCCGTACGCGCCGCTGCCGGCGACGGTGGTGATGGTTCCCGAGGCGTCCAGCTTGCGGACGACGTTGACGCCGGGATCGGCGATGTACAGATTGCCGGAGGCGTCCACCGCCAGACCGTAGGGGGCGTCGAGCCGCGCGATGGTGGCCGGACCGCCATCGCCCATGTAGCAGCAGGCCCCGTTACCGGCCACCGTGGTGATGTTCCCGGATGCGTCCACCTTGCGGATGCGGGAGTTGTTGGTGTCCGATATGAACAAGTTGCCGGAGGCGTCCACGGCCACGCCATTCGGGCTGTACAACTGCGCGCTCAGGGCCGGGCCGCCATCGCCCCAGTACCCCGCGACGCCAGTGCCGGCGATGCGCGTCACCACACCGTTGGGGTCGGACTTGAAGACGGCGTTCAGGTACGGAACGGGGAAGTACACGTTGCCGGAGGCGTCCGCCGCAACGCCGTACTGAACCGGAATCGAGACCGAGGCTCCCGGGGCCGTGGTGGCAAGCATGGCTCCGCCGGCCAGCGTTGAGATCACCGGGAAGACCGCCTGCGTGACCGTGAAGGTTTGGCCCGCGATGGTGATGGTGCCGGCGCGTGCCGCGCCCGAGTCGGCCGCCACGGTATAGGCAACCGTCCCGCTGCCGGCGCCGGAGGCTCCGGAGGTGATGGTAATCCACGAGACGTTGCTCACCGCCGTCCAGGCGCAGCCGGCTACGGCGATCACCGGGATGGCGCCCTTGCCTCCGCCGGCCGGAGCCGTCGCGCTGGACGGACTCAGCGCGGCTACGCAGCTCGTGGTGAACGACCATGGCGCAGAGGCGTTTGCGCCCGAGGCGTTCCTGGCCCCGACCGACCAGTAATAGGTGGTCCCGGGGCTCAGCGTAGCGGGAGCGTACTGGATGTCGACCGTGTTGGTGACGAGCGGGGGAGTGGACGCGGCGCCGAAGTACACGTCGTAGGATGTGGCCGTGGGGGAAGCGTTCCAGACCAGAGTAGGCGTGGGCAAGACGTTCTTGGCCGCGTTGGCCGGCGATACCAGCACCGGCGCGGCAGGCGGGAGGGAAGAGGCGATGGAGTCGACAAAGGCGTTCACCAGATTAAAAGCGTTTACGCTGCCGATGCCCGTGGCAAAGTCCCACCCCGGAGTGGTTCCGTAGACGGGCGCATACGAATTATTGGAAGTCGACAGGACACCGAGGGCCTCGCCGGCCAGGAAGCAATTGAAGGCGCCCGCGCAGGGAACATCGATGTCGCCCACGGTGATGTCGTTGAAGCTGCAGTTCGAGGCTGGGCCGGTGGCGGAATTGCAGGCGGTTCTGCCGGCCGGGGTGCTGAATTGGTTCTGGGCGATCTGGTAGTAGACGGGATTGGGGTTGCCGGCGTTCTTGGTCCCCAAGGCCTGGTTGATCAAGGCTTGAATCCCGGCCATGATGGGGGAAGAAACCGAGGTTCCGCCGAAGCCGGCCCAATTGGAAGGCGGACCGGCGCAACTGTACCCCTGATCCGACCAGCAAACCACGTAGAAGTGGCCCCAGGCGCCGTTGGCCGCGAAGAGCGAGACATCCGGGATATCGCGAACGCCGTCGCCCGGGTTGCCGAAAACCGATTGCCAGGAAGGCTTGGGGTATCCGGCGCAGGTCCCGCTGACTACGTTGGTAACCGTCGGGGTTCCCGTGGCGCACCCGCTGGGGCCGCCGCTGCCGCCGATGGTATTGGTCCAGCCGGGGTAGGCATTGCAGAAGCCCGCGGTGCCGTAGGTCGCGGTAAATCCATAATAATTGGCGATGAGGACGCTTCCACAGGAATCGTTCCAGGGGATCTCGGGAACGTAGGAGTTGGCGGAATTGTAGTAGGGCCCATTGGTAGGATTCCAGTAAGCGCCTCCAGTGCCGGCGGCGGTGTCGCCGAAGTCCGTGCCGCCCACGGCAACGTTGTATGTGGTGGATGCAAAGCTACTGACGCCGATTCCGTAGATGGCCTCGAGGCCACCGCGATCGGACGCCACGGCGGCGGAGTCGCCGGAGGAGACGAACACCGAAACGCCCGCGGCGGCGGCGGTCTGATACAAGGCGTTGATGTAGCTGTTTAGCGCGGCTCCGCTTGCGGTTTCCGGCTCGCCATAGCTGATGCTGACGACGCTGGGAAGCGCTCCGCCGTTGGTCAGCATGTTCTGAAGGGCGATGAATCCGCCGAAGTTGGTCGTGTCGTTGCAGGATGCCATGACGATGGCGGCGTTGGGAGCGGCCGCGCTGGCCCATTCGACGTCAATGGCCGCCTCGGCGTCGTCGCCATTCACTCCGGGATCGAGGCAGGCGCCGCCGGCGCCGGCCGCCGGGTGGACCTGGGTGAGCGAACCGGAAGTGAACTGGTTCAGCCCGAAGGTATTCCGGAAAACGCTCCAATCGCCAGTACCGTTGTACAGATCCGTGTCCTCGACCACCACGATGGTCTGTCCCTGGCCGGTAAACCCGCCGGCGAACGCCGGATTCAAATTGTAGATCGTCGCCACGTCGCCCGGAGCAACCAGCCGCCAGTACGGGGTCACGGTGTACTGCGCCCGCGGCACGAGCATGGGATGCGGCATGAAGTCGTTGAGGGAGACGACCCCGGTCACGGCGGGCAGCAGGGCGGCGGGAATCTGCGGATCGCTCATGTTGGCGAAGTGACGCTTGCCGGCGACATCGAGAGTGTGAATCGCGGTGCGGAAGGCTTCACGCACCTGGCCCGCGTTGCCGGAGAAGTCGATCACCATGTTGTTGGCGGGAACGCTGTTGACGGTGAATCCGTGCGATTCCAGCCAGCGCGAGACGGCCGCAATATCCTCGGGAGCCGCGCCAAACCGCCGCCCATACTCCGCGGCCGTAATCCATTTGTGGAAGTTCGGAGAGGCCTTGTCGGTGAGCGATTCGACGAACTGCCTGGCCGCGAGTTCCTGCTCCGGCGAACGCTTCAACTGAAGGTACATATCCAGATGCAAATCGTTGGCCGCAGGCCCCAGGTCGTTCTTGCCGTTCGCTTCGGGGCGCGTATTGCCCGCGAGCGCAACCAGCCTGGCTTCGTCAATCGCCTGGGTGATGACCGGGCGCGGCCCCGCGGTCTGGGCCTGGCCGCTTGCCGCGAACGCCGCCAACAGGCTGGCCAGCGCCAGCATTTGCAAAAAGGATCTACGTTCCATTTTTGTACCTTCTTCCTTCCGGTCCATGTGCAGCGACGGCGCCGTCAGCCGGGCAGGCCACGGCGCGCCGGTTTATGCGGCGGCAACGCGCCACGGCGCCAACTACTTTCGCAATACCGAGTCCAGGAACTCGCTAACCCACTTATCCGTTTCAGGAGTCATGAAGCGCCGGTCTCCGTGTCCCACATCGGGAAGCAGGCGCAGGTCCGCGGCGACCCCGGCGGCGCGGAGAGCGTCATACAGGCGCTGGCTCTGGCTGTGCGGCACCTGGCAGTCGGAGGTGCCATGCAAAATCAGGAACGGCGGGTTGTCCCTGGCAACGTAGGTAATCGGGCTGGCTGCCTTGGCCCGGTCCGGACAGTCGTCCAGGTTGCACCCCAGCAGTTGCGACTCCGGCGAACTGGGTGTGCGGTGCACCAGCGGCGCTTTGCAGACACTCGCGCCGTCGTCCATGGAGAGCAAGCCGGTGGGCCCGAAGAAATCGATCACGCCCTGCACGCGGCTCGACTCCTTGAGATTGCCGAGCGTGCCCTCCAGTTCCGCCACGCCGCCACTGGTCCCCAGCATGACCGCCTGGTATCCTCCAGCCGATTCGCCCGCCGCCACGATACGGTCCGCCTTGAGGTTGTACCGCACCGCGTTGGCGCGCAACCAGCGCACGGCGGCCTTGGCATCGTGAACCAGGGCGGGGAATTTCGCGGAGCCGCTCAACCGGTAGTCGATGCTGGCCACGGCGTAGCCGCGCCCGGTCTGATCGAGGATGGGCTTGTACCAGACGCCGCCCTTGTCTCCCGAGCGGAAAGCCCCGCCGTGAATCCACAAGATCAGCGGGAACGGCCCGCCGGCTGCCGGCGTGAACAGATCGAGCGAAAGGGGCCCGCTTTCCGGGCGCGCATATTCCAGGTTACGCAGCGCCTTGGCCGGCTGCGGCTGGGCTGCCGCCGCCAGCGCCGCACAGCCCGCAACGACAGTTCGAAGAAGTGCCCTGCCACTTCGGCCCGTATGCCTCATCGTGACGCCCCCGGTGGAGGAAAGTTCCTCGCGGCGTCATCCAGCACCAGGACCCAATCGTTCCCGCGCCCGCTGGATGGCGGCATGAATGTCCGGGACTCCGTCTTCGGGAAATCCTCGATATGTGCCGACGTGCCCAGGCGGGGATCGTACCACCAGGCCCGGATCTCGCGGCCCGATAACTTTTCGTAGATACGGTCGATGATGCGGATTCTCAGCTTCGCGCCGGATGCGGTGTAGATAAACGCATAACTCCCGTCCGACGCCCGGCATGCCTGTATGCGGCCGGTGGCGCCCATGGGGTCGTTCACCAGCAGCCATTGATCGGGAACCCGCAGAAGCATGGGCCGCGACTCGATCAACGCCCGCAGGTGCTGCATCTGCGCGCCGGCGGGCAATTGCAGCGCTTCCTTCCACGGGATGGCCGGCCCACGGCTGGTCGCGCCTTCGTCCTGAATGGCCTCCGCGCCGGCTCTCACCGCGCCGCCGCCGGTCCGCGGACCTGGGCCGGTGGCGCGGCTGGTGGCGCCGAACAACCCGTTAGCCCCGTAGGTGTACCCGGCGGCCCCGGCGAAAACGCCACAGTAGGCGATCCGGCGGACGTCGGGAGGCTCGATTTTGTTGGGCGGCGCCATGGCGTCGGCGATGCCTTCGTACCCTCCCTCGCCATCGACCACCGGCTTGGCGGGAATCCGGTCCCAGTCCGCCGCCACCAGGTCGTAGTTCCGGTTGAGGCTGGTGTGGCCGGTTTGAAGCATGTTGAAGTCCAGCCAGGCGTCGTTGTGGAACCACTGGGATGAACTGCGGGGCGATTTCGGGTGGTACGTCTTCAGGTGTGCCCCGCCATCACCCTCGGCGATGCCCGCGGCCATGGCCCGCCAGATGTCCTCCACGCCGGATGCGAACCAGTCGCCGCCCAGAATCCAGATGATGGGCTTGTCGCGATACCGGCGGCCGAGGAATCTGCCGTAAGTGAAGGCGCTCGACTGGTCGACCACCGAGGGCCCTTCGGCGCGGATTGCCGACCGGATGCTGGTTCCGAAGGCCGGGTTTTCCAGCATCGCGCGGTCCTGCTGAACATACTCTTTCGACCATATGGGAACCATGCCGATGTAAAGACCGAGCGATGCGGCCTTGTCCACCACATAGTCGACGTGCCGGAAGTAAGCCTCGTTGGGGCGGGTGGGATCGCCGCCCACGAACACCGTCTCGCCGTAGGCGTTCGGCCGGTTCAGGCCGCCCCAAAAGGTAACCACGGCCTGGATGACGGTGAATTTTTTGGCCGCACGGTCCTTGAGATACAGGTCGGCGTCCTCGCGGCTGAGGTGGAACAGGCCCCATTCGGTGTCCCCCAGATAGAAGAACGGCGAACCGCCGGCCGTGACGAAGAACCGCCCATTCCCGGATACTCGCAGCCGCGGCAACGCCGTTGTCTGCGCGAAGCAGGCGCTCAACGCCAGAAAGGCGGCGGTTGACAGCCTCGGGGCGCTCTTGCACGGGCTCTTCATATCTAAGGCACCGTGGGAGGACTCACCTGCGTCGCCTGGCGCGCAATCATCTGCCATCCGCCCGGACCTTTTTGCCACACATGCAGAACGTTTATGTGAAAGGTCTGAGACTTGCCATCGGTGGCGTTCCGCATCTCGACATTGGCCCGGATGAGCGCGGTGTTGCCGAAGACGTGAACCGTGACATCGCTGAAGTCCATCGCCTCGATGGCCGTCTTACCGGTGGTGGTGGCCTGAATAACCTCGGCCTTGGTTTGAAGCCGCCCGTTGGAGTGACTGTACGTGATTTCGTCGTGCAGGAGTTTCTGCAGCGCGGCGCCATCCTTTTTCATCATCGCCTGTTTCCAGGCGTCCGATGCCGCCAGCACCTCCTTCGTCGCGTTGGCGTTGGGCTGCGCGGCGGCGACGGCGAAGCCGGACAAAAGAACGACAATCCATTTGGTCATAATTTTCCAGCTTAGAACAAGTCGGGCACGGCCGGGGTCTCCCATTCCGGCTAAATCCAGCGAAGTCCTCGCCCACCGGCCCGCTAGATGGTAGAATTTCACGCGACCAAGGAACACCTGCAAGGTAATGAAAATGAAACATCGACCTTTCTTTCCCGGTTTGATCCTCGGGGCGCTGGCGCCACTGTACTCCCAGGCGCCGCCCGCCGATCCGAACATCCCCCACCTGGAGAAGCGTGGGGCGGCCACACAGCTCATCGTGGACGGCAAACCCTTCCTGGCACTTTCGGGCGAGCTGAACAACACGATTTCCTCCAACCTGGAGTACATGAAGACGGTGTGGCCGATGCTGGCCAACAAGGTTCACCTGAACACCGTCCTGACCGGCATGGCCTGGTCGTGGATTGAACCCGAGGAAGGCAAGTACGATTTCAGCATCGCCGACGCCGCCATCGAAAACGCCAGGCAGAACAACGTGCGCATCGCGTGGCTGTGGTTCGCAAGCTGGAAGAACGGGTTATCGAGCTTTCCGCCGCCTTGGGTGAAGGCCAACCAGGAGCGCTTCCCGCGCGCCCAGATCGCCGACGGCAAGACCGTGGAAGTTCTCTCGACCCTCGGCGAGAACAACCGGGAAGCCGACGCCCGCGCTTTTGCGGCGCTGATGCGCCACGTTCGCGAGGTGGACAAGACCCACCGCGTGGTCATGGTCCAACTGGAGAACGAAGTGGGCTTGATTGGCGACTCGCGCGACCGGTCCCCGCTGGGGAACGCGGCCTTCGCCAAGCCGGTCCCCAGGGAATTGATGGACTACCTGCAGAAGAACAAGGACGCCCTGCTGCCCGAATTCCGCAGAATCTGGGAAGCCACCGGCTTCAAGACCGCGGGAACCTGGGAAGAGGTGTTCGGCAAAGGCCCCGGCAAGGCCGACGAGATCTTCATGGGCTGGAACTACGCGCGCTATGTCAACCGCGTGGCGGAGGCCGGCAAGAAGGAATACAACATCCCCATGTTCGTCAACGCCTGGATCGTCCAGCCCACCGACAACGTGCCCGGAGATTATCCGAGCGGCGGCCCGCAAGACCACATGCACGACATCTGGCGCGCCGGGGCGCCGCAGCTCGACATGTTGTGCCCGGACATCTATCTGCCCAACTTCGTCGAACTGACGGCCAGGTACAGCCGCTCCGGAAACCCGCTGTTCGTCCCCGAATCGGCGGGCGACCTGCGTGGCGCAGCCAACGCTTTCTATGCCATCGGGCAGCACAACGCCATCGGCTACTCGTCCATGGGAATCGACTCCATGGGGCGGGTGGCGGTGGAAGGGCCCGATTTCTTCGGCGAGTCGACGCGTGGGCTGCCCCCCATCGAGGCGCGGCCGCTTCCCGTGGCCTACGCGACGCTGGGGCAGCTCGCTCCCTTCATTCTGGAGCACCAGAGCAAGGGAACCATCGCCGCGGCGTCGGTGAATAAGCAGAATCCGGAAGCGCGGGTCGATCTGGGGGACTACACCTTGAACGTCACCCTGCAACGCGATCCCCGCACGTACAACGTGGTGCCAGACCTCACCGGTTACGGCATCTTCATGCTGGAGGGTCCGGGCGAGTACCTGATGGCGGGGAACAACCTGCAGATCACCTTCACTCCGCGCACGCCCGGTCCGCCGATCGCCGGGCTGGCATGGCAGGAGTCGGGCCAGTTCGAGAACGGCAAGTGGGTCCGCAACCGCATTCTGGGCGGCGACGATTCGGTGCTGAGGTACGACATGGTGACGGTCGCCGCCATGAACCAGTCCGGCAGCGGCGTGCGCCTGACGGCCGGCGAGCGCGGCATCCAGAAGGTGAAGGTCTACCGCTACAGGTAGGTGGCGCGTTGGCGGGCGGAAGCCCCTGCCCCACTCTGCCGGCGGGCATGACACCAGCAAGCCAGTGGCCAATGGCCGCCGGACGGCGGCTGTTTTTCACCGTTATGCATTATTCCGGTGATACTATAGTTAGCAGATGAGCTTCCTGTCGCCCAGACTCCAACTGAAGGTTGCGCAGAAGCAGATTCTGACTCCCGGCCTGGTTCAGATGGTCACCGTGCTTCAGCTTAACCGGCTGGAGTTGAAGGAGATGATCACCCAGGAGATCGTCAAGAACCCGGTGCTGGAGGAGAGCACCGAGGAGTCCGGAGAGGAGATCACACCCGAGGAGTTGCTGCCCCTGCTGGAGGCCGAACCGGTGGTGGACCCGGCCGACAAGCAGATTTTGGAGGCCGCCGTGCTGAGCGACGCCAATTCGGTGAATGGCGACGCGGGCAGCGTCCCCATAAACGGCAACCTCTTCCCCGACGCCGAGGAAGCCGCCGCCGCCGTCGCCGAGCCGGATGTCCCCGCCTCCAACGACCCGGCCCTGGACACCCCCGCCGCCACCGACCCCTTCGACGAAATCGACTTCGGCTCGTTCTTCGACGACTATCTGGACCCCGGTTACAAGAGCCCCGCCGCGGAATCCGTGGAGAAGCCGTCCTTCGAAACGTTCCTCTCCGCCCCCATGACTCTGGGCGACTACCTGCGCTCGCAGTTGAGCGTGAGCGTGGTTTCCGGCGGCATCCGCGACGCGGCCGAGTCCATTATCGGCAACCTGGACGAAGACGGGTACCTTTCGGCGTCGCTCGAAGAGATTGCCGCCGCCGGCGAGCACAAGCCCGAAGAGGTGGCCGAGGGCCTGAAATTCGTGCAATCGCTCGATCCGGCCGGCGTGGGTGCGCGCAACCTGCAGGAGTGCCTGCTGCTGCAGATCGAGAGCCTCAACGGCAAGGGCGGCGTGGCGTGGCAGATCGTCTCCCACCACATGCGCTTGCTGGAGACGCGCCAGCTCAAGGAAATCGCCCGCCTTCTGGGCCGCCCCATGCAGCACGTCGAGGTGGCCGTCCACATGATCCACCACCTCAACCCGCGGCCCGGCCTGCGCTATTCGGGCGCGGGTGCGCGCGTGGTGGAACCGGACGTGTCCTTCATCAAGGATGGCGACGATTACATCATCCAGATGAACGACGAGGACGTGCCGCAGCTCCGCCTCAACGCCCAGTACCGCCGCATGTTGGACCGCGAGAACGGCGCCACCAAGGAAGTCCGCGATTACGTGCGCGAGCGCTACACTTCCGCGATACAGCTCATGAAGAACATCGAGCAGCGGAAGCAGACCATCATGAAGGTGTGCCAGGCCATCGTGCGGCGGCAGACCGAATTTCTCTCGCACGGCCTGGATTCGCTCAAGCCCATGATGATCAAGGAGGTGGCCGAGGAAGTCGGCGTCCACCCCTCGACCGTGAGCCGCGCCGTGGCCGGCAAGTATGTCCACACGCCGCAGGGCGTTTTCGAGCTGCGCTATTTCTTCTCCGAAGCCGTGCAGGGCCCGTCCGGCGGGGGCACGCCGCTGCTCCTCCTCAAGCGCATGGTGAAGAAGATGATCGAGGAAGAGGACCGCTCGAAGCCGCTGACCGACGAGCAGATCACCGCCATGTTGCAGACCCAGGGGATCAACGTAACCCGCCGCACGGTGGCGAAGTACCGCGAGGATATGAAGATTCCGTCGACGCACCAGAGACGGGTGCGGAACTGACGGCGGTTATTTCCTTACTACGATAATCCTGCGGCACCTCAGGACCAGGGTGCGATTGAAGGCCAGGCGCATCTGCGAGCAATACCTTGTTCGGGGTCCGGCGGCGCCAGGACCCGCTTCGGCAGCCTCCTTTGACCACCGCCGCAGAATGCTCCAGTAGCGGTAGAATGGTCATGAGGATGGAACGTGTGCCGTCACAGCCCGTTAAGGATCCGCCTAACCTCGTCCGGGCATGCCAGTTCGATCTCGACCGGCTGTTGAGCCACATCGATCCTGGACCTGCCGAAGAATCCGAAGCCTACGTACGCCTCGTCTATGAGCAGCGCCGCTCTGACCTCTCCTCCAAACGCAACGGCAAGACTGGTCGTTGACACAGACGTTGCCAGTTTCATTTTCAAATGGCACCCCGTGTTTGCCCCGCGGTATGTGAGCATCATCCGTGGCGCCGAGTCGATTGGCTCGTTCATGACATTGGCGGAAATGCGCCAAGGTGCGTTGGCCGCGAATTGGGGACAACGCAAGCGGGACTTGCTGGAGGCATACCTCGCGGATTTCTCAGTCCTGAATTCGGACAATCTGCTATGTTCGACCTGGGCTCAGATTCGAAACGAGAGCGTGAGGAAAGGACGCCAGATGAGCGCAGCCGATGCGTGGATCGCCGCCAGCGCTGTGGTTCTGTCGGCGCCACTGGTTACGAACAACCCCAAAGACTACCGCCACTTGGGCAGCCTCCAACTCGTTTCCGCCGCCGCCTAAGCCGACGGCATTCGGGGGCTGATGGCGGCAGGCCAGGAGATCGGTCCCCTGTAGTCGCCCAGCCCTTACCGATCCCGCCGCAGCCGGATCACGTTAGAACTCAATCGGAAGCGGTCCGGCAGGATTCGGCCGCTGTGAAGGAATTAGCCTCGTCACGTTAGAACTCAATCGGAAGCGGTCCGGCAGGATTCGGCCGCTGTGAAAGAATTAGCCTCGGGGCCGGGCCGGTTCGGATTGAGCCGTGAGAAGGAAG
>Ga0209039_10003457_pt1 | contig 12319 bp, 9 predicted proteins | sample BogFormECP12_OM1_FD_188238 | JGI IMG/M metagenome (GOLD analysis project Ga0209039, IMG submission 188238) | Bog forest soil microbial communities from Calvert Island, British Columbia, Canada - ECP12_OM1 (SPAdes) (version 2) | ecosystem: Environmental > Aquatic > Freshwater > Wetlands > Bog ...
TGCGGCCTACGATTTCTTCCGGCACGAAAGAGGGACCCAGGTAGCGACGGCGAGGTGCCACACCCGGACCTCGCGGAAGCAAAAACACTCCGCCCAACAGGCTGAGGAAGCACCCGCAAAAGAATTTCTTCAGGGGCTAAAGCCCAATTGCCATAGGAAACTTATGCCGGGGCTGAAGCCCCGGCCTCCTAAAGAAAAGCGTTTTTCGACGAGTAGTGGACCCAACCAGACGTTCCCAGAGTGAATCTCGGCCAATCTTCCAATGGGCACAGCGGAGCGTGGCGCCTATGCAGCTTCTGCCGTATCCAGAGCTTCCCGGGAACTATGGGGCGCCAGGACCTTGCGCGTTCCGAGGTACAACAGGCACCCGGCGGCAATAATAATCGCGCCGAAAGCCAGGCCGTTGATGCCAAGGATGGTCTCACTCCCGCTCTCGACGACGGCGAGGATCAGCAGTGCCAGCGGGAATATCCCGCAGGTCACCGCGCCCGCCATGCCCCCTGGCACGCGGAACTCCCGCCGCAGCTTTGGTTCGCATATGCGCAGCACCACCAGGGTGACAAATTCCAGCATCAGCGCCGCGCCATACAGCATGATATCCAGCGTCACCAGCCGCTTGAACCCCAAGCCCAGGCAGAGCGCCCAGCAGGTGGCCAGCACAATAATCGCCACCCAGGGCGTGTGGTTCTTCCGGGTGACCTTGCCAAAAAGCCTCGGCATCATGGCGTCGCGCGCCATGGCCAGGGGCAGACGCGAGTAGCTCATTACCAGGGCGTTGAACATGCCAAAGGCGCTCATCATGCCGCCGACGGTCACCATAAAGCGCAGCCACTCGAAGCCCAGGATCTTGCCGCCCAATTGCCCGGCGACCGCGGCCCACGAACCATCTTCCGTGAACGCGGTGGCGGGCGTCCCGGCAAAGTAGACGGCCACGAACGGCAGAACATAGGTAAGCGAGACGAGTATCACCGCGGCGATCATCGCCCGCGGGTAGGTCCGCTGCGGGCGCTCCACTTCCTGCGCGATGGTGGAGGCGTTGTCCCAGCCCATGTAGTTCCACATGGCCACCAGCACTGCGCCAAGCAGGCCGATGCTGGCGCCCGCGGAAGCGGCGTGCGGCTCGGCGAACGCTCCCGTCCTGGCGGGAGAAAGCAGCACAATCAGCCCGAAAGGCAGCGACAGCAGGAAGAACAGCCACAGCGAAGTGATGCCTACCACCCGGATGCCCGCCAGATTCAGCGCCGCGCAGGTCACCACGACAAACAAGCCCGTGAGCACGCCATGATTGCCTTCACCAAACCATGGCGACATCTGCTTCAGGTAAAACACGAAGAGCGTTGGGTAAATCGCCATGTCAAAGATGCTCGCGGCCAGGCTCAGCCACGCTTCCTGGAAGCCCCAGAAATTGCCCAGACCCCGGCGCACCCAGGCGTAATAACCTCCTTCGGCAGGCAGCGCGCTCGAAAGTTCACCGATCATGAAAGCGGTCGGCAGGCACCAGAGAACCGGGAGAAACAGCAACACGAGAATTCCATGGCCATAACCCGCACCGGAGATGATCGCCTCGGTCCCGTAGGTGCCCCCAGACACCATGAAGAAGGTGGCGGCAACAAGCGGCCAGAGAGTCAACTTGACGATTGCTTTTCTCGTAGAGGGAAGCGCTTGGGAAGGAATATGTGCGGGGAGCGATACAGTGCTCAATTTTTTCTCTCGTCCTCCTTGAAGTGACGCTCACTCTCGAGGCGCCGGAGCGAGGTCGCATTTGAAGAATACATTCTCTGCGAACACGCGCAACAAAAAAATGCATCGGACGCAAAAATTTTTTCAACATGCCAACCGTACTTCCGTACTACCGGCGGGCGCCGCATGCCGCCTTCGAGCGGGGCGTCCTCGCGATCCGGTATCTCCGCCTCGGCTCCGTTCACCCCTCACACGGCCGGAGCGCCGAGTTGTGTTAAACTCGCTCGTTTGTCCCGCACTCATTCTTTTGCACTGGAGTCCTGAGCATGAAACTTCGTCTGGTGATGGTGCTTCTGGCAATCGGGGCAGGCGGGCCTATTACCGGCGCGCAGCAGCCGGCAGCGCCTCGGCCGGTCGGCGTGGACGACCTTTTTGGTTATCGCGAGGCGCACGACCCGCAAGTAACTTCCGACGGGCAATACATTGCGTACACGGTGTCGTCCACCTCTCTGAAGGACGATAAAGCGGAGAAACGGATCTACATGGTGCCTGCGGTGGGCGGCGAAGCCATTGCGCTTACAGCCGAAGGCGTCTCCTCCGAGTATCCCCGGTGGTCACCCGACGGCAGATTTCTGGCATTCCTCTCCGAGCGGAGTGAAGGGAAGACCCAGGTTTACCTTCTGAATCGACTGGGCGGGGAAGCTCAGCGTCTGACCGACACGATCCAAAATGTGGAGGCTTTTGAGTGGGCTCCCGACAGCAAGCGGCTCGTTCTGGTCCTCCGCGATCCCTCGCCGGAGGAGCTTGAGGCGGCGGCCATCAAAGGAAAGGAAGATGGCGACGACAAAGCGGCCGGTTCCAGCAAGAAGTCCAAGGCGCAGCGGCCTTGGGTGATTGATCGGTTGTTGTTCAAGGCCGATACGGTCGGCTATCTGGATCGCCGGCACACGCACCTCTACGTTTTCGATATCGCCTCAAAATCGCTTAGCCAAGTGAGTTCCGGAGACTACGACGATTCCGACCCGGCGTGGTCGCCCGACGGCAAGCTCCTGGCGTTCACCAGCAACCGGAGCAAGCCAGACCCCGATGCCACATACAACAGGGACATTTGGGTTGTGGCCGCCGACAACAAGGACAAGGGCGAGCATCCTCTCCAGGTGACCACGCACTCCGGCGAGAAGGACCACCCGTCATGGTCCCCGGATGGCAAGTGGATCACCTACGTCACTTCACTCGATCCAAAGCTCTTTTACTACGCCACCAAGCATGTTGCCGTCTCACCTGCCGCTGGCGGTGAAGCCAAGGTCTTGACCCGCTCCTTTGACCGCTTTGCCACGCTGCCGCGCTTCACCCCGGACGGCAAGTCCATCTACTTCATCGCCGATGACGACGGCACGCAAAACCTTTGCCAGGTGAGTCTGGCCGACGGCAAGATCACCCGGCCAGTGGGCGGGCGGCTCACGGTGGACAGTTACTCCTTCTCGAAGGACGGCACGCTCGCAGCGGCGATCTCGGATACCGTCCACCCGTACGAGGTTTTCGCCTTGCCGGGCGGAAAACTGACACGGCTCTCCCACCTGAACGACGCCTGGGAAGCGCAGCTCAAGCTATCCCAGGGCGAGTATGTCACTTTCAAATCGAAGGATGGCACGACCATCCACGGCTACCTTTATAAGCCGGTGGAGTACGTCCCCGGGAAAAAGTACCCGGCCATCCTCCGGTCGCATGGAGGACCTACCGAAGAGTACGAGGCGGAGTTCGAGGGCTTTGCGCAACTCTTTGCGGCTAACGGGTACGTGGTTCTCTATCCCAACCCGCGAGGTTCCTCGGGATATGGCGAGGAGTTCTGCAAGGCCATCTTCGCCGATTGGGGCAACAAGGACTATCAGGATGACATGGCCATGGTGGATTACGCGATCGCGCAAGGCATCGCGGACCCAGACAAGCTGGGCGTGGGTGGCCACTCCTACGGCGGCATCTCCACGGACTTCATCATCGCGCAGACGACGCGCTTTAAAGCCGCCATCTCCAACGCGGGCGTGGCGGAAATGACCAGCCTGTGGGGCCACGACGAGTATGAGAAGGAGTATGTACTGGAGCTGGGCTATCCCTGGGAGAATCGCGCCGCGTGGGACCACGTCGCGCCGTTCTACAAGGTGAAGAACATCACCACGCCGACGCTCTTCATGGGAGGGAACATTGACTGGAACGTGCCCATCGTGGGCGGGGAGCAGATGTACGAGTCGCTGAAGGCGCTCGGGCGTGAAACCGAGTTGGTGGTCTACCCGGCGGAATACCACGCGTTCAAGACGCCCTCGCACATCAAGGATATGAATGAACGCTACCTCGCCTGGTATGCGCACTATGTGAAGGCCGACGGTACGCCTGCGCGGCCGGTGGCCCCGAAAGAAGCCCCGGCAGGGAACTAGCGTTGTGTCCAGAGAATATTGCGAAGAAACTCAGAATCCTCAGGAGGCTCGCGCCTGAACTCCGCGCGCCAGAATGACCGCCACGACCGGCATGCTATCATTCGGGTACTGAGTTTAGACAGTTTAAGCCTTCGGTTGGCGGCGACGGGGCTCGAAATTCACTTGGGATAGCCATGAGCGAAGATTCACGATGGAACTCGATTGGGAAACGGCCCCAGGCCGACATTTGCGTTGTGGGCGGAGCGGGTCACGTGGGCTTGCCGCTGTCCATCGTATTCGCCAGCAAGAACCGGCGAGTGCTCATCTACGACCTGAACCTGGAGGCGATGGATACGATCCGCGGCGGCCAGATGCCGTTCATGGAACTCGGAGCAGAATCGCTGCTGCGGGAGGTGCTGGCGAGGGGACTCCTTGCTTTCACAAACCAGGCCGAAGACATTGCCCAGGCAAAAGTTGTCGTCATTACCATCGGGACCCCCGTTGATGAGTTCCTGAACCCGTCGCTTCGCGTGATGACGCGGTGCCTCGATGAACTTCTGCCCTTCCTTTCTGAAGACCAATTGGTGGTGATCCGTTCGACCGTGTATCCCGGCGTCACAGAATCAATGGCCAAGTACGCGCTGTCGAAAGGCAAGCGCTTGCGGCTCGCGTTCTGCCCGGAACGCATCGTGGAAGGCCACGCCATTGAAGAGCTTCAGACGCTGCCGCAGATTGTGAGCGGTACGACACCCGCAGCGGAAGACGAAGCGGCCGCGCTCTTTCGCCTTATCGCTCCGGAGGTCGTACGGCTGGCTCCCATCGAAGCGGAACTCGCCAAGGTTTTCACCAACGCCTACCGCTATATTCAATTCGCGGTCACCAACCAGTTCTACATGATCGCCAGCGCCGCGAACCTGGACTATTACCGGATTCTGGATGGCATGAAGCGCGATTACCCGCGATCGAAGGACTTCCCGCTGGCAGGCTTTGCGGCAGGCCCCTGCTTGTTCAAAGACACCATGCAGCTCGCCAGTTTTTACCGTAACCAGTTTGGCTTGGGTTTTCAGGCCATGCTGGTCAACGAAGGTATGCCACAGTTCATCGTCGACCGCCTGGATGCCGTTAACCCCCTCGACCAGATGACCGTGGGATTGCTGGGCATGGCGTTCAAGGCGGAAAGCGACGATCCGCGTTTTTCCCTGAGCTACAAGCTGAAAAAAATCCTGATGTTTCGGGCGAAAACCGTCTTAACCACGGACCCCTATGTAAGAAACGATCCGGCGCTGATGGGACTCGACGAAGTGATTCGCCGGAGCGACGTCTTGATCCTCTGTGTTCCGCACAACGCCTACCGTGGCTTGCACCTGGAACACAAGATTGTCGTGGATATCTGGAACTTCTGGGGAATGGGGAGCCTGTTTGGCCAGGCCCGCTCCTCGGCCGGTTCTGCATAGCATCAAGAGGAGCATCTGTACCTTGGACCGAAGAATCGATTTTTGGGTGCCGCAATTCGGGCCGGAAGAAAAGGCCCGCGTCTCGGATGTGATTGACAGTGGTTTTTTGAACGACGGAGAGGTGACCTCACGGTTTGAAGGGGAAGTCGCCGAACTCATTGGTTGTAGACATGTGATAGCGACGACAAGCGGAACAGCGGCTATCTTTTTGGCGCTCGCCGGCGCCGGAATCGAAGCGGGCGACGAAGTGCTCGTCCCGGACGTCACTTTCATCGCCTCCGCCAACGCGGTTTCGCTGGCAGGCGCAAAGCCTGTGCTGGTGGATGTTGATCCACAGAGCTTGAATCTGGATCCCGCGGCTGCCGAGCGCGCTATTACGCCCTGCACAAAGGCCATTCTCCCAGTGCATGTGAGTGGCCGCGCCGCTGATCTCAGCGCCATTTCCGACATAGCGGAGCGCCACGGCTTGGTGGTGATCGAAGACGCAGCCGAGGCTTTCTTGTCAAAACACCGTGGTAAATGCCTGGGAACGTTTGGGCGCGCCGGGTGCTTCTCGCTTTCGCCCAACAAAACGATAACCACTGGACAGGGCGGCTTGATTGCCACGGATGATGATCAGTTGCATGTGCGGCTTCGCGAATTGAAGGATCAGGGCCGGCCTGCGAGGGGCACTGGAGGCGACGATACTCACAACAGTGTAGGCTACAATTTCAAGTTCACGAATTTGCAGGCTGCCATCGGCTTGGCTCAACTCAAGGACTTGCCGCGCCGGGCTGGCAGAATGAGGAGTATCTATAAAGGTTACCGCGAGGGTTTGCGCGGAGTTGACGGAATCTCCGTGATCCCGTTCGACGTCGAGCAGGGCGAACTCCCGCAATGGACCGACGTTCTGATTGACCAGCGCGACGCCTTGTACGACCATTTGGTCTCACGGGGGATCCGCGGAAGGCGGTTCTGGCATCCGCTTCACACCCAGGCGCCGTATCGCATGCCCAGCCAAAAGTTTCCGAACAGCTCGCAACAGATCCCGCACGCGATGTGGCTTCCCTCTGCGTTCACGCTATCGGACGAAGATGTTGCCGCCGTTTGCGCCGAGATTCGGAGTTTTGTCAGAATCCAGGCAGGATCGAACGCTGGCCGCAGCAGCACGCGGTTACCTGAAACATGAAGCCGATCATCTCGCCCAATTCGCGTATTCGTCATCCCGAGACTTTTGTGATCGGCGAAGATTCGATCGTCGACGACTTCTGCTATTTTTCGACCAAGGTGCGCATTGGGAGATGCACGCATATCGCCTCGGGTTGCAGCGTGGCCGGCGGCTCGGATATGGAGTTCGCGATCGGCGACTTCTGCAGCCTCTCTTCAGGGGTGAAGATCTGGTGCACCAGCGACGACTTCGTGAACGATCTCGTGACCATCATTCCGCCCGATGTCCAACAGGTGAAAGAACACTTGATCCGCGGCAACGTGACGTTCGGCCACTACACCGCAGTGGGAGCGAATTCGGTCGTTATGCCAAACAACCATATTCCTGAAGGAGCGGTCTTGGGCGCGCTCAGTTTCGCGCCAACTGGATTTGCATTTCAGCCTTGGAGCGTCTATGCGGGAATTCCTCTTCGCTTCGTCCGCCTCAGAAATCGCGATAGTGTCGTGGAACAGGTCAAGAGGCTCGCCGCAATGCTCGAGGAACGCGCAACGTCCCGTGAGAAACGGTAATAGGAGAACCGCCGTCGTGGCTCGAGACATTTCCGCGCACCTTGGAAGCTTGGATGCCAACCACACGAATTGAAGAGAAAAACAGCACTGCGACGGCCTCAGCAAATGAGCCCGTGAAACACCAAAGGGTCGCTCTTTCCATTTTGCTTCCCGTCCGCAATGAAGGAATCAACCTTCGGATCATGGTGAAGCTGTTGAAAGCCGTCGTCGAAGTTCCTCATGAGCTCTTGATTGTCTACGACTTCCCGGAGGACGACAGCATTCCGGTTGTCCGCGCCATGCAGAATGACTATGCGAATCTACGCCTGGTTCACAATCAAAGAGGCCGCGGAGTAGTGAACGCGATTCGCGCCGGGGTGGACGCCGCGGTCGGAGAATACGTGCTGATTTTCGCCGCTGACGAGGTCGGTCCGCTGCTTGCCATCGAAGACATGCTGGCCCTCATGCAGGAAGGCTGCGACCTGGTGAGCTGTTCGCGGTACGCGCACGGAGGCCGCCGCCTGGGGGGCTCTGTGATTGGCGGCGCGCTTTCGAGTCTTGCCAACCGGCTCTTTCACCGCGTCGCCGGTTGCGTTTTGAGCGATGCCACTACCGGCATCAAGCTTTTTCGGCGCTCCATGTTTTCCGCCTTGAATCTGGAAGCGCGACCGGTGGGCTGGGCCGTCACTTTTGAAATCGCCATGAAGGCGCAATTCGCCGGCTGGAAACTCGGGGAAGTGCCGGTCATATCGATCGATCGCCTTTACGGCGGCGCGTCCACGTTTCGTCTCGGTCCCTGGACGGGCGAGTACCTGCGCTGGTTTTTCTGGGGCTTCAAGCATCTGCGCCGCGTGCCTCCCTCCGAACGCCCCGTGGTTCGCGTGCGTGCTGCCTCGGCGTTTCCCAGCACGGGCAAGGACGAATAGCGTTTATGACGAAGACCTATTTAGTAACAGGCGGGGCGGGTTTCCTAGGTAGCGCACTCGTGCGGCGTTTGGTGCGCGAAGGGAATCGCGTCCGCGTGTTCGATAACCAGTCTCGTGGCCGCATCGACCGCCTCAGTGACGTAGCCGATTCCATCGAGTACGTTGCGGGAGACATTCGCAATCCAGCCGAAGTCGAGAGCGCCGCCAAGGGCGTCGATTCGGTCTGCCATCTCGCATTTGTTAACGGGACGGAATTCTTTTACGCGAAGCCGGAGTTGGTCCTGGAAGTCGGAGTGAAGGGCATCGTGAACGTCCTTGATGCGTGCCTGCGGCACAATGTGCCGGAGTTGGTGTTGGCCTCAAGCTCGGAGGTTTATCAAGAGCCCCCGGTCATCCCAACCAGCGAGAGCGTTGCGCTTTCGATCCTCGAACCCACGAACCCGCGCTGGTCCTACTCGGCAGGGAAAATCATCAGCGAAATGATGGCCATCAATTACGGGCGCACTCGATTCAGCCGCGTGCTGATCTTCCGCCCTCACAATGTCTACGGCCCCGACATGGGCTGGGAACACGTGATCCCGCAGTTCGTGCTCCGCATGCAGGGACTCGCTTCCCATCGCGACCCCGTGCCTTTCTCTATCCAGGGCACCGGCACGCAAACGAGGTCTTTCGTCTTCATCCATGATTTCATTGACGGTCTGATGGCCATGCTTCGAGGCGGCGTGCATCTGAACATTTACAACATCGGGACTCTGGAAGAAGTAGCTATCGCCGATTTGGCTCGCATGGTCGGCGATCTTTTCGGCAAACGCATTGAGATCGTGCCCGGCCCTCCGGCGGATGGTGGCGCCTGGCGTCGATGCCCCGATATTGCGAAAATTGCAGCGCTGGGATATGCGCCGACAATTCCCTTGCGCCAGGGTTTAGCGATTACCACGAAGTGGTACCGCGATAACCTCCACCTTGCTCCGGCAGCCGTAGCGGCAGCCAAGGAGACTTAAATGTCCATCGTAGACACAGCACGGACCGCGGCAGGCACAGGCTCAAGCGTCGTAGTCGAGCGCTGCCAGATTTGCAATTACGCACCTCTGCGGCGCATTTTGTTCCTGGGTTATCTGCCGCCCGTGAATCAAATGCGAACCATCGGCGAACCCCCCAGGGAACAGCCGGCGTACCCGGCTCTTTGGCTGGCTTGTCCACAGTGCACGCTCGTCCAACTCGGTTTGATCGTGGATAAGGAGATTCTGTTCCCGCCAGAGTATCCCTACACCAGCGGCACGACGAAAATCCTTCGCGACAATTTTTCGGAACTTTATTCGGAGTCCCAAACCATCGTCCCGATGAGGCCCGAGGATCTTGCTGTGGACATTGGCTCGAACGATGGGACGCTTCTCAGTAACTTTCAGCGTGGCGGCCATCGCGTCTTCGGCATCGAGCCCAGCCAGGTTGGAACCCTTGCGAACCAGCGCGGCATCCCCACCACAATCGCTTTTTTCGGCCGCGCCGCAGCGGAAGAAACGCGCCGCCAGCATGGTCCGGCAAAGGTCATAACGGCAACGAATGTCTTCGCGCACATCGAACACATTCACGACATCATCGAAAGCATTTTGCTGCTCCTCGACGAAACGGGCGTCTTTATTTCAGAATCGCACTATCTTCTGAGCCTCGTGGAAACGCTGCAGTACGACACCATCTACCACGAGCACCTTCGCTATTACTCCGTCCGCAGTCTTCAGTACCTCCTCAACATGCACGGCCTGGAGGTCATCCACGCCCGTAGAATTCCCACGCACGGCGGTTCGGTTCGCGTGTACGCTACCCGGAAGAGCCGGTACCCCGTTCAGCCTTCCGTCGCGCAAATCCTGCGGGACGAGGAGCGCGCCGGCCTGGACGCAGAGGGTCTGCAGAGTTTCAGAGACCGCGTCGTGCAATCGAAGCTCGATTTGTACGCCCTGCTGCGCGGCATCAAAAAACAGGGCCATCGCATTTACGGCATCGGTGCGCCGTCGCGCGCCAGCACTCTGATTAATTACGTTGGCCTCGATGACGGGATTCTCGACTGTGTTCTCGAAATCAAAGGTTCGCTCAAAATCGGCAAGTACATGCCGGGAACGCTTATTCCGGTGATGGAAGAGTCTCATCTCTATGAGGATCAGCCCGAATATGTCTTGCTCCTCTCCTGGCACATCGCCGACGAATTGATCCCGAAACTCAGAGAGAAAGGCTACCGGGGAAAGTACATCATCCCGTTGCCGGCGCCCCGGATTGTGTAAACCAGCCCTGCGTCGCGCGTTAGCGACTGGCATCCAGGGGAGGTCAACATTGATGGATGTCGAACCTACCTCAAAGACGCCGGGCAACCCGTATCTCCTTGTCAATCGCTCCTTGCTGATCCGAGCGGCGGCGGCTTGCGCCCTTCTTTGGGCCGCCTTGGTCAACGGTTATCCAATCGTTTTCTCGGATACCGGCAGCTACCTTTTAACCGGCGAAATGCTTATTGCGTTATGGCCTTTCCGCGCTCCCGGATACAGCATCTTCACAAAACTGGCGAGCTTGGGGATTAGCGCCTGGTTTGTTGTCGGAGTGCAGGCAATCATTGTCGTCTACGTGCTGGACAAAACCTGCGAGTATCTGCTCGGCGACGAGCGCCGCTACCGCGACATCTGTCTACTCGCCTCAGTTTCCATTTTAGCGGCCCTTACAAGCCTGCCCTGGCTAGTATCACAGCTCATGCCTGACGTGTTCGCGGGCATCGCCTTCCTGTCATCGTTTCTGTTGGCATTCAATGACCAATTGCGCTTGAAAAGCCGCCTATCCCTGGCTGCGATTTTGATGATCTCCAGCGCCGCGCATATGTCACTTCTCCCCATTGCCGCGCTTTTCGTCGCGCTGCTGATAATCACTAATCGCGTCGGCCGCCCACGCCGGGCAGCGCCTTTCCGCAAGGCCATTCTCGCTTCGCTCGTCGCGCCACTTGCCGCCGCCGGACTTTCGACGGCGACGCTGAATTACCGCATGCATCTGGGTTTCAAGTTCTCGCCGTCTGGACAACTCTTCATGATGTCCCGGCTGTTTGCTGACGGCCTTGCGGCAGACTTTCTTCGCGAAAACTGCCCAAAGCGGCCCTTCCTTGCATGCCGCTATCTCTCCAATCTGCCGCGCACACAAACGGAATTCCTCTTCGAGAATCGTCCATTACTGAGGGAGCTGACCGGGCATCCGGAAGAAATGAATGCAATTGTCCGTGGAACGCTCGCAACCCACAAAATCAGATTCTTGACCAGTAGCGCAAAAGAAACGCTGCTACAGTTTGCGGCCATCCGTACCGGGGACGAAGTTCGTTCCTTCAAGGCGAATGCGTGGGACACCAACGCACTCGGGCAAGTATTCCCCGGAGACTACGAGGCATTTCTGCACTCCAAACAATCTCGCGGTCAATTTCTTCCGTTGGCCAACGCTGCCGCGGCCATTGACACGGTAACCTGCTGGCTGAGCATCGCGATCTGCCTGGCATTTGTTTGGATCAACGCCGTGGGTCGCCTGAATCACTTTTTCTATGCGGCCATGGCGTTTCTCCTGGTCAATGCGGCGGTTTGTGCCACTTTCTCCGGGGTGTTCGATCGATACCAGAGCCGCGTGGCATGGCTGGCTGCGCTTTGTGCCACAATTTATGTTTGCAGTTGGTTCAAAGACAGCCGTAGCGCAAGGAATCTCGGCCAGGGGCTCTGAGCGTCGCGAACTCCCTGTCATGGCTGGGTACAACTTCGGCGTCACACCTGTTTCCCAAGACCCGCATAGGACTTATTGGCACGCGCTGCAGGGCCTCATTCTCACCAACTCATCGCTGTCGCAACAAGCTTGCAGCTTTGACTTGCAGAATTGCCTATGCAATAAGTGGTGCTGATGAAGTCTCCCGCGAAGCCGGGATTTGTTCCTTCCAAAGAAACGTACATCGCCGGGCTCACGCTTCTTGCAATAGCCTTGCATGTCCTCCTCAAGTACGCCCTGCACTTCCCTGTCCTTCCCGCCAATGCGCCGCTCTTCGCCGCGCTTTTGATCGGCGGCATACCACTCGTCTGGGTGCTTCTGAAAAAACTCTTTCGCCGCGAGTTCGGCTCCGATCTGCTCGCCGGCATTTCCATCCTGACGGCCATCG
>Ga0209039_10003459_pt1 | contig 12312 bp, 9 predicted proteins | sample BogFormECP12_OM1_FD_188238 | JGI IMG/M metagenome (GOLD analysis project Ga0209039, IMG submission 188238) | Bog forest soil microbial communities from Calvert Island, British Columbia, Canada - ECP12_OM1 (SPAdes) (version 2) | ecosystem: Environmental > Aquatic > Freshwater > Wetlands > Bog ...
TGTCATCAGCCCTGCCGACAACTCCGCCGGGAACGACACGATAGGTCCGACCACAGTCACACTGCTGATCGCTGAATTCTACTATGTCTTTGGAGTCGAACCGTATGCAAGGCTGACCGATTCTGTCCAGGGCAGTGATTACCAGTTTGCCGCGGTGGCCTGGCTCGGTAATGGGCTCGCCGGTATCGAGGTCCTCGATCTCCGCCAGGAACATCGCTTCATTTATGTGCAGCCCACCCGATTGGGCCGCGCATTCGAATCCCCAAGCCCCAATTTCCGTGGCGCCGGCGTGATCGAATACCTTCGCGCCCCATGCTTGTTCCATGCGCTTCTTGGTTGATGGGATCAGAGCCCCTGGTTCACCAGCACAGGTGATCTTTTTCACCTGGAGATCTGTAATTAGATTCAGAGACAGCTTGTTCAAAGCCGTATCGGCCATGCCAAGGACGTAGGTTGGAGTGCACATCATGGCAGTGGCTTGTATCTCCTGCATTTTCAGTATCCTGGACTTCGTGTCCAGGACACCGCCGGGCACAGTTTCGCAGCCGATCTTTTCGCAGGCATAATGGCCTGCCCAGAACGCCACAAAGATATTGTAGCCGAACGGAAGAAAGACCCGATCATGAGGGCGATAGCCTTGAGCCCAAAGCAACGTGGCCCAGCATTCGGACCACCATTCCCAATCCTGCCAGGTGTCGGGCTGATACACCGGCTGGCCGCTGGTGCCGCTGGTCTGCCTGAATTCGGTTACCTCGTCCAAGGGTACACACAGGGCATCCCCGTAAGGAAAAGGGTCCTTTCGCTGTATGTTGCGCAGCATGGACTTTTCCACTTTGGGGACCAGCCGCACATCCGCCATGGTCCGTATATCATCCGGCTTCAGCCCGGCATCCTCATAGAGGGCACGATGAAACCGGGATCGGTCATAGGCCCACTGGAGGATGCGGCGGAATTTCTTTAGCTGAAGTTTCTCCAGATCTTGCTTGGGCAGTGTTTCCAGGCGGGGATTCCAGTAAGGGACGTCTTTGTTCATCGGGTTCCACTCCTAAGGTCAGATGTTGGGACAAAGTGCCAAAAGTCGCCCTTGACAAGCATCAGCGCTAACTTATGCCGCCTCCCATAGCTAAGAAGCTGCAACAAATCACGAAAACCGCTGCGGGCGCTTTGTCGCCCGGACCAGCAGGGACGTTGGTCCCTGCCCGTCGTAGGACTGCTCACGCGTTTTCACAGGAATGTGCTTTCAAGCGAGTAATACTTTATCACAGCAGTTCGTACCATCTGGACCGCCTGAAATGCTCGCACCCAACAAAACTGACTTCAGGTCGCGGCCCGTGCTTTGGGGGAGAGTCCGCTCAGGGCAATTACGAGTTACCTGCAAGCCTGGACCATCAGTCGAGCACTTCAGACCGATCCTCCCGTTCGCCGGAGACCTGGAATTTTCGCATAAAAGAGCGATCCAGGTAATCCTTGAAGAGAAAAGCAAGCCTGCCGCTCCAGACCCATGATCTTCTTACGAAGATTCCAGTACCATCACCGAGATTGAAAATGAGCAAGTATGTTCCTTGGGGCATGAACTTTTCCATGGACTCACCCGAGAAGGCAGATAACAGGTTGTGGTGAAGGATCTCATTTTGCCGAACCGCATAAACGCCCACCTTATCCAGATGAGATCCTTGAAGAGATATGCAATCACCACCTCCGAAGATCTCCGGGTGGGCCACGCTTTGGAGGTGTTCATTTACCAGGAGCCCTCCATCATCGCCTGTGGGCAGACCCGATTCTCTGAATATCTGCGAAGGCTTCACCCCCAGGGCAGCAAACACTATATCATAAGAGAGCCGCCTGCCGTCTGCCAGCACGGCCTCTCCGTCTGCAAATCGGCTCACTTGAGCGCCTTCCACTACTTCGATGCCGCGTTCATGTAAAGAGGCGATTGCCAGACTACGAGCTTTTCCGGGAAAGAAAGACAGGAGACTGCCGCCCGCGACGAGCGTTATTTCGGCTTGGCCCCCGTTATCATGGACTAGCCGCCAGACGTTGCCTGAAAGCTCGACACCCGCGGGGCCTCCTCCGACAACCAAGAGACGAGGGACCTCTCCACGTATCTTATCCAGTATTATTTTTCTGGCTCTAAGTAGATTGACAATAGGTTTGACAGGATAGACGTTGATTTTGTCATCGTTGACTTCATCCAACGGGACACCACTGCCTGTGTTGAAAGATACGACGTCGTAAGGAACCTCTTCTCCTGATTTGAGGACAAGAAAGCGTTTACGCGCGTTGATGCGGGCGACGTAGCCCTTCACAAAGGAAGCGCCCCGGTCTTCAACAAGCTTCTTGATATGAAAGCGGACCTCTTCAGGACGATAGATCCCCGAGAGGAGTCCCGGGCCCATACCGGAGTAGTAGTGGTGCGTCACCGGGCTTATAAGGGAAACCCGATGCCCCAACTTGACGTAATCGCCGATGTTGACCAAGGACGTTAAGTGAGCGTGGCCCCCTCCCACAAAGACCATATGCATTCTCATTTTGCTCTCAGATTTTATCGAACAATCGGATTGCCTGTTTAATCTTCCTCACCCGGAGGAGATTGCCGCACCGATCGAGGCTCCGATGACCACGGCCACGATCGGGTTGCACCACAAGGCTCAGCCCGACTGGAGATTAACGCTCACCAGATACAGGCCGAATCCGGCCAAGGCCCCAAGGGAACCTCCAATAAGCCACTTCATCTCGCACCTCTTTGGATCGGGTGTACAATGTCTAGAATAAACGTCAGAGGGCAGTTGTCAAGCACGAAGCCCTGAAGCTCTTTACTTGGGAGCTGAAAAACGGGGCTCATCGTTTAGCAGTTTGGCTACATCTCTCGATATAGTAAATTGGAGCGGGAGTGGAACCTTCACTATTCAAAATCCTCAGGAGGTGAATCAGAATGTCCGACGAATGGAACAAGCAAAGGCTTCTCGAAGTGAGCAGTTCATTTCAAGAGTGCCGGATACTTTTGACCGCGGCCCAACTCGACCTCTTCACCAAGCTCGAAGCCAAGCCCGGAACTGTAGACGACCTGTGTGCAGACGAAGGCTGGAGCCCGCGAGGGCTGGCGATTTTAATGGATGCTCTAGCTGCACAGGGACTTTTGGACCGTTCGTCCGACGGGCATTACAGAGTGAATTCCTTGATCACCGGCCTGCTGGTGAAAGGTGGGCGGGACTCGATACTCCCTTTAGTCCTTCACAGGGGGACTATGTGGGATACATGGTCACACCTCACTGAGATCATACGTACAGGTACTAACCCGAGTCGCCGAGACATCTTGTCTCGATCTACAGAAGACATGGAAGCCTTTATCGGGGCCATGCACGTCATCGGCCTTCGGAAGGCTGAAGAAATAGCCGATTCAATCGACCTGAAATCCTTCACGCGGATGCTGGACATTGGAGGAGCGTCCGGGACATACATAATGGCGTTCCTGAATCGGTCTCCTCACATGAACGCCACCTTGTTTGATCTCCCCGAAGTGGTTGAGATGGCCAGGAATCGACTTACTGATAGCGGCTTCATTGACCGGGTTCAGCTCGTGCCCGGAGACTATAATACCGATGAGTTACCCAAAGGGCATGACCTGGTGTTACTGTCCGCGATCATTCACAGCAACGACCGGGAGGCCAACCAGCGTCTTTTTTCTAAAATTCATGATGCTCTGGCACCTGGAGGAACAATACTCATCAGGGACTACTTCTTGGATTCGAGCCGCACTATTCCTCGCGAAGGAGCTATCTTCGCCGTGAACATGTTGGCGGCCACTACGGGCGGCACTGCCTATACCTTTGAAGAGGTCCGGGAAGACCTGGCAATAGCGGGCTTCAAAGACATCCGGATGATTCGAGAAGGGGATCACATGGGTCAGTTGGTTACTGCGGTCAAGTAAGCTAAGCTGTGCGTCTCACAAACATGGTACCATTTGCACAGTAGGACCGTCATCTTGCCGGTCAGCGGGAAGAACGAATAACAAACAAAATGAAACTGTCTCAAAACCAGAGATTCGGCAGGAAATGATGTGGGTTTTGTAGGGGCGGTTCTCGAACCGCCCTAAATGAGGGTGCAGCAAGCGGCGCCCCCACGCCCTAAATCTCTTCGAAGGTCATTTTTAGCCAGTTTCAGATGCCTATCCCAACACTTTTTCCCGAAATACGTTACCGAACTTATGAAAAGGAGTACTAATCAAACATATCTTCCGAACCGCTCTGCTCGCACATGGGTTCATCTCTGGTATAAATCGTTTTGTACCGGTTATCGAACCCCTCCATATCGAAGCAGCTTCGACATTCTTGCCCTTCGTCAGTAATGCCTGCTTCAACTCGGACTTTTAGGCCCAAGGACTCGTAGAATTCCTTCATCTCGGATAGTCGTGGCTCCTCGGCCGTGAATCTCCTTACCCATCCATCGTTGATCAGCTTCTTGTGGCGTTCAAGTGCGTCATCGCTATTCATGGTAACGACCTCGTTATGATGGCGGGTCAAGGGCATTGGTTATGCCTGCTGTATACGGTCCCTAGACACTCATCTTGCAAATTCAAATCTTCTGATTCTGATTGCCCAGTCTTTTTCGAACCCCGGTTTTCTCATCGCCTGCAGGGTGAAGATGGAACACAGTGATTTCCGGCGGACAATTGATCCTCCAGGGGACGAATGTGAGGCCGATGCCGCGGTTGAGATACATGCGGCTCTTACCTACACGATACCATCCGTGAGTGAAGGGAGAGGCCAGACGAGCGATGCTGATTCCGCGATCCGTCCCGGGGTACGGGAAAATGATCTGTCCACCGTGAATGTGGCCGGACAAGACAAAATCGATACCTGCCTGTGACGCAATAGGCAAAACGTTGGGACGGTGCGATAGGAGGATGCGCATTCCCGGCGACCTGGGAGCCTTGTCCATGAAGCCCTGAAAACTGGGAAACTGTGCGCCCCAAACCCAGTTGACCATCGGGTCGTCGATGCCTCCAAGGTGAATGTTTGCGCTCCCCTCCCTAAAGGTAGTCCACTGATTGCGAAGCAGGCTGAGGCCGCTCTCTTTCAGGCTTTGCACCGCCAGCCATTCCCCAGTGTAAAAATCGTGGTTGCCGAGCACCGCAAAATTGCCCAAGCGCCGGGGCTTGAGCTTTTTCAAAATCGGTGCCGCGCGTTCCACGGGCGTCAATGGCGAGTGAAATACGTCCCCTGTTATTAGCACCGCGTCCCCTTCCAGGGCGTTAACAAGTTGCACCAGTCGTTCCAGTTCCGGACTCCCCAGGAACATCCCAAAATGGAAATCAGTTATCTGAATGAATGTGAGCGGTCGGGTCAGGCCTTCAAGTTCGGGGTAAAACAGATCGAATTCCTCAATGACAGGCCGCGCGTAAGCTTCTGCTATACCATGACCTGCATAGCCTGCGGCCGCGACCACTCCTGCGGCAGTGGTCCACTTGAGGAATGACCTCCGCGTCGATGACAGGCCGCGCGAAGCGGGGCCGGGTTTCAATTGAATCACCGGCCGAGCCGTTTCAGTAGGTTGATAGGACTCCAGTTCGGCTTTGCATCCCGCAAGGCTCTTCTGTTCGCGCAGGACCTCGAATGGCTTTGCTTTACATCCAACCGGGCTCACGCAGCCTGCTTTGCCCCCGCTCAAAGCCCCTGTGTGTCTTTTCCGTGAATTTATTGCCTGAAAAAGCGCATCTTTCAACCGCAAGACCTGAGAAACCCCGCCCAGTGCCAGGAAAAAGAGGGACAGAATCAGCACACATCCCAGGTAACTGAAATAGGCAACCGAAGCTGCCAGATTTCCCCATGAGTCTGGAAGGAACAGATCATAGGCCGACTTCAGGGCGAGAAGGTTGGCCAGCCCCAACAAACCGAGGACCGAATAGGCCACCTTTCTGCTTACAGGATTGTATCGTTGGAACAGGTACTTCCTAACCGAAACAAAAATGAACCACTGGCAAAGAATGAAGATAGCTGCCAGTGCTGACAAAAAAAGTAAGACACTATCCATAGAGTAATTTCTCCCGAAGAGTACTCTACCATTTCCTGCTCACGGATGGCAGCCGGAATCAAAAACCAGAATCCACGGTCTACTTTTATCGTGGTACGAGTGTTTGGTCTGGATGGACCAGTTGGACGAGTTCCTGGCAGAAGTGGGACCTGAAAAGTAGGTCTGAGTCCACGACTGCCGCATACGTATGGGCTTCCCCCCCATTCGGGCAATTTTCTGAGCGAGCTATTCCCCCCGGCTAACCTCAGCCCCATGCGAGCACCAAAATTTCCTCCCTCTACATGCTGGGATTAGCCCGATTCCCAAAGAGTCACCGTCCTGCTTCGCGCTTCGAGAAGCATCTAGTTCGACGCATGCCCCCTGCGGTCCTCCTTCATGATCGAATGGGCTTCTTCACTCTTACCGCAACGCCCCCCATACCACCGGATAACCTTGTCGCCAGCGATGTCCCGGTTCGTCACAATCCCCGTTATCTTGTAGTTCGCCTGGAAGAACATCCGTGAATTCGGTCCCCGTTGATTCCATTTCGGATCGATAGAGACAGACGGAACTCGCAGAGCAGGCTAGCGAACTTCCCGAATTCCTATGATCTCAACCAGAAAATAGAGACCTGCTCAGCCCACATAACCGGCAGCGGATTTTTTTCGTGAACCATGAATTTCCTATTGACTGCCACCCCAAGAGGTAAGAGAATAAGACCTCAGATTCTGAATTAATATTCAGAAGGAGAAGCGAATGAGTCCTTCACTGCTTGGCGAGATCAACACGAAATTCGAAAACCTTTCTCGTCGGGAGCGAGAAAATCTGCGGCACAGGGGAGAGATACTCCAGGTCGCTCTAAGACTCTTCTCGGAAAAGGGGTATCACAACGTCTCCATGCACGAGATCGCAGGAGAAGCAGAGTTCGGGATCGGAACATTATATAAATTTTTCACTAATAAGGAGGACTTGTACAAAGCCCTTATCATGGATATGGCAGAAAAGTGGCACCATGCTCTTGTACAGGCCCTCGAACAGGAACGGAATCCTCTTCGAGCTATCAAGAGATACATCACCGTCCATCGGGAACTATTTTACGCTAACCTACCCCTCGTGCGCCTGTATTTTGCCGAAACCAGAGGAGCGAGCTTCAACATAAAAGCCGGTTTGGACCAAGACCTTCTTAGGCTTCATGATGAAGGAATGGAGAAATTGGCTTCAGTCTTTGAGAAGGGCATCAAAGATCGTGCGTTCCGGGGCCTCGATCCCTATCAGATGGCCCTGGCGCTTGACGGAACGATCAATGCTTTTCTTTTCCGGATCACGAGAGATCCCGCCCGATTTCGCGAGGGTGATAACCTGTCAACTGCCGCGGACATTTTTTTCAGAGGCGTGCTGAGCAAGTGAGAAAGCGTATTTAAGTCACACCTTCGTCACTCAACTTCAAAAGAGGCCCGACTACGGAAAGGTGGACTACTATGGGGGAAAAGAAGGCAGCGAACGGCGGAGTTCCTTTTGAGAACGGGCCATTATTCGATGTCGCATCACTGTTAGACGAAGATCCAACCTTGCCGGATAGCGTTGACATGAGAGAACTTCAAGCGACCGCATTGGGTCAACTCCTTGATGCCATGCCGATCCCTGCACTATTGATTGATCCATGGTCGCACATGGTCTTTGCCAACCCACCTTGCAGGCGAATAATCCTGCAACCTGAGAAGCTACAAGGTCTATCCCTCTCAACACTTTTTCCCGACGAATCTGTTATCACAGAAATCCAACGGCTGACGGAACAAGTCTTTACCACAGGAAAATCCCAAGTTATTGACTCCCCATTTGAAATTACAGAACAGAGGATCTGGTGTCGCCTGTACCTTCAGTCCATGAGGCTCGGCAATAATAAGTGGATGGTGCTCTTGGTGGAAGACCTGAGCAATGAAAAAACTCAGCTCTTGTCGGGCCACAGATACCACTACGGAGTCCAAAAGAAAATCATAGAGCGTGAGCGTGCGCAGAAAGTGCTCTATGAGGATGAGCAGAGGCTCGAGTTTGCCTTAAGAGGGGCGGATTTGGGGCTATGGGACGTTGATCTTCAGAAAGACAAGTGGTTCGTTAATCAAACGTGGGCCGACATCTTTGGTTATTCCCCCGATGAGATTGAGCCCAGCTTAAGTTTCTGGCACAACCACATTCATCCCGACGACAGCCAGAGATTACTCATGGCTTGGAATGAGCATCTCGGAGGACCGGCAGAGTGCTTTGAGGCCGAGCACCGCATCAGGACTAAGTCCGGTGAATGGAAGTGGCTGCTGGCTCGGGGAAAAGTTGTGGAACGCACGCGAGGTGGCAAGCCGTTGAGGATTTCGGGCGTTGTAATCGATATCACGGATCGCAAGTGTGCTGAAGCAAAACTGCTTCAGTCTAAAGTGTTTATGGATGTGATAGATCCGATTTTCATCAGGGATTTGGAAGGCAACGTCGTTGACCTGAATCGAGCGGCTGAACAGACTTATGGCTGGAGCCGGGCCGAGTTGATCGGCAAGAGCATGAAGATAATCGTGCCTCCGGACCTTCACGCACGGGCACGAGAGTTCCATGAGCGCTGCAAGCGGGGAGAAAAGGTTGAGAATGTGGAGGCCGTTCACATAACAAAGTCCGGCGCGACTGTGCCGGTCGTGCTCAGTCTCTCACTCTTGACCAACGAGAGAGCCGAGCCGGTGGGCATAGCCACCATAACCAAGAATTTGAGCGACCTCAAGCGCACGGACGAGATGCTTCGTGCTCAGACGAAAGCGCTGGAACGCAGTAATAAGGATCTGGAAGAATTCGCCTACGTGGCGGCTCACGACCTGAGGGAACCGCTCATTGGAATTGCAGCTTACATAAAACTCCTGGAGCGGCACCTAAAACACAGACTCGACGCACAGGCACATAAACTTATCGCCCGTGCGGTTGCTACGATCGCTCGTATGGATTGTCTCATTCAGAGCCTCTTGTGGCATTCACGTCTGACAAGCGAGACAAAGCATTTGGAGCCCACTGATTGCAATGTCGCTCTGGAAGAAGCCCTGTTCAGCTTGAGATCAGCCATAGAAGAACGTGGGGCCATCGTGGAGAGTGAACCACTTCCCACGGTGATGGCGAATCCGTCACTGCTCATCCAGGTATTTCAAAACCTGGTAAGCAACGCAATCAGGTTTGCCGGCGATGAACCCCTCAAGATTCGTATCGGTGCGCAACGGGAAGAGAACGAGTGGACGGTTTTTGTCTAGGACAACGGCATCGGGATCGAACCACCCTATTTCGACCGAATCTTTCGTATTTTTCAGCGGATTGATTCAAGCCCAGATCGTCCTGGAACCGGCATAGGATTAGCCAACTGCAAAAAGATTGTGGAGCATCATGGAGGACGGATCTGGGTTGAATCCAAGCCAGGGAAAGGCTCGACGTTTTTCTTTACCATCCCGCATCGGATGGCTTCGGACACTTAAATGAGAATCGGGCTCAAACGGAAAACGAGGGCTTCTGACGATTGCAAATCGAGCCAAGATTGGGCCTTGGACGTCTTGAGGGCACCCACAATAAGTCATTAAGACGCGTGGCGGTGGAAAGACCGCCGCACAATTCAGATCGAAAGGAGATAATCCTATGTCAAAGATTAGGGAAATCAGGGAAGCCATTGACACGAAACTGGATAAATGGGAAGCCAGCGCGACAGCGGCCGAGGCCCAACTGCAACAAACCAAAGAGCAAGCCCTAGAGGAACTCGAAGCTCGGAAGAAACGATTGAACGAGACGCTGGAGGCGTTCAAGTCAGAGGTGGCGAAGGCCAAAGGGGTTGCAGATGAAAAGAAAACCGAAATTCAGGCCCGGTTCGAGGATTTGCAGGTTCAACTGGCTTTGGGTAAAGCTGAAGCGAGAGATGCATTCGAAGCCCAGAAGGAGAAGATCCAATGCTCAATCGCCACGCTGGAAACCACTGTTGATCGTGAGCTGGAGGCTGCTGGCCAAGCCATTGATGAACCGCTAAAAAAGGCTGCCAACAAGTTCATCGTAGCCGCTATTGACCTAGAAGCTGAGATGGAGGCTTTGTGGGTTCAATTTGAAGTGAAAAAGGCTGGGGCCGGGGCTCAGTTTGAGCACGTAAAGAGAGAACTCGTTGCACAGATCAACCAGTACAAAGACCGACTCCAGGAAACGAAGCAAATGGCCAAGGACAAGGCTGCAACCTTTGAAAGTGAACTGTCGGATGGCATATCCCAGATCCAGCGGGCGTTCAAGAAGCTCTTTGATTGAGAAGAAACTCCAGGAGAAGACTGCTATGTCTAACCGAGTCTTCTCCAACAACGGGGCAAGCCCCTTGAACCAGGGAAAGTACAGCAAACATATTCTCCAAGGTTGCACCATGCGCACATCACCAGGACCCGCGATCTTCTTGTTCCTCACTGTTTCAGTGCTACTGCTATTCGGCTGCGACCGCCGGCAGCAGTCCCCGCCGCCCCCTGTCCCGGAAGTGGCTACCATGACAGTACAGCCGCAGCATATCGAGCTGACGACTGAATTGCCGGGCCGTACGTCCGCGTACCTTGTCGCGGAAATCAGACCCCAGGTCAATGGCATCATACAGAAACGCCTGTTTACGGAAGGTTCCGATGTCAAAGCAGGCCAGGTGCTTTATCAGATTGATCCAGCCCCATTTGAAGCGGCGCTCGATAGTGCAAGGGCCGCTCTTGGTAAATCAGAGGCCAATCTGGCTGTGACCCGGTTGAGGTTCGAACGATATAAAGGATTACTCGCCGAAAAAGCGGTCAGCCAGCAGGACTATGACGATAGGGAAGCCGCTCTGAAACAGGCCGAGGCCGATATCGAGTATTGTAAAGCGGCGGTTGAGACGGCCCGCATCAATCTCGGATATACCCGTGTCACCGCACCCATCTCCGGTCGCATCGGCAAATCCAACATGACGGATGGCGCTCTAGTCACGGCGTATCAGCCCCTAGCCTTGGCAACCATTCAACAACTGGACCCCATTTACGTGGATGTGCCCCAATCCACCACCGAACTGCATCGATTAAGGCGCCGCCTGGAGGACAACCGGCTTAACCAAAACGGAACGAACCAGAAGAAGGTAAAGCTCATCCTGGAAGACGGCACAGCGTATCCATTGGAAGGGACACTTCAGTTTCGCGACGTCACGGTGGATCCGACCACCGGGTCCGTCGTTTTGAGGGTTGTTTCTCCTAATTCGGAAGGAGTTCTCCTGCCGGGCATGTTCTTCCGGGCGGCGGTGAAAGAAGGCATAAATGAGCAGGCAATCCTTATTCCTCAGCAGGCAGTGTCACGCGATCCAAAGGGGAATCCCATCGCGCTCATCGTAGACGGTGAAGGGAAGATCCAACAACGAATGCTCAGTCTCGATCGCGCCATGGGCGACAAGTGGCTCGTCTCGTCGGGTCTTGCATCCGGCGATCGTGTGGTCGTCGAGGGCATGCAAAAAGTTCGGCCTGGAGCTTCCGTGAAGGTTGTCCCTTTTGACTCCGCTCGGAAAACCGGTGCGGAACCTGGGAATACGGCCCCGCCGGCCGGAAAATCCAATTGACGGAGTCACGTGATGTTATCGAGATTCTTTCTGGACCGTCCGGTCTTTGCCTGGGTCATCGCCATCATCATGATGGTGGCCGGCGGCTTGGCCATCTACAATCTGCCTATATCCCAGTATCCCCCTATCGCTCCCCCGTCGATTGCCATTGACTCTTTTTATCCGGGGGCCTCTGCGGAGACGGTTGAAAACAGCGTGACGCAGATCATCGAACAGAAGATGACCGGCTTTGACAAGATGCTGTACTTGTCCGCCACCAGTGATTCGGCCGGTGCCTCCCGCGTCGAGTTGACCTTCGCCGCGGGAACGGATCCGGACCTCGCCTGGGCCCAGGTGCAAAACAAGCTCCAGCTTGCCATGGCGAACCTACCCGACGTGGTGCAGCGCCAGGGCGTGAAGGTCAGCAAGTCCACGAGGAACTACTTGATGATCGTGGGCCTGATCTCGGAAGATGGGAGCATGGATGGGAATGACTTGAGAGACTACGGCCAGTCCAACCTCGAGAAGGTGCTGGCTCGGGTGAAGGGTGTGGGCGAGGTTGAAAGCTTCGGCACCCAGTATGCCATGCGGGTCTGGCTGAATCTCGACAAGCTTACCAATTACAGCCTGACGATCGAAGGCGTCATCACGGCGCTGCGGGCCTACAACGTGGAAGTCTCCGCCGGCCAGTTCGGCGGGGCGCCGGCCGTGGAAGGCCAGCGCAT
>Ga0209039_10003460_pt1 | contig 12307 bp, 9 predicted proteins | sample BogFormECP12_OM1_FD_188238 | JGI IMG/M metagenome (GOLD analysis project Ga0209039, IMG submission 188238) | Bog forest soil microbial communities from Calvert Island, British Columbia, Canada - ECP12_OM1 (SPAdes) (version 2) | ecosystem: Environmental > Aquatic > Freshwater > Wetlands > Bog ...
CATCCCGCTCTACCTGGCCGGCCTGCTGCTGATCCCCGAAGAGGGCAGCGACGTCTCCATCGCCGGCTCCATCATCGACTCCCTGCAGACCCGCTCACGCTAACCACACCATCGTCACATCTCAGCTAACGGGTAGGTCATCATGCCTTCGCAGTACAGCCAGTCCTGGGCCCGCGGTTTCTCGCCGCTGTTCTCCGGCCCCCATTCCGACCAGCACATGCGCGTCTCCGACGCCGAGCGGCAGGCGGTCATCGACCGGCTGGCCGAGCACTTCGGCGAGGGCCGCCTGGACCAGGCCGAGTTCGACGAGCGCGTCGGCCAGGCCATGAACGCCAAGACCCGGGCCGACCTGAGCGGCTTGTTCGACGACCTGCCGGAAACAGGGGCTCCGGCAGTCACCGATCGCCCGCGGCGCCGCCGCGGCCACCCCGCTCTGGTCCTCGTGCTCCTCTTCGTTCTCGCCCTGACGGTCGGCCATGCGGTCTTCTGGGCCGTCGTGCCGCTGCTGTGGCTCGGATTGCTCGTGGCCGCCGTCTTGTTCGCGACCAGGACCATCGGGCGCACCCGCGCCAGCCAAGATCGTTAGCGGCGCCCCATTGCCGATCACCGACAAACTGCATACAGTTTCTAGGAGATCCTCGTAAACAGGCCGAGGGGTGGTGGCTCGGCGTCCAGGAACTGGAGAGGACTGCCAACTCGGTCACGGAACGTGACTGGACTCTGGATCTTGTCCGCTCCTTATCCGCCTTACCTGGGCGGTTACGCGCTCAGTCGCCATAAGCCTAACAGCCATACCGAAAGGTCCGACGAGGCTCTCGAGGAAGCCCACGCGGCCGCCACGGCAGACGGGTCCTGACCCCGTCGAGCCCATAGGACCCGAGCCCACCGAAGAAGCGGCGCCCCGGCTGGTGGCAGAATAAGGAGGGTGAACAGTACCCAATCCGAGAAGGTCAGGACCGGCCGCGGCTTCTTTGCTGCCCTTGACCAGAGCGGCGGCAGCACGCCCAAGGCGCTGGCCGAGTACGGCATCGCCCGGGACCGCTACAGCTCCGACGCCGAGATGTTCGACCTGGTCCACGCCATGCGGACCCGTGTGCTGACCAGCCCGGCGTTTGATGGCTCGCGCATTCTCGCGGCGATCTTGTTCGAGCAGACCATGGAACGGGACGTCAACGGCGTCCCCACGGCCCGGTATCTGTGGGACGAGAAGAACGTGGTGCCGTTCCTGAAAGTCGACAAGGGGCTTGCCCCCGAGCAGGACGGCGTGCAGCTCATGAAGCCCATCGACACCCTCGATGATCTGCTCAAGCGCGCGCAGCGGCACCAGATCTTCGGTACCAAGATGCGGTCGGTGATCAACGACGCCGACGAGGCCGGGATCTCGGCGATCGTGGACCAGCAGTTCGACTACGCGAGCCGGATCCTGGCCGCCGGCCTCGTGCCGATCATCGAGCCCGAAGTCAGCATCTCCAGCCCGCACAAGGAGCAGGCTGAGACGCTGCTGTGCGACGCCATCACCAGGCACGTCGAGGCGCTGCCCGAGGGCGCGACCGTGATGCTGAAGATCACTATCCCTACCCGGCCTGGCCTGTACGGCGACCTGGCCTCTGACCCGCGCGTCCTGCGGGTCGTCGCCTTGTCGGGCGGCTACAGCTGTGACGAGGCCTGCGCTCGGCTCGCACGCGATCCCACCCTCATCGCCAGCTTCTCGCGCGCGCTTCTCGAAGGGCTGACGGAAAACCAGACCGACGAGCAGTTCAACGCCCAACTCGAGTCGTCAATCGAGCAGATCTACCAGGCGTCGGTACACAAGCAGCCGGCCAGCCCCTGAGCCCGCCGAGGTCATGCCGGGCGTCCGAGATCGCCGCTGGGCTCGCCGGAGAACAGACTGCATCGCGGTAACGACCGGATCAGCAATAGGATCTGACCCGCCCGCCAACCTCGCCGAACTCCGGCTGCGACCATTTCGGCGCGGCGACTCAATTGCTTTATCCCCCGCATCGCCTCCGGTCCGCGGCGGTCTGGCTCCTGCTGTAGTAGCGGGAGAGCCGGTCATACAGCCAGCCGACATGCCGCGGACCTGAGCTAGGCTCCGCCACCCGTTGCCCAGTGGTCCCAGGACGTACCTCAACGCGGCAGAAGCGGACATTTGAATCAAGGGCGCCGATGCATAAATATGCAGCCTGGCTAGCTTCCCGCTAGGCCGCAGCCTGGACTGCCACGCAGCCAGCGATGCGGAGAGCTCTTGATAACCGCGCGCTGACCCGCCGTTACGCGTGGGTTGGCGGCCACTGACACCAGGCTGGCTGCCCGGCCCGAAAGATCGTTATGAACGGCCGGCTGTCGAGAGCCGGATTGACAGAATCTTCCAACCGTGCTAGTCGCCCGCCGTCTTAGCTGACGTCAGTCCCCGCCAACTAAGGAGATTTCGATGAAACTGACCCAGCTTGCGACATTGAAGACGATAACGGCAGCGGCGTAGCGTCAGGCCAGCTCTGCGAGGAGTCTGGGAACTCCCGCCACGGGCTCGGCGAGCTCGGGGTCTTCAACGATGGGTGACAGGGTCCCGTCGAAGTCGCTGAAGATCCCGGCCGTGGCGGGATCGCGCCGAAGCGGTGCGAGCGGGTCACCGGTGTCAAGGGCCACAGCGTGACGGTACAGCGGTTTCCCAGTGCTTTGACCTCGACGGATTATTCACCTCGCGCGGCGGTGCGGACGGGGTGGACTGGGTACACCTTCGACGCGGGCGGCCTCCGGCCCGGGCCGTGAGGCGCCAGCGTTGGTGAGGAGGCCCGGCAGTCGGCCCGCTGGCCCGCGGGTACGGGATGGAGGTGTTCTCCGAGTCTGGCGCATTGTGCTGAGGAAGTCCGGCGCCATGCCGGGCGTGAGGCTGCGGCGTGCCGAGGCGGCGAGGAGGTGCCGTGGACAGTTTCTTGCTCACGTATGACGGCTTTGAGCCTGGGTCTGAGGGGCTTCGCGAAGCGCTGACCTCGACGGGCAACGGCTACCTGTGCGCGCGTGGCGCGGCGGAGTGGGAAGAAGCCGACGGTGTGCATTATCCCGGCACCTACGTACACGGCGGTTACAACCGCGAGACGACGATCCTGAGCAGCGTGCCCGTGCTCAACGAGGATCTTGTTAACATGCCGAACTGGCTGGTCCTCCAGCTGCGCATCGAGGGCGGGGAGGCGATCAGGCTCGCCGACGTGGATCTGCTCGGTTACCGCCACGAACTGGACATCCGGTACGCGGCTGTCGTCCGCCACGTTCGTTTCCGTGATCTCAGCGGCCGGGAGACGACGCTGCACAGCCGCCGGTTCGTCAGCATGGGCGACCCGCACCACGCGGGGATCGAGTGGACGCTGGTTCCGGAAAACTGGTCGGGGCGCGTCGAGGTGGTCACGGCGATCGACGGCCGGGTGAGCAATGGCGGTGTCGCCCGCTACCGGCAGCTGGAGGGCCGCCACCTGAACCCCGTTTCCCCGCGGACGTTCGGGCCCGAGGTCGTCGCGCTGAAGGCCGAGACCCGGCAGTCGAATCTGTACATCAGCCACGCGGCCCGCACGCGCGTGTTCGCCGCTGATCAATGCCTCCAGGTCGAGCGGAGGCTTTACCAGGTGGAGGACTATATCCAGCAGGTCCTCGCCTTCGACGTGCAACAGGGCACGACGACGCGGGTCGAGAAGATGGTGGCGTTCTACACGTCGCGGGATCCGGCGGTCAGCGACACGCTGGTGAGGGCGGCCAGGTCGGCGGCCCGCCACGCCGACTTCGCCGCCGCATTCGAGCGCCACACCGCGGAATGGGACGAACTATGGCAGGTATGCGACATGCGGGTGTCAGGAGACGAGAGCGTGCAGCAGCTGCTGCGGCTGCACATCGCGCACGTGCTCCAGGTCTGTTCCCGTCACACCGCCGACCTCGACGCTGGGATGCCCGCCCGCGGACTTAACGGGGAGGCCTATCGCGGGCACGTGTTCTGGGATGAGATCTATGCGTTCCCGTTCTTCAACGTCCGGCTGCCCGAGGTCACGCGCGGGCTGCTGATGTACCGCTACCGCCGGATGGGCGAGGCCAGGGCGGCTGCCCATGAGGCAGGATTCCGTGGTGCGATGTTCCCGTGGCAGAGCGGGAGCGAGGGAATCGAGGAGACCCAGCTGGTCCACCTCAACCCGGTCTCGGGCCTCTGGGAGCCCGACCTCAGCCGGAACCAGCGGCACGTGAACGCGGCAATCTTCTACAACATCTGGCACTACTTCCAGACCACCCATGACCAGGCGTTCCTGCGCGACTACGGCGCGGAGATGATGCTGGAGATCACGCGCTTCTGGGCGTCGATCGCCCACTTCAATCCCGAGCGCGAGCGCTACGAGATCCACGGCGTGATGGGCCCGGACGAGTTCCACGACAAGTACCCGGGTGCACTGCAGGGCGGGTTGCGCAACAACGCCTACACCAACGTCCTGGTGGCATGGCTGTGCGGCATCGCCGGCCAGCTGCTGCCGCTGCTCCCCGCCAGCCGCGCGGAGGCACTGCGCATGCGGCTGGGCATCGGCGACGATGAGCTGGCGGTGTGGCAGGACATGAGCCGGCGGATGTTCGTCCCGTTCCTCGGCGACGGGATCATCAGCCAGTTCGAGGGATACGAGGACCTCAAGGAGCTGGACTGGCACGCATACCGGGCGAAGTACGGCAACATCCAGCGGCTCGACCGGATCCTGCGTGCGGAGGGCAAGGACCCCAACCGCTATAAGGTCACCAAACAGGCCGACACGGTGATGCTGTTCTTCCTGTTCAGGCAGGACGAGCTGCGCGAGATCTTCGGACGGCTCGGGTATGACTACCGTGCCGATACGGTGACGCGGAACGTCGAATACTACGACCGGCGGACTTCTCACGGCTCGACGTTGAGCTTTGTCACTCATGCCGGGGTACTCGCCACCATCGACCCCGAGAGCTCGTGGGACCGCTTCCTGGTCGCGCTGCACAGCGATGCCGATGACATCCAGGGCGGGACCACGCAGGAAGGCATCCACATGGGTGTCATGTCGGGGACGCTCGACCTCGTGCAGCGGAATTACGCCGGCGCCCATGTCTACGACGATGTCCTGCACTTCAATCCCCAGCTCCCGAGCAGGCTCGACAGCCTGTCGTTCGCTATGCAGTTCCGGGAGACCCCAATCCAGGTGGCACTGACCGGCGATCACCTGACGCTGGCCGTCCACCCCGAGGGGGCGAGCCGACCCGTCAGGGTCGCCGTCCGCGACGATGTCCGTGAGCTGTGCCCGGGCGACCAGACCGTGTTCGAGCTCAGCCGGAACCCGGCGACCACCGGGCCCTCCGCCCGAGACTGAAAAGAAAGAAGGCCGCATGCCGAAATTCCAGGGATCGATTTTCGACGTCGACGGGGTACTGGTCGACTCTCCGCACGAGAAGGCGTGGCGCGAATCGCTGCGCGAGCTGATGGAGTCCAGCTGGCGCGGCATCCGCGACCGCACGACGTGGTCGCCGGACGCCTTCACCTCCCACGTCTACCAGCAGTACGTATCCGGCAAGCCGCGCATGAGCGGCGCCCGCGCCGCCCTCGATTACTTCCACGTACCCGACGCCGAAAACCGCGTCGCCGAGTACGCACGGCTCAAGCAGGAGATGGTCGTGCGCCTCATCCAGGCCGGTGACTTCACCGCCTATCCCGACGCGCTGCGGTTCGTCATCGCCACCAAGGACGCCGGGATGCTCATCGCGGACGCGTCGTCGTCGAAGAACGCGGGGTTGTTCCTGCGCCAGATCCGGCTCGACACTTTCGCGCAGGAGCAAGGGATCTCCTCGCCGACGCTTCGGCCCGGCCTGACGCTGCTGGACTACTTCGACGCCGACGTCTCCGGACGCGATTTCGCCCACGGCAAACCCGACCCCGAGATCTTCCTGACCGCCGCGCACGAGCTCGGCGTCGAGCCGCGCCACGCGATGGTGATCGAGGATGCGTCCGCCGGGGTCCAAGCCGCCAAGGCCGGCGACATGGCCGCGATCGGCATCGCCCGAGCCGACGACGCCGACCTGCTGGCCGCGGCCGGCGCGGATCTGGTGGTCACCACACTCGATGACGTCGACACCACTGCCCTCGTCGGCGGACGGCTGGCGGCGCGAAAGACTTAGCTCGGATGCAGATCACACAGCGTGGTCAACCACCCGTTAGCAGCGCGCATGTACCCGCCGTTCGGTACGCCGCGGACAATGACTGTCCGGCTGATTGCGGACACCCAGAACCGGCTGTTCTGGCGCGTCGGCACTGGTCGGGCTTCTGAGTGCCGCGTTCCCTCTGCGAGATGGAGCCAGACATCCCGAGAGGGGGCTTCCCGGCCGGTGTGCTATGGTCCGCTGTCCCACTAGCCAGGTCCCTCCTCGATCGCATGCCGCAGCTCTGCCATCCAGTGGCGGCGCCCCGCGCCGCAGCAGGCCTGCGAGAACCGCCGACCTTCCGCTAAGGCCGAGCATGCAGTCATAGAGGTTGATAGCAGGCGAGTCCACGCAGCCGCTGCAGCGGCGCTATTCCGTGATCTTGGTCAGGAGCAGCCAGGCGCTCGTGATGCCGCCAGCAAGAGCTACGAATACCGGCCCGACCAGGACGTAGAGTCCGGCGGGCACTCCGAGGACCAGGACTATGCCTGCAGCCAGCAGCAGCAACGACGTGACCGTGATAGGCGTAACCGCCTCGAGTACGGGCCCGATCGCCTGATTACTCCTCTCGCCCTTCGCGCGTCGGTCCAGGATCTGGAGGCCAATGCCAGCGATCACGGCGAGAACGACCAACTCGGCGCCGAGCGTGCGGTACGCCTGCCGGGGAATCGCGATCAAGACCGAGATAATAAGGACTGTGCCAAACAGGCTCAGCGTCTGGGCCGCCCGGTTGCGCAGTTCCTGAGACCTCGCGATGTAGGTGATCCTGATCGAGACCGCTACGAACAAGAGCCCGGTCAGTGCGGCGGCGGCGCTACCGGAGATCTCGGCGAATGTGTCCCAGGCTTCCAAGCGAATCCCTCCGTCTGCCCAAACAAGACCATGAACGCACGGGCTCTTGCCGGGAGGATACGGCTCTGACACGTTCCCGGGCGGAAAGCGCACGCCCTCAGTCCGCGGATTGACCATAGAGCTGGCTGCTTCGAACGTGCTGGCCCCGCAGGCAGCAGCTCTTCCTCCAGGGGCAGAAGGGCGTAACGTGGGTAATGTTGCTCCGGACCCAGGCAGCTGCGACCGCGATACCTCGCGGTGACGCAGCAGGGCCCGGAGATTTTTGCATGTGTGCGGTCATCGCCTGACCAGCTAGCGGGTGCCCGCGGCTATCGCCGGTCCGCCGCTGATGGACTGGCCACCAGCTCCGCGGATCGGACGGAGGGACTGGCGAAATGTCCTCACCAGCAGAGTCGCCAGAAGATCACCCGATGGCGCCGGAAGATGGCCAGTCCATGCCGCGGGGCCTTGATGGGGATCCCAGCCGGTGTCAGAACGGCAGGCGATCCTCAGTCACCAGGCCCCGCTACGCCGGAGCAGCCGGGCGGTACCGCTGCGGGCAGCTCCGGTCCGCCGGTCGCGCCGGGCAAGCCGCAGGGTTTCCTGAGCCAGTTCTGGGATGCGGTTTCCGTCCGTACGGTCTGCCTGATCATCGGGGTGCTGCTGCTGCAGATCGGGTTCATCCTGTCCTACGTGGGGGCGTTCCATTCGCCCACGCCGCACAGAATCCCGCTCGCCGTCGTCGCGCCTGCCCCGGAGTCCGGCCCGATTGTGACCAAGCTCAACCTCATCCCGTCGGCACCGCTGCACGCGACCGCGGCCCCTAGCCAGGCGGCCGCCCGCCGCCTGATCCGCGACGACACCGTCAGCGCCGCGCTGGTGATCAACCCGGCCGCCAAAACCGACACCCTGCTCATCGCCTCCGCCGCCGGAAGCTCTGAGGCCAGCGCGGCCGAGCAGGTCATCACCGCGGTCGAGGCCAGCCAGCACCGCTCGGTGACGGTGACCGACATCGTGCCGGTGCAACCCGGTGACTACCGCGGCCTGACCGGCTTCTACCTCGTCGTCGGGTGGAGCGTCGGCGGCTACCTCGTCGCCGCGCTGCTCGGCATCACCTCCGGCGCCCGGCCCGCCACCACCCGCCGCGCCCTCAACCGGCTGATCGCCTTCGGCTCGTACGCGATCGTCTCCGGGCTGGCCGGCGCCATCGTGGTCGGCCCGGTCCTCGGCGCGCTCACCGGCCCCTGATAGCCCTGTGGTGGCTCGGCGCCCTGCTGGTCTTCGCGGTCGGCGCCGTCACCCTGGCCTTCCAGACCCTGTTCGGCGTCATAGGCATCGGCATCACGATCCTGTTCTTCGTCATCTTCGGCAACCCCAGCGCGGGCGGCGCCTACCAGCCCGCGCTGCTCCCGCCGTTCTGGAGGGCCATCAGCTCGGCCCTGCCCAACGGCGCCGCGACTGACACCGTGCGCCGCATCGTCTACTTCGGCGCCTACGACATCGGCGGCCACCTGAGGGTCCTGGCCAGCTACGCCGTCGCCGCGGTCGTCATCATCATCGGGTCCATCATTCACGAGCATCGCACGACCACTGGCCAACCCGGCCGCGGACGGCCGCCCCGCACCGCCGCGTTCACCCCCGCCCAGGGATGAGCGCTCCGGGCGTCGATAGGCCATCGGGCCATGCGCGCAGCCGACCACAGATCACCCGGTTCGGCGTGGCGTCAGGTGGCCATCTTGGTAACCGGATTGCCGAGCAATTGGGCGGGATTGTGTACCCGATCTCAAGGTGGGCGCCTAATTCACAGTGTGGCTGGTCAGTAGTGGTAGGGGTCGGGCAGGTCGACGGTAACGGTGTGCTGCTCAAGGCCGTCGGGGCTCGATGAGCTCCTGCTTTGCCAGTGTCCCGGCGGTGAATGTCAGTGACACGATCCCGCACCGCTTGGCTCCGAGCACCGGCTGCACCTGGTCGGGAAGAACCGCCCACGTCGTTGGTACCCACATGTGATCAGTGCCGTCGAGGCGCAGCAGACGGTACTGGTGCACGTGGCCGCTCATCACCAGCGCGTGCGGCGTGCCGCCGAACAGGCGGGCGAGCCGGTCGCCAGCCGGCGGCGGCCAGAACCGGTAGGGCGGTGCGGCGGCCAGCTCCGTTCCGGTCGCGGTTACCGGCTTATGCGTGATGAGCGCAACCGGCTGGCGGCCGCGATGCCTGCCGGCCTGTTCTTCAAGCCACGACCACTGCGCGGCCTCGGCCGCCAGGCCAGAACCCAGAAGCTGTGCGTCGATCGCCAGGAGAATCCAGCCGCCGACCGTTATCGACCAGTGGTCGGCGCCGACGATGTCCAGCCACCGCTGATGTCGGCCGGCGTCCACGGCGATGCCCGCGGGGGCGCCCGGCCACGGGTTGTCGCCGATGTCATGGTTGCCGGGAACCGCATGCCACGCCACCGGCAGCCGGTCGAGCTGGGTGCGGCCATGGCGCAGATCCAAAGCGTTGCCTGCCGCGTCGAGGCTGAGATCGCCAAGGTGAATCACCAGATCAGGGGCGCAGGCACCGACGTAACTGACCACAGCGTCCCAGTTGGCCTGCGCCTGCGGCGCAGACGCAGACAGGTGGGTGTCCGACACCAGGATCACGCGCGCCGCGGCCACACCTGAAGCCTACCGGCGAGGTCGCGGGCGTGGCCGGCACGGCCACCAGCCCTTGCCTGCCCCCGCCAGCCCGCGCCGGGAACCCGCAGATGAGATCGCCCGCCGCCGGCGGCGAAACCGCGACCGCCACGCTCGCCAGGCGGGCCTTGATGCACGGGCTGGCCGTTCTGCGGCTCACCAGCAACCTGGCCTGTCCGGATCTGGAGTCGCCGGCCCGCGCATCGCGCGATCGAGATCCGCGAGAAGGCGAGGCGGGCCCCGTCGTGCGTCCCGCCTTAAGGAGCCGATCGCCGATTTGGCGCGGATAATAGGCTCAGGGGTCGCGGTTGCTGTCGCGTGCAGATCACCTGGCGGTGCGCCCAGGAGCCACGAGGCGGAGCGAACGGGCCACGTCGATGGACCGGCTGAAGATTTAGTACAGGACCGACCCACCGGCAGCCGGATGAACAACGAGTTGTCCGCCCCGCCCACTGCCTGCCTTGGCCGCCGGGTCCTCATACAACGTGCCGACGCTGAAGAACAGTGTCATGGCGAAGTCGATGAGGTAGGCGAGGATCCCTCGCCAGCCCCATTGGCCGTATATCCCGTATCCTTGAAGATCTCGGCGATCGCGTATGGCCGCGGCGCACGACGAGGTTCACCGCGGGCCACGGGAACACTCAGGTGAGCCTCAAACGCCCTGATCAAGTGGCCGTACCGGTCACCTTTGGCGGGCTTGACCCCCGCTCTCCGGCTCGGTAGCGTCGGTCCTGGCTGCAGATCTGCCGGCTTGCCAGGTGATCGGGGGGTCCAATGGGCAAGGAATTCGACGTCGTCGTAGTGGGCGGACGGTGCGCCGGCTCGCCGCTTGCGACGCTATTGGCACGCGCGGGGCTATCGGTTGCGCTGGTGGAGCAGGCGACGTTCCCGCGCGACACGCTGTCGACGCATATCTTCGAGTCGGCGGCGCTCGCCTTTCTTAAGCGGCTTGGCGTGCTGAGCGCTTTGCGAGCCACTGGGGCACCGATCGTAAACCACGTTGACATCCGGCAGGAGGGGTTCCGGGCGCGAGTGCCAGTGCCCCGGCAGCCTGGAGATGTCGGAGGGGCGATGTCGATACGCCGGCTGCTGCTGGACCCCATTCTGGCGGAGGCGGCCGTGGCGGCAGGAGCTGAGGTCTGGATGGGCGCGAAGGTGACCGCGCTCGTCAGGGACCGCGACCGGGTGACGGGCGTGCGCGTCGCCCGCAACGGGTCAGAGCAGGCGCTGGAGGCCAGGCTCGTGGTGGGCGCCGACGGCCGCAACTCGACCGTTGCCAGGCTTGCGGAGTCGCGTAAGTACAACCTGACTCCGAACGAGCGGTTCTTCTACTGGTCGTTCTTTGAGGGTGCAGATCCGGGGGCTGAGCCGACCGTGGTCTTCCATCGCTGGTCCGGCAACCTTGTGGTCGCGATACGGGCGGACAGCGGGCTGTATCAGGTGCTCGCGCTGCCCGAGCTTAGCGACCTGTCGCGCTTCCGGCAGAACCTCGAGGAAAGCTACTTGGAGTACGTCCGCCGCTGCGACCCGGTGGCTCGCGCACTGTCGGACGCACGGCGGGTCGGCAAGCTATTCGGGATACTCCGCTGGGAAGGGTTCTTCCGCGAGGCCACGGGGCCGGGCTGGGTACTCGTCGGCGACGCTGGCCATTTCAAGGACCCCTCTCCAGGCCAGGGCATTCAAGATGCCTTTCGGCAGGTCGAGTTCCTGGAGCCGGCGATCCTCAGCGCAATCAACAAGTCGCCGTCCGCGCTGGACGAGGCGCTCGCAGGCTGGGCGCGCTGCCGCGACGAGGATGCCGGCGAGCACTACTGGCTCGCCGCCGACCTCGGCAAGGCGGGCTTGGCGCCTGCAGTGCTACCGGAGATCGCACAGCGTTTGTACGAGCGAGGCAAGCTGGACTCGTTCCTGAACCTGTTCAACCACCGCTCCGCCCCCTCAAAGGTGCTGACGCCTCCACGGTTGGCAGGCGCGACAGCCCGCTTGCTGGCGCGTGGCGGATGCGACCGGCGAACGTTGCTGAGCGAGGTGGGCGTCCTCATCGCCGAGGACGTCCGGAGAAAACGCTTGGCCCGACACCCGCACTATGTCCCCCTCCAGACGTCCGTGGACGCCGGCTCGACAGAGGTCGAAGACGATGATGCTGCCGGTCTGAGGTGAGCATCTCTGCCCTTGAGGTCTCAGTCCGCGGCGTCCGGTCCCCGGTGCTGACGGCGGGGCCGCCGGAGGGCGCGGAGGCGGTCGTCTTCGTTCACGGCAATCCCGGGCCGGCCGATGACTGGCGCGATCTCCTCACGCGTGCGGGCGAGCTCGGCCGGGCGATCGCGCCGGAGATGCCCGGCTACGGCCGTGCCGACAAGCCGAAGGACTTCAGCTACTCGGTGGACGGCTACGCCGACTACCTCGCGGCGCTGCTCGATCAGCTCGGCATCACCCGCGCGCATATCGTCGCGCACGACTTCGGAGGCCCGTGGGCACTGGCCTGGGCCGTGCGCCATCCCGGCGCCTTGGCCAGCGCCACGCTCATCAACACCGGCGTGCTGATCGACTACCGGTGGCACCACTACGCGCGGATCTGGAGGACGCCCGTTGCTGGCGAGGTCTTCCAGGCAACCGCCAGCCGCCCG
>Ga0209039_10003461_pt1 | contig 12305 bp, 16 predicted proteins | sample BogFormECP12_OM1_FD_188238 | JGI IMG/M metagenome (GOLD analysis project Ga0209039, IMG submission 188238) | Bog forest soil microbial communities from Calvert Island, British Columbia, Canada - ECP12_OM1 (SPAdes) (version 2) | ecosystem: Environmental > Aquatic > Freshwater > Wetlands > Bog ...
CGGGCGGTACTTCCAGTACGAGGCGCAGGTCGCCTGGGAACGGGACGGCTGAGCGTGGGCTGGCGGCTGCGGGTGGTGCACACCACCCAGGTCAGCTACACCGCGCCGGTCCGGGCCTCGTTCAACGAGGTCCGGATGACCCCGCTGACGCTGCCCACGCAGGTCACCCTGGAGAGCCGGGTTTCCGCAGGCCCGGGGGTTCCGGTCTGGACCTACTGCGACTACTGGGGCACGTTCGTCAGCGTGTTCGATATCACCGAGCCGCACGAGAGCCTCGCGGTCCGGGCCCAGGCCACCGTCGAGACCGGCCAGGCCCTCGCCGCCCCGCCCCCGGTGCTGCCGTGGGAGGAGTTGCGGGCGCAGGCGGGTTCGGGTCGGCTGCTCGAGTTCCTGCTGACCACCCCGTTGACCACCGTGACGCCGGCCGTCGCGGCCACGGTCCTGGACGCCGTGCACGACGCGGAACCGGCGCAGGCCGCGGAGGAGATCGCCGCGCGCGTCCGGTCGCAGGTGAGCTACATGGCCGGCGCCACCGGGGTGCGGACCAACGCCCAGGAGGCCTGGGATCAGGGCCAGGGCGTGTGCCAGGACATAGCGCACGTCACGGTGGCGCTGCTGCGCGCGGCCGGCCTGCCCGCCAGGTACGTCTCCGGGTACCTGCACGCCGACCCGGCCGCCGAGCCCGGGCAGACCGTGGTGGGCGAGAGCCACGCCTGGGTGGAGTACTGGGCCGGTTCCTGGCGGGCGTGCGATCCGACCAGCGGCGCGCCGGTGCGGGAGCGGCACGTGGTGGTGGCCAGGGGCCGGGACTACGCCGACATCCCGCCGCTCAAGGGCATCTACCACGGCGCCCCGACCAGCGCGCTCGACGTGACCGTGGAGGTCACCCGGCTGGCCTGACCCCGGCTGGCCTGACCCCGGCTGGCCTGACCCCGGCCCCGCCGTACCCCGCTGACCCGCCGCCCCAGCATTTTTGGGGCCGAACGAACCCGGGTTCCGCCCCTCCCCGGCCGTCCACGCCTCGATGCGCATCGCGCAGCCGCCACTCCCGTGTGAATCATCCTCTGGGGGTGACGGCCTTTGTCTTCGTTCTCCGCGAGACTTATGGTTGTGGCGCTCCGCAGATGCCGGGGCCAGAAGGGAGACATGCTATGAGCATCGGCCCGGTGGAATACATAATTCTCGGCTTCCCCGGCAACAACTTCACCGGTCAGATCGTGCCGGAGCTCGCCAAGCTCATCGACGGCGGACTGGTCAGGATCATCGACCTCACCTTCATCATGAAAGATGCCGACGGGAATGTGGAGGTGGTCGAGTACGACGCCGTCGAGGAGTTGGCAGCGTTCGCCGGCCTCGACGCTGAGGTGGGCGGGATTCTCGCCGAGGAAGACGTCGCCCACGCCGCTCTGAGCCTCGAGCCGAATACCTCAGCAGCGCTGCTCATCTGGGAGGACACCTGGGCAGGTCCGTTCGCGGAAGCAGTGCGCGATGCCAACGGAGTCATCCTCGAAGGCGCACGAATCCCGCGCGAGATCATCGAACAGGCCGTGAGCGCCCTGGCCGAGGCCCTCGACTGAGATCGACAAGCCCACACCGTTCGCGCCGAATGGCCCCGCCGGCGGCGCCACGATAACAGGAGACGATGGACATGCCAATTCGACGACGTCGACCCGTAATGCGAGTAGCGACCACCGCAGTCGTGGCCGGGACCGCCGCCAACATGGGAGCCAAGTCCGCGCAGAGGAGCGCCGCGGCCGCCCAGGCCCAGGCGGCCCCGCCTGCCGCTGCCCCTGCTCCAGCGTATGAACCCGAACCCGCCGCACCCGAACCCGCCGAGAGCTCGGACATCGACCAGCTCAAGCAGTTTGCCGTCCTCAGGGACCAGGGCGTCATCACCGAGGAGGAGTTCGCCGCCAAGAAGGCGCAGATCCTGGGGCTCTGACCGCGGATTCGCCCAGTAACCGCCACCGCTTCCCCGCATGCCCCATGAGCCCCGCGCACCCCGCCCCGGGCCCCTGAATCCGCCCAGCCGTCGCGGCAGTAACGGCAACGATGGAACATCGGTGCTGCCACAGCAGCAGCAATGCTCCATCGTTGCCGTCGGGCCCTGGGCCCATTCGCCGCGCGCCAGGTGTCCTTGGCAAGTGTCTATCGTCTAGTTACCGCCATCAGGTGCCCGGGCTGGCCGTGTTCCCGGCCGAGCTCGCGGGCAGGCCGCCCGCGGTCGCCGCCGTCTGCACCGAGTGCCTGGATCTGTGCGATGAGATCATCGCCGAGGAGCTGCTGGGCCCTAAGTGAGCTCGCGGAGGTACTGGGGCAGCATCTGGCGCCAGGTCGGCCAGTTGTGCGCCCACTGCGGGCCCCAGTTGTCCACCCGGTTGGGGATTCCCTTGTCGCCCAGCACCGCGGCCATCTGCCAGGACGAGCCGACGTTCTCCCATTCGCCGTCCCCGGACGCGAGGATCACGTTCCGCTGCCGCAGCCGGTCTAGCTGCGGGCCTTCCAGGCCCGGCAGGAACTGCAGCGGCGCGGAGTAGAACAGATCCTGGCTCCACGCTTGGTCGTAGAACTTCTCGATCCGGTAGCTGCCGCTCATGCCGATGGCCGCCGAAAAGACGTCGGGGTAGCGGCACAGGACGGCCACCGCGTTGAACGCGCCGATCGAGGGGCCGGCGGCGATCACGTCGATGGCCCGGCCGCCGAGATCGGCGTGGATGGCCGGCCCGACCTCCCACCTGATGCACTCGTGGAACTGGTTGAGCAGCCACAGCCGGTGCTCGGCCGAGCCCGTCTTCATCAGCATCGCCTGGCCGGCCACGCTGTCCACCGAATACAGCTTGACCCGGCCTTCGGCCAGCAGCGGCCCGCACGCGTTGACCAGGCCCTGCCGCTCGATCTCCGCGGCGTCGCCGCCCGCCGACGGGAAGACCAGCACGGGCGTGCCGAACACGCCCCACCGCATCACGGTGATGTGCTGCTGCAGGCGGTCGGAGAACCACCGCTCGCGGACCCTCAGGGCGTCATTCATGGCCGCTCACCCAGAAAAATGATCACAACGGGAATGATCACTCATAGACGAACTTCTGGGCACCAGGGAAAATCCAGGACAGCCCGTCCCGCAGCCGGTCACGCCAGTTTTCCCAGCTGTGGCCGTCCCGGGCCTCGACGTAGCGGACGGCCATCCCGGCCGCCTCGAACACCGGAACCATGGACCGGTTCGGCACGATCAGCGGCTCGTAGACGCCGCAGCTGACGAACATCCGGTCGGCGACCCGGCGCGGGGCGGACCGGTAGCGGTTGACGAACCGCACCACCGGCTCGAACGGCGGTCCGCCGCCGTGGTCGTGCCCGATATCGGTGAAGACGAACGAGCCGGACTGCAGCAGCAGCGACCCGTAGACCTCCGGGTGGCGGTAGGCGGTCGACAGCGCGGCGACGGCGCCGAAACTCGAGCCCATCAGGCACCGCCCGGACGGCGTGCCGGCCAGCGGGAGTTCCGCCTCCAACCGCGGCAGCAGCTCGGCCGTCAGGAAACGGGCGTGCGCCGCCGAGTTGGCGTACTCGGCCAGCCGGTCGCCCGGGTAGATGAACGCGGCGACGATCTCGGCTACGTCGAGCCGGTGGATGAGGTTGTCGAGCACGGTCTTGGCCGCCGCGTACGCCAGGTAGTCGCCGCCGTCGTGCACGATCAGCAGCGGGTAGCGGGCCGTGCGGCGGAACCGGGCCGGCAGGTAGAGCGTCACCGGGCAGTCGCGGCGCAGCGCCCGGCTCGGCACCACCAGTTCGGCCAGCGACCCGGGCCGCGATTCCGGGTCGGGCCGCGTCCAGTCCGGTATCTCGTGCCCGCGGGCGTAGCAGACCGAGGAACTGCCGACCGGGCTGTGCGCGAGCCGCGGGTTCAGCGGGTCGTTGATCCGCTCGCGGTGGCCGCCGCGGACCACCTCCAGCTGGTACTCCACCCTCGAGCCTTCGGGCAGCTCGAGGACGGCGTACCACAGGTCGGTGCCGTGTAGCCGGCGCAGCGGCAGGTGGTCGGGCAGGCCGAAGATCCGGTGGACGAGGAGCACCTCGTCGGCCTCGCCCCGGTACAGGAACGTGCAGCGGGCGCCCTCGACGATGGGGACCTCGTGCCGGGCCAGGAAGCGGTCGACGGTGGCTGAGTCGAGCGGCCGCCGATCGCGCAGCCGGTTGATGGCGAGCTTGCGGCTGACCGGCGGGCCGCTCACGCTGGTCAGGCTGCCTCCAGCGGGGTCACGTGGCCGTCCTCGGCGATCACCCGGACGCCCGGCGGCCAGGTGCCGCCAGAGCCCGCGGCGGCGCCATCGAGCTCGATCCGGGTGCCGCCCTCCAGCAGGACACAGCGGGCCGGTGAGAACCTCCGGGCGAAGACCGCCATCCGGGGCGTGTCCTCGAGCAGCATCCTGGTCCGGGCGTGCGGCAGCAGCACCACGTGGCGGAGCACGCTCAGGCCGCTGCCGTACACTACGGGATGGCCGGGGCCCTGCGGCGACCGGTCGCCGAACAGCACGATCCGCTCCGCCAGTGCCATCGCGCCGGCCGACCACGCGATCACCGGCAGCTGCGGGTCTAGCGCCGCGGCCACGTTGAACAGGTGCAGGACATCGGCCAGCACGCCCACATGGCCGCCCGCGATGACCAAGGCGCGGGCCTGGCCGAGGACGCCCTGCACCGCGGCGCGGTGCCCGGCGATCACCGGCCGGTCGTGCGGCTGCAGTCGCTGAAAGAACTCGCCGCGCGCGCCGTCGACCCGGCGCAAGTGGGCCGCGTCGAGCTCGCGCACCGCGGCGACCGCCTCGGCCAGCGCGTCTCCAGTGGAGCGCCGCTGCACGGCGTAGACCGCCCGCAGCGCGTAGTCCAGCCGCAGCAGGTAGAGGTCCTGCAGTTCGGCGAGCGTCCCGGCCAGCTCGCGCTCGGCCGCCGCGTACGGCGCATCGCGGTCCTGCACGTCCAGCCACCGCCGGTACAGCGAGAGGTTGACCGCGCTGCCGCCGAGCAGCGTGCCCAGTTCGGTGTCGTCGGGCTCGCGCTCCTGCCACCCCGCGGTGATCGTGGCGACCGGCTCGCCGGGTCCGTCCAGGCCCAGCGACCGGGCCACCGCGTCGACCGTGGGCCTGCGCTGCGGCCCGAGCAGGATGACCCTCACGAGGCATAGACGTGCAGCGTGCGGCCCACCGCGTCGAGCATGCCGCGCAGCGCGTCGTAGTCGGGATGGCGCATCCGCACGTAGGCGTTGGCCATGTACCCGGCCTCCACCGGCTGGGTGGACGTGCCCGGGGGCGGCAGGTGCGCGTCGATGACCCACTCGCCGTACTGCTGCTGGAGCTCCTCGGTCCCGCTGTACCCGGTGATCTGGCCGTCTCGTTCGGGCCGCAGGGCGACGATCCCGGCGGCGTAGCGCCGGGACGGCGTCCCGCTCGTCCCGCCGGCCACGATCGCGTTGGCCCACTCGCGGTAGAGGTCGATCTCGTTGCCGGCCGAGTACAGGTCCCAGGCCCCCACGCCGGGCGGCCGGCAGCCGATCTCGGAGAACTTCAGCCCCTTGGGCCCGGCGAACCACTCCATGTGCGTGGCCGACGTCCCGATGCCGAGCGCGGCGATCACCTTCCGGCCCAGGTCCCGCAGTTCGGAGTACTCCGGCGCGACCTCGATCCGGTTTGGTGGAGACGAACTGCGGCGAGATCCACCGGGTCCGCATCGCCTCGAGCACGTTCGGGTAGTAGTGCGAGGCGAAGTCCAGGGCCACCCGGCCGTCGACCGTGATCGTGTCGTAGAAGCCCTCGTGGCCCTCGACGAACTCCTCGACGGCGATGGACTCCACGCCCTGGCCGCCGAAGACCCCCAGCGCCTGATGCAGGCCCGCAAAGTCATCGACCCGCACGGTGCCCGACGCGCCCGCGCCGCTGCGCGGCTTGAGGATCAGCGGGAACCCGGCCAGTTCGGCGAACGTGTGCGCCTGCGCCGCGGTGGCGACCGCGGCCGAGATGGCGGTCGGCACCCCCGCCGCGCGCAGCGCCTCCTTCATCGACGGCTTGTCCCGGCACAGCCAGGCGGTCCGCACCGACGTGCCCGGGATCGTGCAGGCCTCGCGGACCTGCGCGGCGGCCATGGTGTGCGCCTCGACCGTCGCCTCGAGCCGGTCCACCCACAGCTTGTCCTGCACCCAGCGGACCGCCTGCGTCAGCGCCTGCACGTCGGTGACCGACGGCACCCGCTCGTAGTGGTACAGCCAGCCCTTCAGCTGGTCGTCCAGCGCGTCGAGGCCGTATTCGCCGATGCCGATCACCGTCGCGCCGGCCTCGGCCAGCGCCCGGGCGAACTGGCGCTGGTTAGCTGGGAAGAACGGCTCGACCAAGACGACGTTCATGCCTGGAATGGTAACTGGGTACGTTCTTCCCATGGTGGTCGCCGGGTTCGTCGCGCCGTATCTGCTCGAGGACGGGCTCGCCGCCGACCAGATCGCGGAGCGCTTCGCCGCCGAGCTGCACCTGTTCGCGGGCTAGGCCTTCGTCCCGGCATGCTGGTCGACCGGGGCGAGCCAGACGGAGACGTGGGCGGGTTCGAACGCGCGGTGTCGTCGGCCCGGCATTGCGGGGTTGAGGCCACGCGACCGCGCCGGTAGCGTCGGGAATCATGATGCCGGAGCCGGGGACCGGCCCGTTCAGCGAGGCACAGCTCACCGTGGCCGTGCGGCAGGTCCTGCCGTCCGCCCGCGCCGACCTCGAGCGGCTGGTGCGGATCCCGTCGGTGTCGGCGGATCCGGCGGCCGCGCCGGACCTGTGGGCCAGCGCCGGCGAGGTCGCCGCCTTGCTGCGCCAGGCCGGCCTGCCCGAGGTCGACGTGCTGACCGCCGGGGACAGCCGGCCTGCGGTGCTGGGCCGCAGGGCCGCCCCGCCGGGCGCCCCCACGGTCCTGCTTTATGCGCACCACGACGTGCAGCCCCCCGGCGACCCCGCGGACTGGGACAGCGACCCGTTCGAGCCGACCGAACGGGACGGGCGGCTCTACGGGCGCGGCACCGCCGACGACAAGGCGGGCGTCGCGGTGCACCTCGCGGCGCTGCGCGCGCACGGCGACCGGCTCGGTGTCGGGGTCACCGTGCTTGTCGAGGGCGAGGAGGAGATCGGCTCGCCGGCCCTGCCGCAGTTCCTGGCGGCTTACTCCGACCGGATCGGCGCCGACGTGGTGGTGTTCGCCGACGCGGCGAACTGGACCGCGGATACCCCGGCGCTGACCACCACGCTGCGCGGCGGGACCAGCCTCGTGGTGGAGGTGCGCACGCTGCGCCACGGCATACACAGCGGCCTGTACGGCGGCCCGGTCCCCGATGCGCTCACCGTGCTGTGCCAGATGCTCGCCACCTTGCACGACGAGCGCGGCGACGTGGCGGTGCCCGGCCTGGCCCGCGGCTCTGCTGGCTCCGGGGGGGCGGACCCGCTCGACCTGACCGAGGCGCGGTTCCGCGCCGAGGCGGGGCTGCTCGACGGGGTGCAGCTGACCGGCACCGGCGGCCTGACCGACCGGCTGTGGGCCGGCCCCGCGATCGCCGTGATCGGCATCGACGCGCCGTCGGTGGCGGCGGCCTCCAACACGCTCATCCCGGCCGCGCGGGCCAAGGTGAGCATGCGAGTGGCTCCCGGCGACGACGCGGCCGCGGCCCGCGAGGCGCTCGTGGCGCACCTGATGGCCAGCGTGCCGTGGGGCGCGCAGGTGACCGTCCAGCCGGGCGGCATCGCCGCGCCGTTCACCGCACGCACCGGCGGCCGGGCGTATCAGGCGGCCCGTTCGGCCCTGAAACAGGCCTGGGGGAGGGCGGCCGTCGACGCCGGCGCGGGCGGGTCCATCCCCTTCGTCACCGGCTACGCCGGGCTCTTCCCCGACGCGGAGATCCTCATCACCGGCGTGGAGGACCCCGGCACCCGGGCGCACGGCAGCAACGAGAGCCTGCACCTGGCGACGTTCGAGCGGGCCTGCCTGGCCGAGGCGCTGCTGCTGCGCAACCTCGCCGACGCTCAGTCCGCGGCGTACGGTGGCCAGGAGTAGAGTCCAGAACGCAGATGTACCCGCCGGGGAATTCTCGGCGGACCATCCGGCTCGACCTGGTACGCAGCATGCGCCCGCAGATCGTGCAGCTGGGGCTGGCTGACTCCAAGGAGCTTGACGCGCTGGACGCGGCGCTCCGGCCTCACCTTGAAGACCCGCGCACTGTCGTCATGTCGGGCCTGCTCTTCCTGGTCTGGGGCGGTAAGCCCGCCTGATCTACCTGCCGGGCCCGGCGGCCCGCCTCCAGGATGCGCTCGAGGTTTTCCCTGGCGATCGGCTGGTCGGTGTACTGGCGCACGTTGCGGCGCGCCCGGATGGCGTCCCACGTCTCCATGCCACAGTCTTATCGCAACGGCCGCCCGGCCCACGCGTCGCCCCCGGCCAAGGGACAAGCCGGGTCTCATCGCGTCTGGTCGCCGGGGAGCGATCGCGGCAGCCCGAACCAGGGGAGCACGCTGGTGTCGAAGCGGGTAAGGGCGCAGATCCGGTCGCCGGTGAGGGCGAGGACCAGGAGGCCGGCCCCGTGGCGGACGCCGGTAGGGGCGCGGAGGTAGGTCCCGAACGCCAGCTGGCCATTGGCTCGCGTCGGCACGAGGTCGTATGTCCGGCCCTGGCGCATGATGCTGGCATAGAAGCGGGTCACGTCGTCGCGGCCTAGCCATTCCAGGGGAACCGGGGGCATGGAGACGTAGACATCGTCGGTGAGCAAGGCGACCAGCGCGTCGATGTCGCCGGACTCATACGCGCGGGTGAACTTGGCCGCGAGCGCCTGCTCGGCGGGTGAGTCGGCCGCGGGGGGCGGTTCGCGCGAAATGGCTCGAGCCATACGACGTCGCCGAGCCGGGTCGGCTCGGGCGGTTCAACCCCCGGGATGTTCCACTCCACGGCCGGGCGCCGGCTGGCCGAGCGAAGCGCGTTGAGGCACCGGTTGGTGGCGATCCGGTAGAGCCAGGTGCGGATCGAGGCACGTCCCTCGAACCCGCCCAGGCCTCGCCAGGCGGTCAGCAGCGTGTCCTGGAGGGCGTCCTCGGCGTCCTGGAAGGATCCGAGCATCCGGTAGCAGTGCACCTGCAGCTCCCGGCGGTGCGGCTCGGTCAGCTCCCGGAACGCGTCGCCGTCCCCAGCCTGCGCCCTGGTGATCAGGTCGGCTGTCACCACTCCCACCCTAGCGTCACCTCTCGCCCGTGCCTTGCCGTACTTCCAGCTTGTATGGACACCTGCCGGGGGGCGAACTGGGCGGCCGGCGCGCGCCCACTTTCCCGGTGTCGCGGTTTCTGCATAGTCGACGGCTCGGACGATCCGGGCGTCGTTAATCAGGAGGGTGTTATGAACATCGCAGACAAGGCAGTCCTGGTGACCGGGGCCAATCGCGGCATCGGGCAGGCGCTGGTCACCGAAGGCCTGAGGCGAGGCGCGAAGCGGGTGTATGCCGGCACGCGCCAGCCCCTGGCCCACCCGGACGAGCGCGTCACGCCCCTGACCCTGGACGTCACCGACGCGGCGCAGGTTCAGGCCGCTGCCGATCAGGTGGAATCCCTGGATATCCTCATGAACAACGTCGGCATCGCGCTTTTCGACGACCTGAGCGATCGTGTCGTGCTCGAACAGCACCTCGCGGTCAACCTCTTCGGTCCGTACGGCGTCATTCAGGCCTTCCTGCCGCTGCTGACCCGTTCTCAGGGAGCCATCGTCAACAACGTGTCGACGATGGCCGTCGCCCCTTGCCGCTCACTCCGGCCTACGCGATCTCGAAGGCGGCCGCGTTCAACTTGACGCAATCGCTGCGCGCTCTTCTGGCCGGCCGGGGCGTGCGGGTTCATGCCGTCCTGACCGGCCCCACGGAGACCGACATGACCCGGGGCTTCGACATCCCGAAGGCCTCTGCGGAGTCCGTCGCGCGAGCCATCTTCGACGGAGTGGAGAACGGGGACGAGGACATCTTCCCCGATGCTGCGTCACAGTCCCTGGCCGACGGTTGGCGCAACGGCGCGGTCAAGGCGCTCGAGCGTGAGAATGCGGCGTTCGTAGCAGCTGCGCCCGTCGCGTCGTGACGAGTCGAGTACAACTTCCGCGTGACCGACATGCGGCCGGAGATGGAGGCCGATCCGTACAGTCCCTGGGTCTCCGCGCTCGCGGGGCACGCCGGCACGGACTGAGCGACGAAGCTGCGCTGGCCGCCTACCCGCTAATATCGCAATCGCAGCAGATCCGAGAGCCGATCTTCAGTGCAGATGCAGCAGCACGAGATCCTTGAGCGCAATCATCACCAGCCCCAGCGCGGCCGCAATGGAAGTGGCGACGAAGAGCTGCCAGCTGCGCAGCTCGGCAGCTCGACCGGCCAGCCATCCGTGGACTGTCAGCAGGACGATCGCTGCGGCTAGCCCGACGTTGGCAGCCGTGAGGTCAGAGGCCCCGGCCAGCTTGGCCAGCACCAGTACGAGCAGCGGCGCGTAGGACGCGGTGACCATCGGCCAGGTCGAGGTCAGTGCTTCCCAGATCGATGCCCTGCTAGGCAGGCGACCTCCTTCAACTTGCTCGCCCAGAACCTCGGCGTACTCCTCGGCGAGCCAGTACACCAGCAACGTGACCACGACCGAGATCACCAGCACAGTGGTGGACACGTGGCCCCCGGCGGTGTCGAGGATCGCCGCGGTAACGATGGCGCCGTATATTCCGGCGGCGCGGCGGCGCCCCAGGTTCTTGGTGGTCGGCTCTCGCTGGATTTCGCCACCTGCCGCGATGCCTGCCATGGTCATCCCTTCGGGCTAGGTCACTAGGACTGAGCCGAGCCAATCATCGCACGCGCTGACCAGCTGCTATCCGATCGTCGGCGACCTAGCGGTGGCCTGCCCTTTCGCAGGTCAGCTACTGTGCCGGGCGGAATATCCGACTCCGCTGGACCTTGTCCCGCTCAGGGCCTGGGTGTTAGGAGCCAGGTCGCTAATCCCGCCCGCACGACGCTACACGCAGGAGTTAAAGCAATTGACGGTGGTCGTTTTCCCGGCCTTTACCGTGGCTCTCTTTGGCTGAAGCCTCGATCCGGCTGTGCTGATCACGTAGTTGCCAGGCGGGAGCGACAGGCGGTACCGACCGCGTCCGCCCGCCTATCTTTCCGGCGTGCAGGATCACCTTGGGATGGGCCCTTTACGGAGGTACACAAATGGCTAGCCGAAGTGACCCCAGTGCGTGGCGATGATGAGAAGTAGACCCGCGAGCGCGAGCGCGATACCTGCGACGATCGTTCGAGCGGCGCCAAACCTGAACGCCGGGACTTGCGCCGCGGCGAGCCAGATCCCAGCGATGAGCAGGAACCCCACTTCGGCGATGATCACCCCAGTGTGAGGCGCGAAACCATCGGCTAGGTTCATCCGCGGCATGTTTCCGCGTCGGCATACCGCGTGTCAACAGGCGGAACTCGCGGCGTCTGCCCTACGGGTCGGCTCTCAATACCGATGGCCGGGGCAGCGAAGCCGATCGCATGCGACGCGACCGCGGGGAGCGCCCTGGCCACGGTGCCTGGGAGTTGGACCATGGAAACGCCGGGGGCGACGGCAGCGCTGACAACGGGATGCGTGCCGGGTGAGCCCGGCTGATCTGGTCCTCCGGCGGAGTGGTCGGGCTAGTCCTGAGCCAGGTTGGTGCTAGCCAGGCTAAAGATCGTCAACGGCGAAGCCCCTGTAACCCACGATTGAGGAATTCTTGGGCATTGCCTTCCAAGGGCAGCTTGGCGAAAAGCGTTGTGCCGACGCCGAGTTCGCTTTGGAGCTCGATCCGGCCGCCAAGCGCCTCAACACGGTCCTTGAGGCCCACGAGCCCTGAACCGCCCGTGAAGTCGGCACCGCCGATGCCGTCGTCCCGCACGCTGACCTGCAGCACGCCATCCACGACCTCGATGTCGACTGTGACGCGGGAAGCATGAGCGTGCTTTGCTGCGTTGGCCAGCGCCTCTGAAACCACGTAGTACGCGGGGATCTCAATTGGTTCGGGCAGCCGATCATTGATCCTCAGGTTCAGCTCGATCGGGACCGCTGTACGCCTCGCGATGGCTCGTAGCGCCGGGCCCAAGCCTGCCTCGGCGAGGATCGCTGGGTGCAGGCCGCGCGCAAGCTCGCGGAGTTCCTCGAGAGCGTTGCTCAGCCCGGTCGCGATTGTCTTCAGCTCCGTGCCCAGCTGGCGAAGGTCCGGCGTTACCTCAGCTTGCACCGCTGCCTGCGCTTTACGCACTTGCAGTGCAAGGGACACTA
>Ga0209039_10003462_pt1 | contig 12303 bp, 13 predicted proteins | sample BogFormECP12_OM1_FD_188238 | JGI IMG/M metagenome (GOLD analysis project Ga0209039, IMG submission 188238) | Bog forest soil microbial communities from Calvert Island, British Columbia, Canada - ECP12_OM1 (SPAdes) (version 2) | ecosystem: Environmental > Aquatic > Freshwater > Wetlands > Bog ...
GTATCGCTCGCCCCCGAAGTCAAACTCAGTCAGTTCAACTTTGAAGTCGAACTTCGCAGCCGCCGCCTTGAGAACCTTGACTGCTTCGGCAGTCACCTCTGGCCCAGTCCCGTCTCCGGGAATTACCGCAATCTTATGCATCTTCCAAACCTCCTTTAGGATACAGGATTGCCGGGTTTAAATCCAGTCCGTTGATCTTTCGTCGATCTCTCGATGCCCCTCCATCATCTCGGAGACGTGAATCACGAACTCGATCAGCGGCGCTCCGCAACAATCTTGTGCCTGGCTACGCCGTCTTCTTCTCCAGGCGGTATTCATGATGTAAGCCGCTGGACACCGGAATCGAAGACCTTTCAAGTCCGCGAGGAGGGTCGGCTGAGGCCCGGCGTCTCGGCCAAGGACATCATTCTGGCGCTGATCGCCAGGATTGGCGTGGGCGGCGCCACGGGCGGCGCCATCCGCGCTCTGAACATGGAAGAGCGCATGACGGTGTGCAACATGTCCATCGAGGGGGGCGCACGCGCGGTGTTGGTGGCCCCCGACGACACCACGTTCCAGTACCTCGCCGGCCGATCGCGGCGTACGAGGCGCGCCGGGTGGGGTCGATCGACACGCGGGGGTAACGCCCCGCCTGTGGGGCAGGATTCCATCCTGCGGCGGGTTTGCAACCCGCCGGCGGTATCCGCCGTCAGCGCTACTATGTATCTATGGCACTGGACATCGAGCAACGAGAACGCGAAGGCATCGTCATCCTGGACCTGAAAGGCCGAATCACCGTGGGTCCTGAGGCCACCGCGTTGCGCGAGAAGGTGGCCGCGCTCAACGCCGCCGGCACGCGCAGCCTGGTGTTCAACCTGGCCGGCACGGATTACATCGATAGCACCGGCCTGGGCGCGCTGGTCATGTGCGCCACCACTCTGCGCAAGAACGGCGGCAATATGAGACTGCTGAATCTCAACCGCCGCCACATCGAACTGCTGGTGATGACCAAGCTGGCCACCATCTTCGAGATCTTTAACGACGAGCAGGACGCCGTCAACAGCTATTACCCGGACCGCAAGCTCAAGACCTTCGATATCCTGGATTTTGTGCAGCACCTGAAAGAGGAATAAGCGCCGATGGCACTGGTGGTCGTCGGAGGCGTGGCGGCGGGTCTGAGCGCGGCGGCGCGCGCGCGCCGCATCAATCCCGGCCTGGACATCGTGGTCCTGGAGAAAGGCCCGGTCGTTTCTTATGGGGCCTGCGGGCTGCCGTATTTCGTCGAAGGGCGCGTCCGCGAGGCCCGCCAGTTGATTCTTTATACACCCGAATATTTCCGCAAGGAGCGAAATATCGAGGTGCGCACCGGCGCGCGCGTGGTCTCCATCGCTCACCCGCGCCGCGAAGTGGAGCTCCAATCCGGCGACCGTGTGCACTACGACCACCTCGTCATCGCGGCCGGCGCGCGCTGCGATACGGCCGGCATCGCGGGCGCCGAACAACCTCACGTCTTCACCCTGCACACCATCGAAGACGCCGAGCGGATGCGCCGCTTCATCAGAGAGAAGCGGCCGCGGCGCGCGGTGGTGATCGGGGCGGGGTACATCGGCGTGGAGGCCGCCGACGCGCTGCGCCGCAACGGCCTGTGCGTGACCGTGCTGGAGCGCTCGGCGAACGTTCTGCTGCGCGACGACCCGCACTTCACCGCGGCCGTTCGCAAGCAACTGGAAAAACACGGTGTGGAACTGCGCTGCGGCGTGAAGGTGAGCGCCATCGAGTCCGGTCGCGTGGCGGACGTCCCCTGCGACCTGGTGGTGGTCTCGGCCGGGTTCAAGCCCAACGTGGAGATGGCCACGGAGGCCGGCGTGGAGATCGGCCGCACCGGCGCCATCCGCACCGACGACCACATGGAGACCAACCTGCACGGCGTTTTCGCGGCCGGCGACTGCGCCGAAGTCATGCATTTAGTAACCGGCCGCCCCACGTGGATTCCGCTGGGGACCACCGCCAACAAGACCGGGCGGGTAGCCGGCGCCAATGCCGCCGGAAGCCGCGAGCGCTTCGCGGGCGTGGTGGGAACCTCGATTGTCGGCATTTTCGGGATGGGCTTCGCCACCACCGGGCTTTCCGTGGAGCAAGCGCGCGCCGAAGGTTATTCGCCCGTGGCCGCGCGCATCGAAGCCCCGGTGCGGCCGCACTACTTTGCGAGCGCCAAAACCGTCGTGGAGCTGGTGGCCGACCGCGCGACCCGCCGCCTGATGGGCGGATCGGTGATCGGCGAGGAAGGCGCCGCCGGCCGCATCAATGTCATCGCCGCCGCGCTCCAATCGCGCCTGCGAGTGGACGAGTTCGAGCAATTGGACCTGGCCTATTCGCCGCCCTTCGCGCCGGTCTGGGACCCGCTGCTGATCGCGGCCCAGCAACTCATCAAGGAGTTGTAGGCGCGCTGCCGATCAGTTCCAGGTGAGCCAGGCCGGCCCCTGCAACTGCCTTGAGGGGAATCGACCGATCGAACGTGGCAAGTCTGCCGCCGTTCCGGACCGCCAGACCGAGCAGATAGATGTCCGTAATCTGCCGGTGCCCTGTGATCGCTTGCGGGCGGAACAGTTCCACATCCAGCAGCGAAACCGAGTCGCTCCAGAACTCATGACCCGAATCCGCGCATAATGCCCTGAGATGGTACGACACCTCGGCCGGTGTCGCAGTCAGGGTGGGGTAGGCAGGGTTGCTCAGGACGCGGACACAGCCGTTCACAGTGAGCGGACAGGTGGCCCAGCCACGCTTTCGGTTGCGGCCAAACCAGCGGTGGGCGTCCTCGTGATTCGGGTGAGCCGGATCATGCAGCGCGACCAGCACGTTGACATCCAGCAGCGCCGTGCTCATTCCTCATCCCGCAGTTCATTGACCAACGCCACGCTTGGTTTCCTCGCGCCGGGCTTCGGGTCGAACAGCAGAACTCCGTTTCGCTTCCGGGGCGCGCTCTTGGGTTCCATCGCCTGGCGAACCAGTTGGGAGATAACCTGTCCCATGGTAGTCTTGCGCTGTTGCGCGAGTTGCCGGGCAACCTGCACCAGGTCATCGTCGATTTCCAGAGTGGTCCTCACATCTGTATGGTAGCGCATCAGACATCATATCCATTGATGAGCGATGCCAACGTCACTCGCACCGCAGCGCGGCGAGCGGCTCGACCGCGGCCGCCCGCCGCGCGGGAACATAACTCGCAGCCAGGACCACCAGGGCCAGCAGCACCGGAACGGTGGCAAAGACAACTGGGTCTCTCGCGGCCACTCGATACAAAAGGGAAGACAGCAGCCGCGTGGCCGCGAACGCCCCCGCCATCCCGATCGTGATACCGGCCAGCGCCAGAGCCAGGGCCTCGCCGAGCACCAGTTTCAGCACGTCGCCGCGGCCGGCGCCAAGCGCAATTCGCACCCCCAGCTCATGTGTCCGCTGGCTCACCGAATACGCGATGACCCCATACAGCCCCAAGGCCGCCAGGACCAGCGCGAATCCGGCGAAGCTGCCCAGCAGGACAGTCAACACGCGCGGGCCAGCTACCGAATCCGAGAGCGAACGCTCCATGGTTTGAACGCGTGCAACCAGGGCCTCCCGCTCCATCCCGCGGATTTCCGCACGCACGGCCGCGGCCAGCTTCAAAGGTGCCTCCGCCGCGCGCACGGCCAGATACATGGTGCCGGAGGGCTGCTGCGCATGCGGCCAATAGACTTGTGGGCCGATTTCCTTTTCGGGACCATCGTGCCGGACATCGCCGACGATCCCGACTATCGTCAGCACCCGCTTACCTCTTCGAATTCTCTGGCCAATCGGGTCCTCATTGGGCCAGAAACGCCGGGCCATGGTGTCGTTGATGAGAATCACCGCGGGCGAGCCCGGAACGTCCTGGTCGCTGAACAGCCGGCCGCGGCGCAACGGTATGCCCGCTGCCCGGAAGTAGCTCGGAGTGGCAGTCAAATACTGGGCGGACATTTTCCGCCACGTATCGGGCGCCGCGCGGCCTTCGATGGTGAAGCCTCCTCCGGAGTAGTTGTTGCTCATCGGCAGCATGTCTACCGCGCCCGCCGATTCCACCCCGGGCAGTGAGCCAATACCGGTGAGGAGGTGCTGGTAGAACGCCGAGCGCCGCTCCGCCTCTTTATACTGGGGCCACGGAAGCTCTACCTGCACGGTCAGCAGATTCTCCGTTCGGAATCCGAGGTTCACTGCAAACAGGCCGGCGAAGCTCTTGATGAGCAGGCCGCCAGAAACCGTGAGGACCACCGCGAGCGAGATCTCGCATACCGTGACGGCCTTCAAGAACCGGCTGCGCGCCGGACTCATCCCGGCCGGGGAGCCGGCGGACTTCAGCGCTTCGTGAACGCCGCCCTTCGAACTGCGAAGAGCCGGAGCCAGCCCGAACAGAATTCCGGTGGCGATGGAAACCGCCAGCGTGAATGCCCGCGCACGGCCGTCGACCTCGATGGGCCGCAGCAGGTCCATGTAAGCCGGCAGCCGCGCTGAGAGTGCATCCACTCCCCAGAGCGCCAGGATGAGCCCGAGCGCTCCGGCCGCCAAGGAGAGCAGGATGCTCTCCGTCAGCACCAGCCGGATGATTTGTCCCCGGCTCGCTCCCAGGGCGCCGCGGATGGCGATCTCCCGCGCCCGTCCCGCGGCCCGCGCCAGCATCAGGTTGGCAACGTTGGCGCATGCGATCAGCAGCACGAACCCCACTGCCAGCGAGAGCACCAGCAGGGCCGGGCGCGCGTCGCCGACGAATTCCTCGCTGAGCGGCGCCACCAGCACGCCCCATCCCTTGTTGGTCGCGGGGAACTGCTGTTCCAGGCGCAGGGCAATCGCGCTCATTTGGGCCTGCGCGGTGGCCACGGAAACGCTCCGCTTGAGCCGCGCGATGGCGCCGTACTGATGCTGCGTTCGCCCGGAAGCTTGGCGGTCGTAGGCCAGCGGCACCCAGTATTCGCTCGGCTCGCCCGAGGACCAGCGGAACCCCGGTGGCATGACTCCGATCACCGTGTAAGGTCTCCCGTGCACCGTCAGGGACTGACCGATCGCGTCCCGCCGCGAGCCGAAGCGCCTCTGCCAGAAGCCGTGGCTTAGGACGATCTCAGTGTCTTTGCCGGGATTGTCTTCGTCCGCCAGGAACACTCTACCGAGCAAGGGTTGAATGCCGAGCAGCGGAAAAAACGCGGTGGTGACGCTCGCCCCATGGATTCTCTCCGGCGCATCGGAACCGGCCAGTTTCTCGTCGGTGATTGCGAAGGCGTCGGATTCGGTCAGCGCGATGTCTTCGAAAACCGTGTTCTGTTGACGCCAATCCAGAAACGCCGCCACGCCATTGCCGCCAGCGCGGCCTTGATAGGATTCGTAAACCCCCACCAGCCGATCAGGCTCGGCAAAGGGCAGCGGCCGCAGCAGCGTGGCGTCCAGGGCGCTGAAAATGGAGGTATTCGCGCCGATCCCGAGCGCCAGCATCAGGATGGCGGTGACCGTAAACCCCAGCCGGGCGGCCAGGGACCGAAAGGCATACCGGATGTCGCTAAACATATCAACCGGTAGTCTGTATTTGCACGCTTCCGGCCAAACTGAGGCATGGAGAATACGGAGGATAGTGGAATCTCACTGTCCGCAAATGGGAAAGGCCTGGCCGCCATCGTACACTTGAATTATGGCCGCTGGCAAACACAGCAACCTTCTCGACCCCGGTTCCCCCGCGCCGGAGTTCAGCCTGCCGCGACTGGATGGCGGCACGGTGGCGCTCCAGGAAATCATCGCCAATGGTCCGGCGGTGATCGCGTTCTTCAAGACCACGTGTCCCGTGTGTCAGCTCACGTTTCCGTTCCTCGAGCGCATCCACAAGGCCGGCACGCTGCCGGTCTACGCCGTCTCGCAAGATAGCGCCGAAGATACCCGGGAGTTCAACCGGGAATTCGGCCTCACCCTACCCACGCTGCTCGATAGCGCGCGAAGCGGCTACCCGGTGAGCAACGCCTTCGGGATTTCCAGCGTGCCCACCGCCTTTCTGATCGAGCGCGGCGGCATCGCGCGCGTAATCGAAGGCTGGAGCAAGCGGGATATCGAATCGCTCGGCGGACTGGCGGGCGTCCAGGTGTTCCGGCAGGGCGACAACGTGCCCGAATGGAAGGCCGGTTGAGGGTCGCGGAACTAGGCTCCCGTGCGGAGCTTCAACCCACGTTAGAATAAAAGCAGGCCCCATGCCGAACCCCATCGGAGAGATTCTGGATACCGCCGCTGCCATCGCCAAGGGGATGGGCGTCACGTTCAAGGAGATGATGTCTCCCACCGTGACGGAATACTATCCCGACGAGCCGCCCCACTTTGAGGAGCGCTACCGCGGCGTCCACGTCTTGCAGCGCGATGCCAACGGCCTCGAAAAATGCGTGGCCTGTTTCCTGTGCGCCGTGGCGTGTCCCTCCAACTGCATCTATATCGAGGCGGCGGAGAACACCGATCTGGTTCGCATCTCCGGCGGGGAGCGCTACGCCAAGGTTTACAACATCGATTACAACCGCTGCATTTTCTGCGGGTATTGCGTGGAAGCCTGCCCCACCGACGCCATTACGCACGGGCATGGGTTTGAAATCGCCAGCTTCAATACTTCGACGCTGGTCAAACGCAAAGAGGATTTGCTGGCGCCCCTGCCGCCCGGCGTCAAGCCACCGGCGCCCGCCAAGGACACGGCTACGGCGCACTAAATCGGCATGTTTCGAGCCATCAAGGAACAGATCGACACCATTTTCCGGGAAGACCCGGCCGCTAAGAGCGTGCTGGAGATCTTGCTCTGTTATCCCGGTTTCCATGCCATTCTGCTGCACCGGTTGGCCCACAAACTGTATCGTTGGGGCGTGCCGCTGGCGCCGCGTGTCATCTCGCAGACCGGCCGCTTTTTTACCGGGGTTGAGATTCACCCCGGCGCCACCATCGGGCGGCGCTTCTTCATCGACCACGGGATGGGCGTGGTGATCGGCGAGACCGCCGAAATCGGCGACGATGTGCTGCTCTACCAGGGAGTGACGCTGGGCGGCACCGGCAACGAAAAAGGCAAGCGCCACCCCACGCTGGGCAACCACGTGGTGGTGGGCAGCGGCGCCAAGGTGCTGGGCAATATCCGGATCGGCGACAACGTCAAGATCGGCGCCGGTTCCGTGGTGGTGCATGCCGTTCCGGACAACTCCACGGTGGTGGGAATTCCCGGCCGGGTGGTGCGCACGCGCACTGAAGACGGCGTGCTGGAGCACGGCAAGCTGCCCGATCCCGAAGGCCAGGCCATCGACGATCTGGCCCGCCGCGTGGCCGAGCTGGAAAGCACCCTGCGCCAGTTGATCTCCGAGCACGAGATCGAACACCACCGCCGGAACTGAACCGAATTCGCTGTACACTATCCTCATGACCCGCAGATTCCTTTTGTTGTTCCTGCTGCTGTCCGGTTTGGCCGTGGCGCAGAGCCGCATCTACGAACTCCGCACGTACACCTGCTACGACGGCAAGCTGGAGGCCCTCAAAGCCCGCTTCCGCGACCACACCATCGCCCTTTTCAAGCGTCACGGAATGGAGAGCATCGGCTACTGGGTGCCGCAGGACCCGGAGAAATCCAAGAACACGCTGATCTACATTCTGGCGCATCCCAGCCTGGAAGCCGCCCAGAAGAACTGGGCTGCGTTCCGCGCGGATCCGGAATGGGTGAAAGCCAAAGCGGAGTCCGAAGCCGCCGGCCCCATCACGATAAAGACCGAGTCGGTTTTCATGACCCCCACGGCTTTCTCGGCGCTGAAATAGGCGCCGCTACTCGCTGCGCAACGCGGCCATGGGTTCCACGCGCGTGGCCCGCAGCGCTGGCAGGTAGCTGGCGAGCGCGGCCACCAGCCCGAGGAACGCCGCCGCGGACACGAACGTGAGCGGATCGGAGGCTCCGACATTCACCAGCATTCCGCCGACGATGCGCGCCGCCGCCAGAGCAACGGCGCTTCCGGCCACCAGGCCCGGAACCGTCAACCGAAGGCCTTCCTTCAGCACCAGCCCGAGCACGTCGCCTGGCTGCGCGCCCAGCGCCATGCGGATTCCCATTTCCTGCGTACGCTGGCTCACCGCGTAGCTCATGACGCTGTACAAGCCGATGGCCGCCAGCAGCAGCGAGATCCCGCCGACCACTCCCAGCAGGCTGGCCGCTACGTGCTGCGCGTATAGCGATCCGGTGGTGGCGTCGGCAAGCGACCTGGTGCTGAACACCGCGTCCTGGTTCAGCGCCAAGGCTTCCCGGCGCAAGACGGGAGTCATCCGCAGCGGGTCGCCGGTGGTTTTGAGGAAGATCGAGAAGTTGAGACCGGGCGCGAACCCTTGGCGGAACGGCGCGTAGAAGAACGGAGTTGAGCCCTCGATCGGGGTGTGATACTTGCTGTCTTTGACCAGCCCGACCACGGTTTCCTGGCGGCTCCCGGAACTGACCTTGCGGCCGATCGGGTTTCTGCCGTGGAAGAACCGATTGGCGAAGCTCTCATTGACAATGATCACCGGGGGCGCCTCGGCCGAATCGCGTTCGGTGAAGTCGCGGCCCTCGAGCATCCGGATGCCCAGCAGTTGGAAGTAGCCGGGCGGAACGTTGGTGCGATGGATCATCATCGACTCATTGGACGCGGGAACGTATCCTTCAACGTCGATCAAGCCCCAGGGCGTGGAGCCAGCCCCGGAGCCCGTCGACATCGGGACCACATCGGAGTAGGTCACGCCGACCACGCCCGGTTTCGACTCCAACCGTTCACGGAGGACTCGGCAGAAATCCCACTGCTCCTCGGCCGAGTAGCCTGCGTTCGAGAGATAGAACTGCGACACGGAGATATTGGTCCGGTCAAACCCCGGCTGGATGCCGCTGGCGTTGCGGAAGCTCCGGTAGAACAGGCCGGCGCCGATGAGCGCCACCATGGCCAGGGCCATCTCGGAGATCACCAGCAGACCGCGCAGGCGGTGCGAGCCGGAACCGGAGCCTCCGCTGCGGCCGCCCTCTTTGAGGGTTTCATTCAGGCCCGAGCGGGCTATGAGCAGGGCCGGCGCCGTGCCGGATAGCAACGTCGCCACCACCGCAATCAGCAACGTGAAGCCCAGGGTCGGCAGGTTCAATCCGCCACCGAGATCCAGGGGAACGTCGGCGATGGGAACCACGAGCAGGAGCGACTGCCCCATCCACAAAACCAGCGTGACCCCGACCACCGCGCCACCGGCGGCGAGCACCAGGGTCTCGATGAGAAGCTGCGTCGCGACACGGGAGCGCCCGGCTCCCAGCGCCATCCGGATACCGAATTCCCTCTGGCGCGACACCGCGCGGGCCAGCAACAGGTTGGCCACGTTCGCGCAGACAATCAGCAGCAGGAGCAGGCAGAGCGCCATCAGAATCCGCAGCGGCTGGAGCAGCATGCCCTGGGCGCCGAGATGCCCCTGCCACAGTGGCGTCACCGTGAGGTCGACACCCCGGTTGGTGGCCGGGTAGATCGCCGCCAGCCGTCTGCCCAGCGCGGCGACTTCCGCGCGCGCCTGCTCGATGGTGACGCCGGGTTTCAGCCGTACAATCGTGGGAGCCTCGTCGCGTGTCCCGCGGTAGTGCAGGGTGCCATCGCCGGTGCCCATCGCCGTGGCCATGGCGACCGGCATCCAAACGTCGTAGACCACGCCGGCGATGCTGCCGTGGAACCCCCGGGGCGCCACGCCGATGATGGTCAGCTCGTGCCGGTTCAAGCGAATAATCTTGCCCAGCACCTTTGGGTCTCCACTAAACCGGTTCTGCCACATGGCATAACTGATGACGGCAACCGGGGCGCCGCCTTCCTGCTCGCCTCTCTCTTCGGCCAGAAACGCGCGCCCCAGCACGGGCTTGACCTTCAGGAGATCGAAGTAGTTTGGCGACACGAGTTCGGCCCAGGCGCGCGCCGTTTTTCCATCCGCGCCGACGCTCAGCGGCGTGAAGCGTCCGAGGGCGACTCCGGAAACCAGCTTCAGATTGTCCCGGTAGTCGCGGTAGTCGAGGTAGGACGTGTTGACCAGGAACTCCCCGGTGGGGGTGACGGTCTCAATGAGAGCGAGTTCGTGCGGATCGCCGACGCCGGGGAAGGGGTGCAGCAGGACGGAATCGATCCAACTGAACACCGTCGTATTCACCGCAATGCCCAGTCCGAGGGTGAGGACCACGATAGCCGTGAACCAAGGGCTGCGGCGCAGAATGCGCAACCCGAACCGCACGTCCTTCAAGAAAGTGGCCATAGAGATATTATGATGGGCAACTCGACTTCCATTCGGAAGCCTTTGCAGGCGCGGGATTTCCGATGCCGCCGGGTGTCCGCTTGTGGGAAGAAGTGTCCGAAATCAGCCCGCAGGGCGAAAGAAGGTAGCCCATGGCGCGAGCCATGGGAAGACGATCCGAGCGACCGAGCCCCGTACAGGGGGCGGAAGAGGGGCTTCGATTTCAACGGCCTTCCCGTTCCCGATCTTCGAAGCGCTGCGCGGCGGCCGCTGTTGCTTCCGCGAGATCCTGGTCACTCCAGAAATCGGACCACTCGATGGTGCGCCCGCGCGCAAGATCGGCAAGTTGACGCGCCCAATTCAGGACCTTCCCAGCTTCTTCTGGCGGGAGCGCCCGGACCAGGCTGATTAGCGATTCCTCCTGTGCGCTGAGCACCATGTTCCCATCCTATCCTTACCGAATAGCCGCGGGTGGCTGTGTGGGAGCCTGGGCCCAACGAAACCGCATCCTCCAATACGCGCGATAATGAAGTTGTGTACATTGCCAAGGCGTTTGCGCAGCAAGCGGAACTCGACCAGGCCATTGACCAAGTCAAGCAGATGCTGGGCCCCGATGTTGTGCGTCTGAGGTACACCCTCGGACAGGATTGGACTGGGGAGTCGGCTATCTTTTTCAGAATCGTCCTCTCCGAGAGAGCCAGCCGCCGGGATCAGCTCTGGAACTCCACGAGCCAAATAGAAACTGCGATTGACCGGCACCTCCAACCCCTCGAACAATGGGGCGTCCTACCGTATTTTAACTACCGCAGCCAGTCCGAGCAGGCAGTTCTCCAAGAAGAAGCGTGGGCGTGACCGATGGCATATGCCGACGATCTGCTTGACCTGGCCCAACATCTAGCGAACTTGGAGCCGGCGAATCCCCGTCAAGCTTGCCTGAGGAGGGCTGTTTCCACCGCGTACTACGCGCTGTTCCATCTACTGATATCCGAGGCGACGCTGAACTGGGGACGGTCTGAGTTGCGATCCGAGCTGGGCAGGGTCTTCGATCACGGGAAAATGAAAAGTGCCTCCGAGGGAAAACGCTCAGCGCTCAACGCTGAGCTCGGAAAGAACCCCCCGCCAAGCCAGGAACTGGTCATATTCAAGCGCCTGCACACCGTTGCCGATACCTTCATCAAAGTGCAACAAAAACGCAACGACGCGGACTACGACACCGGGAAGGAGTGGACACAAACGGATGTCCAGACTCAGATCCGTGCGGTTTCTGCGGCGTTCGAAAGCTGGAAGGCGATTCGCGACGAACCTGTCGCCCAGGCGTATCTGGTTTCGCTTTTGGGCAAACGGGCGCGCCCGGAATAACTGCGGAGGTTCCGGCACTGCGACCACGCCGCGCGCCCTGGAGGACCTGAGATTACTACCCTTGAGGCCAAAAGAATAAACCGGAAATATGCCGTCATCTTCGAACGGCAGAACCGAACTGACCGAAACGGCTCGGCGTAGATTCCGGTATAATCTAATCCGAATGTGCCACTTCGGTTCTGCGGCAGAACTGCTCGTGCTCACGTTCTTTGCGCTCAGTCCCAACGCCGCTTGGGGCCAGAGCGCCAAGCCCAAGGTGAATGCCGTGGAAAACGTCGCCAGCTACGCCAACGGCCCGATTTCTCCCGGCGAGATGGTCGTGATCTTCGGCACCGGGATGGGGCCGTCCAATCTGGTGGGCCTCCAACTGGATCAACAGGGCCGGGTTGCTAGCGTTCTTTCGCAAGTCCAAGTCTTGTTCGACGGAAACCCCGTTCCGCTGATCTACGTTTCCGCACAGCAAGTCTCAGCGATGGCCCCTTACGGACTCACCGGGAAGTCTTCTACGCAGATTCAAGTAACGTACCAGGGCGTCGCTTCGGACCCGTTTCAGAAAACGATTGCCGCGTCCGCGCCGGGCATCTTCACATCAGACGCTTCCGGCAAAGGGCAGGCGGCAATGACCAATTCGGATTGGTCGTACAATACGCCGTTGAATCCGGCCACGCCCGGTTCATACGTGACGTTCTACTTGACCGGAGAAGGCCA
>Ga0209039_10003463_pt1 | contig 12300 bp, 5 predicted proteins | sample BogFormECP12_OM1_FD_188238 | JGI IMG/M metagenome (GOLD analysis project Ga0209039, IMG submission 188238) | Bog forest soil microbial communities from Calvert Island, British Columbia, Canada - ECP12_OM1 (SPAdes) (version 2) | ecosystem: Environmental > Aquatic > Freshwater > Wetlands > Bog ...
AACACGGGCTCATGATGTACAGGCTGCCGAACACGTCGGAATGCTTCATGCCGATCCGGGTCGCGCCGTAGCCTCCCATCGAGTGGCCAACCAGGCCGCGGCTCAGCCGATCTGGAATCGTCCGGTAATGAGCGTCGATGCAGGCAACCAGATCGTGCGCAATGAACTGCTCGAAGTCTCCCGTGGTGACCGAACTCGAATACATGGAACCGTTGTGCAGCGTTTCCGAGTCGGGCAGCACGACGATCATTTCTTTAGCGCCCTGGGCGAAAGCACCCTCGATGGTTTGAGGCACGTGGATCTCGTGGGTCCATTGCTCGGCGCCAATGGAATAACCGTGCAAGGCATATATGACCGGGTAGCGCCGCGATTTCTCCTTGGCATAACTGGGTGGCAAAAACACGAACACATCGCGGTCAACGGCATCCCCCTCTAAATTGCCTTCCAGCGCTGTCCCGTGGACTTTAATGTGCTCCACGGTCACGGGCTTGGCACCGGGAACGACAGGAGGCACCTCCGTCTGCACTTGTGCTGCGAGTCGAGGTCCCAAAGCGACGGTTATCGCGAGTGCCATCACACAGAACGATTTGTTCGCCGTCATCGATGTCCTTTCTCGTATTTTGACCAGATGAACTACTGCACTGCAAATGAATAAATGCTGACGCTAAAGGGCGGGACGGAGATCGTATCGGGCACAGATGCAAGGCCTTGGTCCTGCACTTCAACGCCAGGCTTTACTCCCACTGTGATTGTTGCGTCAACGCTCGACGGTGCCATACGCCAGAGGTGCCCCAGGCTCGAGAGCTTTGCACCGGTGATCGAAAGCTTCAGCTTTTGCTCGGAGTCCGATGGATTCAGCACGGCGAACGTGAGCGTTTTCCGATCCTCGCTGAGAGCCGCGCTAACATCCAACGGATAGGTGTCGCTGCCCGGATTGACCGCGGGCTGGTCGCCGCCGGCGGGATAGATCGGCTTGGGCTGCGGCGAGTTCCCGGATACTTCCACCGGAATCGTGCCGAAGTGCTCGCGGTACATCTTGAACAGCAGGCCTGTCGGACTCAGAACCGCATCGGTTCGGTCTTCGCTGATCATTGCGGTTGCGAACGTGAATGCCCCTAGCTGATACAGGTCGGAATGGCGAAACATCTCGTGAAAGGCCCAGGCATAGGCGGGAACCACTTTGTAAGAGTCCCGTCCCCCACCCATGTAAGCCCATTCGTCGAGACTGATAGGTACCGGCTTCGCTTTGAGCTCGGGAATGCGCTTCAAGTACTCCTGATAGTGCTCGTACTTCACGCGGACTTGCGTCGCGGGCGCACGCTCCCATTCGATAAGCGTCTGCGGCCCGGTGCTCACCTTCTCTCCTTTCTCAAGATCGGTTCGCTGACCGCTCGTGGAGTAGAAGTGCTCGCTGAGTAGATCCATGTTGTCCAGACAGTGGGCGAGCAAGTTGCCGCTCCAATCTGCCGGAGAGAGGTAGTCAGGCACGATTTGGCCGTTCAGGCGCTTTGCCTGCTTGGAGCCGGTCATGGCGTCCGGCATTGCACCAGCAGCGACCAGCTTGATCGTAGGATCAACCTTCCGCATCGCCTTCGCGAACATGTTGTGCTTCAGTTCCCATTGCGCGACGGGCATGAAGCCTAGCTGCCATTCACCCCAAGGTTCGTTGCCCACGCCCCAGAACTTGACGTGATACGGCTCCGGATGACCATTCGCGGCACGCAATTTCCCCAGATGCGTGGTGGCCGCGCCATTTGCGTACTCGACCAGTTGCGCTGCTGACCATTCGTCGCCGAAACCACCATTGACAGTCACGTAAGGCTCAACATCCAGAAGGCGACAAAGCGTCATGAACTCATCGGTCCCGACGTCGTTTGGCTGAACCGCGTGCCAGACCGGATCCATGATCGGCGGACGCTTGTCCGGATCGCCAATGGCATCGCGCCACTCATGTCCGGAAACGAAGTTGCCGCCGGGCCAGCGATACACGCCGGAATGCAGTTGCTTGAGTGCGGCGATGACCTCCGCGCGAAAGCCTTGCACATTGTCGGCCGGCATTAACGAAACTGCTCCGACGTGAAAAGAGCCGGAGCCGGTGCCGACAATCTCCAGCCGGGCATCATCGCTATCGCCTTGCGCCTGGAACGTTAACGGGAACTTCCGATATTCAGATCCGACTTTGCTAATGACCACGATCTGGCGGTCACTAGCGGCATTGCCCCAGATCAGACTCACCTTCACGGCCGTGCCAGATGTACCTGCCAGAACAACGCGTCCCGTGTACGATTTGCCTTTGCGGACGGCCAGTCCGGCTTGCTGGATTCCGTGAGCCTCGCTGGAACTCAGCTTCACCCTAGGCGCGTGATCGCCAGTATAGGGATGATCCGTATCCATGGTGACGAATTCGTCCGCGCCGATCGGTGTCCAGTGGCGCAGCGTGACACGTCTCCATGACGGCCCGGATGGTTCGGCGGGCGGGTGCGAGTTGATCGGGAAATAAAACTTGCGGTCATCGAGCATCTCGGCCCAGATGTTGTTATTCACGATGCCGCCGATGTGTTCGAGAAACTGCCCATAGATGTATTTCGAGATCGGAGCGCTGGTCTTCGACGTGTCGATGGTTGCAGCAACAGGTTGATCTTGCGCAGAAGCGGCAATTGAGAAGAGCACTGCGGAGATTAGTAAGACTTGTGTCGTCACAGCTAAATTCTTAGCGTTTAAATGCACGGTATGATGACCTCCCGTTTCGAACTTGGCACAACGCTCGCGTCTTTAGCGCAAGAAACTGCTTTGCACCTTAGCTTCGCCTCCGGCAAATTCTGGCTCGCCCCATGATGGCGGCTGACTGCTTCGCCCAGTTAATACGGTCGATGTCCTTCTGTAACGCCAGGCCAAGTGTCTGTCCGGAAAGGAACGGCTGGCAATCCCACACCGTTGAATAGGGTTGCCGCTGGATTTGACTGCCAGGCGTAGCGAACCTCCTTCGGGTCCGGCACCGAAGGGGACGAGACAACGACTGTATTGCCTTCGATGTGCGCGTCGGCCCAATACCATTTCCTGTCCTCTCCGGCGATTTCGAACTCTTCCAACTTCACTCCCTTCGAGACCAGGCCACCATCTGTGTTCGCGAATCGCAGTCGGATCGAGCCCGGAAGGCGCTCGACCGAAGCGAGAGTTGGCCCCGAATAAGCCACGTTCTTGCCGTACTGTTTTGCCAAAGCGCAGAGGGCAAGGCGCTCCCCCACGGGGCGTTTTTCCTTGGGATGAATATTGTCTGGATCACCTGTATCGATAGTGACTGCCAGGCACGAGTTTCGAACACTCGCGGCTGCAAGCGCCTGAGACTCACGCGTTTCTGCCCATGTGTCGTCAACGGGCGTCGCGCTGCGATGCTGGAATGCCGGCAGGCTGACGATGTAGAAGGGGAAATCGCCTTGTCCGAAGAGGTTTCGCCAATCCGCGATCATGACGGGAAGCAGTCTGCGGTACTGAAATCCGCGATCTGAGTTTTGCTCACCCTGGTACCACAGGGCACCCGTGATGGAAAGCGGGGCTACAGGCGCCAGCATTCCTTCGTAAAGCACGGACGGCATCACGGGCCAGTTCTCGAAACCAATGGGCATAGGGCGGGGTGGACGCGCATCAACACTCAGTTGTCCCTTCCACTTGCCCGCCAGCGGAATGCTCGTCTTGTCTCCGAGAGTGAGGCGCAACTCGTCGGACTTGGCGAGAAACCCGCCTTGCGGTTTGGTCTTGAAGACACGAATCGCCAGGACATTTTTTCCCGGCTGCAGGACGCCATCGCGGATGAGATATACGCGCGGGTTCTCGACCCACGCGCTGGCGCCGACCTCGGTACCGTTGATGTACGCGGTATCCATGCGCTCAACAGACCCCAGGAACAATGAAGCGCGCCCAACCGGGAGCGGGTCCGGCAGCACGATGTCTTTGCGGAACCAGACGACTGCGGGCGTGTCGGGCACGCCCAACTCGGAGAACCCTCCCGGAACCTCGACGAACTTCCAGGTGGAATCGTCTAGATCTGGAGCAGCCCAGTTTCCTTTCAGTCCGATGTCATACTGGTCATACCAGTGCATGACATAATTGCCGTATTCGGGCGCGCCTGCCGCAACCAGTTTTTCCAGTTCTGCCAAGGGGACATCGAAGTCCTTGAGCGGGCGCAGCGCCGTAGCACTCGTCCATGCCTCCGCGGGAGTTCCGCCGAGGGCATCCACGACCAAGCCGATCGGAATATGGATCTCCTGCTGCACCTTGCGTGCAAAGTAGTACGCGACCGCCGAAACCCGGTCAGACGTCTCTGGAGAAATCACTTTCCAGCTTCCTTGCGGAACATCCGTGTGATGGTAAGCAGGGTGAGCCGCAACAGTGAAGAAACGAATCTCTGGGTAATCGGCGGCCTTGATTTCCTCCTCCCCATTGCGGACAAAGCGAAGGCCTACCTGCATGTTGGATTGGCCTCCGCACAGCCAAACATCGCCGACCAACACATTCTGAAGTTCAACCGTTTGATGACCCTTGATCGTCAGGGTGTAGGGACCGCCCGAAGGTGGCGGCTGAATCTCCACCTGCCAGTGCCCGTCGGCTTCTGCAACGCCGGATGCGTACTTGCCAGCGATTTCTACCCGGACCTTGTCTCCAGGATCCGACCAGCCCCAGATGGTATTTGCCTTACCGCGCTGCAATACCATGTTGTCGCCGAAGAGCGGGCTGACGAAGGGGAGCGGCTGGATCGCCGCTTTAAGGTCATTCTGGGCCAAAGCACCGCCATGCAGCGACAGCAACAAGGCAGTTGCAGCGATGAGCTTGAGCGAGGTTCGGAGAATCATAGGTTCAGGGGGCCTCAGTTCAGTAAAGCAATCGATTGACGGCTAGGCAATTTGGCGATGTCAGAAGAGCCTCGGCGCGAAATCCTTCAGATCGCGACGCCACGTCTGCCACTCGTGGTCTGTACCCGGCGACTCGTAGAAAACATGCTGAATGTTCGCTTCCAGGAGTGAAGTATGCAGTCTCTGGAGTCCCGCACGCATTCTCTCAGGCTCCTGTGTCCCGACACCCATCCACAGCAAGTGCACTTTCTTGGCAAACGCAGCCGGATCAGCAAATACGCCGTTGTAATCGGTCTTGGGATCCAGTTTCCGGTCCCCAAGCACGAGCATCCCACCAGCTCCGCTGAATCCGCCAATATAGGAAAAGAGATCGAGATGATCCAGCGTAACCTGGAACGTCTGCATTCCTCCCATCGAAAGGCCCGCCATGGCGCGGTGGTTGCGATCCGAAAGTGTCCTGAAGGTCGAATCAATATACGGAATCAGGACCTGTGTCACATCATCTTCAAACGCCGCCGCCATGTCCTGCATCGCCTTCATCATTTCGGGAGAACCAAAGGGCTTTCCAGTTAGATCGGGCGGAGCTTGGCCGGCACGCCGGGCGTACCCATACGCCATGACGATAATCATCGGCTTGCAGCTTCCAGCCACGATCAGATTGTCGAGGATGAAGTTGGCGTTACCTTGCCGAATCCAGCCGGTCTCATCTTCGCCACCGCCGTGCTGCAAATAGAGCACCGGATAGCGGACCTTGGTCTGCGTATCGTAATTCGGCGGCAGATAAACCAGCGCATGCCGCCAGGTCCCCGTCACCTTCGAGTTGTACCAAACCTCGCGAACCTGGCCGTGAGGCACATCCTGGGCCGAATAATAGGTGGAACCCGGCTCTGGAACTTCCACGGCGCTTACGGGCTTACCTCCACCAAAGTACGCATGAGTGTTGAGGTCGCTGGCTTCCACACCGTCGATGATCAGCGTGTAATAGTGAAATCCGGGAACCAGCGGTGGAGTAGTAATCGTCCAGAATCCGTCCGGCTGCTTCACCATATCCACCTTCGGCCCGCTCCAGAAATTCAACTTGACCTTTGTGGCGTCGGGAGCTTTCACACGAATTTCAACCCTTCCGGCGCTGTCGACACGGGGATAGTCCGCTCCCCACACATTGGTCGCAGATGGCTGAAAATTGCCCGGCTCTTGTGCCCAACAAAAACTTGACAATAAGAACACCAGTATTCCAAACCGCCTCATCTCTCCCCTCCCTAGTTAACATTCAATTTCAAATGCTGCCCGAGCATTACGGGGCTTTCTTTAGCTTCCAGACCTGCAAACTGTGGTCTCCAGGATTTCTTACTGCTCAACTGACACCACGGTCACCGACTTGGGCTCCACTTTCAGCGACAGCTTGCCGCCTTGAACGTTCGCTGATACAGGTTTCGGCAATACGGTATTGGGTGTGTCGAAGGTGTTGACGCTGTCCACCGTCGGTGCGGTCAGAGTTTCTCCGGCTGCTGATTTGGCTGTGATACCGGCCAGATTTGCCTCGATTTCAACCGGCTGATTCGGATCGAGATTGGTGATCTCTAACCACAACTTGCCGTTCGCATCCTTTGCCGCGATCGCGTCCACGCGCGGCAATGTGACATTGCCGTGCGTATAGGTGCCAGCATCGAAAGCGACGGGCACAAAGGTGGCGTCCTGGAACGGCACGTACATTTTGAAGACGTAGTAGGTTGGAGTCAGGACCATCTTCTCGTTGTCCGTGATGATCATTGCCTGCAGCACATTGATCATCTGCGCGATGTTGGCCCCGCGCACGCGGTCGGCGTGGCGGGCAAAGATGTTCAGATTCAAGGCCGCGAGGATGGCGTCACGCAGGCTGTTCTGCTGGACCAGGAACCCCGGGTTGCTGCCAGGTAATGGCGCGTACCAGCCGCCCCATTCGTCCACAACGAGGGCCACCTTCTTGTCCGGGTCATACTTGTCCATGATTGCCGCGTGCTTGCTGATAAGACCGTCCATCTCCAAAGTGAACTTGAGGATTTGACTGTACTCGGTTTCACCAAACCCCGTGGACGTATAGGAAGGTGGCCAGTGCCCCACCGTGTAATTGTGCATGGAAAGACCGTTGATGTCCCAGCTCCACGTGTGCTGCTGATAGGCCTTCATGACGGCCTCGGTCCATTCGGTCCATCGCGGCTCACCGCCGCCAGGGCCTACGGCGATTTTCAGCATCTGGTGTTTGTCCTGCTGCTCCGGATTGAAGTTGCGCACGAAGCGGCTGTAGATCTTCATCTGGCTAACGTAGTAGTCGGGCGTCATGTTTCCGCCGCAATCCCAGCTTTCGTTGCCGATCCCAAGATAGCTGACCTTGTAGGCAGCAGGATGGCCGTTGGTGGTGCGCTCCTTAGCCAGCGTGGTCGACTGCGCGGCGGTCATGTATTCCAGCCATTCGGCTGCTTCCTGCGGAGTCCCGGAACCGACGTTGACAGAGACGTACGCGTCGCTGCCAATCTGGCCGAGGAAATCCATGAATTCGCTGGTTCCGAAAGTGTTCGGCTCGATCACACCACCCCAGTTGGGATTGAGGGTTGCCGCGCGCTGATTCAGCGGGCCGATACCATTGCGCCAGTGATAATCGTCGGCGAAGCAGCCCCCGGGCCAGCGCACATTGGGCACCTTCAAGGCCCTCAGCGCGGCGACAACGTCGTTGCGGATTCCGCGAGTATTAGGAATTGTGGAATCTGGACCGACCCAAATACCTTCGTAAATCCCGTGGCCGAGATGCTCGGCGAATTGCCCGAAAATGTTACGGTCCATCTTCGCGCCCGTCTTGGCCGCGTCAACGGACAGTTCGACCTTCTGTGCAGCCATCATCGGCGCAGTGATCGCCATAACGATCAGAGTGAAGCCGACAAGAAGTGAACGCATAAGAAGCGATGCCCTTTTGGGCAATGAGGAGCACTTTACGAATGAAACTCTACTCGTCCAAATCGAAGAGAACTGCCGCCTCGAGCAGTGGATTGTCAGTTCCGGGTTGCTGGTAAGAGTAAAGGGCATTTGTTTTCTCCGGGGAATCGGGAACCAGCCGCTGCACTGTTCCGCAAAGCGAAATCAGGGTCGATCTCAGTATGTGTCCGAATCACAAGAAATCGTTTACTTGAAAAACAGGGGTGACGACGGCTGGCATTATAGATCAATTGTCAAATTTCTTGTAGGCAAGACTACGCTAGATTCATTAACATTAGCCAGCTTTGCAGTGGCGCATAATCGTGGAAGGACTGCAGTGAAGAAGCAGTTGTCAGAAAACGATTACATCGAAAGGTCACAATGAGAGCGACTTCCGTTCGACTGTGGAATATCTGGACTGTTCTCGTTCCGGCGCTGTGTTGTTTCCTCGGAAGTACAACACAGGTAAAAGCGCAACTATGGGACGTGCCTCCGTTGCCTCCCGTCAAGTATGCTCCGGCTCCGGACGGCATGACTGCTACCGTGGGGAACGAAAGTGTTCATATTTCCGTTTGCCGTTCTTCGGTCATACATTTTGTAGCCACGCCAGAGCCGCCCGACACAGTCAAACAGAACCAGCCGTGGATGCTCGGTGCAAAAGAGGCGTGTCCAGGCGCCAAGTTCCAACTGTCGCAGACATCCGATGCTGCGATCCTCACCACCGGCACGCTAAAAATAGAGTTCTCTCTGAAGTGGGGGAACGTGCAATACAGCACGGTTGGCGGTGATGGCCTGCTGCGCGAGCGAGAGGCGATTCCGCGCACTTATGAACCGGCCGAGTTGAATGGCGAAAAGACTTTTCATCTTGAAGACCGGTTCGCGCCAGATGCCACCGAGGGTTTCTACGGCCTAGGACAACACCAAAGCGGAATGTTCAACTACCGCGGAGCGACAGTCGAACTCGGGCAGAACAACACTGATGTCGCGATTCCCCTACTGTTGTCGAGCAAGGGCTACGGGCTAATGTGGAACTCCGCCTCGCTAACATACGTCGATAATCGCTTCCCACTTGAGTTGAACTTGCTCTCGATCGCAGGCCATTCCGTTGATTACTACTTCATCTGCGGTCCGGAAATGGACCAGATCATCCGTGAATACCGCAACCTTACCGGACACACGCCCATGCTTCCGAAATGGGCTTATGGATTCTTTCAATCCAAGGACCACTACGTCTCGCAGGATGAAGTCCTTGGAATCGCGCACCGCTATCGTGAAGAGCATATCCCGCTCGACGCGATCGTGCAGGACTGGTTCTGGTGGAAAGCGGAAGGCGATCCAATCTTCAATTCCAACTTCCCGGACGTCCCCGGTGAACTCCAGCGTCTGCACGATGAACATGTCCACGCTATGCTTTCGGTCTGGGGACTCTTTGATACGAAATCTCAGAATTTCCAGCAATTGACGCAGCAACATCTGGACGTTCCCAATGCCCACGTTTACGACGCTACCAACCCAAGAGCGCGCGACTTCTATTGGAATAACCTGGCCGGGAAGCTGTTCTCGCAGGGCTGGGATGCGTTTTGGTTGGACAGCGCGGAGCCCGAAGAATTCTGGCCCCACATGGGGGACGCCATCCTGCGCAACAAGCAGATCGCGATCGGCAACGGTGCAGAATATACAAACCTATTTCCATTTATGCACACTCTTGGCATCCAGCAGCACTGGAAGGCGACCACGGATCGTAAGCGGGTGTTTCTGCTGACGCGATCAGCGTTCCTCGGCCAGCAGCGAGTTGGAGCAACAGTGTGGTCCGGCGACGTTTATGGATCGTATTGGGGTCTGAAGCACCAAGTCGCAGCTGGGCTGAACTTCGCGCTTTCCGGATACCCCTACTGGACAACTGATATCGGCGGTTATTGGCCGCCGCATGACAAACCTCTGGACGATCCGAAATATCAAGAGCTCTACGCACGTTGGTTCGAGTACGGAGTTTTCTGCCCGATCTTCCGCACCCACGGCCACAGGCCGCAAAATGAAGTTTGGTCTTACGACAAAGTTGAGCCGATCCTGATCGCCTACGACAAGCTTCGTTACCGCCTCATGCCTTACATCTATTCCCTCGCCTGGCGCGTCACAAACGACGACTACACGATTCAACGCCCGCTGGTGATGGCTTGGCGCACTGACCCAAAGACCCGCGACCTTGGGGATGAGTTCATGTTCGGTCCAGCAATCCTCGTCAGCCCGGTGCTTGAGCCGAATGCTTCGCGCAGGACTTTGTATCTGCCGGAATCACCTGCGTGGTACGACTTTTGGACCGGGGCATCACAGCAGGGAGCCCATGAAATTGACGCAGACGCCCCTGTGGATCGCATTCCGCTCTATGTACGTGCCGGTTCGATTCTTCCCCTCGGCCCTGAAATTGAGTACGCCAACGAACAGCCGGCCGGACCGATCGACCTGCGGATCTACCGCGGGGCGGACGGCAAGTTCGATTTTTACCAGGATGCGGGCGACAGCTACGATTACGAGAAAGGCGCCCATTCAGTTATTCCGCTGCGCTGGGCTGAATCAACGCGAACGCTGACGATCGGAGAGCGTGAAGGAAGTTATCCCGAGATGCCTGCCAAAGTACAGTTCAATATCACATGGGTGTCGGCCGGACACGGTTCCGGAGCCGCTGTATCCCAGCCCGACAAGGTTGTTGAATATACCGGGAAGGAAGTCTCGATCCAAGCTCCGTGAGAACTGGGGTGCTGCCGACGCGAGGGGCCGCCAGAGTATATCTCGTAAGTCGGCAGTCCATAGGCGACGGTGGTGCGCTGAGTATATGCGGCTCACAGCCCTTGATGCTCGAATTGTTCCAACTGACGCGGCTGGACAGGATTTTTCAGTCTTTTCCGGACATCGGGAGTGCGTTGCACCATAGTGTAGCGGAGCCGGCGCGACGGTGAGGGGAAAACTGCGGGCAGGCGTCCTGTAGCCACTCGCGCTGCGCGGCCTCCTTGTGACGAATTCCCCTCACCATTCCTAGTTCACCACCGGCCTCACAACTTGGCGAAGCAGCGACTTCAATCTGTGCAGAATCACGCTGGGGATGTAGTCTTTGAGACACATTGTCTATCAGCCGACACAATCCGAGCGGGTGGCAGTGCGCTGAAAACGAAGCATTTTCTTGTGAAATCGCAGTGGCGTCTTTCCTGCAAGGTACTCGTCCGAATCCACTCGAATTATAGTTGTGGGTTCTCGAAGAGGGACTATGGGTCGAAGTCGGCATCTGCCATTCTGGGCGATCATCGGGGCGGCTCTCGCTGCGATTGTCCTGGCGGGCGTTTTTGTCGCATGGCGGGCAACGCGAGCTTTGCATCAGTCCGCGCAAGAAGTACGCTCCGAGCAAGAGATTCGCTTTCTCGTGCGGCCCTTCTTGCCTCCGAGTAACGTGAATTTTGAGGTCGTCAGCGCGCCCGATGTTTTCCTACAGGCAGCGCGCTTTCAGAATCATCTTTATATAGCGGGGCCTTCCGGCCTTTCCGAATACGATCTTGGCGGCACCCTCCTGCGGCAATTTGTGGCTGGAAGAGAATTGCCGTCTTCCCCACTGGTCGCCCTGGCAGTAGGTATGTTAGGAGATTCTGCTGAGCCGCAACTCGTGATGGCTACAGCGAGCGAGGGAATCCTGCTCTTCGACGGAAAAAGCTTCCGTCAGATCTATCCGGCCGATGCCGAAGTGCGAGCGGTTACCGCTATCCTGCCTGTTGCTGCAGGACATCTTCTGATCGGCACAAAGAAGCACGGCGTACTTCTCTACGACGGGAAACAGATTCGCGAGCTGCATCCAACCCTGAACAATCTCTACGTCCAGGTGCTCGCCGGGAATGAAGTGGACTTATGGATTGGCACGCTGAACCAAGGCGTTTTGCACTGGCATGCCGGCACGAGTGAATCATTTGGCGAAGAGCAAGGATTGCCCGACCCGCAAGTGCAGGCCATCGCCCTCGCGGGTGACAAAAGCTACGTCGGGACACCATTGGGTGTGGCCGAGTTCGAGCGGGGGCGATTCTCGCGCGTGCTGGGCCAAGGACTGCTGGTCACCTCGCTCTTCGTGAGCGGCGAGGAGTTGCTCGTCGGCACGGAAGATCAAGGCGTCGTGCGTGTTCCCCTGACCAAACGGCGGCCGGGCCTCAATGGTCCGGGCTCCACGGAACTCGCGGAAGTACAGCAGTTCGTCGTGGCAGACAGTGGCGTTTATGTCCTGACCCGGAATAGCGTGTATGAACTCCCGGAGCATGGATTTGGCTGGAAAGAGGTCCTGAAACCCCGCCCCGCCGTTCTGAGCGATCGGAATATTTCGGCGCTCGCAGCAGACATGAACGGGCAACTGTGGGTGGGCTATTTTAATCGCGGGCTCGATCTCCTGCCGGGCGATTCCAGGCGTGTCTTGCACGTGGAGAACGAACACGTCTTCTGCGTGAACAGGATCTGGCCGGATGCAAAATCGGGGACGGTT
>Ga0209039_10003464_pt1 | contig 12299 bp, 12 predicted proteins | sample BogFormECP12_OM1_FD_188238 | JGI IMG/M metagenome (GOLD analysis project Ga0209039, IMG submission 188238) | Bog forest soil microbial communities from Calvert Island, British Columbia, Canada - ECP12_OM1 (SPAdes) (version 2) | ecosystem: Environmental > Aquatic > Freshwater > Wetlands > Bog ...
CCCGGGATGATGCAGAAGGCCGCCGACAGCACTATCTAAACATGTATACGTTTTTTGGCGCGTCTGCTGTCGTCTATCTCGTCATAGACGGCCGCCTGAACGAACCGTATTCCTGTCTGGATTTAGGCTCCATCGGCACCACAATTTGTTATGCGGCAGTTCAAGAAGGTCTCGGGACCATTTATCTGGCCGCGGCAATGCATTATCCGAACATCGTGAAAAAGGTCTTGGACATACCGGAGGATAAGAAAGTCGTTATTGGCATAGCAATGGGGGTCCCCCATCCGGACGCCCCGGCAAGCCTTTTCAGAAGTAATCGGGAACCGGTGGACAACATATTGAGATTTGCCTGAAGTCAGCACGGAATTGGCTTCTTGACTAAAAGGACAAGTCGCATTATGATCAGACTTGTCCCATCGTTCGACAAAGAACCCGTCAACAGTCATGAAAGTTCCGGGAACACTATAGCGGTTCCGGGGACCGCGATACATAGCTGACGGCTGCGGAGAATAAGCAGACGCCATGAATAGGCGTGAATTCATTATTTATGTCGGCGCGGCCGGGATGTTTTCACTGCTCCCTTCGATTCGGCTCTACGCTTCTGCTCCCCCGAAGCAAGTCGCAGCCGGCGAAGTAGGGCTCAAAGGCCCGTTCGATATTGCATTCGATCCCTCCGGAAACATTCTGGTTACTGATCCTCCAGGCTACCGCGTAGTCTGCCTCGATTCCTCACACCGAGAGGTCGGCTCCTTCGGACGGCCGGGGGCCCAAAAGGGGTGTCTGAACTTTCCCAAAGGGCTCGCGGTTGATCGCGACGGTCTTATCTATGTTGTGGATTCCAACAACTGCCGCATCCAGGTCTTTGACCGCCAGGGGACAGTGCAGCGCGTTATAGGAAACATAGGGTCCATTGGCGGTTCCTTCGCAACTCCCCAAGGGGTGTTCGTAGACAGTACCGGAAGGGTCCTGGTGGCTGACACAAGAAACCATCGCATACAGATTTTTCAGGGGGACAATCCGATTGCAGTGTTGGGAGACCTCGGCGACGGAGACGATCAATTCAGGCTCCCCACGGCCTGCGCAGTGACCTCTGAGGGAGAAATTCTGGCTCTGGACAGCAAACACGGCCGGATCAAGGTCTTTGGGGCAGACCTGAAGTTCATGCGGAGCTTCGGTGACGTCGGGAAAGAGCCAGGCCGGCTGAATATGCCACAGGGGATGGCGCTGGATGATGCAGGCCGCGTCTGGGTCGCCGACACCGGCAATCACAGGATACAGGAATTCAGTCTTGACGGAAAAGTGGTGTCCGTAATCGGAAAGGAAGGTTCCGCGGAGGGTGAATTTAAGAATCCGACGGGAATTGCCTGTCGAGAAGACAAGATTTATGTGGCTGACAACGGAAATGGAAGAATACAGGTCTTGGCCCACAAATAAGAGGCGATAAGCAAATTTCAGCGATACTTTTTCGCTTAAGTTCCGTGGCACGCGCGGATTCGCAACCTCGTCATCATAGCGAGACGTTATGGACATTGAACAGGCCACTATAGTTTTTCTGGTGCTAATATTTGCTGCGGCTGAGATCTTCCGCTTTATGAGGGGAAGACGGGGTGTCATCGTGCGGGAAGAGGACGCTGGGCTTCCTGGAATCGCTCTCCCCGTAACGACCGTGAGGGTGAGAATGGAAAGCGGCGACGAGGTGACGGCCTCCATGAACTGTTGCACCGCATGCCTGGGCCGATTGAAGATTGGCGACGAAGTCCGCGTCTCGGATTCTCGCGACGGATACGTGGTGGACCTGCCTTGGTTCAGCCGCCGATCCTGCCACAGTCGAGCTTCGACGAGCATTTGAACTGGAGATATTCGGTGGATATTCTGGGATATATCACGCTTTTCACTTTCTTGAGTCTGATGCTTCTTACTCTCTTTGGATACATTCGAACTCCGGTTCAGACTGTGCTGGTTCTTTCGACGGTGTTGTGCCTTCTGATAGGAGGAGCCTTCCGATACGCCTATTCCGGCTGGGACGCTGTCATGCTCCTTCCCAATGAGTTTCTCGGCGGAATCATTCTGCATCCTATCACCGCTCTGCTTACAGGTCTGTTTCTGGCCGGAGGGTTAAAGGCGTCAGGTGGATTCGAGGCTTTAAAGGTCATTCTGCGCTATGTTCGCAAAAGTCCCATCGGCCTCGTGGGCACACTGGTCATTCTGATAAATCTTCCCGTGATCTCGTCTCTCCCCTGCGGCAGGATTCTGGCCGCGGCCCTTCTGCCTCTGTTGTTCACCTTCGGCTTTGAGGGCGGGATGGGGATACTCACTAAATCGCAACTCATAGTCTTAATAGGCGCGTTCACACGCAATTCCATGGGTTCTTGCGGGCCATCGCCGATCGGCGGTGTGGGACAGATCGGAGAGGGCTTTCTCGGCAGCTTCTTCGCCACCGCATCAGAGGGAATCCTTCGGGCTCCGCAGGCATTTTCGCTTATGCTGGGAACCGCGATAGTCGCTCTATTCCTCAAATTGGTGAGTCAGCGGCTTTACCCGAACGACGTCTCTCTTCGAGAAGCTCCTGCAGGCATGGGAGGCGAGGAACGTGTTGAGCCTGACATCCAGGCGCCGCTTGCGGGTTATCTTGCGTTGGTTATCTTTGTGCTGTCACTTCTTATCGCGATATTTCAGCCGTTCGGGAAGATGCCGGTTCAGTCAGTGCTGGTGGGCGGCGCGTTGCTGATGATAATCGTCTGTCGAATCCGTCTCACTGACCTGATGGAAGGGATTATCCTCCTCCCGGTAACGGCAATGACCGCAGGATTTCTAGCTGCCGGGGCCCTGGCGGCCACCGGAGGCTTTGACGCCCTGGGTGTGCTTTTGAACAGCCTCATCAAGGCTCCGTTTCTTGGTGTGGCAGGGATGCTGGCCATCTTCGTCCAGTTCCAAACAATTCTTCCACTCTCTTGCGCCAGGATTCTCACTGCCGCCCTGGTCCCCGTATTGTACCTGTTCGGTCCGGCAAAATTCGCCTTTCTCGATTGGCCTCAACTGGCAATCGTCATGGCCGCGTACATCATAAATGCGACAACTTCTTGTGGCCCTTCGCCCCTGGGCGGAGGTGGCATGATGGGTGAAGGGACCATGAGGGCTGAAACAGGGTTCATAAAGGGAGCGTACACTTTCGCTTCCATGGCTATTATGGCGCCGTTGGCTGCCATTTATATGAAGTTCCTCAACCTTTCGGTTTTTGAGCCTTCCAATCCCAACTTTGTCAGAGACATAGTGACAATCGCTGAATTCGCACTCGTCATAGCCGGTGTGAACGTAATCTTTATCTTCGTCGGCAGCCGCGTGTTCGGCGCCAATGCATCGAAGAATTTCGCGATTCAGGTTGTCGGGTTCCTGCTCAGCGGGGCTATGGCCGGCGGTATCCTGGCGTTTGCCCTATTCGAGTTGAACGGAACAGCTATCCTTCAGGGGATCACGGGTGGCGTGATAGCAGCCGGCCTGATCGGGCTCATGGTCCCCAGGATGTTGTCCCGGCGGATGTCCGTCACGTTGGGTGGACCTGATTTTGAACCCTCGGCGGACCGAGGAAAGGGACAGGTTCAGCCTGCCATAGGAAAGATCTAGCGGGAAGTGCCCGCCTGAACGAGCATTTTTGAGGACGAGCCTTGCTTACGTGGATCATCTTTCTTTTTGTTGGGGCCGTTTCCGGTTTGATCATAGCCTGGGCCCTGGACATGAAATCTCCGAAGGAACTCCTTCAAGGGGCCGCCGGAGGATTAATAGCCGGACTGCTGATGGCGGCCATGCTGCCTCACTAGGACCGGGACATCGAAGCTAATGTCAGAAGAAAAAACCAGCGAAATCAAACATAAACGGCAAGATCTCGACCAACCGATGGTGCTTCCAGGGATCCACCGGTACCAGTTCTTCACCAACCTGAAGGACCGAGGCTGGACACTCAATCTGGACCGGATTGCGCTGTTCGGGGTCGTCGCGGCCTTGCTGGCAACTGTGATAAAGCCTCTTCTCAGGGGCAATCCGGCAACCATCTACTGTTATGAATGTCGAGCCTGTTATGCCACCCAGGATCGGTGCCCGGTGGGTATTATGTTTCAGGCAGAATTGGCGGTAGCCGGCCGCGTTACGGACTACGACCGCTTTATACGTAACGGCGGTCTCAAGTGCATTCGCTGTGGGAATTGTCAGAGCTACTGCGTGCAGTATCTTCCCACTGCCCAGATGTTCGCGACTATGCAGGAAGATACGCGCATAGCGCTCAAAAAGGGCATTGTGCCCCGGTACTCCCTTGAGAAGGCCATGGCCCAAGGACTTGTAGGAAAGGAATTCATCGATGACGTGGTCAAGGCTCTTGCGTGATCCTATAGGTTTTTTGTGGAGTGCCCTGATGACGCGCGGGGTACGTCTCTCGGTGTACCTGATCCTGGCGGCTGCGCTCTTCCCTTCGAGCAGGTTTGTCCTGACGATTGCTCTACTTGTGACTCTGGGAGTAATGTGGACAAAGGATTATCGAGCCAGCAGCAGCCCGAAAATCTGGTACTTGGCCGCGGCGGTTGGTATTATTCTCGTCGGTTACGGTTTTGCACGTCTTGATGTGAAGAGCGTTGACGAGTTGCGCTTGGCAAAGAGCCCCTGGGGCGCTGGAATCGCCCTGGTCAACGATGGCACGTACAGGGGTTACGGAGAGGGCTTCCGAGGGCCGATCGAGGTTCAAGTCGGCGTTCAAAGTCACCGCATAACCGATATCCGGACACTTGAATATCCCGATCTGATCTCAGTCGAAGACAGTGAATTGACTTCGTACAGGGACGAGCTTCTCAAGAAAGGGATGCTGGAGCCCCCAGGTCAGCCCGCAATGTATCGAGGGGCCAACCTGACTTTGGCCGGGTATGCTAATGCCGTTGAATCCGCCTTATCCAAGGGTATACCGGATTATCCGCAGTATAGCGTCATATCAAGGGTTTTCTTGAATACATTCCTGGGAAGGACCCCGGATCGGGTAACTTTGAACGCGTTGGCAATTCTCTTTGCCGCGTTTATCGTGTTTGAGTACGCCCTGCAATCCATGTTGACGCCAGGAACGGGACGCTCCATCAACTGCTACAATTGCGCGACCTGCGTCGGCGCATGCCCGGTCAAGGAAGCCGAAGGCGTTCAAATGCCCATGGGACTGGTTCTGCTCACGAGGCTGGGCGATTACGAGAGGGTTGTGGAACTTTCCAAGTACTGCGTCGGTTGCGGGAGATGCGCAGCAAAATGCCCCATAGGCAATTCCGGCCCGCTGGTCATTTCCGCGGCTTTTCAAGCTTGTCTAAAGCAAAGGCGAGAAAAGGAGCTTGAAACCCAGGGGGAGACTGCCTGATGCGTCGAGGGGTGTGGTACATCATCGCGGTCGGCCTGGTGATCATCTTTGCAGTGGCGGTCACTGGGGAATATTCGCTGCGGAGCGCGACCTGCATGGCATGCCACAGCCAGGAGGCGTCTTTTGCCCAATGGATGGCCGGGCGGTTGAAAGCAGAGAAGAAGGGATTCGCCCACGAACTCATAGCATGCGCTGACTGCCACATTCAGGGGAGCACTGAAGGCACTCCAGTATCAAGACTGAGGGGTTTACTTCATATTGTGAGCTATGTGGTGCCACAGATCGAGCCTCGGCGGGCCCAACGCGCGGAGCTTTTCAACCGAGCGCGTATTTCAAGCGATAGCTGCCAGTACTGTCATTTGGCGGCGATATACCGAAAAGAAGTTTATCTCAGAGACCTGCCTCCCGGACTCAAGAAGATCGGCCTGGTCATGGACCATCGCAAACACGTGCTGGCACGAGACGACACATGTGCCAAATGTCACGAGCGTTACAAGGAGCAGGGAACCGCCCAGGCGGATAAAGCTGTCACGTATACCGAAGTGAATCACTTGGCTTGTGACTCTTGCCACACTTCAGCGTCTCATTCTTACAGAGGCGATCGTTTGCTCCCCATGACGGATCACGAGTACTTGGCCGCCAGAGAACAGGCGTGGAACAAGCTTTCCACAAACCCTAGATGGATGGTGGCTTTGCCGTCGGAGAAGACGTGCAGGCGTTGTCACAACGGCAAGATACATTACAAGACCAAAATCTTTCTTGCTGATTGTCGGGAGGATAAAGATTTTGAAAACTGTCTAAAGTGCCACCCACTCATGACCAGGGAGTACTTTGAGCAGTACAGACGTGACCGAGAGACCTTAGCCTCGGCGCCAAATAAAGAGAGTAATCGTTCGCAAGGTAAGGCTGTTGCCACATGGGGATCTGGAACGGAGGCTGTGATGTTGAGCCCGCAATGCGGGCAGGCCAATTGACCCCGAGAGCCCATTCATTATGCAGGTAAGAAGGCAATCCGAACTTGTGAACAGGAGCGCATACAATGGCTACGAAAAGCGACGAGCCCAAAGACAAAATCAATAGAGAAGTAGCGGACATTCTCCTCGGTGCCAAAGAGCCGCCGGTGGCGCGGTTCCGCCTTTTGTCAAAGGGCATGGAACCGTATCACCGCCTTTACATTCAAGATCCGGGGTCGGAAATCACGGGGGACAAAGCGTGCATTGCTTGCGGCAACTGCATAGATTCTTGCCCAGTGCTCCGGAGGGACCCGAAGCGTTTTGAGAAGACCGAGCAGCGCACGTCGTTTGCCCTGGAGTCGTGTGTGGGAGAAGACTGCGAACAATGTTACTCCTGCGTTCTCGCCTGTCCTCAGGTAGACACGGCGTACAAAGACTATATCGTGGACGAGGTCGTTCCAGAGACGATACAGCCTGCTCCGCGGATCACTGCGCTTGACAACTACTTCATGGCGCTTATCGCCTTGATACTGGGAATTGTTATAGGCGTCTTTGTTGCACGCTAGAATTTTGACGAACACATCACGGATTGAGGCTTAAGAAAGGATCAGAGCACATGTCAACGGTTGAGCAACAACAAGCCGCCCAGGAAACCGGCTTCCCGATGGAAGCAGCGGAGAGGACCGACCTTGTGCCCATTTTTATTATGGGAAAGCGGTACGAAGTCCCCAGCACGTTAACTATACAGAAGGCATTCGAGTATGCCGGGTACCAGTTGATCCGCGGATGCGGATGCCGAGGCGGCATCTGCGGAGCTTGCGCAACGGTCTACCGCATGCCCGACAGTCCCAAGATATATGTCGGCCTCGCATGCCAGACGGTAGTGCAGCCCAATATGTACCTCGCTATGGTGCCATTTTTCCCTGCCAATCGTGCGGTTTACAATCTTGAAGAGCTGGCCCCAAACGCAAAAACTCTCCTGAAGTACTACCCGGAACTCGCCAAGTGCATGGGGTGCAACACTTGCACCAAGTCGTGCCCTATGGACATTCCGGTGATGGAATACATTTCAGCCGCCTTGAGAGGCGATCTTGAGAAAGTGGCGGAACTCTCGTTCCCCTGCGTAATGTGCGGCATTTGCACTTCTCGCTGCCCCGCGGAACTGGCGCAATACAATATCGGTATCCTTGCTCGCCGTCTAACTGGAAGGCATATTCAACCAGCCGCGACCCATCTTAGAGAGATGATCGGCAGGATAGAATCGGGCCGGTATGAAGAGCCGCTGAAGAAGCTCATGGCCACGGACATGGAAACACTCAGGAAACTTTACGTGGAACGGCAAATGGAACCTCACACCGGGGATGAAATGTGGCAACCGGATGACAAACAGTGGCTCTAAGGGAGTCCATTGCAACGCATAATGTGAAAGATAAGCTCTGTCTCAGGCTGCATCGCCTGTAAAACCGGAGGCAACTATGGCATATACGCCGGACCTTATGGCACTTATAAAGAAAGTTGAGAAAACCCGCCCCGAAAGAGTTGCTCGAAAGAAGGCCGGGCAGGAGTTTCCTGCCCTGACCCTGGACGAGCGCAAAGAACGCTTGGAAAAATACCACCCGGACTTTCGGTCGGGCGCGCTTCGAGAATTGAAAGTAGGACCGAGTAAGGGCTATGAGGTGGCCCAGGAGATCGCGGACACCTTCGAAGCCCGCAGTCGAGTGGACCCGGACAAGATCGACTTGAATGAAATCCATTACGAGACGGACGTGCTTGTGATCGGCGGCGGAGGGGCCGGGACGGCTGCTGCATTGATTGCCCAGGAGCAAGGAGCGCGGGCAATCATAGCCACCAAACTTCGACATGGCGATGCCAACACCATGATGGCCGAAGGCGGGATACAGGCAGCTACCAAAGGTTGGAAGGATTCGCCCTATTATCACTACCTGGACGTGATGGGAGGCGGGCACTTCGAGAACGATCCGGAGCTGGTCAAAACCATGGTCACCGAAGCGCCCAAGGTTATCGGCTGGCTGGAGCGTCTTGGTTGCATGTTCAACAAGTGGTCCGACGGCAAGCTTTTCACCCTTCATGGAGCGGGCACGTGCCGCAAGAGAATGCACTATTCCGGTGACATGACCGGCGCAGAGATCATGAGGACTCTTCGCGATGAGGCTCGCAACCGCGTCAACGATATAGGCGTCCTCGAGTTTTCTCCCGCGGTGGAACTCCTCATGGATGACAAAGGCCGATGTTCCGGCGCTGTGCTATACAACCTAGAAACTGAAGAATACTTTCTTGTAAAAGCTAAAGCCGTGGTCATGGCCACGGGCGGGTCGGGCCGTCTCCACATGCAAGGGTTTATGACCACCAATCATTACGGAGCGACCGGCGACGGTTTGGTCATGGGGTATCGTATGGGTGTGGGGGTTCGCTTCCTTCATGCAACCCAATATCACCCGACAGGCGCGGTTTTCCCCGAGCAGGCTGAAGGGCTCCTGATTACGGAAAAGGTAAGAGGTGCCGGCGCTAACCTGGTCAACATCGACGGTGAGCAATTCGTGTTCGAGCGCGAACCGCGTGATATCGAATCGTCAAGCATAATTCGTGAGTGCACCAAGGTCGGCAAAGGAGTTCCGGTTCCGGGGCCGGGTGGCAAATGGGGCGTGTGGTTGGATTCGCCGATGATTGAAATGCTCGAAGGCAAAGGGACTGTGGAGCGAGAGTTCCCGGCAAAATTCATCCTGTACAAGCGGTACGGGATAGATATTTCCAAGCTTCCGATGCTGATCTACCCGACTCTCCACTACCAGAATGGCGGACTTGCCTACGCTTCCGACGGCTCCACTTCGGTGCCCGGCTTCTTTGTGGCAGGTGAAGTGGGCGGCGGAGTTCACGGGGCCAACCGTTTGATGGGAAATTCACTTTTGGATATTACTGTTTTCGGAAGGCTCGCGGGCGAGACCGCGGGTAAATACGTTAAGGAACGCGCCGACATAGGCCCGCTCAGTGTAGAACATGTTAGAAAGTTCCATAACGAACTCATAGACGCAGGAATCAGCACGGACAGGGTTTCACCTATGATTTTGCCTGATTACGGGACCGCTGAAGTCAAGAAGAGACAGTGGACCACCACATACGTAGGGACAGTTCGCTAACCAGCGCAGTATCTGAGACCATCGCAATGAAACGTCAGCTCGAAAAACAAAGCACGCTTCACCGAATACGTGAATACTTCCGCCATTTGCAGGACCCTTCTCCGTACTGGAGAGTCCAGGCTGCTGCATGGGGGATCATTTTGGTGGTCGTGGTGGCCGGCGGCGTGCTGTTTGCCTTTCTGGCGCTTTCAGCGATCTTTGGAGGCGGGAGCATATCCTACCAGGCCATCGGATCGCCCGGCCCTGTAGTGTTTCGGCACTATAGTCACATGTGGTTCAAGGATGGAAAGTACAAGGAGTGCAAGACCTGTCACGACGCCATTTTCGCCACCCAGAAGTACGGCACCTTTGTGCTGAGGGCCTTAAAGGACTCTCCACCTAAGAAAATACACATAGGGCGGGATGCCTCGACTCTTTATGTTCCGGGTTCGGCGCCCGACGATGAAGTTTCTCTAGCAGGTTACGATGTACCGAGAGCATGTGCAACCTGCGCCACCGGAAACTGTCATGACGGCAAAGAATCCTTCAGCAGACTGGAATGCTTGGGCTGCCACCAAGCTAGGTAAGAATTCCACCAATCGAGGATGAGAGTCAATTCTTTGAAATGAGTGCAACTTTTATGCCAAAAGGTGGTGTGGTTCAATCCCGGGAGGAAACTCCTGGGGAGACAGCTTCGGGCAGCGGCGCCGGCGAGCAGAAACCCAAGCGCTGGGGAATGCTCGTGGATCAACGGAGGTGCATCGGCTGCCATAGCTGCTCCATCGCTTGCAAGAGCGAAAACAATGTCCCGCTTGGGTACTGGCGCTCATGGGTGAAGGGGATACAGAAGGGTCACTTCCCGGATGCCTCCAACCATTTCCTCCGGCGACTCTGTAATCAGTGTGAGGTTCCGCCTTGTGTGCAGGTATGCCCTGTACAGGCCACGGTGAGACGGGAAGAAGACGGCGTGGTGGTCATGTACTACGGGAAGTGTATAGGCTGCGGAATGTGCATCGCCGCGTGCCCGTACGATGCCCGCTTCTTTAACCCTATCCGTAATACCGCAGAAAAGTGCGATTTTTGCTCAGCACGGATCGATGCAGGACTCCAGCCCGCGTGTGTAGAGGCTTGTGTGTCTCGTGCGCTAGTGTTCGGAAACCTGGACGATCCTTCGAGTGAAATCTCACGCAAGCTGGTATCCCTGGGAACAACCGTCATCAAGCCAGAATTGGGAACCAAGCCCAAGGTCTTTTACGTGGCGGCCGATCACCAGCTAATGGGGAGAATCACTTTCTCCGACGATTTCAAAGAGGAGATACTCGAATACGGCCGGAGCATCCCTAGTCCTGACGCCTCGTACTGGAAAAAAGGGGAAGGCAAATAAATGGAAACCGCGGTTCTCTACAACGTGCCCCATGAGGTCCCCTGGTTGGTTTACATTCCGCTCTACTTTTACTTCACGGGGCTATCCGCGGGCTCGTTTATCCTCTCGACGCTCTCAACTGTTTTCAGAATTAAGCGCTTCAAACCCATGGCCCTCCCCGCGGCAATTATCTCGTTCCTGCTGTTGCTGCTGGCGCCTGCCTGTCTTATTCTCGACCTGCATCAGCCGACTAGATTCTGGCACACTCTCGTCCCGGAATATTTCAACAACACTTCAGCCCTGTCTTATGGCTCCTGGCTATTGACCGCTTATCCGATTGCCAATCTCATATACATCTATTTCATATTCGTGAAAAACGACCGCGTGACCCGAATACTCGGGATGGTCACCGTCCCTCTAGCTATATTTGTCCATGCGTACACTGGCTTTGCTTTTGCTCTGGTCAGGGCGCGCGCGTGGTGGCACTCGGCTCTTATGCCGGGCTATTTTCTTACCTCTGCTCTCCTTTCGGGAATTGCGCTGCTTGCAGTAGTGGCCCTCATGATGGACAGATACCGGCAGGAAAAGCTGGAACCGGGATTGTACACGAGTCTTCGCCTCATGATGATCGGAATCCTGTTGGTAGACCTTTTTTGGAATGGGAGCTTCTGGCTGACACTTCTGGTGTCCAATGCGGACGGGCACGCGTCCATCCTGTTGGCCTTGCATGAAAAACTTTACGTCTGGGGGGAGCTTGTCTCGGGCATGCTTATCCCGCTGGCGATACTCGTTTTTCCACGGACCCGAGAAGATAAGGTGTGGCTTTGCCTTGCCTCGCTGCTCATCATCGGCGGGGTGTTTCTTATGAGATATTCAGTCGTCTTTATCGGCTTTGATATACCGCTGAGTTGACGCGCATAAGATGAGAAAAACATGGCCTATGTAACTCGACGAGAATTTCTTCGCCTTGCCGCTTTTATGGGGGGTGCGTCCCTGTTCGCGGGGTGCAGTCTCTTCCCCGGGGACGCCCCGGTTCCTCAATATATCAAGGGCGCGCCGGGCGTGGACCCTCTGGAAACACTCCCGGGTATAAGCAATGTGTATACTGCCTGCGGATTGTGCGCCGGAAATTGCGGTATTTGCTGCCGGGTCGCGCAGGAGACTCTGGTCAAGATCGACGGCAGCCCTTTTCACCCCGCGTCAGCGAACCCCCGTCTCCCCTTTGCAACCCCTCTTGAAAAAGCCGCCACACACAGTGGCAGCGTGTGTGGGGTTGGCGGAAGCGGTATTCAGACACTTTACGACCCCTTCAGAATTGCGCGTCCTCTGAAGCGAGCCGGCTCGAGAGGCTCCAGAAAGTGGATTGCGCTCTCGTGGGATCAGGCGCTCAAAGAAATATTGGAAGGCGGGAACCTCTTCGGCGAGGGACAGGTAATCGGCCTCCGCGAGATTAAGGGATCAGGCGAAGGTTT
>Ga0209039_10003465_pt1 | contig 12298 bp, 8 predicted proteins | sample BogFormECP12_OM1_FD_188238 | JGI IMG/M metagenome (GOLD analysis project Ga0209039, IMG submission 188238) | Bog forest soil microbial communities from Calvert Island, British Columbia, Canada - ECP12_OM1 (SPAdes) (version 2) | ecosystem: Environmental > Aquatic > Freshwater > Wetlands > Bog ...
GTGCATTTCGCGCAGATACGCCCGCTTGATGGAGACGAAGGGTACTATACCACCGCGGCGCGGCTGGTTTGGGAAGGCAAGACCCCATATACGGATTTCGCCTATCAACAAGGAATCTCACTACCCTATTTATATGGCTGGATATGGGCGGTCCATCCCCGCTCGCTGGTAGCGATGCGATATCTCTCTGCGGCATGCGGAGCCATCGCAGTTCTCTTGTGGGGAATCTGGCTGCTTTCCGCAGGAAGATTTTCCCCCACGGTTGCTCTCGCGACCTTTGCGGTTATTGTCTTAAATCCCTACTGGGTATGGTGGAACGTCGCGGTAAAGACCTTCGCTGCGGCCAACCTGCTAATGTCCGTTGCGATGATTTGCCTCTACGCCGCCCTCCAGTCGCAGCGGGCCAGATGGTACCTCATCGGCGGAGTGGCCCTGGGAGCCTGTGCTTCCGTGCGCGCTCTTTATGGACCACTGGTCCCTTTTGTATTGCTGTGGTTGCTCCACAGGGAATGGCGCACATCGAGACGCGACTTTACGGGAACCCTGGCATTTCTCGCGGGCGCGACATGCGGCGTGCTGCCCATGATCTTCAGCTTTGCACACGATCCGCAAGCATTCATCTTTAACAACATCAAGTACCGTACCTTGCTGTCTCCGCATGAGAGCCTTCGCCATACAGTCCACGTGTATCTCAACAACATGCTCTCATTACTGCATCATACTTATTTCGTAGCCACAATCTTGCTGGCGATTGTGGGGATCCTCAATTTATTAAAGCTGCGGCATAGACGAGAATCGCCATACAACCGGCAGGATTATTGTTACTTTGAGCTTGCCTTTCTAATGCTGCTAGTTTATATAGCTACGGCATCAATTCCCTTCCCCGTGTTCGATCAATACTTCACCAGTCCACTGCTTCCATTTCTGGTGGTGTTCATCGCTGAAGGCCTGCGTGTCACTTTCCGATTTCAGACGGCAAGCCTTCTTCTGCTGGCAGTGCTGGCTCCAATTCTTTTCTTCCGCGGCATCAAGAGCGAGGCCGCGGAGTACGCTTCAGCTCCAAGTCTGCAACTGTCGTCCTTTCGAAGGGTGACAGAAGTGCTCGAAGCTAACAGCCACGAGAATGACGTGGTGCTTTCAATCTGGCCAGGCTACGTTTTTGCATCGGGCAGGCGATACTTTCCTGGTTCGGAGAACCACTTCAACTATGGCGTCGCGTACAAGATGAGTCCCGATGCGAGAGTGCGTTTCCACGTTCTCTCGAAGAATGAAGTTCTTTATGCGATTTCCACAGGGGCAGTGAATGTCTTCATTCCCTCCGCGAGTAAATATTACCTGGACGCCACCATGTCACCGAGCGAGTTACGCGCGTTCCGCTCAGCTTTAGACGCTAACTATGAGCCTGTGGGGGAATCTGACGGCGTTGAGGTCTATCGACGGCGGTAATCAGCCACGCGATTTCGCTCCTGGTAAGAACTTACCTGGTTCCGATTTCGGAGGCAGTGTCAGTTCTTGGAACGTAGATCCAATCTTTGTCAATTACTTGTACGAGCCGGTAATTGTCGAGGAGGGCAGGCACGAATCCTGGTCCGAAGGCTACTGTGTCGTACCACCACCGCACCCCCTTCAGCGAGGCATCAGTGTTCAGCACTACAGCGCTGAAATCGCGGTTGCGCAATCGCTGCAGGAGCGGCTGTTCAAAGCCCGGGGAATGCGTCCGAAGAAGCCGCACCATCCAAGGATCGAGTACGTAAGGTCGTTGCCCGGCGAGTACCGGAATGATCGGATTTTCCGCCAGGATGGGCTTGTTCGTGGGGCCGATGACCTCGATGACTTGCTGAAATTGATGCGGGTGGTACCATCCGCTCCAGGTCTTAATATGACGCAAGATTGGTATAGCCGCGATGACGGTCAACAGCGCGAGGGCATAGACTGCGAGTTGCTTTCGGAACGGAGAGCTCGCGTTTGCCACCCAGGTAGCAAGCAGAATCACCGAAGCGACTTGCACGTCCAGCAGATGATTCCCAGCGGTTCCAGGAGAGCCGAAAATCATGATCGTGATCGCCACGGTCGCAATCAGGAACAATGCGGGCAGGTCGTGCAAGAGCTTTGCGGAAAAGGCCACGAACGCAAGCACCACCAACCCGAGGACAGCGAACAAAACCAGACCGGGATCGGTGTAAGCTGCCATCGACGTCATCCGCCACGGACCGCTGGCGATAAACCTCCAGTCGGCGCCGCCTGAGGCGCACGCTTTGAAGATATCTATTACGCGACCTTGGCTGGCGCCAATCATCGCGCCAGCGACCATCAAGTAGCCGCAGCCAGTTTCCGCGGCCAGCAATAGGGGCACTCGCCTATAACCCGTAGCAAGCAGCCAAACCAAAGCGGCGGCGAGGCCAAAAACAGTGGTGAGTTTGGCTGACCACGCCAGGGTGAACAGGAGCGACGCCAGAAGAATTCTCCGCCCGCTGTGCGGTGGGCGGGCGATCACTGCCAAACCCCAGACATTAAGGGCAGCCGCTAGCCCGTCCGCCTGGGGAGTACACAAGGACATCTGTACGGAGCCAGCGGCCAGAAGCACCACTGCTGAACATGCAGCCAGCCACGGTTCCACGCCGAGTTCCCTAAGCAGGCGGAAGGCCCCCAGTATCAACCCGATGATCGCGGCCGAAGAGAGCAGATAAGCGCTGAGCAGCACCGGCATTCCCAGCTTGAGAAGCAGCGCATGCAAGCAGAAATACAACGGGAAGTATCGAGTGCCGCCGTATCCGCCCGAATCGAACAGTGGACGGTAGAAAATGCCATCTTTCAAGTCCGCGGCCATGGTGATCATCACCCCGGAGGCAAAGCTTATCCCCGCGTCATTGCGCCACCAAATCGAGGCGCGCACCGCGGTAATGACAACGATGATCGCAACCGCTGCAAACAAGAAAATCCGAGGGCCAACACTGACGCCAACTGGCGAGGAATACGACTCATTCGCGCGACCCGTGGGGGTATTCATGGAGTTCGTCTTGGACCTGAAGCAATTGAGGGAAGATTTCTGCTCTCGTCTTCCAGAACGCGGAGTATACCTGAACGGCGCACCTCAGTGCCGGAACGGGCGCCGGTTGGAAGACTGCACTTCCCGTCGAACCTGCTGCGAGCAGGCGGTCGACCGACAATCCTCCGATTAGGCTACTTATGCTGACCGCAAAGAAGGAAGCCTTGCAAGACACGAGCCTGCCTGAGATAGAGCCGACGATGAGGCACGCCGGCATGTGGTGTTTCGTCGCGGCTGGGGTACTGGCCACTTTCTACCTCGCCACTAGCATGTATGTCGCGTCCCATCGTCTCCTCTGGTTCGATGAAGTCTTTACGGTTCATATGGCCCGGCTGCCCGATTGGAAAACTCTCCTGACGGCACTCAGCCACGGTGCGGACTCTTTGCCGCCGCTCTATTACATTGTTGTCGGAATATTTGATAAGTTGTTCGGGCACAGTGAAGTTGCTATCAGGTTGCCATCCACCCTGGCGATGGTAGCCACTCTGCTCATAACCTTCGATTGTGCACGGCGCCTCACTGACGGTCTGCATGGATTGATTGCTCTCGCTCTGGCCTCAGGCCCTCTTGCTGGCGAAGGGTTCGAGGCCCGGTCCTACGCAATCTATGTCATGTTCGCGGCGTTGGCTCTATGGGTGTGGACGTACACCAGAACCGGCGAGAAATGGTCAGCGGTCTGGTTCGGACTGGTGCTATTTCTGGGCGTCAGCTTTCACTACTATGCCGTGCTGTTGCTGGTACCGTTTGCACTTTGGGAGGTCTCCCGCTGGAAACCGTGGCAGCCGCCCTCCCCAAAGCTAATTGCCGGAGTTATCGGAGTGGCTGTCCCTGCCGCGCTTCTATCGCATTTCATCCTGTCTTTCTCCCGCAACTTCTCAAACGGCTTTTGGAGCCGCCCTTCCCTGTCCGAACTCATGGATGTCTACTCTCATATATTTGTAGGCGGGTTATTTGTTCTCGCGCTGAGCATAGTTTGGATTGTCTTGGCGAACAGAAGGGACAAGAATATCGATTTGCAACCAATGCAGTCCGGCGAAGCCATCGGCTGGTTATTTCTCTGCATACCGCTGGCCGGCTTCGTGGCGGCGGAATTGAAGACGAATGCCTTTGCTGTTCGCTATTTCCTTGGAATCGTGCCGGGAGTTGCGGTGGCGGTCTCCTGTGGCCTATGGCGGCACTTCCGCAACGTTCCGCTCATTTCGCTTGGAATATTCCTGCTTCTCGCAACCTGGGGCATGGTGAAACAGTTGCAGGTAGCTCGTCATCCCCACTCAGTCGAGAGCCCCGGAACCAGGGACCAACTCAGCTTAGAAAGTCTGCTGAGCAGCGAAGGCAAGCGATTCTTTGTATTTTCCGATCCTTTTCTGTTCCTGGAGGTGCAGTACTATTCCAAGCATCCGGAGGAATGCGTTCTGCTACTCCCTTCGGATTTCGAACAGCAAAAGACTCCGACCAATTCGTCTCCTGACCCTTATATGCACCAGCGTGTTGAGCTAATCTTGTCACGGTATTATCCGTTGAAGGTCTGGCAGCCCTCCCAGCTCCGCGAACATGCACGGGAAACAGCGTTGATTAAGCCCGCGCCAGACGTTTTGGATGCTATGAAGCGAGCTGGCTTTGAAGTTGAGACCCGATTTTCAAAGCCATTACAAGTGGGGTACTTGCAATGAAGCAATGGTTTCCGTAGAATCGCTGCCCTTCATGAACGTGACTCAAGCATCCTCGCGGACATCCAGTCCACCAGCTAGCCAGGCAATCATTGCTCCGGCCGCTAATTTCGGAGCAACAGGCCGCTTTCGTTGGCTAGATTCCGTTTGGCCACAGTTGGCCGTCTCCCTGGTGCTTGGTCTTATATATGTTCTCCTCTTTATGGGTCGCGAAACGCTGAATCCACGGGACATTGACTGGCTGGGAGAAGACGGCGCGCAACACTATATAGGTTGGGAGCTGCTCCGCCAGGATCCGCACTGGCATTGGCCTCTGATGTATACGAACCGGTTTGGTTATCCCGTCGGGGACTCGGTCGCGCTGGTGGACGTTAACCCTTGGATGGCGCTTCCGTTCAAGGTGTTCTCCTCTTTGCTACCAGAACCTTTTCAGTATTTTGGCATCGAAGCTGTTTTAACCTGCGCACTCCAGTTTTTCTTCGCATTAAGGCTATTTCGCCTTCTTTTAGGCGCGAACCTTTGGGGGGTAGTGACGGCGGGACTATTTTTTTTGATTGCGCCGCCCCTTACCTTCCGTCTCAAGTTTCATTACTGTTTAGCCAACCACTGGCTGTTGCTCGTCGCGTTGCTCGTCTTCTTCCAAGCCCAGCAGGAATCGCCAGGCGTGGTGCGACGCTTTGTAATTTCAGCGCTCATTTTGGCTGGGCTAGGGGTTGCAACTAACCCGTACATCGCTTTTCAGATGTTGTTGGTGATGGTAGCAGCGCTAGTCAGCTTGCTTTGGAAGGGCAGACTTACCCTGCCACAAGCGGCAGGGTTCATGGCTGCCATGGGTATGATCTGTCTGGTCGTGGCCTACTCGCTTGGTTTCATCATCGCAGGTGGCAGGGGATATGGTGGCGCTGGATACCGCATCTTCTCAATGAACCTGCTATCGCCCCTCGATCCGGGCTGGTTTGGCTCGATTATTTTCCCGGCCCTTGTTCCTCGACTTGATAGGGGGCAGTACGAGGGTTATAGCTACCTTGGGGCTGGCGTTATTGCGCTGGCACTCATCGTAATGGTGTACGGATTCCGGCGTCGCGACAAGTTGCGTGTCCTCGATAAACGCTGGGTGATCCCCCTGCTCGGGTGCTGCTTGGTTCTAACTCTGATGGCGTTGACGACAAAAGTCAGGGTCGGCCCCGCGACCCTGGTTGATGTAGATCCACGGCAAGTGCTGTCACGTTTTCTTGCGCCCTTGCGGTCGAGTGGGCGCCTGTTTTGGCTTCCGTACTATGCCATCTTGACAGCGTTGCTCGCCGCCCCCTATCTGTTTATGCGCCGATCGCGGGCGAATGCCTTACTCGCATGCCTTCTTGTCCTGCAGTTTGTGGATACGAGGCCGCTTCGCAGATGGCTGTATTCCGGATTACATGTGAGCTATGAGAAACCACTGAAGTCTCCCATTTGGCACCAACTCGGCTCGCTTTACGAGAATCTCGTCGTACTTCCAGCCTGGCAATGTGCGCCGCGCTCGTCTCCGGGCGGGGTTTATGGCTATCGATTCTTCGGCTACCTGGCGACTGAGCAGAAGATGCGAACCAATAGTTACTACACCGCCCGCTATACCGCGCAAGCCTTGGACTTTCATTGCAAGCGGGCGGTTGGCGAATTTGCGAATCAGCCTCTCTCGCCGGACACCGTGTACGTAGTCACCCCTGCGGTCGCAGCTCAAATCGCCAAAGGTCCGACAGGTGAGGGAAAGTGCCACGATCTGGATGGGTTTATCTTGTGTTCTCCGAAAACAGACTTCGGACTCAGTCCGAAGCTGAAGGACCAAGGTGCAGGCTCCACCAACTGAAGGCGCTGACGAGCGACGCCAGCGATGGATCGGGAACTTACTGACGTTTCCGTCCATCTTTGGTGAGGCAAAATGGAAATCCAGGATAGTGGCCCTTTTCCACAGTTAGCAAGGCGCTGAGGCCCTTTGCTGTCAGCATGCTATACTTCCAGCCCTAAATTACTCTTGAACATGTCAGTCCACAGCAATAGTAGCCTTGTACTGCAGCCGAGGCAGTACCCTCGACTCCTCTCCCTGGTGATTCCGATGTTCAACGAGGAGTCCGTTGTGCCGCACCTGCGAAGCGCTATTGAAGGGTTCATCATGGAGGTCAAGGGCGAAGTCGAGGTCATCACGGTGAATGACGGCAGTCACGACTCCACGCTTGCGCGGCTCGCCGCTTGGGCATACGAAGATCCCCGCGTCAAGGTCATTAACTTGTCACGGAACTTCGGCCACCAGAGCGCTTCCACGGCCGGGTTGGATTATGCCACCGGTGATGCCGTAGTCCTGCTTGATGCGGATCTACAAGATCCTCTGAGCGTGATCCATCCAATGATCGAACGTTATTGCGAAGGATACGACGTGGCGTATGGGCAGCGTATCGCGCGTCAGGGGGACACGGCATTTAAGCGTTTTACGGCCTGGGTGTTTTACCGGTTGATGAGGAGCTTCGTGTATAGTGGCTTGCCGATGGACGCCGGCGACTTCCGCCTGATATCGCGCAATTGCCTGAATGGGCTGCAGCAGATGCGAGAGACGCATCGTTTTCTTCGGGGCATGGTTGCATGGATAGGGTACCCTCAAATTGGCGTGCCCTACGAACGCGCGGTGCGGGTTGCTGGTGAAACGAAATACCCGCTCCACAAGATGCTGCGATTCGCTTGGACCGCGGCCACATCGTTCTCGGCGCTGCCTCTCAAGGCAACTACCATTCTCGGCATAGTCGTGATGCTGATCGGTTTTGAAGAGGCAATTCGCGCCACGCTGGCGCACGTCTTCCACTGGTACGCAGTGCCTGGCTGGTCATCACTTACCGTGTTGGTTAGCGTTGTCGGCGGTGCCACGCTGCTGGGCATCGGCATCCTCGGGGAGTACGTGGGCAAGATCTACGAGCAGACGAAGAACAGGCCCTTATATCTGGTGTCACAGACCTTCAATGTCGGAAGTGCAAGAAACGAGCATAATAGAGAGCCGGTCATGCGGCGTGAGTATCGATGATTCAGCTCCAGTCCGGCCGCTATTCTGCGCCTACGAAGAGCCGCTGAGCTACGGCAAACAATTATGATCGAGTTGATCAGGCCAATTCTGAACCGCCCGTTCTTCTACGACTCCTATCACAAGCTCATCGGCAGGGATTACCGCAGCCGCGTGTTGGTCAATGAATACATTCTGCCCCGGCCCGGAGATCGCCTATTGGACATAGGCTGCGGTTCGGGAAACATAGTGCCCTTTCTGCCAGCGTGCCATTACACGGGTTTCGACGCCAACGAATCGTGCATCGCATCGGCACGGAAACGATATGGTACCCGCGGCGAGTTTGTTTGTGAACGCGTCAGCCATCACACTCTGCGGCAAGTCGGCGCCTTCGATATTGTTTTGGCGCTCGGGGTGGTACATCACCTTGATGACTCTGAGGCGCTCGATCTCTTTCGGCTAGGTCACTCAGCCCTCAAGCCTGGCGGCCGAATGATTACCCACGATGGCTGTTATGTTCCTCACCAGTCCGCCGTAAAACGCTATCTGCTTTCCCGCGACCGGGGACAGTTTGTCCGCACACAGGAGCAGTACGAACGATTGGCGCGGTCCTCGTTCAATCAGGTGGAAAGTGACCTGCGCGAAGATGTGCTTCGAATCCCTTACACACATCTCATTATGGTTTGCACGAGGTAGCGTGTGATGTTCCGACGTTGTGTGCAAGGCGATAGTGCATGACTAAACACAACAGCCTGCGAAGAGTCTTCCTGTGGCTAGTGGCATTTGTACTGCTGTCGCTGGCATATTTTGAGTTATTTCAATGCTTCCCGAGAAACTCTGACGACGCAAATTGCGCACTTGCCGGCTTCGATATGTTGCACGGAAACGTGTGGCTGAGACACTGGAGATTCGGACCGGACCACTTTTACACCTCCGATGTGCTGGCGTACGGCATTCTGACTAGGTTGTTCGGGCTTAGCTTTAAAGTTCTTTTTCTTCTTCCGGCATTTTATTGGGCGGCGGTCGTTTTGTTGTCGCTCAAGTCTGTTTTTCTCTGTGGTAGTAAACCGCACTCGGCAGCGAGCATTGCATTTACGCTCACGTTGATCGGCCTACCCATCCTTCCACCGCAAAGTCGCGCCCCGATGCACATTGGAACGCTGGTGTATTGTCTAGTTATTTTTCTCTTGAGCCGACGTTTGCTCCTTTCGCAAGGGAACCATCCTATTGAGTACCTTGCGACATTTGTGCTTACCACGGCTGCCGTGGAGGGAGATCCGCTCGCTGTGGTCGCCTGTGTTCTCCCCATCCTGATAACATGTGGTCTGATTGCCGCACCGCAATGCCGAACGAAGGCTATTCTTGTTGCTTGCGTACTTGTCGCAGCCACGATCACTGCCAGAGTTGCTCTTTCCCTTATTACAAAGCACGGCGGCTTCCAGCCAGCGATGTTGCCAATGCGTTTGGGAGATTTTGACAAGTTTGGGATGCATTTGCACTATGGAAGCATTGGTTTGTTGGACATTTTCGGCATTGATTTTTTTGGTAAAGGGGCCGTCCCTTCAGCGGGCTATACCTCCATCACTGATTATTTTGCCCGGGGCCCAATTGTCCAATTGCTTCGCTTTCCTCTGGCCGTCTTTGCCGCGGCATCAGTCCTACATTTTGGTCGCGACCTGTACCGTAGGTTCGTAACTCGAGACTCAAAAGGTCGCGGTACTTCAAACGACTACCTGCTCCATTTTTCATTTTGGGCCGTTACTCTGACGGTGTTGGGTGCATTTCTTACCGAAGTATTAGAGGGTGCCCCCCCTCCTTCCCGCTTTTTTATTCCTGTACTTGTTTTCGCAACGATCATCGGAGCCACTGGTGTGGACAAACGGTGGTGGGGAAAGGGCTACACGATTGCCGTCTTGGCCATGAGCTTACTAGCAGTCGGAGCCGGCTACAAGATGACAAAAGGCGCTGGGCACCATCCTAACGCCTCGCACCAGGAAGTTGCCGCATGGCTGCAAGCCCATTCCCTAACCGAGGGATACGGTTCGTACTGGTCATCCTCAATCATCACCGTGCTTACGTCGAATGAGATCAGGGTTCGAGCGTTGGCTGCCCGCACAGGCAACGTACTGGCTCCTTATCTGTGGTGGAATTGCAAGACCTCATGGTACCCAATGCCGACGCTGGACGGACCGCCGCAGCGCTTTGTACTCATAGATCGTGCAACTTTTGTAGGCAGCGTTACCGAGGAACAGGCGATTGCAACGCTGGGGAGCCCCGCAGAAGCGGTGCCGGTTGGACAGTATGTTGTTTTCATTTATGACGTCGGGACAACCGATTTCAGTAAGTTGGTCAGCAGATGAGTTGGTTTTGAGAGCGCGTAACAACAGATTGCAAAATGGAAGAGGCTTCGCCCATGCTAGCGAGGGCCTACAAACCCGCCCACGCTGAAAATAGAATGCGTGGAGAGGGCGACGTCCTCAGCGCGCGGGCCGACTACGCCCGGCGCAAGAGCGGCAATCTTCGCTGGCTGCTGCGCAGCCGCTTCGAGTGGATGAACCACTACATCCGGCCGGATTTTGTAGGCGTGGATGTAGGTTGCGGCTGCGGATTCAGCCGCGAGTTCATCCGCTGTAAGAGGCTCTTGCTCACCGATCTCACAGAATACGATTTCCTGGACATTGGGGGGGTGGACGCACTTCATCTCCCGTTGGTCGCCAACTCGGTCGATTTCGTCATCGAAAGCAATGTGGTCCACCACTTACCCTACCCCTGTCGTTTTCTTGACGAAGCGAGGCGCGTCCTTCGCAGCGGTGGATTTCTGCTGATGCATGAAGTGCAAGCCAGCCTGCTATTCTGCGCCGTACTGCGGGCGATGCGGCATGAAGGCTATTCGTTTGATGTCAACGTCTTTGACGAGAACTGCATCTGCACCGACCCGGATGATCCATGGGCGGGAAATAATGCCATTCCGCGGCTCCTGTTCGACGACGCCGGCGCATTTCTGCGGTCCCAGCCGGGCTGGCGGATTCTGCGCGATGATCCCTGTGAATGCCTTATGTTCCTGAACTCCGGGGGCGTCACCGCGAAGACAGCATACATCCCCTTGCCACCGCTCGTGTTGAGGGGCGTGGAAATGCTTGATACTATGCTGGCTAAAATTGCCCCCAACGTTTTCGCTCTTGGAAGAAGAATCGCGTTGCAGAAGGTATAGTGGCGCAGAGGAAGTGTTCGCATAGTCTCGATCATAATCCCGATCTATAACGAGGAACTCCTTCTGGAGCGACTGAACACGGATATCCATAATGTCATGGACAGTCTCCAGGAGCCGTGGGAGGTGATCTACGTCAATGATGGAAGCGAAGACCAGTCCCTGAGTCTTCTCACCCGGCTTCACGATGCGTGCCCCAAGACAGTGGTGGTCGCGGACCTGTCCCGCAACTGGGGTCACCAACAGGCAATCACTGCCGGACTCTCGCTCGCCCAGGGAGAGGCAGTCGTCATCATGGACGGCGATTTCCAGGATCCACCGAGCTTGATACCGGAAATGTTGGCAGCCTGGAAACAGGGCGCGGAGGTGGTGATCGCCCGCCGAACCAGCCGAGGAGAGCGCGGTCTGAGACGGTTTCTCTTTCCCCTGTTCTACCGCATGCTGGGATACATATCGGACTATCCGATTCCGCTGGGCGTAGGGGTCTTTGGATTAATGGATCGCAAGGTGTGCAAGGTATTTGCCAATCTGCGGGAAACCAACCGGTTCCTGCCGGGCCTGCGCTCCTGGGTGGGATTCCGGACGGTCTTCGTCGATTTCGACCGGCCGGACCGGCTTCTCGGCAAACCCAAACAGACGCTCCTGCACCTCGTTAAATACGGGTTCGACGCTATTCTCAGCTTCAGCTACAAACCATTGCGGTTGGGGCTCGCCTTCGGCCTCATCATGGCTGCCTTCGCAAGTCTGGCCGGCTTTACCCTGGCCGTAATGCGAATTTACCGTCTGGGCATATTTCGCGATAATGTTGTCATGGGTTACACGAGCCTGATGTGCGCCTTGCTCTTAATGGCGAGCATTCAACTTATTTGCACAGGAATTTTGGGCGAATATATCGGACGGATTTATGACGAAGTAAAGAGGCGCCCCCTCTTCGTCATTCGGTCGGTGCTCGAACGGCAGCCCTGAGCCCCGGATCACGGTATGCGTTTAGCCGTCAGGCCTTGGACGCCTGGCTGGGGTCGGGAGCGTTCCTTCAGAGGGAACCCGTGAATGAGCACTTCCTGATTTGGGTTCTTATTTCGAGGGATTGGAGATAAAATGGGCCAGCCCGGCACTTTTGGAGAATGAATCGCTTTTGATTCTTGTCATGCTGGTCAACTTTGGAAAGCAGGAGATCTCCATGGGTTTCTTCACGACAACCGGCCATCGCTTTGGGATCGCGAGAGAACTGTTTTCGTTTTTCTGGAACAACAAGCGCTGGTGGATGACGCCAATACTCATCACGCTGGGCCTTTTTGCAGTGCTGTTGATATTGGCGCAGAGTTCCGCCATCGCTCCATTCATCTATTCATTCTTCT
>Ga0209039_10003466_pt1 | contig 12297 bp, 10 predicted proteins | sample BogFormECP12_OM1_FD_188238 | JGI IMG/M metagenome (GOLD analysis project Ga0209039, IMG submission 188238) | Bog forest soil microbial communities from Calvert Island, British Columbia, Canada - ECP12_OM1 (SPAdes) (version 2) | ecosystem: Environmental > Aquatic > Freshwater > Wetlands > Bog ...
ATTCCGATCAGGCTGGCGGGATTGGCCAGATACCCGGCCCGGGGAATACGGGATCTCCGCTTCCTTGCAGGGAGAGAGCTCGTGAGAGAGCACTGCTTGCTTCTTGAGAGTCTTTGCATTCGAGCAGCTCCTGCATCAATCCGGTCAGAGGGTTGGCGCTGGCCTGCCGACCCTCTGATTCGCGGATTTCCTTTAATAGCGATTGCTTGCTGGCGTCCTGCATCTCATTAGCCCTTCGATCCGATCGCCCGCTCGAAGGTGTAACGCAGGCGGTCGCCAACCGTCTCAGGTCCGGTAATTGCCGCGTTGGTCAGCTCGGGAAACTGGGTGGCGTAGAACGAACGGACTTCCTCGATCGAGAATTTTGGGTTCGGGCATGGCAGCGTAGTCCCGTGGTAGACAAATTCACGTTCGACAAGGTTGATTTTCATGACGCTTCACCTCCCTCCTCTTCTGCGGCTGTCGTTTCCGGTTGCGCCTGTGGCGCAAACAGCGAGGGTGCCTCTGGTTCCCGAGGGACGGGCGTCGCCGCTGGTGTCGCCGGGGTTGTTGGACTCGTCGAGATGGATGGTTTAGCCGACCTCTTCCGTGCCTCTTCCCGAGCTGCCTTTGCGGCCGCATCCATTTCGGCTTTGGCAGAGGCGAGTGTGGTTTGGAGTTGCAGGTGCGCCCCAGTGAACTCCACCAGCTGCTGAGGAAGGTCACGATCAAGTTCCTCGGCTGTGCCGGTGATTGCCAATGGGGTGGTGAGAGCGTTGTCTTCGGTGTCAGACGCCTTCTGCGGAACGATGGTGGCCCTGATCGTATCGCCCTCGATAAGGGAGATGGTCAGTAGCAGCCTGCGTTTGCGTAGCAAGGGCATGAGTTCTGTGAACATGTTTTCCTCCGTTTGTAGATTGTGCTTGTGCGGTATGAGCACTGGAACGGGTGTTTAACAACTATGAATCTAAGGCAAAGATCGCAAACGGCCGTGCGCCTCACATGTGAACGCTGTGTGCATCAATCAGCATTTGCGTGTCGAACTTCGCCAACTATTCGCTATCATCGAATCTGCGCGCGCCGCGAATATCTTGTCGGCGCCACAGAAGCCGATTGGTCTGTTCTAATCCGTACCGGCGATCTGTAAACTCACTGGTTAGTATGCTGAAGCATTGCGGCGAAGCGGTGGAGCCCCAAGGGGTAGATTTCGAGTGACACAGCAGAGCGTGAGAAGTGCGCGGAGAAGTATCAATGGAGAAGAGACTGGCAATTGTGATTGCAGTAGAGAAGTATGCGGATACTCGTATCCATGAGGTCAAGTATGCCGAAGCCGATGCAAAGGGGTTTGCAAAGGCTTTGGAGATTGGAGGGTTGCTCGACCCGGTCTTTCTGCTCAGCAGCAAGGCCACAAAAACGACAATCAATTCACAGGTGCGCCAGCACGTGAAAGCTCTCGCGAAAGAAGACTATCTCTATATCTTCTATGCAGGGCACGGATTCTCAAAGAACGGCCACAATTACATCACCTGTTACGATACGGACCCCGACGATCTTGAAGACACGAGCATAAAGCTCAAAGAGCTGCTTGATGTATGCGGGAAGTCCGCTTGCAAGCGGATCGCGCTGTTCCTGGACTCTTGCGAAAGCGGTATTACGGACCTCCCTGATATCCGCGGGATATACACCACTATGTCGGCGACGGAGTTGGATGAGTTCTTCCAGGCGGCTGAGGACTTGCTTCGCGTCGTGCAAGACATCAGAGTCCTCATATTCAAGCGATACGCTGAAGCACGGCGTGTGGACATATCAGGTCATCCAGGCTCTCGAAGGAAATGCACGCACTGCTCTCGAACAGGGCAGGTATCTGACGGCCTTTTCCCTGCAGAACTATCTCGCAGCGGAAATCCCGAGAACTCTGCGGAAAGCTTTTAGCAAGCCGGTGTCGAAAACGCCCTGGATCTATGGCAGTCAAAGCCAGGACTTCGTTATCGCTGATCTGGATGACGTCCTCCAAAAGAGAACCGCCATAAAACCCGGCTATGACCAAGTGAAAAGAGCTTTTCTCCAGCTGGAAGAGTCGGTGCAAATTCGGTCGCTCAGCGGCGTTGTGAAGGGGTATCACCGGGTTCCAGATCGAGTCAGCGGCGCAGCCGGGTCGTTTGTGGAGAAGATTTCTCACAAGGAAATCGCAAACGAGATCGAAGAAGTCCACGGGGAGATTCGCTCCCACATGAATTACAAGCGCAAGGACATGATTATCGACACCGGGCACATCGTGACGCCTGATTTCGAGTTCTGGGTGGAAACCCATCAGGATTCCGAAGACCCATCACAGGCCATCATTTCGCGCGACCAACATCTCTCCAAAGATCATCGGCGATGATGGATTCAACCAGGTTTTCGAAAGTTCCTTCGAGGACATCACTTTTGAATTCAAGGAGGAATTGTGTAGTGCACCCCACCAGAACTGGACACGGTCATAAGTTATGATTCAGGGCCTCCGCCAGGAGACGAGATGGGAAGACGACCGAGATCAGGTCGAAGAGCTCAGTACGAAAAGCGTTGAAATTGATTATCCTGCGGATTGTTCTTATTGCGATCTCACCATCGAAGATTCACCGCTTGAAATTCGGATCACGAGCAGTGGCGTGACCGTTCATGCCCCTCAGTCGACGGCCCCGAAAAAACTAGTGCAATCGTTCATTGGCGTCCAGAGAGCGCTGGCAGGAAGTCCGGTGCTGAAAGCGATCGCGGCTAGCTCCAAGAAATAACATCAGGATAGTCCTCGGTTCGAGGATGCCGATGGGCGGTTGCGCTGTATATCGAGGTCGCTATATAACGTGCCCAGCGAGGCGGATATCCATGGAACGAATTGAAGATGCCGCTAGAGCAGAGGCGAAGATTCTGCGGGATATGCAGCAGATTGTCTCAAACATCAGGCGACTTTCGGCGCTCGATGTGAAGGATGTACGCAGCGGGATTGCGCAACTGAGAGAAATCCGTTCATCAGTCTACGAAGACTTGAACCAAATTCAGCACGAATACTTGTTGCTACGCGGGCTTGGGTGGCTTCTTGGGAATGGCTTCGATTCTAAAGTCGAATGGGAATGGAATCCCCGGCAGACGGGAAGCGGGAACGAGCCGGATTTAAGAGGTAGTGTGAACGGCAGGATTCTGGTTTCTGCGGAAGCATCAACATCAGAGAATCCTATTGGAACGATCGACAGCAGAATGAAGGCTACGCTTGCAAAACTCAGTCAGATGGAAGGGCAAAAGTTCTACTTTGTTGGGACGGTTGGAATGGCGCTGCGGGCGGAAACAAAAACTCGCAAGGCAAGCTGGTCGATAAAGGTGGTTCAGGTCTGAGGTTGGGCACTGATCTTTCCCGGTGCGCGGGGCTACCCGTCCGTGATTGCACGGACCAGCTGCCAAGGCGGCGAGGTGACATAATCAACCGGAATGGCAGAACAATCGGAGTTGCACCTGAAACCCGGCGGTGAGCATGGAAAAGACATTTTCCTGTGCCACACAGGCGTCGACAAACCGTGGGTCGAGCAGCTCGCTGAACGAATTGAGGCGGAGCCCTACCAGAATCGTCTTCTGGGAGTCGTGTTTGACAAATGGGATTTCGGGAAAGGCGGCAACATAGTTGTCAATATCGAAAAGGAGATTGATGCCTGTCGGCACGTGGGCGTTGTAATAACGCGGGCATTGCTGGATGCCGAGTGGCCTACGCTTGAGCGCAGTATAGCCGTCTGGTCGGACCCGGCGGGGACAAGGGGCAGAGTTATCCCGTTATTGCGGGAAAACGTATCGTTGCCAGCGTCGCTTCGCGTTCGGAACTGGATTGATTTCCGGGACGAAGGGCGATTTGAGGAATCGTTCGCAGAGTTAATCCGTGTGCTGCGTGGTGAGAGAGTCCCGCGCGGGAGAGGCAGCCTGCTCCCGAGTGTTCAGGAGACGAGACTGCCTTATGATCCGGCGCCGGTCGTGATTACCTCGTCGATTGGGGCGGACCGCATTCCGGAGCGGCTCGTGTCCAATCTCTTGCCTGTTGTCGAACTGCCGCAGACAGTGTTCTCGGCGGAGACACCACTGCGGGACAAGGCTGATATTCAGAAATATTCGGACAAAGTTTCGCATCCTCCATTTGTTCTGCGCGAAGGTAGACTCTGGACGTTTGTAAACCTCCGGGAGAACGGGGAGTCATTCCGAAGGTCCACGCGTCCGACAACGATCAGAGAGGACCGCTTCGAGTCCTGGTTTTCCGATGCGGATCATGCGCGGTGGGCGGTTGAATTGTTGAACGTGTGCCTGAAAGAAAATGCATGGCACAGGTTTCTTCGGCTGGACAAGGACAGGCATCGGTATTTCTTTTCACCGATGGATGATCGTCCCAAGAAGATTCAATGGAAGATCGGCGGGAAATGGACGCGGCGTGCAGTTACGGCAAGGCATACGGTCACCCGCAAGCTGCCTGATGGCAGCAAGGAAAGAATCCAGTCGGGCTGGCGGCATCAGGCCTGCCGGGCAGGTTTTGTCCTGATGCCGTTCGGGTTGTTCCTGTGTCTGGAGCCGACCTGGATGCTGACCAAAGCTGACGGCAAGACCCCCCGCGGCGGACCACGGGTGGGGCCGATTCTCTCGCACTGGCTAAACCAGGAGCGCAACGGCCAAATTCTGAGAAGCGTGAGATTCTGGTCGCTCGTTTTTGCGAGGGGGAAAAAGGAAATCTTCATACCGACAGGACAGAAGCCGATTCGGATCAATTTGACTCCTGCCTGTGGCGATCTGGAGTTCGGAATTCTCGCTGATCAGATTGACTATGACGGGCTGATGCGTGCGGAAATGGAAGACGACATTGAAGTACCACAACTGGGGTTCACGTTCGACGAGTTCCAGACGATAGAACAAGATGAAACCGACCCGGAAAATCAATAGGCCGTATCGAAAGAACACCCGCAAGAAGGGTGGGAAGGCCGTTCAGCATCGCTGGGAAGCGCCTCAATTCGATACGCTTCTGGCGCAGTCTGACACGCGCCTGCAGTGTCACTACCTGGGCGAGCCGAGTTTGTCCTTCGCGGCGAAGCAACAATGCGAAGATCCCAGAACAGGATTGACCGCTTACGGTCCCTACAGCAAGAGCGAGGCGAGCAGACACCAGCAGATTCGGCTAGGCATAGTGGGGCCAGCGGAGGCGATCGATAAAGCCGTGGGATTTCTCGCCGGCATGGCTCATCGAATCGATCCGGCGCCGAAGACTGACGCGATGCTGCACCCTGCTTTTCCGGGAATCAATGCCGGGGATCCGTTTCAGATCGAACTGGTGACGCAGCCAATCTGGCATCGACCTCTAATAACGAGAGACATAGCGCTTGTCGAAGGTAATCCTGATTTCATGCAGCGGGTCGGGCTCCTGTTGTCGGCAGTCACCACCGAGATAAAGGCGCTGAAAGCTCTTGATTCGGGTCCCAGTGTGGTGATTTGTGCGATGTCGAAAATCTGGAGGATTTGTGCAGAGTCGGCATAGCGGAGTATGACCGGCAGCAGGCCGCAAGCGATGATGGAATAGATAGCGACGACCTCGCCGAGATCATTTCTGAAGTTGAAGCGGAGGACGAAGACGGCGAAGAGATCGAAAGCGAAGCCGCCCGCAGTTTCCGGCGCGGACTGAAAGCCGAATGCATGAGCCTGCTCCCCACGCAATTGATGTGGCACCGGACGCTGGCAGGAGGGCCGGGTGTGCAGGACCTCGCGACGCGGGCGTGGAATCTGAGCGTTGCACTCTTGTACAAGGCGGAGGTTATCCCCTGGCGGCTTTCGGACGTGATCGAGGGATCATGTTTTGTCGGGATATCCTTCTTTCATGAAGATGAAGCCCGATCGAGCACGCTGCGGACCAGTGTCGCACAGGCCTTTACCGAACGCGGCGAGGGGTTTGTATTGCGCGGCAATTCATTCGACTGGGATCGCCGCAAGACCGGCGAGGGGGCGCCGCATCTGAATGAGGAGCAGGCGAGAACGCTGCTCGAAGATGTTCTGGGAGTTTACAAGGACCAGGTGGGCGGTCTTCCCCGCAAGGTGGTGCTGCACAAAACATCGCGCTACACCGAGGAGGAACGAACGGGATTTGAAGCAGCACTGGCCGGAATTTCGCACTACGGTATGGTGACAGTGAACAGGCGGGGGGTGTTCTGCCTGCGGCCGGGAAAGAAGGCTGTACTTCGTGGGACCGTTGTGGATTTTGGCCAGAAGCGGGGATTAGTTTACACGACGGGTTACGTGCCCTTTCTGCGATGCTATCCCGGATTCAGAATACCGCAGCCGGTCGAGATCACCGAGAACTGGGGTTCAGTTTCTTTGAACGAAGCGGCAGCAGACATTATGAAACTCACAAAGCTGAACTGGAATACTTCGGCATTTAATTGCCGGGAGCCTATTACAGTGGCTTTCGCCCGTCGCGTCGGCGACATTCTGAAGTTGGCCAGGGGAAAGGAACCCGCGCTTCATTATCGTTATTATATGTAGTCCGGGATACCGGTGCCGGCATCAAGGCACACTTGAGTTATCTGGCAGAGCACTTGGAGTCCCCAACCCAGTGAAAGAGTATGGCCTTATTGGTTACTCGGCCTTCAGTCATTGCTTGGAAGGAAAGACAAGTCCCAGACCGAGCATCTCTGCTTAGCGTGGCATGAGTGTGCGGGGGAGCACGTCAAGACACATCCTATGCACTCGTCCTTCCGATGCCTTGCCCAAATACGTCTTTATGCTCAGCGAGCTGGGCATCCAAGGAATAGTCGTGGCGAATCACTATGAGTCTGTAGCCCATGTCTTGTAACGCATTCCGTGCAGCTTCATCTGCAGCCTTGCGTCCAGGTTCATCGTGTTCGGGGCCGTCGCAGAAAACGCACACACCCGGTATGCCATCGCGCTCGTAGTAGAAATCGGCCTCCGCGTAGACATTATCGCTGGGGCGGTACTGCGCCCGGTCGGGTAGCCGGCGCTCGGTGTCAAATAGGTTCTTCAAGAAGTCGTGCTCGAGTGATGAATTCTGGTCGCGGCGCTCTTCGAGCCATTTGAACTGCTCAACACGTGATCGCCCTCGATCTTCCGACTCCATTGTCGATTGCTTGAGCGACAGGAGAAAGTCGCGTACCGCGTGTCGGTCGATAAACGGGTGCAGCGGCTGATTCGAATAACTGAGCAAACACTCATAACAGGCACGGCTGCATTTGTCAGCCCAACTAGTAATCTCGTCCCCGGTTGCTGGATCAAAGTGGCAGACCTTCAGCGCCTCTTCCGCAACTCGCGCCAGAGTGTTCCTGTCTTCAAGCAAGCCCTGCCAGATGCCGTTACCGCCTTCAGCGGCTTCCCAGAAGAGCAGGCGGCGGTCGTTTCCTTCTCCGATTTCTTCTACAACGATTTCCTGCTGCTCAACCTGGAACAGCACCTGCATACCACGTTGCAGGGCACAACCGAGACTGTAAAGGAAAGCATCAGAGAGTTTGCCTTCCGATAGTGGTACCGCCAAAAGCAGATTTCTAGTGTCGCGGACGAACGGACGAACGCCCGTGCGAATATCCTTTGTTTCGATGTCGGGAGCACGGTCATCATCTCCTGGCCGACGTGCCCAATATCCGGTCTTGGCATCGAGTGTGAATCCGTTGTGATCAGATCGCCTCCACTTATTGTTCACGCGCCACAGTCGGGCCTGGGGCGCATAGGTGAGCTGCATGAGCTTGCGTCCGTTCGGATGCGAAGCGACTGCCGTCCGCTCGACAGGCCGGCCATCCGTGCCTGGAGCAAACCGATAGTGGGTGCTGATCTCGAAGCCTTCCCGGAGCCGTTCCTCCTCATCGCACGTAATGCGTTCCACCCTCCAACCGCGAACCGTGCTCATTTCGAACAGCATCTGCACATATTCGCTCGCACTGCCGTCCAGTTCCGTGCCACAGTGGTCGCAGCGGTCCACTTTGGTGTTCTCCCCATCGTGCAGATAACCGCATTTGAGGCAGAATTTCGCCGCCACAAGTCGCGACTCGATGCCTCCAGGCGGCAGGATGCAACGCGCCATTCGATATTTTCGGCCCTCGTGATAGATGATGTTGCGGGGTCCAAACTCGGGTAAGCCGAGGAATCGCGGGCGGTCGATGACATGGAGCCCCTGACCAGTGGGAACAAGGGCGCGCAGAGGAAGGCGCGGGAAGTTGTAGCCGGGCAGGAAGCCTTCACTTGCCAAGTAGCGGTACGGGTAGAAGTCCGACTCTATCGCCTCCTCGCTCTGGTTCAGGAGCAGTTCTATCTCGCGCACGGCCTCATCGATGCGCCGCTTTGCGTCGTTCCGCTGTTGCTTGCTCGATGTCGGCTTGTTGAATACCTGCTGCCACTCGTCTCGGTGTCGAACGGCAGCTTCGTAGAGTTCGCGCCAACGGTCAAAAGCCACATTGAAGCGGGTTGCAGCGTTCTGGATAGCGTCCTCCAGCCAATCGTCCCCATACCACGGAGCCTCCGTTATCGAATTGCCACACGCTTCAAGAATGTGGCGGCATTCTTCGCGAAGCAACGCCAACTTCGGCGCCGATAGGGTAAGGAAATGCTGGTGATCGGGGAGAAGCGGATAGCCGGACTGTTCTAGGTCCAGCACGTCGGTCATGGCGTGTTTCAGATTCAGACCCGCAGCCGCCATCCATACCGAGTGCATGTGGGCCCGGACAAGCTCTTCGTTACCGAGTTCAAACCGGGCTGGTGCGACAGCACCGGCGACCATCAACTGAGGCTGCCGGAAGAAATACTGGTCGTGTTGGCTTCCCTCGCTACAGAATGCCGCCACCAGAGCTGGCTGGCCGCCGCGGCCTGCACGCCCGCTGCGCTGCGCATAGTTCGCTGGCGTGGGAGGGATGTTCCGCAGATGTACAACGTTCAAGTCGCGGATGTCCACACCCAGCTCATTGTAGGCGAACAGAAAAGGGCTGCGAGTTCACCCCGACCGAAACGGCCTTCGCGCTCCTGCCGAATCGGCGCAGGAATCTGTCCCGTGTGCGCGCCGCCCTCGACGCCAACCAAACCCCGAGCAGTTTCTCTGTACAACTTAGCGAAGAACTCGTTCGCCTTTCGCTCAACCTTCTTGAGCCGTTCCGCGCGCATCCACTTGGATCGGATCGGATCTGGAGCCGGTGGCGCACCATCTCCAAGTCGCCATTGGAGTGATCCGGCCAGTAGCTGGATACCTTCCTGGCCTTGCTCGGTCGTAACCACGGTCAGGAAATTTCCCCTGAGGGCTGCTACCAACGCCTTAAGGAGCGCCTCCGCGTCATGAACTGACAACTTTTGCTTGAGTCCCCAGTTTTTGCCGTCACGCAGGTACTTCCCGACCTTCGAGCGTGTCAGGTCCAGGCTACGGTCACGCTTCGATTGTGGACGCCCCCCAGGCAGCAGGAAGATGGCGCTCTCAAGCAGCTGATCCTGGTCGTCCATTCCCCACGGGTCGCGGAGGTTCGCCTCCACCTTTCGGCGCAGCTCAAACTGCTCCTCTCTATCTAGCGCCTTTGCGTCGATTGCCATTTCGCGGCGCAGATGGTCGAGAAATGCCCGCACAATCTTCTCTCGTGAGACCGGGTCGGTCTGTTGCAACACCGGGTGATTTGCCCACGGCTGGGGTGCGGTACACATTTCCGTCAGGCCAAAGAAGTCAATCGTGAGCAATCCACACTGTTCGAGATTCGGCTGAGCCACGCGCCAGCCGCGCCTCAGGTCTTCGTATAGTCGATAATCCAGGAGGCGCTGAAAGGCCTCTTCGTTGCGCTGCTTGCCGGGGCCCCAAAGGGCAGGCTCTTTGGCGTATTGTCCCTGATCGAGTCCGAGAGCTTTGAATACGGCTTGGGTAACGGTGGAATGATCCAACGTGCTCCGTTCTTCCAAAGCTCGATACAGCGCAGCACGAACGAGCGCAACCTGCACAAAGTCGTTAAAGTGGCCGGCCTGTAATGAAGCATCCTGCCGATTGTCCGTGAAGCTCATCAACTTCTGAGCCTCGCGCTCCACCTGGGGGTCCTCGCGCAACTGGACGATGACAGAACTACTTACCAGGGTGGTTGAAGTGCTGCGTCCTGTGTTGCTGAGGCGTGAGAGTTTCTTGAAATCGTTCCGCTCAGTCAAATCGTAGGCTGCACCGCATCGCATACAAAGCAGGAAAGGCGACTTCTCGAACCAGGCTTCGATTGTTTCACCCTGATCGATCTGACCATCCTTTGCAACCTTAAGACGCTGTGGAACATGCTTGCGGTACTGTGTCTTGACACTGCCGGCTCCCTCGTTTTCGTACCAATAATCGGGCAAGTCGTTAGCGTGGTCGTCGCTCCACAGGCCATCTTCGTTTAGCGCAATGTATCCAGGAACAGACTTGGAATCTTCATCATCCTCGGCAGTGAGGAACGGGAGGCGAGGCATGATCTGCCCAGTGTTGCCCTCGTGTCTCGACACCATGTAGTACTCTTGGCCACATTCGCGGCAAAAGACGAGCGGATACAGCAGGCGGTCCCCATCTGTGCCTGGAGCATAGTGCTGCCCTTCCAAGGTCAAGTACCTGGCAGTGGCGGGCTCCAACGTCGCGTAGACAGTTCCACCTGCTGCTAGGAACTGGTGCAACCGGAACGCGAACACCGGTTCGCCATTGTCGTTCCGTAGCTTGTTGCCGAGCGCCAGTGTCTGCCGCAGCTTTTCTGAGCAGTTTGATTCCGGGAGGCCACTGGCCTTGCTCAGAGCGGTGACGCCTTCAACGAAGCTGATCGGTTTTCGCCGAATCAGTCGTCCGTCCTCATCGTCCAGTCCGAACGCGCCTTCCACCCAGGCCGCCAACGGCGACCGGATAAAGGCGGTTATATCCTCCGTCGGCAAAGGCGCTTCGACGGCGCTACGAACATCATCAGGTGACTGTGGAGCGGCTACCTGGATCGCGCAACGCAGTGTCTCGTCCACCACGTTCTCGGGCGGAATCTTCGTCCCGAAAAGCTTGGTTGCAACCTCAGCGGCTGCGCGCCTACGGTCGTCGCGCTTGCCACCGCTAGCCACGGTTGCGCTGGTACCGATGTTCAGTAGCTTCTGGTTCCCGCTCCGTTCGCGCAAACGGCGCATCAGCATGGCTATGTCCGCACCCTGCCGTCCACGGTAGGTGTGTAGTTCGTCCAGCACCAGAAACTCAAGGCTCGCGGTCGTGCGGTCGGTAAAGTGACGCTCGGCAGGACGAATCATCATGTATTCGAGCATGACGTAATTCGTCAGTAGGATGTGCGGTGGGTCATCCAGTATGCGCTGCCGCGCTTCGTTCTGCTCCTGGCCGGTATAGCGGTCAAACCGAATCTGGGTGCCGGGGTTGTTCTTGGCGTAGGTCTCAAGCGCCTTCGCCTGACTGTTGATCAGCGCGTTCATCGGATACACGATGATGGCGCGCACCCGATGCTTCTCCGGTTGATTTCGCAGAATATGATCGACGATCGGGATCAGGTATGTGAGGCTCTTGCCCGATCCCGTGCCGGTTGTGACAACATACGGCTCTCCACGCCGGGCAATCTCGATGGCTTCCTGCTGGTGGCGATAAAGGCGAAGCGGCTTCCCGTTCGCGTTGCGAAAGAAATCGGCGGTCGCCTTCAGAATCGTGCCGTGAACAGCCAATTCGTCCAGTGTCGGTCCCGGCTCGTAGGCGGGGTTCAGTTGCAGGATGGCATCGGGCCAGAGCGTCCCCTGCTCAAAGTGATCGCGGACAAACTTGTCCGTGCGCTCATCCTGTATGCGAACGAAGCTCTCGATGTAGTGGCGGTAATCGGAGACGACCTTGTCCCGGAGAGCGAAGACGTCCATGAAGTGGCCCTTGTGGAAGGATTTCGCCTAACGCGAAAGTGTAACGCCGGAGGTGCCCAGTGGCGACGGTTATCTTTTATCGACAGGTCCGATCCTCGGGAATTTACTTTGTGATCCGGGCCATCCGGGATTCCATGTTGAAAAGCTGAGAGGTTGCTTCCAATCTTCGGTCGCTCCGTGTTTACTGTGTCATTCCCAGTTTCCTGTGACCAGATTCAGTTCAATGGAGAGCGGCATTTTTCCCTCAGTTTTGAACTTGGCAAAGTTGTTTGGACTGAGAAGCACTATCGCATCGTAGCCTTTTGCGCGTGCCGCTTTGTAGAGTTTGGCGTCAAGGGCATAGCGTCTCGCGGCAAACGGTTCGCCTTTTGAAATATCCTCGTCGACGTCGGGCCACGACTTCGACTCATGGCGACCGAGAAGAGTGAGTTCAATCGTCTCCTCGTCCCCTATCAGAGGATTCTT
>Ga0209039_10003468_pt1 | contig 12295 bp, 14 predicted proteins | sample BogFormECP12_OM1_FD_188238 | JGI IMG/M metagenome (GOLD analysis project Ga0209039, IMG submission 188238) | Bog forest soil microbial communities from Calvert Island, British Columbia, Canada - ECP12_OM1 (SPAdes) (version 2) | ecosystem: Environmental > Aquatic > Freshwater > Wetlands > Bog ...
AGTGCCCAAGCCGGCGTCAAGGCGGCCTGCCACAGCGATTACGTGGACGCTGAGAAGGCCAGGCACTTGCAAGAGGGGCGCGAGGCGTAAGCCGCTCGGCGGGCTGCGCGGAAGAGAGCGCCCCGGGACCGCGAGGCCACCGGGGCGTCCCGTCCGAACCTCACCCCCCCTGGATCGGCTCGGATCTTGGCCTTGGTTTTCGGTGGATGAGGGCAGGAACTTGAGGGCTTTTTGCCGACCGGGTGCGCGCGCGTGAGGGAGCAGCTTCGCCTTGGGGAAAGCAACGCCGCGCAGTACCTCCTGCGCCGAGGCATCCTGCAGCGCGGGGAGGAGGCCACGCTCGAGCCCGCGGGCGAGGGCAACATCAACTGGGTCCGGCGCGTGCGGATCTCCCCCCACGGTCGCTCGCTTGTCTTGAAGCAGGCGCGGCCCGCTCTCGAGCGCTTCCCCGAGTATCAGGTGACGACCGAGCGCATCGTCTTCGAGTCGCGCTACTACGAGGTCGCCCGTGCCAGCGATCTCGATGGCCTTTTGCCGACCGTCCTCGACTTTGATGAATGCGAACGCGTTCTCATCCTGGAGGACTTGGGCCCGGCCGAGCGCTTAGACAAGGCACTCGGTCCGGGGTATCAGGGGCGGGGCGCCGCCCATGCACTCGGCCAGTTCCTCGGTCGGGTCCACGCCGCGACGAGGGACAACCCCCGTCTCACGGAGCGCTTCGGCAACGACGCAATGCGCCGCCTGCACGGCGATCACATCTTTCTCCTTCCCTTCCGCGAAAACACCTTCCCACTCTCCCCACGCCTACGGGAGCGCGCCGAGCAGGTCTGGAAGGACGCCGAACTCGCCGCCCGCGCGGATGCGGCCTATTCCCGCTACCTCACCGCGAAGGACGCGCTCGTGCATGCTGACGTCCAATCGGGAAATGTCTTGCTGACGCGCTCGGGCCCGAAGCTCTTTGATGCGGAGATCGCCCACATGGGCGACCCCGCTTTCGACCTAGGTACGCTCGTCGCCCACTTGTGCGTGAACGCGCTTGCGTCGCGTCGCCCGAGCCGAGGGCTCGTAGGCGCAGCGTGGTCCGCGTACCTGGGAGCCGCGGGGCCGGCCGGTCTGCGCTTCGAGGACGTGGCCCGCTATGCGGGGATCGAGCTTTTGCGGCGCACAATCGGCGCGGCGCGCCTTCAGGCAGTAGAACGAGACGAAGCCGGTCTCGTCGTCCTCGAGGCGGCCGTGCGCTGGATCCGCCGACCCCCGCCCTCTTTCGAGGCCCTGGTGTCTGAAGCGATCTAGGAGTCTCCTCCGTCCTCGTCTTCGACCGCCTCGCCGAGCTCGTCCACCCACTGGATGCGCTGATAGTCGAAGCGGTCCTCCGCAATCGCGTTGAACTTCACGATGTCGAAGTAGGGCGAGAGGTCAAAGTCGCGGGGCGTTAGCAGCGTAGGATGGCGCATGCGAAAAAGGCCCGTGTACTCGGGGCTCTCGTGCCCGAACAGGCGGCGCAGCACGCGCCAGCCCGAGGGTTTTGGTGCATCGAATCCGCGCTGACTGACGGGCGGGACGATGGGAAAGCGCACCTTCGCGAACAGCTGGCCCAGCAAGCTCGAGCAGATGACCTCGGTCGGAGTTGCACTCCCGAAGTGGAGCGCCGTTCGCCGGAGGCGCCGGGGAATCAGCGAGAACGGCAGGAGATAGCGAGCGAGATCCACGAGATTGCGCAGGTCGTAGCGCCAGCCCACGGCCGCGATCGACTCATCCAAGATCACCTTGAGATCGTCTGGACGCAGACGGTGGGGCCGACAAACGCGGAGGTTGAAATCGATGTACTTGGTGAGCGGCGAGACGATCACCCCCTCCATCAGCGCCTCGACAATCAGGTGCGAGGCATCGCCGCCGAAGCGCTGGAGCGCGCGCTCGCGCTCCTCTCCGCCGCGGCGCAGGAGTTCGTCGCCGATGTAGAGGGCGGCGTGAGACCAGGAGCTCTGGCTGAGATACTTGATGGCCGCCGAGATCCGCTGGTCGCCCTCGATGAGGACAACGTCGCCCTTTCGCACGTGGCGCAGGAGCGCCGCCGGATCATTCCAGCCACGGCGCTCATAGGTCGAGAGCGGCTTGCTGAGCGCCTCGACGAGGCGATCTACGAGCCAGCGGCGCATCCCCAACACCTACCTCCCGGCCTGCTCGCCTGGCGGGTTCGGACCCCCGGCTTCCCTCTAGCTGCGGCATCAAATCCGTGCGTCTTTACACCCCGCGGGTGCTCTTCCAGAATCGGCCCGTGCCCGACCCCTGGCGCACTCTTGCGGCTCGGCTCGCCCTTGTCCTCCTCGGGGCCTGGCTCGGGTCGCTCCTCCTCTTTGGATCGGTGGTGGCCCCCGCAGCCTTTGCGGTGGCGCCGACCCCCGCGGTGGCCGGGAATCTCGTAGGGCGCGTGCTGGCGGTCCTCGACTGGGCAGGCTTTGCCGCAGGTCTCACCCTCGCCGGAGTTTCCGGCTGGCTTGGCCGGGGGCTTTGGACGGTCACCCTGCCTATCCTCATGAGCCTGGGGTGCCTCCTTTCAAGGCTCCTCCTCGCCCCCGAGATCGCGGCGCTTCGCCCGCTCCTCGACGATGCCTCGGCACGAGCCCGTTTCGGGCTCCTCCATGGGCTTTCTGTGGGCCTTTTCGGCGCGCTCACGCTGGCCGCTTTCGCTCTCGTCGTCCTGCATGTTCGGGCCTTGGAACCAAAAAAAAACCGGCTGATTTCATAGCCTTAGGCGGAGGCGTGCGTTATCCTCTTTGGCGGGTCGAGATTTCCCTTTAAATTCAATAGTTTGGAATGATCCGGGAGAAGGTGGCAAGCATGGCTATCAAGATCAAGGCCATTCTCGAACTCACGGTCTCCGAAACCAGCCTCGAGGATGGACTTGCCGAATACGACGAGCTCACCGTGGAGGGGCTCCTCCAAGAAGTGCTCGACAAGGCCATCGCCTGCGACGAGATCCGTGTCAAGGTCGTGGAAGGCCCGAATACTCTCGAAGAATACGACCAGCAGCAGCCGAACTCCTAGCCGCCGCGATTAGCCGAAGAGCGTGAGCTGCTCCGGACGGGGAGGCCGGTCCAGACGGGCGGATCCGCTGCGCGCGCTGCTTGGCGCCGGGCGCCGGAGCGTACGCCGACTCGGTTGGTAGATGCCTTCCCGACGCGCGTATTCGAGCAGGCGCAGATAGAAGGCTTTGAATCGCTCACCATGGTTGAAGTGCTTGAGATGGGCGAGCTCGTGGCACAGGGTGTTCACGAGGCTTGAGTATTTGAGCGGCTCCCCTGTGGCATTGTGGCGGAGTCGGATCCGGATCCGTCCGTCCGCGTAACACACGCCGTAGCGCCGCTTGACGCGAGGCTTCTCGGCTTCGATCGAGTGGTACGCAAGGCCAAAGCACGCAGCAATCTGAGCGGCGTCACGGTTGAGTCGCTCCACCAAAGCGCGCACGATCTCTCGATCCATCCCCCGGGCAGTCTCTCGGCCTAAGGCGAGGTCGTCAAGATCGCTGCGAGACGCGTGGTATCTTGGAGCCCGTGCCCGACGTGTCCGACCGCAAGATCCTGCCGCTCTTCCCACTCTCCAACGTGGTTCTCTTTCCGGGTGTCCGCGCGCCGCTCTATATCTTCGAGCCGCGCTACCGCCAGATGACGGCCGCCGCGCTCGCGACCGACCGCTCGATCGGCATGATCGCGGTCCATCCCGACCACGTGAGTCAGATGGACGGCAATCCGCCGGTCTTCTCCGTCGGATGCGCCGGGGTGATTACAGAATCGGAGCAGCTGAAGGACGGGCGGTACAACATCGTTCTGCTGGGAACCGATCGTTTCCGCATTCGCCGTGAGCTGCCCGACGCTGCGGGTCGCCTCCACCGGGTTGCGGAGGTCGAACTGCTCGAAGACCCGTTTGAAGCGGCTGAGAGGCCGCGCGCGATGGCGCTGCGCGCACGCGTGGTCGAGCTCTTTACAAGGCTCGCACACCTTACCGTCGCGGCGCGAGACTCGGAGCTCACCCCGGAGCTTTTCGACGACGTGGATCCGGTGATGCTCGTCAACACGTTCTGCCAGCTTTTGGATTTGCCCTCCGCCGAAAAGCAGGGGCTCCTCGAGTGCCACGGCGTGCGCGAGCGACTCGAGCGGCTCGTCAGCGTGCTCGAGTTCCGCAGCGCCGAGCTGGCCTTCCGGAACCTGGACGGCGCGCCCACACGACATTGACGCGGGATTCAATCGCGCCCTCAAAATATCGAGCATACGTTAAGAAAACTGAGAAATTCGTAGATCATGCTGCGCGGAGGCCACTCCGCCGTCATCCCCCCGACACGCGTTTGTAACGTGCGAACGATCTTCGCGGCTCGCCGCAAACCCCTCGGAATCGAAGTGCGTTCTCGCCCACAAACAGTGGTTCTCCGTCGGTGATTGTGCGCGTTGGAAGGAGTCGAACACAGCGCCAAGGCCGCGAGCGAACTCCTCGAATCGCTCTTGCGAGCCTTCTCCGAGGTATGGTCTACTGCCGGCGTTTTCGGGGGGACTCGTCGAAAAAGACGGCGAGAACTCCCGGAAATCCCCGAGAACTCTAGATGACAACCCCCCTGATCTGGGACGGCGTTTTGCGCCGACTCGGAGCCGAAATTCCGTCCTTCGCCCTCGAGGCGTGGGTTCGGCCCATCGTGGCGCGGGTCGATGAGAGCGGCCTCCACCTCTTATGCCCGAGCGCATTCCACCGCGAGCGGCTGCGCGAGCGGTTTTTGAAGCCCATCCTCGCCAGCGCGTGCGCGGAGGCCGGGCGCGCGATCGATGTTCACCTGCGCATCGCGGAGGAGAGCTCTCGCGTGGCTCGCGAAGCGGGCGAAGCGGAATCCCCGCCCGCCTCGCCCGCCCACAGTGCGGACGCGGATCGCAGCGGATCCGCCGCCGCACACCCTCCCGCTCCCGTGCAGCGCTCGCTCTCTCATACCTTCGAGACCTTCGTCGTCGGCTCGTGCAACGCCCTCGCACGGGAGGCGGCGCTGGCCCTCGCCCACGGCCGCCAGCTCGGGGTGAGCCCGCTCTTTCTGTGCTCCGAATCGGGCCTCGGCAAGACGCATCTTGCACATGCGGTTGCCGCCGAAGCACGGCGCGAGGGCACGGAGCGGGTCGTCTACGCCTCGTCCGAGTCGTTCGTGAGCGATTTCCTCTCGTCGATCCGGGCGCAGCGGATGGCGGGCTTTAAACGACGCTTCCGCCAAGAGTGCGACCTTTTGGTGATCGAGGACGTCCAGTTTTTCGGTGGGAAGAAATCCACCCAGCTCGAGCTCTTCCACACCATGGATCACCTGCTGTCCGCCGGGGCGCGGATTCTGCTCACCGCGGATCGCCTCCCGCGGGACATCGGCGAGCTCGACGGTCGACTGCGCTCCCAGATGACGGGCGGACTCGTCGCGGAGATCGAGCCCCCCGACGCACAGGTGAGACGCCAAATCCTCCGTGCGAAGGCAGCGGCGGGCGGCGTGCACATCCCCGAGCCGTGCCTCGACCGCTTGGTGGACGGCGCCCGCGGGAGCGTGCGAGACCTCGAGGGCGTGCTGATCCAGCTGGTCGCGAGCGCAGCGTTGTTGAAGCGGCCGATCGATCTCGAGCTCACCGAGGCCGCGCTCCGCAAGCTCGTGCCGAGCGCGCTCGCCGAGGGCCGCCCCATGGAGCCCGAGGTCGTGATCCAGGTCGTGGCGAGTTATTTCAAGACCACTGCGCAGGCACTCGCTTCGCGCTCCCGACGGCGCGACCTGGTGGCCCCGCGACAGCTCGCCATGTACCTCGCGCGCCGCTATACGATCGCTCCGCTCCAGCAGATCGGCGCGGCGCTCGGGCGCGACCACCCGGCCGTGAGCCACGCGCTTACGACGGTGGGTCGCCAGATCCTCGAGCGCGCCCCCCTGCGCTACCAGGTCGAGGCCCTCTCGGCGAGGCTCGACGCGTTGGCCGCGCGCGGAGGTGGGCGGGCGGGGTAGAATGCGCGCTCCCTTCGCCGGAGGAGCGCGTGTCCGGGATCGTCCGCTACGGAGCCTACGTCCCCTTCTTCCGTCTTCCCCGGACGGCCTTCGGCGCTGGGAAAGGCGAACGGGCGGTCGCGAGCTACGACGAGGATGCCGTCTCGATGGCGGTGGAGGCCGGCCGCGAGGCGCTGCGCGGCGCCCCGGAAATCCAGGGCGTGCTGTTGGCCACGACAAGCCCCCCCTACGCCGAGAAGCTGAATGCCTCGACGCTCCACGCCGCGCTCAATCTCCCGCACGCCGTCTCGGCCGCGGATCTGGGCGGATCGACGCGGGCGGGGCTCGCGGGCCTCCTGCTCGCCGCCGACATCGCTCGCTCCGGCCGACGCACCCTCGTGTGTGCCAGCGATGTCGTGGTGGGTGCGCCCGAAGGTGCCCGAGAGCGGATCGGTGGGGATGCGGCCTGCGCCTTTGTGGTGGGCGAGGACAGTGAGGCCCTCGCGCGGGTGATCGGTCGCGCATCGCTCACCGATGAGGTTCTGGATACCTGGCGCACCCCGGAGGATCGCTTCCCGCGTGCCTGGGAGGAGCGCTTCGGCGCCGAAGTGCTTGGGCCCTTGCTGCGCGAGGCGGCGGTCCGGGCGTTGCAGGACGCCGGCCTCCAACCCGCCGACCTCTCGGCGCTCGTCGTCGACTCGACCAACGAGCGCGCGGCGGCGACCCTGCCGAAGGCGCTCGGCGTCAAAGCCGAGCAAGTCGGCGATACGCTCTCCCTCAGCGTCGGCCGATCGGGGGCAGCAGCGGCCGGACTCGCGCTCGCCCACGTGCTCGACCGGGCGAAGCCGGGCGACCGCCTTGCCGTCGTCGTCGGAGCGGACGGGGCTGATGCCATCGTCCTCGAGGTGACTGCGCGGATCGCCGCTGCGCGTCCCAGCCGCAGTGTGGCGCGTTGGCTGGCCGCAAAGCGCAGCGATCTCGGGTACCAAACCTATCTCAAGTGGCGCGGCGTCCTGCCCTTCGAGCCTCCCCGACGCCCCGATCCGGACCGACCGGCGGCACCCCCGATGCATCGCTCAGAGCGCTGGAAGTATGCGTTCATCGGCTCGCGCTGCACGGCCTGCCACGCCGTGAACCTCCCCCCACAGCGCGTGTGTGTGGCGTGCGGCGCCGTCGACCAGATGAAGCCCGAAGCCATGGCCGATGCCCGATGCCGCATCGCCACTTATACCCTGGACCGCCTTGCCTACTCGCTCCAACCTCCGGTCGTGGCCGCCGTCGTGGACTTCGAGCGGGGCGGGCGCATGCAGTGCGAGCTCACCGACATGGATCCAAATCAAGTCGCGATCGGTGGCGAGCTCGAGATGACCTTTCGGCGTCTTTTCACCGTGAACGGCGTGCATAACTACTTCTGGAAGGCGAGGCCGCAGCGCTAAGCCGAGCGCCCGTGCCCTTGCCCAGGCGACAAAAGGAGAACCCCCATGGCCAGCAGAGGAATCCGGGACCGCGTCGCAATCGTCGGAATGGGCTGCACACCCTTTGGGGAGCACTGGGACAAAGGTGCCGCCGACTTGCTGATCGACGCCGCGACGGAGTGCTACCGCTCGGCGCAGGTCGAACCCGCGGCGGTCGATGCCTACTGGCTCGGTACCATGGGCAGCGGCCTCTCGGGCCTCACGCTCTCCGAGCCGCTCCGGATCCAGTACAAGCCGGTGACCCACGTCGAGAACTTTTGTGCCACCGGGAGCGAGGCGCTGCGCAATGCCTGCTACGCCGTGGCGAGCGGCGCCTACGACCTTGCGATGGCGATTGGTGTCGAGAAACTAAAAGATTCCGGCTACTCAGGCCTCGTCGTCTCAGCGCCCGCGAGCGACGGCACGGACTCGACGATCACGGCGCCGGCAACATTCTCGTTTCTTGTGCCCGCCTACGCCAAGAAATACGGCCTCGACGAGGCCACGCTGAAGGACGTGCTGGCGCGCATTGCGTACAAGAACCACTACAACGGTGCGCGCAACCCGAAGGCCCAATTCCGCAAGGAAGTCCCCCTCGACGCGATCAAGGCGTCGCCGAAGGTGGCGGGATGTCTTGGAATCATGGACTGCTCGGGTGTCTCGGACGGCTCCGCGGCAGCGATCGTGTGCCGAGCGGAAGATGCCCATCGCTACACGGACAACCCGATCTTCGTGAAGGCGCTCTCCTTCATCGCGGGCCCGGCCGAGGGCCTGATGCGTCAGGAGTACGACTTCACGACCTTTGCCGAGGTGGTGGCCAGCGCCGAGGACGCCTACAAGCAAGCGGGCGTCACCGATCCGCGCAACGAGATCAGCATGGCCGAGGTGCACGACTGCTTTACGCCAACCGAGCTCGTGTTGATGGAAGACCTCGGCTTCTCGCCCCGCGGCCAAGCCTGGAAGGATGTCGTGGAGGGACGTTTCGACCTGAAAGGGCCGCAGCCCGTAAATCCCGACGGGGGCCTCAAGAGCTTCGGCCACCCAATTGGAGCCTCGGGCCTGCGCATGATGTACGAGATGTGGCTCCAGCTGCGCGGAGAGGCGGGCCCCCGCCAAATCGAGAGTCCGAAACTCGGGCTCACGCACAACCTCGGGGGTGCGCCCGGCCGCTGCGTAAGCTTCGTCTCTATCGTCGGGAAATAGCCTTCGCCAGCGGCTTTGCCTGCGGCGCCATGACGAACGCCACGACGCCAGCCAGCGTCACGGCGAGACCGGCCCATTGGCGCGCCGACGCCACCTCGCCGACGAGGAGCCAGGTCGCTCCGAGAGAGAGCACCGGGATCGACGGCACCACGATCGCCGTCGCGCGTCCAAGGTCAAGGCGCGCGATCGATTGATACCAGAAGACGGTGCCGAGATACGAGAGCACCACGCCCTGGAGGGCGAGGGTGGGCACGACGTGCCTGAGCTCCTGCACCGGGGGAAGCCGCTCAATCCCCTGCCACAAAAGCCAGCACAGCGCGAGCAGCGCCCCGCCCCAGATGTAGCGCGCGCCCGTGAGCACGAGAGGGGGAGTGCCGGGCAGCCCGCGCAGCACGATGAGGTGGGAAAGCTGCCAGCAAAGCGGCGTCGCGAGCAGGAGCCACACCCCGGCCGAGGCGCGAAAGCCCTCGATGCCCACCGCAAGTGCAATTCCAAACAGCAGCATTCCCGTGGCGAGAACGCGCCGGGGAGTCGGCCGGTGCCCGAGGGCAAGCCACGAGAGCACGAGCGAATAGGCGGGTTCGCTCTGAAGACACAGCACCGCTTCGATCGCGCCGGCGCGGCGAGTCCCCGCAAAGAACAGCAAAAACGCAACCGCGGTCCCGAGAGCCCCAATCACCGCGAGGCGTCCCCGCGCTCCCGACCGCAAGAGCCATCCAAGCTCGCCGCGCAGGGCCAGCACCACGGCCGCAAAGAGGCCCCCAAACGTCGCTGTTGCGGCCGCCACGAACAGCGGATCGCTCCGGTTCGTGGTGAGCTTCGCGAGCCCAGGGACGAAGGCCCCGTTGAGTGCGCACAGGCCCGCGAAAAGGAGCCCGGTCCTCTCCTCTCGTGCGCTCACGTCGGAGCTGCCGCGGCGATCGCTGCAGCGAGCGCGAACGCAGAAAGTGGCGCCGAGCCCTCAGCCTTGTTGTTGATGATGACGTACACCTCCTTGCCTGCCTTACTTCCCTCAAGGCATAGGCGGGCAAGAGAGGAGCGTGTCGCGAGATCTTCGTCCACGAGTCGGTCAAACGGCGTGTAGCGTTGACGCGCGCCCTCGTAGTCAAAGCCTGGGTGCAGCCTCCAGCGCATGATCTAGGCTGGCTCCTTCGAACCATTCACGAGCGTACGCTGGGCCCGGACGCTCGGCATCGCCGGATGGACGTTCAGGCAGTGCAGGGCACCCGCTGCAACAAGCGCGGCGGCGTAGCCATCCGTAAAAAGAGTGCGACTTCGCAGCTCGACGGCGTAGCGCACACCGCGTGGAAGAGCAGCCAGGAATCCATGGAGCCGCTCGGCGAAGGCCTCCGGCGAGCCGAGCTCCGCCAGGGGCTGCGGTGGAAACTGAAAGAGGATCGCTCCGCCCTTTGCGCCAAGGCCCTCGAGGTAGGGCTCCACCACGGCGTTGCGGGCATAGCCCGCGTCGAAGCAGAGCGGGTTCAGCTCGCCTGCGCGGGCGCCGTAACGGGCGTGATGCGGGAACCGGGCGACCGTCAACGCTTCGTGTGCTTTCACCAAGAAGCGAAAGTCGTCGGGTACCGCGGCGGCGTAGGCGGCGAACTCTGGAGCGCCGATCGGCCCATAGAAGCTGCGATCGATGCCGACGCTTCGCAGAAGGGGGTGCCGCGCATACGCGGCAAGCCCAGAGCGCGCGAGACGCTGGCCCGTTGCCCGACCGCCGTAGACGCTTCCAGCCCAGCCCGGGAACCACCAAGAGGACGTGCCGAGGCGAAGGCCCGCCGGTAGCCGTTGGGCGAGCCCCGCAATTTTGGCGTCCACGCCTGCGGGGTCGACCGCGGCGCTCGGCCGATCGGCCTGCCCGCTGCTGGTGAATAGTTCGAGCTGGGCATCCCGGCGCCGATCCCCCACGCGCCCGAGTGTGCGTGAGGCGTGTGGAAAACACGAGGAGCAACTCCCGCGCGGACGAAGGGGAGGTGCGGCTTCGCCGCCTCCCCCCCGTGCGGATCGCCCGGTACGCTCCGCCCTCGATCGGGAGGAACCCATGGCTTACAAGACGCTCGAGGTGCGGGGGGAAGGGGCACTGGTTTGGCTCACGCTCAATCGCCCGGAGGCGCTCAACGCGATGAACCCCACACTCGTCGGAGAGCTGCGGGAGTTCTTCGGGGGTCTTCCCTCGCAGCAGGCGGTCCGCGTTGTGGTGCTGAGGGGCGCAGGTCGCGCCTTCTGCGCAGGCCTCGACCTGCGCGAGTCCGGAGGCGAACCGGGTGGCGGAGTGCCCGCCGGTCTTCGCGCACAGCGGCGCATCAGCGAGCTTGTGCTTCTCATGCGACGCGCACCGCAGCCCATCATCGCCTGCGTGCAGGGTGCCGCATGCGGCGGTGGTTTTGCCCTCGCTTTGGCGTCGGATGTGCGCATCGCGGGTGAGTCCGCGCGCATGAACGCAGCATTCATCCGCATCGGCCTTTCCGCCTGCGACGTCGGCGTCTCCTATTTTCTGCCCCGCCTCGTCGGGGCATCGGTCGCGGCGGAGCTCCTGCTCACCGGACGTTTCATCCACGCCGAGCGTGCGAGGAGTCTCGGGCTCGTCTCCACCGTGGTGCCCGACGCCGAACTCGAGGCCGAGGCGCGCAAGCTCGCCGAAGAGATGCTCGGTACATCGCCCCTTGGCCTTCGCCTCACCAAAGAGTGTCTGAACGCAAGCCTCGACGCCGCGAGCCTCGAGCAGGTGGTGGCGATGGAAGATCGGAACCAGATCCTGTGCGCGCAGACGCGCGATTTCGGCGAGGGGGTGCGCGCCTTCCTGGAAAAGCGGAAAGCCAGCTACGTCGACGGATAGCTGGAATCCGTCCCCGCCACCCGGGCACGGAGCCCTCCCGTCGGCTCAGACGGATTCGGCGATGGCGTCTGTCTCGGGCATCCGCTCCATCTCTTTGGCGCCGGCCTTTACCCACTCCTGCAGCGGCGGGAGCGCCCAGACGGCTTTAAGGTAGTCGTTCGCACGTCCTTCGAGGGTTACGCCGTAGGTCATAAAGCGGGTGACCACAGGAGCAAACATCGCATCGGCGATCGTGAAGTGGCCATACAGCAGGTTGCCCCCGGCTCCATACCGGCTCCGGCACTTCTCCCAGATTGCGGCAATGCGGGCGAGGTCGACCTGAACCTCGGGCGTGAGCGGGATGCGGGCACCTTGCACGCGCAGGTTCATGGGGAGCGCGTGTCTCAGCGCTGCGAAGCCTGCGTGCATCTCGGCGCTCACCGAGCGGGCGTGCGCACGCGCGGCCCGGTCTTCTGGCCACAAACGGGCAGCCGGCGCGATCTCCGCCACGTATTCGCAGATGGCGAGCGACTCCCACACCGTGAGTGCACCGTGCTTTAGGACCGGCACCTTTCCCGCAGACGAATGTCGAAGGATCTCTTCGCGCGAGGTCGGCGTGTAGAGCGGGATGCGGATCTCCTCGAACGGAAGACCTGCCATGCGCAGCGCCAGCCAGGGCCGAAGCGACCACGAGGAGTAGTTCTTGTTGCCGATGACGAGCGTGAGGGCGTCCACCCGATATCCCCTTTCGACGCGATCGGTGCGTGCAGGCTACCGGCGCGCGGACGCGCTCACAACGGTACGCCGGGCGATGCGGAACCCGGGCACATAAACTGTTTTCGC
>Ga0209039_10003470_pt1 | contig 12293 bp, 6 predicted proteins | sample BogFormECP12_OM1_FD_188238 | JGI IMG/M metagenome (GOLD analysis project Ga0209039, IMG submission 188238) | Bog forest soil microbial communities from Calvert Island, British Columbia, Canada - ECP12_OM1 (SPAdes) (version 2) | ecosystem: Environmental > Aquatic > Freshwater > Wetlands > Bog ...
GCGACGGCGCCTCGGCCGATCCGGCCTCATCGTCTCAGAAATTGGACTTGGCACGATGACCTTCGGAAGCATGGCGGACGAAGCCACGAGCTTCGACATCATGGATCGGGCTTTCGAGGCCGGGGTGGATTTGCTCGACGTGGCCGAGGTCTATCCGGTTCCGCCCGACCCGAAGTGGGCCGGTGTCTCGGAGGAGATCGTCGGCAAGTGGCTCGCGAGCAAGCGGCGTGACGCGATCGTTGTGGCGACCAAGGTTGCGGGTCCGAGCGGCGGCTGGTTCCGCGCGCCCGTGCGCGCGGGGCGCACGGGGCTCGATCGGTTCTCGATCCAGCGCGCCGTCGATACGAGCCTCTCGCGGCTGCGAACCGACTACATCGATCTCTACCAGACCCACTGGCCCGATCCCGAGCTGCCGATCGACGAGACGCTCGAGGGTCTCGAGGCGGTCGTGCGCGCGGGCAAGGTGCGCGCCGTCGGATGCAGCAATGAGAGCGCCTACGGACTCACCAAGAGTCTGTGGAAGGCCGAGCTTCGTGGCCGCGTGCGCTACGAAACGATCCAGAACAACTTTAGTCTCTTAAACCGCCGCTTCGACGATGAACTTGCCACGGTCTGTCGGAGGGAGGGAGTGAGCCTGCTGCCCTACAGCCCGATTGCCGGAGGCGTGCTCTCGGGCAAGTACCAAGGCGGCGCCTTTCCCCCGGGAGCCCGCTTTAGCCGCTACCGGGATGGCGACGCGAGGACGCGGGCGATGACCGATCGCTTCGTGAATCCACGCACGCTCGAGGCGACCGGGCGGTTCTCCGAGGTCGCGCGGGAGGCGGGCCTCTCGCTCGCCACGTTGGCGACGGCATTCACGCTCTCGCACGACTATGTGGGTTCGACTCTGATTGGCGCGACCCATCCCGACCAGCTCAAGGAAACGCTCGGCGCCGCAGATGTGAAGCTGTCCCAGGATGCGCTTGCGGCCTGCGAGCGGATCGCGCGGGAGATTCTCTACCCGATGGGGTAGCGCTCCGAAGGCGGGCCCGCGAAGCGCTCGAGTGCGAGCGCGCGAGCCTCGTTGGGAAGCGCCTTACCGCGCACCAGGTCCGCCACCCAGCGCCCTGTCACGGCCGAGAGCAGGACGCCATTGCGGTGGTGGCCGGCCGCAACGAAAAGGCCCCGCGCGCCGGGCCACGCGCCGAGAGCGGGGAGGCCATCCGGACTGCCGGGGCGGAGCCCCGCCGAGGCGCCGCGGAAGCTCGCGCCGGCGAGCTCGGGCACGAGGCTCGGTGCGGCGTCGAGCAGACCGCGCACCCCTCCCGCGGTGACCCGACAGTCGAAGCCGACGTGCTCCTCGGTCGCCCCCACGATCAGCGTTCCGTCGCGCTTGGGCACGAGGTAGGCGCGGCTCCCAGAGATGATGATTCCAGGTCCGGGACGTCGTGCTTCGAGGGCGACGATCTGGCCACGCACCGGGACCACAGGCAGGAGATCGGGCCGGGCAGACGGAAGCCAACCGATACAACCCGGTGTCCACGCGCCCGCGCACAGCACGACCGCGCCCGCCGGGCGCGGTCCCGTCGACGTTCGTACGCCCTCGACCGCGTCTCCATCGCACACGAGCCCCTCGACCGGAACCCCGGTCTCGATGCGGGCGCCGAGCGCGGCAGCTCCCGCAGCGTAGGCGCGGGTCAGCAGGGGCGAGAGGACGTGTCCCTCTCGCGGCGACCAGATGGCGCCGCGTGTCGCGAAGGAAAGGGCCGGCTCCATGGCGCGCGCGGCCGCGGGGTCGAGCCATTCGAGTTCGACCCCGAGCTCTGGATCCGCCGCCACGACCAGAGCGCGAGCCCGAAGTGCCTGCGCCTCTTCGTCGCCGAGCGCAATGCGCAGCGCGCCCGACGCCTCGTATTGAGGGTCGATTCCCGAACGCTCGCGCAGCTCCGTGCACAGCGCCTCGAAGCCGTGCAGCGCCAGAAGACCGAGGCGCAAGAGGGGCCCCGGTGCCGGAGCCTCGCCGATCGGAGCCAGCATTCCCGCTGCGGCGCCCGAGGCCCCCGCCGCGAGGCCGTCGCGCTCGAGAAGTGAGACCGACATCCCCTCGCGCGCGAGATGGAAGGCGACGGACACGCCCACGACGCCGCCGCCCACCACGATGACATCGGGCGCTCTCATTGCGCGCGTGCGCTCGTCTCGGTCGACGCTTGAAGCAGCTTCGCAAGATCGCCGGCGATCTCATCGGGGGGGTGCTCGAGACCGACGTAGCGCTGCGTGATCTGGCCGTCTGCGTCGATCAGGAAGGTAATCACGAGGTGGTTGATCGTTCCGTCGGGCTGGCGAACCGTGCCTACGCCGTAGCGTGCCACAACCTCCGCGACCTGGGTCGGCGGTCCGGTGAGGAACGACCACGTCGCGAAATCGACGCCACGGGCTGCGCCGTAGCGGCGGAGCACTTGCGGCGTGTCTTTCTCCGGATCGAGCGAGATCGAGATGAAACGGGTGCGCGCACGCAGCTCGGGCGTGAGAGAGCGCTGGAGGGTGACGTGAGCGCTCGTGAGGATGGGGCAAGGGCCCGGACAGTCGGTGTACACAAAGTCAAGGACGACGAAGAAGCCGCGCAAAGAGGCGAGCGTGACCGAGCGCTGATCCTGGTCCAAGAGCTGAAAATCAGGTGCGGGATCGCCCCCCGCGGCAACTTCCGCAAGTCGCGGCCCTTTCCCCGAGGCCTCGGTCGGCGTGCTCTCCCGCGGGCGGAGCCGGGTAATGCGGTAGCTCCGCCCGTCGAAAGAGACTTCGAAGTCGACGGCCTCGCCAGGCTTCGCTCCGGTCAGAAGCTTGGGGTCCGCCACATCGAAGTTCATGGTCATCGCAGGCATGAGGCCGGGGATGTCTTCGTGCTCGATCACGAGCTGGCGCAGCCCGGGCTCGACCTCGCGCACGATGCCGCGCCCTTCGTAACGCCGCCCTCCCTCTTGGCATGCCAAGAGGGGCGCAAGCGCAACGCAGATCGCGAGGCATCGAATCCGGAGCGGGACCACGGCCCCTCCCGATGGAGTCCGAACGAACGTAGCCCATCGCTTCGGGGCAATGGTCGGGGCTAGTCTCCCTCCATGCCCCGTACCATCCGTCGGCTGCTCGTCGCCAACCGCGGCGAAATCGCGATCCGCGTGTACCGCGCGTGCACGGAACTCGGCATTCGTTCGATTGGCATCTACTCGCATGAGGACCGCTTCTCGCTCCACCGATTCAAGGCCGACGAGGCCTACCCGATCGGCGGCCCCGGCGAGCCCGTGCGCTCGTATCTCGACATCCCGGCGCTATTAGAAATCGCTCGTCGGACCGATGCCGACGCCGTTCACCCCGGTTACGGCTTTCTGTCCGAGCGCGCCGACTTCGCGCGCGCCGTGCGCGACGCAGGGCTCGTCTTTGTCGGGCCACCCGCCGAGCTGCTCGAGCGCATGGGGGACAAGGTGCAGGCGCGCCGCGCGGCGGCCGAAGCGGGGCTCCCCCTCATCCCCGGCAGCGAGCCCGTGCCGACAGCGATCGCCGCGAAACATGCCGCGAGGGAACTCGGCTACCCCGTCATGGTAAAGGCCGCCGGTGGAGGCGGAGGCCGCGGCTTGCGGGTCGCCGCGACCGAAGCGGACCTCGAGGCGGCCTTCGAGTCCGCGCGCCGAGAAGCGGAGAGCGCGTTCGGGCAGGCGGATGTCTTCCTCGAGAAGCTCGTCGAGCACGCCAAGCACATCGAGGTACAGATCCTGGCGGACGCGCATGGAAGCGTCGTCCATCTCCTCGAGCGCGACTGCTCGATCCAGCGCCGCCATCAGAAGGTGCTCGAGGTCGCCCCGGCGCCGCAGCTCGAGGCGCAGGTGCGCGCCGGACTGTTCGACGCCGCGCTGCGCTTCGCGCGTTCCGTCGGCTACTGCAATGCCGGAACGGTCGAGTTTCTGGTCGAAGGCGAGCGCTTCTACTTCATCGAGATGAATCCGCGCATCCAAGTCGAGCACACGGTGACCGAGGAGATCACCGGCATCGATCTCGTGGAGGCCCAGATTCGGGTCGCACGGGGCGAGGCGCTTGCGGAGATCGGGATCCGTCAGGAGGACATCGCAGCGCTCGGCTTCGCCATCCAATGCCGCATCACGACGGAGAATCCCGAGAATCGCTTCCTTCCTGACTTCGGCCAGTTGATCGCCTACCGCTCACCGGGTGGGCCCGGCGTGCGTCTCGATGCCGGCAGCGCCTTTGCGGGCGCACTCATCACGCCCGACTACGACTCCCTGCTGGTGAAGCTCACCGCCCGCGGGCGATCGCTTCGGGAAGCTGCGGCGCGCGCGCTGCGCGCGCTCGGCGAATTCAGGGTTCGGGGCGTCGAAACCAACATTCGCTTTCTCGAGAACGTGCTGCGGCATCCCACCTTTTTGGAAGGCCGCTGCACGACCGCGTTCATCGATTCCACACCGGAGCTCCTACACTTTCCCGTGCGGCGAGATCGCGGGACGCGTCTTTTGCAATATCTCTCCGAAGTGACGGTCAACGGGCGCCCCGGTGTTCCCCGCGCCAACCGGAATCCGAGTGAGCGAGGACCGCTCGTTCCGCCCTTCGACCGGGACGTCTCTCCGCCGCCGGGTACGAAGCAACTGTTTGACCGCCTCGGCCCTGAACGGTTTGTCGAGTGGATCGGCGCGCAGCACCAGCTTCTCGTCAGCGATACGACCTTCCGCGATGCACACCAGTCGCTCTTGGCCACGCGAATGCGCTCATACGACATGCTGGAGATCGCGCCCGCGCTCGCTCGCAGCGCGCCACAGCTCTTTTCGCTCGAGATGTGGGGAGGCGCGACCTTCGACGTCGCCATGCGCTTTCTGGACGAGGACCCGTGGGAGCGCCTGCTTAGGCTCCGCGAGGCGATCCCGAACATCCTATTCCAGATGCTGCTGCGAGGTGCGAACGCGGTGGGCTACACGACGTATCCCGATGACGTCGTACGGTGCTTCGTGCAGGAGGCCGCGGGATGTGGCATCGACGTCTTCCGGATCTTTGACTCGCTCAACTGGACCGAACAGATGCAGGTGGCGATTGACGCGGTGCGGGAGGCCGGGAAACTCGCCGAGGCGGCCATCTGTTATACCGGCGACCTGCTCGACCCGACTCGCGACCGCTACACACTCTCCTACTACGTGAGCCTTGCAAAGGAGCTAGTCGAACGCGGCGCGCAGCTGATTGCCATCAAGGATATGGCCGGACTCCTCAAGCCCTACGCGGCGGAGCGTCTCGTGCGCGCCTTGCGGGGGGAGATAGGCGTTCCTATCCACCTTCACACGCACGACACCTCGGGCATCCAGGCCGCCGCTCTGCTCAAGGCGGCAGAGGTCGGAGTGGATATCGTCGATTGTGCCTTCGGGCCCTTCTCAGGCTCAACCAGTCAGCCCAATCTCGAAAGTGTCGTGGCGATGATGGAGCACACGCCCCGCGCAACCGGTCTCGAGCTCGGTAAACTCCTGTCCTTGGGCCCGTACTGGAGCGAAGTGCGCGCAGGTTACAGCATATTCGATAGCGCGCCGGGGACGGGAAGCGCCGACGTCTACCAGCATGAGATCCCGGGCGGGCAGTACACGAACCTCCGCGAGCAGGCCGTGTGCCTTGGACTTGGGGAGCGCTGGGAGGAAGTGAAGCGAATGTACGCCGAAGTGAACCGACTTTTCGGTGATGTGATCAAAGTGACCCCATCCTCGAAGGTGGTGGGTGACATGGCGCTCTACATGGTGTCGAACGGCGTGTCGCCGGACGATGTGCTGCGTCGTGGCGCCAGCCTGTCTTTTCCGGAGAGCGTCGTCGAGTACTTCCAAGGCAAGATTGGACAGCCGCCCTATGGCTTCCCCGAGCCGCTCCGCGGCTTCGTCTTAAAGGGACGCCCGACCGTGCAAGGTCGGCCCGGCGCCGACCTACCCAGCCCGGACTTCGATGCTGCGGCTGCGGAACTGAAGCAGCGGCTGGGCCACCACCCGACGAACGGCGAAGTGCTCTCCTACCTCCTGTACCCGAAGGTGCTGCTCGAGTTTCAAGATCAGCGCACGAGATACGGCGACGTGTCGGTCCTCCCTACGGGTGCCTTCTTCCACGGCATGGCTCCGGGCGAGGAAATCCACGTCCACGTCGACAAGGGGCGGACGCTCGTGATCCGCCTGGTGGGCGTGTCGGAGCCCGACGTCGAGGGTCGGCGGGCCGTGTTCCTGGAGCTCAATGGGCAACCGCGCCGCATCTCCGTGCGTGATAAGCGGCTGGGCATCGTCGTCGAGACCCATCGCAAGGCGAACCCGGATGAGGTGCGCGAAGTGGGGGCGCCGCTTCCCGGACTCGTCGTCTCCTACGCCAGGCGCGAGGGCGAGCGCGTCGCGAGCGGTGAGCGCCTCGCCGTCGTCGAGGCGATGAAAATGGAGACCAACGTGACCGCTCCCATCAGCGGCCGAATCGCGAAGATCGTACTGTCTCCCGGGACGCGGCTGGAGGCAGGCGATCTTCTGCTGGAGATCGAGCCCGATCCCAGCTAGCCGTCCCCGGCCGGACCCTCGGTGAGATCGCTCTCGATGCGAGTTCCGGACGCGGGAGATCGAGGCCTAGGCCCAGCGTTCAAAAGCACGCCCTGCGTGCCCGAACTCGAAGAGTTCGGGGTGCAGGATCTCCGCCAAGATCTCGAGGGACTCGGCCATCCGCGGGCCGGGACGGTTGAAATAGGCGTTGCCGTCCGTGAGATAGACTCGCCCCGCGCGCACCGCGCGCAGCTCCCCCCAGCCTGTACGCGCGGCCAAGGGTTTCATTTCGCGGCGCGTGCGGGGGAGATCGAAGCCGCAAGGCAGGGCCACGATCACCTCTGGATCGGCCCGTTGCAGCTCATCCCAGTCCATGACCGGGGAGTGTCCTCCCGCTTCGCCGAACAGATTCTCACCTCCCGCGCATGCCACCAACTCGGGCATCCAGTTGCCGGCCGCCATGAGCGGGTCGGTCCACTCGATGCACGCCACCGTGGGTCGGCTGGCGGCCGCACTCTTCTCGGCGATGCCTGCCATCCGCCTCTCGAGGGTGTGCCGCAGTTCGCGTCCGTGCTCGGGCGCGCCGAGGGCGTCCGCCACGCGCTGCACGTCGCCGATCACGTCGTCAAGCGTTGCCGGAGCAAGGCTCACGATCCGCGGCAGAGCGCCGAGCCAACGACAGACCGCAGCCTCGACGTCCTGGAGGCTCGCCGCACAGACCTCACACTGTGACTGGGTGAGGATGACGTCGGGCGAAAGCTCGCGCAGGAGCTCGGCGTCGACGCGATAGACGGAAAGGCCTTCGGCCACGAGGGAGCGCACCCGCTGGTCGATCTCCCGGGACGACCCGTCGAGCGAGCACTTGGGTGCCGTGCAGACGGGAAGGCTTGTGACTTCGCCGGGGAAGTCGCACTCATGCGAGCGGCCTACCAGGTTCGGGAGGAAGCCCAGGGCGCATGCGATCTCGGTTGTGCTGGGGAGCAGCGACGTGATTCGAAGCTCGGCCATCGGGCGTATGCTAGCAGCGCGATGCGGCTCCCGGACGCAACCCTTGAGCAGCTCCTCGACAGCTGGCCCGTGGCGCGTCTGGCGACGCTCGGTCCCGATCGCATGCCCCACATTGTTCCGATCGTCTTCGCACGCGTGGACCCGCACCTCTGGTCGCCGATCGACGGCAAGCCCAAGAGCGAGCACGCGCTCGCTCGGGTGACGCATCTGCGGGACACGTCGCGCGTGAGCGTGCTGATCGACCACTACGATGACGACTGGCGGCGCCTTTGGTGGATCCGCGTGGACGGCAGCGCGTGCGTCGTGATGCCCGGCGACCCCGACAGCCATCCTGAAGCCGGTCCCGCGACGGCGCGCCTGCGCAGCAAGTACCCGCAGTACGCGACGACACCCCTCTTCCGGGGCGTTCCGACGCTGATCCGGGTGCGGATCACGGGTATCCGGAGCTGGTGCCCGGGCCCACCTCCCCCAAGCTGACGCCCCGTGTCAGGAGACTGTGCCGCGCGCCGCAAGCCTGGCCTGCTCGTTTGCTAGCCTTGGGCACTCTTCCATGGACGTGCTGGCTGCATTTCATCCCGTCGTGCGCAGCTGGTTCCTGCGGCGCTTCGCTGCGGGGCCGACCGAACCCCAGGCCGCGGGCTGGCCGCCGATCCAGCGCGGTGAGGACGTACTGATCGCAGCACCGACGGGCTCGGGAAAGACGCTCGCGGCATTTCTCGTCTGCATCGATCGCCTCCTGCGCGCCGCCGAAGCGGCGGGCGGCGAACTTCCCGACGAGACCGCCGTGGTCTACGTCTCCCCTCTCAAGGCACTCGCCGCGGATGTCGGCAAGAACCTGGAGACGCCGCTCGCCGAGATCCGTGCCGTGGCCCGCGAGTGCGGGCTGTCTTTGCCCTCGCTTCGCGTCCAGCTGCGCAGCGGCGACACCACACCCGCCCAGCGCGCCGCGATGATCCGCCGGCCGCCGCAGATCGTAGTGACGACTCCCGAGTCCCTGTATTTGCTCGTGACCTCCGAGCGGAGCCGGGAGCGGCTGCGAACCGTGCGCACGCTGATCGTCGACGAGATCCACGCGCTGGCGGGCCAAAAGCGCGGCGTCCACCTCGCGCTCACGATCGAGCGGCTCGCTGCGCTCTGTGAGCGGCCGCCGCAGCGCGTCGGGCTCTCCGCGACGCAGCATCCGATCGAGCACACGGCGCGGCTCCTCGTCGGCGCTGGCGCGGACCGCTCGACTCCCGAGGGAAGTCCGCGCTGCACGATCGTCGATCTTGGCCGTCACCGTGCCCTCGATCTAAGGATCGAGGTGCCGGGCAGCGAGCTCGGGCCTGTCGCCTCGAACGAGCAGTGGGACGAAATCCTCGATCACATCGCTCAGCAGGTCGAGCATCATCAGACCACGCTGGTGTTCGTGAATACCCGGCGCTTGGCCGAGCGACTCGCCCATCGCCTTGGGGAAAGACTGGGTGAGGACCGTGTCGCCGCGCATCACGGGAGCCTCTCCAAGGAGCGCCGTCTGCGCGTCGAGGAGCGCCTGCGGGCAGGGGATCTCCGGGCGCTTGTGGCGACCGCTTCCCTCGAGCTCGGAATCGACGTCGGGCCCGTCGAGCTCGTGTGCCAGATCGGATCCCCCCGCAGCCTCGCCACGCTCGTTCAGCGCGTGGGTCGCTCCGGTCACGCCAAGGGGCGCACGCCCAAAGGGCGTCTTTACCCGACCACCCGCGATGAGCTCGTCGAGTGCGCAGCGGCGTTGCGCGGGGTCCGAGCCGGACGGCTCGACAGGGTAGTTCCGCCAGCGCTCTCGCTCGACGTCCTGGCGCAGCAGATCGTCGCGGCCTGTGCCGCCGAGAGTTGGCAGGAAGACGAGCTCTACGCTCTTGTGCGTCGAGCTGCGCCCATGGCCACGCTCTCTCGCACAGACTTTGACGCCACGGTCGAGCTTGTCTCTGACGGCGTGCGAACCGGCCGCGGTACGCGCGGCGCTCACGTTCACCGCGATCGCGTAAACAGCATGCTGCGCGGGCGTCGTGGTGCGCGGATCGCAGCCCTGACCTCGGGCGGAGCCATCCCCGAGACTGCCGACTACCGCGTCGTGCTGGATCCCGACGACACCTTCATCGGAACGGTGAACGAAGATTGGGCGATCGAGAGCCAATCCGGCGACATCTTCCTTCTCGGCAGTACCTCCTGGCGCATCCGCCGGGTGGAACAGGGCACCGTCCGCGTCACCGATGCGGGCGGTGCCCCGCCCTCGGTTCCGTTCTGGCTGGGAGAGGCGCCCGCACGAACGGCCGAGCTCTCCGCTGAGGTATCGGATCTGCGCGCGGCGATCGCGGTGTTTCTTTCGCGTTCCGACCTCGAAGCGGCGCAGGGTTGGCTCGAGGCGGAGTGTGGGCTCGACGCCGGCGGGGCCGAGCAGGTCGTACGGTACCTGGCCGCGGCACGCGATGCGCTCGGCGTCCTGCCGACACAGCGGGACGTGGTCTTCGAACGCTTCTTCGACGAGGCGGGCGGAATGCAGCTCGTGATCCATGCGCCCTTCGGAGCGCGCGTGAACCGTGCCCTTGGGCTCGCGCTGCGCAAGCGCTTCTGCCGCAGCTTCGACTTCGAGCTCCAGGCGGCGGCGAGCGATGACGCGATCGTGCTCTCGCTCGGCGCGCAGCACAGCTTCCCTCTCGATGCAGTGGCTGGCTTCTTGCGAGCGGACACCGCGCGAGACACGCTGGCCCAAGCCGTGTTGCTGGCGCCTGCCTTCGCGGTGCGCTGGCGCTGGAATCTGGGTCGGGCGCTCGTGGTGCTGCGCCAACGCAAGGGCAAGCGCGTGCCGCCGCCGATCCAGCGCATGGAAGCGGACGACCTCCTGGCCGCGGTCTTTCCCGCTCTCGCGCAATGCCAGGAGAACGCGACGGGACCCCTCGAGGTTCCCGACCACATCCTCGCGCGCCAGACCGTGATGGACTGCCTGCATGAGCACGCCGACGCGGAGGGCCTCGTGGCGCTCTTGACGGCGATGGAGCAAGGAGAGGTCCGCCTCCACTTGCGCGAGTCGCCGGAGCCCTCCGTGCTCGCACACGAGATCCTGAACGGCCGCCCCTACACCTTCCTGGACGACGCGCCCCTCGAGGAACGGCGCACCCGGGCAGTCGTGATCCGCCGCGGCCTCCCCGAACACGCGCGCGAGCTCGGGCGCCTCGACCCCGACGCCGTGGTTGCAGTGCGCGAGGAGGCGCGACCCGATCCACGCGACGCCGACGAACTTCACGACCTTTTGCTTCATCTCGTGGTGGCGGAGCCGGAGGAGGCCTGGGCGGGATGGTACGACGAGCTGGAACGGACCGGCCGGGCCGCGACCCTCGATCCATCCGCTGGCGCACGCTGGTTCGCCGCGGAGCGACGTCGTGAGGTGGAGGTGCTCTTCCCGAACGGCCGGATCGCGCCCGACGTGTGCACGCCGTCCGCGCTGGCCTCGCGCCCCGCGCCCGGGGCTCAGGCGGCCGCGGCCCTCGCCGTGCGTGGTCACCTCTCGGCGATGGGCCCGACGACCGTCGGCGCGCTCGCACGGCGCACCCGACTCGCGCCCGGCGACGTTGAGATCGCTCTCGGTGCGCTTGAAGGCGAAGGATTCGCACTGCGCGGACGGTTCACGGATTCGACGAGCGGGGGTGAGGAATTTTGTGAGAGGCGTCTTCTCGCGCGCATTCACCGCTACACGATGGAGCGTTTACGGCGCGAGATCGAGCCGGTCACGGCTCAAGACTTCTTGCGCTTCTTGTTGCGCTGGCAGCACGTGGCGCCTTTCACGCAGCTCGAGGGGCGGCGTGGTCTTCTCGCGGTCGCCCATCAGCTGCAGGGCTTCGAGCTGGCGGCGGGGGCCTGGGAGGAGGCGGTTCTGCCGGCCCGCATCGCGGCCTACCGGCCGGAGTGGCTCGATCAGCTTTGCCTCTCCGGTGAGCTCGCATGGGCGCGTCTCACCTTGCGCGAGGCGGCGATGCCGGAGACCGACAGCGGACACCTTGCCAGCCACGTCGGTCGCGGCGGCCTCGTTCCTTCGCGCGCGACGCCCGTCGCCTTCGCGGCCCGTGAGGACATGCCGTGGCTCTTGGCGGCCTCACGCGGCGAGGCGGAACCCGTGGTTCCCGGCGAGGGGCCCGCGCGGGATCTTCTCGACGCGCTGCGCACCCACGGCGCGCTTTTCCAACGAGAGCTCATCACGCACACCCGGCGCCTGCCCGTGGAGGTGGAGGAAGGGCTCTGGGACCTCGTCTCCCGCGGACTCGTGACCGCCGATGGCTTCGTGAGCGTACGGGCGCTACTCGCTGGACACTCCCGGCATGCAGCTCGGGGTGCCGCGACGCTCCCCGGTGTTTCCGGTGCGCGAAGGACTGCCCGACTTCGGCGTGGGCGCGCAGTGCGGGCCGCCGAGGGTCGGTGGTCGCTTGTGCCCACGCCCGACGCGGGCGCAGATGCCGAGACCCTGGCCGAGGCGGTAGCGGAGCAGCTTCTCGCGCGGTGGGGAGTGGTCTTCCGGGACCTTCTCTCTCGCGAGAGCCTCGTCGTACCGTGGCGAAACGTGCTCTGGGCGCTGCGTCGGATGGAGGCGCGTGGCAGCGCGCGCGGTGGTCGGTTCGTGACAGGCTTCGTGGGGGAGCAGTATGCGCTCCCCGGTGCAGTGGACGCCCTGCGTGCGACGCGTCGGCGCGAGCGTTCGGGCGAGTGCGTGCGGGTGAGCGCGGTCGATCCCCTAAACCTCGTCGGAATCTTGACGCCGGGCCCGCG
>Ga0209039_10003471_pt1 | contig 12289 bp, 1 predicted proteins | sample BogFormECP12_OM1_FD_188238 | JGI IMG/M metagenome (GOLD analysis project Ga0209039, IMG submission 188238) | Bog forest soil microbial communities from Calvert Island, British Columbia, Canada - ECP12_OM1 (SPAdes) (version 2) | ecosystem: Environmental > Aquatic > Freshwater > Wetlands > Bog ...
CTGGAATCGCAGGTAGTGCCTTTCTCATTTCCAGTCGTATTTGATCAAAATGGAGTTGCAGTTCCGCTGCCAATTACGCCGCCGTCCTCCCCAGGCCTGCAATTGGTCAGCCTTAACTTGCCGTCGCCAACGATGATGCCGGTATTGCTGCAGGGCGCCACCGAAAAGCTCCCGATGATGACAATGCCAGATGGCACGCAGGCGCCGATTACGATTCCTGGACTTATTGTCATACCGGGTAATGTCGGGTATCTAAAACAATTCTTCACCGCGGATCTATATGTCGGCAACGGAGCCCCGGCCGGATCGGGTCTTACAGTTCAAAGCATCTCCGGGAGTATTCAGTTGCCTCCTGGAGCGGATGGTGTCGTCGGCACTTCCGATGATCCGTTGTCACTTCCAGCTACGGTGAACGGGCCTCAATCTGCGACGCTACCGGTACTGGCGCCTGATTCCAGTGGCACGCTCAACCCCGGTGACCAGGGTAAGGCAGAGTGGTTAGTTCGCGGAGACCAAGAGGGCTTTTACAAGATTGGCTTCAACATCAGCGCAACTCTAAATGGCTTGGTCACCGGACCGGTTCAGCTTACCGCGACTGCAAGTGGTGGCGTCCTGGTAAGAAATCCGTACTTCGACATGACGTTCTCCGTGCCCTCAGTGGTCCGGCAGGGTCAGGCGTTCAGCATGCAGGTGACGGTAACCAATATAAGTCTAGTTCCGGCAAACAACCTGACGGTTTCACTGAATGTGGGCCAGCTCAGCGGAGCGCACCTCGTGGGGGATGCTACCCAGGGCATCAGAACATTAGGTCCGAATAACGCGGTAACACTAACCTACCAGTTCCAGGCGGACCGCAGCGGCAAAGTAGTCGCTACCTACCTGCATTTTGATACGCAAGACGGCACCACTGGACAACTGAATTTCACTTTGGCGGTGGACGACCGTGGTGTACCCCTTTCCCCGGATACCCTGGTCTTACCCGACTCCGTAGACAATCTGCCTGCCGACTTAGTCAATGCTGCAATGACTGTCCTTGGAGACGCTTGGAGCGTAGCGAATACTCCAGCGGGTCAACTGCCGCCTGGCGTAATCCGGATCAGCAAGTCGGTTGTGACGCAAAAGGCGCTGGACTTAGCCGAGGCCGGCCTGCGAGTTACGTTAGGGCAGCCGACAGCTGACGCAATCAGGGATTTGATACCCGACTTTTATGGAGGCTCGCCAATTGATGCTGGTTTTGACCAGCTCTTGCGTCAATCTAGTCCCGGCTTCGGCTTAGCTACATCGCTTGGACTGCAACTCGCCCAGCCAGTAGAAGCGGCAGGCGGTCCTTTGGCTTATATTGCGCAGTATTCCCAAATTGCGGCTTCTGGGCCCGACTTTATCGCATTGGCAGTGGCTAGCGGCTCGAATGCCGCGCCTGTCAGATTTGACCTGACCGACCGGAACGGACTGGACCTCAACTCGAGCACTACAGATATTCCGGGCGCAGTTTTACTGCCCTTAGCTGCCGTGCCTCCAGCTCCCCTCATCGGCATGCTGATGGCGCCAAGTGGCTCTCCTTATACGCTTGCACTGGTCGGTACGACGGGCGGCTCAGTTGATTTGTCAGTAGCTGTTCCCACGGGAAACGGGTCGTTCCTGTTGGGAACGGTTACAGGGGTGCCAGTCGCAGCGGGCGAGAGAACGAAGATCGTCATCGACCTCTCGAATCCCACCAATTTGGTATTGCTGCAGGATACAAACAATGACGGGTCTTTCAGTACCAGAACACCACTCACAACTCAGCAAATCACTGCTCAAGGCGCAACTCTGCTGTCTGCAACCGTAATCGGCCCAGAAACCATCCCAGGAGCAAGTCCGCTGGGATTCCATGTCGCAGCGCTGTTCGACCGCGTTGTTGATCCTGACAGCGCGGCGACGACAAGTAACTATCAGATTCCATCTAATTCGGTGCAAGCTGCGATGTCGCAGTTATCAGGGCGGATGGTAATCGCGGACCTGGCTCAGCCTGAGGGTCCTTATGTACCGGCCACCTTCAGCGCCTCAAGTATTTCGGACGGGCGTGGTGTTCAGGGACCCAGCGTAACAGTACCTCTTCAATCACGACTGCAGGATCCCGGTGCCGTCGTGTCGGGGCATGTGCTCAATGCCGATGGGACCCCCGTCACTTCCGGCGCTGTCACATACATCAATTATGGGCCTATATCCGACTGCGATCCGCTCTTGGGTCTGCCTCAACCCTCTGGCTTTGCGGCTACCCAGCTCTCGGAAACCGGCGCGTATCAATTTCACTATGTGCGCCAAGCTGACTGTGGTCTGCCATTCAGCGTTGCTATTAAGGATCCTAATACTGGTGCGCTGAATCAGGTTACGGATTACGTTCGGAACCCTGGCCAACAACTAATCTTAGACATCGTCTTCTTCGGCAGAGGATCCGTAACCGGAGTTGTGCGAGATATCAGAGGTAATCCCGTCGCCGGGGCGCAGGTAGTTGCTGTCAGCGTTACTAATCCCCAGGTCGGGGGAGCGGCAATAACAGATGGAAGCGGGCGGTACACAATCACTGGGATTACCGTTGGACAGGTGACCGTCACCGCTGCCAGCGGTACAGGGCTGGGCATGAACTCGGGTCGTATCTCCCGTACTGGCACAGCCGCTCAGGTCGACATCACTCTCGATAGCGGCTCAGCATCGGTGAGTGGCCACATATACAAATTTGAGAATGGTTCACCCACGGTCGTTCCTGGCATTCAAGTTCTGTATTACCTTCAGATAGGTTCGGGCTCGTTCCCGGTTGGAATCACAACCACCGCGCTGGATGGGAGTTACAGCTTAGGCCAGATGCCTGCCGGGGCGTTTACGGTCGAGGCCTTTCTCGATGCAGCGCACCATGCATCAGTGTCTGGAGTTACTTCAGTTGGAGACTCTCTCCAGGGTGAGGACCTTTACATCACCATATCCCCTGACAGCAGCTTAGGCACGGTAAGCGGAACAGTTCGACTTCCAAATGGAAACCCGGCACCGGGAAGCTTGGTCTCAATCGGCCAGCAAGGAGTATTAGCTGCTGCGGACGGCACTTATCAAATCCCTGGGGTCAGCGTCATACCTTACGTTGCACAAACAGTTTCTGCAACGAGTAGCGACGGGCAGAGGACGGGACAGACAACGGCGGTCGTAAACACGCCCGGACAGGTAGTCACTGGCGTAGACATCACACTGTCGGGTGAAGGTACGGCTGTTTTCACGATTCTCGATCCCAAAGGCCGACCACTGGCGGGCCAGATAGTGGGCCTGTTGAACGCAAACTGCGGCAGCGCTTGTGGTTGCAGACCCCAAACGAGCGACTCCATCGGTAAAGCTACATTCTCCGGTGTAGGTCTAGGCGCCGCGCATGCTCACGCGGTACTCGTAGCAAACGGATACACCGATGTGGCCGATGGCTCTGCGATGATATTGACCGATGGAGGCGTTGCCTCTGGTCAGATGCAGTTCAAAGGTGCGGGGACTGTGACTGGCCTTATTCGCGATCCGAGTGGCAATCCAGTGTTCGGAGCCACGGTGGCACTATATTCCAACTTGTTTAACAGTGAATCCTGCAGCTTGGTGCAGACAGCTTCGCAATCGACTCAAACCGACCAGGAGGGTCACTTCGCTTTTGCGGGCGTAAACGTGGGTGAGGTTGTCGTCACCGCAACTGATCCATTCTATCCGTCCCCGATCTCTGCTAATGGAATCTTGGCGCACGATGGCGATACACTAAACTTAACGGCTAGCTTTTCAAATCTGCAGAACACCACTTCAGGAATTCTCTCGGGAACCGTGTACCTACCCGACGGGGTGACTCCGGCCGGCGCTGGGATTCAGGTAACGGCGAACGGGGCCCTTCCTGACGTCGTGGTCTCGACGGATTCGCAAAGCCACTTTGCATTCGCTGCTATCTTCCCCGAAGGCACCTACAGCCTTTCTGCCATTGATCCGGTTTCAGGTGGACGGGTCATGGATCGAGTTTATCTGCGGGCCGGGATGGATACGGTGCACGACCTGCGCCTTAAGGGGACAGCAGTAGTTAATGTGCACGTAGTCGATGCTGCTGGGCAGCCGGTTACCGCCGCGCAGGTCCACCTCCGCGAAAACAGCTATCCGTATGAGGACCTCTCCGGGGTCATTCAGGCTTCCGACCAGGGGATTTATACCTTTACAGAAGTTTTTGAAGGGCCGCTAAGTGTTGACAGCACCGATGTATATGGGCGTAGCGGAAGTGTCTCAGCCAACCTCCCTCAAGGAGTCGGTTCGATCGACGTAACCGTCACGTTGAGTGTGTCAGGGGTGGTGCAGGGCCATTTTTATCAGAGAGACGGCGTAACGCCGATCGGAAATGCTCTGGTAACAGTAACAGAGGCAGGAAGACCAATTGCTCAAGTAACAACCCCGGCGACAGGCGATGTGGGCTCGTACTCGATGACTTATGTTCCCGCTGGTCCGGTAAGCATTTTCGCGCAGGACCCCAACACTGCGAGAACCGGAATGGCACAAGGAACTATCACATCTCAAGGGCAGGTTCTTACTTTAGACACGGTTGCCCAAGGAATAGGAAGCGTTCAAGGCACTGTAACCAGCAATGGGTCACCACAGGCTGGCGCACAAGTCGATATCTACTCCAGCGGCTCCTATCATGTCTCGACGCTAAGCGACGCCAATGGCTTCTACCTCGTCAGCGGCGTCCCAGAAGGCTCCGTTGTGGTGACTGCGTCTCTTGCTGGAGGTTTCCTAATTGGCAGCGCCTCGGCACCACTGATTGGCGATGGGACACTTCTAACCCTCGACGTCGCAATGCGTGGCTCTGGAAAGTTGACGGGTCAGGTTTTCGCCGCCGATGGTGTGACGCCAGCGCCGCCATCCGTCGTGACAGTGACGGTTGGCGGACCAGGGGGTGGAACTATATCGCAAGCGACCGATCCCCAGGGTGCGTTCTCAATCGAGCACATTCCTGCAGGTTCGGCCAACGTGAGTGTCAATGTCATTAACTCGATTGACCAAGGTACAGCGACGATTGATATTCCTGCGAACGGAGCAGCTAATGCCACGGTCATACTGAATGGTGTTGGCTCTATTTTTGGAGTTGCGCTCGACTCATCCGGTCAACCGACGTCGGGCACAGTCGTGATTCAGGGAACGGGCGCGTTCCCTTACACTTTGAATCTGGCAATTGGAAATGACGGTGCCCTCAATCTGCCGGCAGTTCTCGCTGGCCCATTCAGGGCGCAATTGACGACTGGCCCACCTCTTCCGCTCGTTGGTACGGCGTGGGGCTCCGTAACCCCGAATCAAGTAACAAACCTTCAGCTGCAAGTGCAGCCGAGTGGCACTATTACAGGTCTCGTGCTACATCCCGATGGCAGCACCCCCGCAATTGCAGCCGCCGTAACGGTTCAAACTCCCGAGGGGCCCGTGCTCGTGGAGACGCAGACAGACGGCACATTCACGGTGCAGGGTGTACCTCTTGGGTCATTTAGCATTCTCATCTACGACTCATTCACAAACGGCTATGGGATGGTATCCGCGGGTTCTATCACTAGCAATGGGCAAGTCGTTAACATAGGCACGGTCGTCCTCGACAACACGACTCTCGCGGTGGTGTCTACTACTCCTGCAGCAGGCAGTATCAACGTACCTACGAATCAACCAATCACGATTGTCTTCAACGATGCAATAGCAGGCCTGAATGGGATTTCCCTCACAGGAAAGAACGGTTCAATCGCATATAACGGCACAATCTCGCAGGATGGCAAGACCGTGACATTGCAAGCCGTACTGCCGGACGAGAGTGAGATCTCAATTGGGATGAGCTCTCAGATGACCAACATCTTTGGACAGCCGATAGGGCAGCCATTCACGGCCACGTTCCAAACGGTAGATTTGACACCTCCGAGCGTTATCGCGATCAGCCCAGCAAATCAGGCGTTCCAGGTTAGTGTCAATGCGCAGTTCACCGCCACTTTTAGTGAGACCCTGAATTCCTCAACTGATTTCACCAGTTTGTTCGCTGTTACAGGCCCGGGCGGACTGGTTGCCGGCACGGCGGTGCAGTCTACGTCAACGACTGCTGTCTTTAGTCCAACGTCTTCGTTACAGCCCAACTCGAACTATACCATCGTGATTAACGGCGCGATCGATCTCGCGGGAAACAAGCAAACCGTTTCCTTTACATCATTGTTCTATACGATTGACACGATCCCTCCGGTGCTCCAGTTGGTATCGCCTCAGCCGGGAACTTGGGTTGACGTCGCCCGGCCTTCCATCACGATCTCTACTAGCGACGCACTCACAGGGGTAAATCCCCCGACGGCGACACTAGCTATTGATGGTCAACCCGTCACCCCGCAGACTAATTCCAATTCGATTCTGTTCACGCCGTCCGTGGATCTTGTCGATGGTTCACACAGGATCACAGCCAGTGTTAGCGATTTTGCCGGCAATGTGGGCACACTTTCGGCTAACTTCAGTATTGACACAATACCGCCTAGCGCCGCTCAAATGACTGGGATTACGGAAGGAGAACGGCTCAGTGGCACCGTCACAATCGGTGCAACCGCCACCGACAGCGGATCGGGTGTAGCGCGAATCGACTTACTGCTCGACGGCACGACGCTGGTGAGCCTAGTCGCGCCGAACTTCTCGACTTCGATCGACACCACCCAAATCGCGGCTGGATCGCACTTGTTTGCGGGTCGCGCGGTTGATCAGGCAGGCAACGTGGGACCTGTTGGCGCCGCGATCGATGTCATCGTGGCTAACGGCGTAATAATTTCAGTCACCCCGGCAACCGGTCCGCCAGGCGCACAGAATCTCACCGTGGGTCTGCAAGGTCGTCTTACCAACTGGGTGCAGGGGACGACTACGGCGGATTTCGGGGCAGGGATCACGGTTGCCTCCCTGACAGTGAATTCCTCCATCAGTGCCACGGTTGTGCTCAATATCGATCTTGCGGCAGCAACCGGGCCACGCACCGTCTCTCTGACCACGGGCAGCGAAATCGAATCTCTGCCGAGCGGTTTTGCGGTGAGCGCTAGTACTTGCGTTGCACCGCCTTCGGGACTGGTCGGTTGGTGGCCTGGAGACGGCAATGCAAAGGACATCGTCGGCGGTCATGACGGCACGTTAGCCGGTGGCGTGACGTTTGCCACGGGGATGGTAGGTCAAGCTTTTAGTCTTGACGGAGTCGCAGGCAATATTGTAGTGGCCCTAAGTTCGCCTAGTAGTCTTGACATTCCCGGACCACTAACAGTTGATGCCTGGATCAGATTGAGTTCATTGGTTGGAACTGACCAATATGTCGTCATTAAAGATTCCGGAACGGGCATTGGGATATATCACAATTACCAGTTGTGGATTGATAGTTTGGGCCAGGTTAATTTTGATATTGGTACCGGCACGAGCCAATATATCCTGCACTCCAGCACTCGGCTGGCAGTGGGAACCTGGTACCACATCGCAGGGGTCTACGATGGGAGCAATGAGATCATCTATATCAACGGCGTCGAAGACGCGGTCAACTCGATTGGCAGCCAAACACTGTACACCGATTCCACGGCGCCTTTAAGAATTGGTATAGTTTCTGAACATGGGAATTTTGATTCTCCGTTTGGCGGTCTCATTGACGAAGTTGAGGTCTTTAACCGGGGCCTCTTCTCTTCAGAAATCCAGGCTATTTATAACGCTGGCAGCGTAGGGGAGTGCAAGGGCCAAGCGGCCATCAACTCGGTCGCCCCGAATACTGGCCAGCAGGGTCAGCAAAACCTTTCCGTAGCCATAACGGGCCAATTCACCAACTGGGCACAGGGGACCACCACGGCGGACTTCGGGGCAGGAATTACCGTCGTCTCCCTGACGGTGAATTCCGCCACCAGTGCCACGGCGGTGCTCGACATTGATTCCTCGGCGGCCCTAGGGACTCGGACCATCACGCTGACCACCGGCAGTGAAATAGATACACTGGCAAATGGCTTCGCAGTGACCGGAATTAGTTGCATGGCACCGCCTTTAGGGTTAGTGAGCTGGTGGGCGGGTGATGGGAATCCGAGCGATTTGCTGGGAGTGAACGATCCCAGCGCTTCGAACGGCGTCAGCTTCGTGCCGGGTGAAGTGGGTACGGGCTTTACCTTGGGTTCGGGCGGCTATATTGAGATACCTGCCTCTCCGAGTCTGGCCAATCAGCAATTCACATGGTCGGCATGGGCAAGACCTGATGGGCCTGGCACAAACAACGATTTCGTTGGGAGCTGGATAGTCGGCCAGGATGTCGACAACGCTGACCTCTCTGTCTTGCTGTCGTGGCGCGCTAGTGACAATCACTTCTCCTTCATATTTGGCAACCTGAGTTCCGAGCAAATTGTCTCGCACGACACTTTCGCACCCGGCCAGTTTTATTTCGTTTCGGCCACCTATGACGGCGCCACGTTCACACTCTATGTGAACGGACAAGTCGAAGGGGCACGCTCGGTTGCGAAGAACATTGCGTATTCCTCCATAACCTGGACGATTGGTGCTTCTTCAGCGAATATCCGATCCCAGGGCTACCCACGAACCTGGAACGGTGTAATCGACGAGGTGCAGGCTTTTAATCGCGCGTTATCCCAGTCTGAAATCCTTGCAATCTATGTTGCAGCCGGCACCGGTGAGTGCAAGGAGCAACCAACCATCAGTTCGATCACCCCGAATCAAGGTCAGCAAGGGCAACAGAATCTCTCCGTAACCTTAACGGGCCAGTTCACCAACTGGGTACAAGGGACGACCAAGGCGGACTTCGGGGCAGGAATCACCGTGGTCTTTCTGACGGTGAGTTCCGCCACCAGTGCCACGGCGATTTTAGGCATCGATCCGCAAGCGGCTATCGGGGCGCGCACGGTCACGATGACGACCGGCACGGAGATCGCCACGCTGAACAATGGCTTCACGGTGACGTCGGGAGCAACACTGGTCTCGGTCACCCCAAATAATGGCCAGCAGGGGCAGCAGAACCTGTCGGTGACTCTCTCCGGTCAGCTAACTAACTGGGCGCAAGGAACAACTACAGCGAGCTTCGGGGCGGGCATCACTGTGGTTTCCGTGACGGTGAACTCGCCGACAAGTGCGACCGCGTTGCTCGATATCGACTTGGCCGCTGCACTGGGTCCGCGTACCGTCTCCCTGACCACAGGCACGGAGATCGACACCATGATTAACGGCTTTGCGGTTGTTCAGGTGACACTCGGTGCAGGCGAAGCAGAGAGTTTGTCGTTCTCGGTGCTGAATGGAGTTCCTGGCGGCCACAACAATCCCAGCTCAGGTGAGATAGAAAGTCTGCCGTTCTCGGTGTTGAATGGAGTTCCTGGCGGCCACAACAATCCCAGCTCAGGTGAGGCTGAAAGCTTGACTTTCTCGGTACTGAATGGGACCTCGATGGGCAACAACAACCCACCTACCGGCGAGACGGAAAGCCTGAGCTTCTCTGTGCAGAACAACGCTCCTAGAGGCAGCCTCCGACCGAATGGACCTTTACGTGTCCTCGCTGGTCGAGACCTTGGAGTCACCGCACTCCAGGGTTCGGCAACGACTTCGACAGCACGTCGAAGACCATCTTGGAAGACTCTCTTTTTGTTGGCCTGGACGCCCTCACATGCCAGGGCGACTTCCAAGCCTTTCGGCAACTACAACAAACATCAACATGAATCGTCAAGATCAAGAGTTGATCGATCGCAAAGTAACAGAGCCAGTGCAAGCCAGGCCACGGGCGGTCTCAATTGAACGATTACGTAAGGAGTCGACTATGTCAGTCAGAAACCACAGCTTCAGCCGTTTCACGAAATTGATCTCCTTTAGCGCATGCATGTTGTTGTGCATCGTCATGGGTACACTCGCTGAGGGACAGGGCTTCAACACAGGCTCGAACGGCGCCGACGGCGCGCTCGACTATTCAAAATTCCCTCCCGGCAATTACGTATTCGATCCGTCGAAGTTCAATCCACCGCTCGATCCATCTGGGGACAACATCTTCAATTTCACGACAATCAATATTCCTGCCGGTTACACCGTCAAGCTCTCAGGCCGGATATTACATGGCCCGGTCATTTGGCTCACCACGGGAGATGTCAACATTGGCGGAAGAGTTGATCTAAGTGGCGAAGATGGAGCTCCGCAGACCTTCAGTCTAGCTTACAGCCAGCGTGCGCTGCCTGGTGCCGGTGGATTCAGCGGGGGCGTTGGCGGAAAGTGCGATACACGCTCCCAGTCTTCGCAACCTGTCGCTCTGCCCGGTGATGGCCCACTTGGTGGAGCAGCCGGTACTTGCCCCTCGGTTTCCAACGCAGGGTCTGGCGGTTTCTCCAGCAATGACTCATTGATTCCACTGGTCGGCGGATCTGGAGGTGGTGGGTGGACGACCGCTTCCGCTGCCCCCGTGGATACGCTTCCGTACGGAACTGGAGGAGGAGCGGGCGGCGGTGCCCTCCTGATTGCCAGTCCAACGGCGATTGTCGTCAATGGCGTTATCTTTGCAAACGGAGGAAATGTGCAGCAGGGTTCCGGCGGAGTTGGCGGTTCGGGGTCCGGTGGTGGAATCCGCTTGGTAGCACCAGCCATAGGTGGAAGTGGCTTTCTCCAGGCGGTTGGTGGGAGTTGTTGCCCTGGCAACGGATACAATACCGGAGCGAACGGCTTTATTCGCCTGGATACCTACTATGACTCCTTCAGTAACAACTTCGGGGGAACACCTTACGCCATCGGCTCCACGCTCAGTGTATCCCCTCCGACAATTCATCCACCTTCCATTACCGTAGTCTCAGTGGATATAGTCACTTTGCCCCAGCCGCCGACCGGCAGCGCACAAAATCCGGACGCAACTATCGACACGTCGTCGCCTGTGACGGTAACGATCCAAGCGGCCTACATTCCAGTGGGAACGGTACTGACCTTGCACATCATGTCCGACAACGACACGGAGCAGACTGTGCAGACCACCGCACTTGCTGGAACGCTGGCCTCGTCAACAGCAACGGCAACGGTAACATTCCCGTCCGGCTTTTCGTTGAATTACGTGAAGGGCACATGGAGTCAGTGATCGGACCAAAGCAGATGGCTAGAGCAGTTTCTGAGGTAGTGTATCCGGGTGGAAACCGCTTCAGCCGTGCATGGAGTTCAATTTGGCTTTGAAAGGCTGCTGCAACCGTTCTTAAAAAGACTGTAGCCCTGGGGTGTCTCCATTCCGGCGCCAAAAGCGTAGGGTTGCAATTGAGCTTTTCCCGGAGCGGCGCAGGCCGAAGGCCATACCCATCAAGCCGGGCATCAGCAGTAGCAAGGTGTCAGGTTCCGGAACCTGGTTGCCGTTGTTAGCCGCCGTCAGTTCGACATAGCCGTCGCCACTATCGTAGGTCACTAGCCACTTTTCCGTACCGCCATTGAAGATGTCGTTCAGGATGCTGGCGAATACGCCGTTAATCTGTCCTGCATTGGCGAACAGGAACTTATAGGTCGAGCCTACGGCAGGATCGAAGCCCGGCTTGAGTAGAATGTCCAGAGTCCCATCCAATAGAGCCGACCCGTTGACATTGATCACGCCGTAGCTGGTCGGGTTAATGATCTCACCCAACGTTCCGTTAGCCAGTTGAATGTAGCCCAGGCCCATCGGGTTGCCCGTGCCCACTACCATCTTGGAGAGGCTGTCAATGTTGATGGCTCCACCGTTGTTCACAAAGGGCTGGACGATGGAAGATCCGTTGTTGACGTTAATTACGCCGTTATTGCTCAGACCTGCCAACGCTTGAAGCACGTCACCGGGCCCGCTCAAATTGATCTGCCCTGTGGCCTCATTGGTCAGCAGGCCGTTGACCGTGACTGTATTCCCGCCGCCAAGGCCAAAACCGTTAGTGGCTAGAGTCCCTGTGTTGTCCACAGCGCCATTAATCGTCAGCGTGCTGCCATTTTCCACATCCGCAGTTCCGGAATTGGTCAGGCCACCGAGGGTTGCCTCATCGACAGGGCCTAGCATCTCGAAGGTCCCGCTGTTGGTCAGGGTACCGTTGACGTTTACTGTGTTCCCGCCGCCAAGGCCGAAACCGTTAGTGGCCAGGGTCCCGGAGTTGTTCACATCGCCCGTGACCGTGAGCACCGATGCGTTCTCCAGATCCACAGTCCCAGAATTGGTGAGGCTGCCGATGCTTGCCATATCACCGGGACCTGCGATCTCGAAGGTCCCGCTATTGGTCAGGGCGCCATTGATCGTGACCGTGTTGCCGCCGGTGCCACCACCGTTAAA
>Ga0209039_10003472_pt1 | contig 12289 bp, 15 predicted proteins | sample BogFormECP12_OM1_FD_188238 | JGI IMG/M metagenome (GOLD analysis project Ga0209039, IMG submission 188238) | Bog forest soil microbial communities from Calvert Island, British Columbia, Canada - ECP12_OM1 (SPAdes) (version 2) | ecosystem: Environmental > Aquatic > Freshwater > Wetlands > Bog ...
TTGGCTAGGGCCGCCCGGAGTCGGTTCAGGGGGCCTTTTTTTTGCGCTCTGGGGTTCTTGGCTTTCGGCTGCCTTGCGTATTGCGTCCACGTCGGCGAGGTCTTGTGATCTACCGGAGGCCACTTTCCCAGCGATCAGATCCTCGCGGGAAATGAAGCTCGCCTTCAATCCGCTCGCCGGGTCAATGACCCCCTCCACCCGGCGCTCCCAGGCGGAATCAAACTCAACGCCCGGTATCGCGGTGAGAAGGTCAACGGCCACCGGCTCACGGCCCATGCGAAGGAACGGGCCTGGCTCGGCGAAGTCGGCGGCGGTCAAACCTTCGAGCGGCGCTCCGAATTGCGCCAAGGCCGCGAAAAGCGCTTGGGCGTTAGCCGCGTCCGCCTTCACCAGAATATCGAGGTCCTTGGTTGCCCGGGGCTGCGCGTGAATGGAGACGGCGTAAGCTCCCACGACAAGATACTTAACGCGGTGCGCGTTCAAAACGGACAAGAATTCTTTGAAGTCTGGATACATCGGGAAGCGCGCCCTTCATCGCATAGTGTTCCTGGGTGAGTTCGGAGACCGCCTTGACACGCTCATGCACGGGCCGACTTTGCCAGTACCGATATTCATCAGCCTTCATTTCCTCGAACCTCGTGTACTTGCGGATGGTCTTGTCCATGAGTTCCTTTGTACCACGCGGAGCAAAGGGTCGCAAAGGCTAAAAATGTTTTGGTCATGAAAGGCGTCCACCTGGCCGTATTACGCCCTTATCACGGTGGTGTTCGGCGTCCTCGGTTATCGTGACGTCCTTTCACCTCCCCGGGGGGCCTCACAGCGGATTTCCTACGGGCAGGAAATCGGCGGGGGAATTGTAAGATATTTTCCTGCCGGTAGGAAAGCGGCCCGGAATTCTGTTGACAAACAACCTGGGCTCATGTTTAGCCTAGTTGGTGAGGGAGGGATGCGGAACGCCGCCCCCCACCCGGTCGCTTGGAGGATACGACGAATGCCCAGACCGACGCGGAAAACGCACGACCTATCATGCGACGCTCGGGAGGTTCGATCGTCGCGGCGGAGGGGGAAATGTGGCACAGAGGGCGAGCCGGGGAAAAAAGATGTTAAAAAGTGACGAACGAAGCCGGAATGTGTCTGAAAACAAACAAAAAGATGACAGTTTTGCCGAGGTAAAAGGCGACATTTGTACACATATGACGAACCTATGACGACATTTGACACCCCAATGACACCTATTTTGCTGAAACCGTCGAGTTTTTGTCGCCATTTGAGCGCTGCGGAACGTACCACGCGCTTCAAATTGCAGGAACTCGAGGCGGCCTTAAGCGGCCACATGGCGAGGTAAACTCGCCGCTACAAATTCAAACTGCACCATTACGCCCAGGGTTCCGTCAAAGTCCGACGGGGATTGAAAAGGACCCCTCCGCGGGTGATATATCCATAGCTCCGAAGGTATGCTACGCCGCGGACTTTGACGGAGCCCTGCCACTACGCCAAATCCGCTTGTCTCCCCGTTGTTAGGTGTACTATGCTGATGCGTTTCGGTATGAAGGTCTGGCGGCGTAATTGTCCTCGTGAGATGAAATCTACCAAGGGGGGGTATCTTACCTATGACAACAGCCTATAACGGGAACCCTGTTCCGCCGGAAGGCCAACACATTACATACGTGGACGGCGGGTTTGTAATTCCTGATACGCCGGTTATTCCCTACATCGAGGGGGACGGAACCGGGCGCGACATTTGGAAAGCCTCGCAACGGGTTTTTGACGCGGCGGTGGAAAAAGTCTTCGGCGGCAAGCGGCGCATTGTATGGTATGAGGTCTTTGCGGGAGAAAAAGCCTTTCGAAAGTTCGGAGAATGGCTGCCGCAGGGCACGCTCGATGCTATCAAAGAGTTTCGCATTGCGATCAAGGGTCCGCTCACGACGCCGGTGGGGGGCGGCATTCGCAGCCTGAACGTGGCGCTGCGGCAACTGTTGAATCTTTACGCCTGCTGGCGCCCGGTAAAATACATCCCGGGCGTGCCCTCGCCCGTGCGGCATCCCGAAAAGATGAACATCATCATCTTCCGCGAGAACACCGAAGACGTTTACGCCGGAATCGAGTGGCGCGAAGGGACTCTCCAGGCGCAGCGGGTTATTGAGTTTGTAAATGCCATGCTGAGGGAAGACCAGATCAAAAAGCAGGTGCGGTTTGACTCCGGGGTGGGGATCAAACCGATTTCGATTACGGGCACCAAGCGCCTGGCGCGGCGGGCGTTGCAGTATGCCATCGCCAAAGGCCTGAAGACCGTGACCCTGATCCACAAGGGCAACATCATGAAGTTCACCGAAGGCGCGTTCCGCGATTGGGGATACGAGCTGGCCAAGGAGGAGTTTCGCGCCCAAATCGTGACCGAGCGCGAGAGCTGGATTTTGGGCAACAAGGACAAGGACCCGAACCTGGCGGTGGAAGCCAACGCGGCCATGGTGGAGCCCGGCCTGGAGATGGCGAATCAGGCCTTCCAACAGCAAGTCGCCAAAGAAGTGAAAGAGTGCCTCGACGCGCTTTACCCAACGCACGGCAAGGGGCAGTGGAAAAACAAGATTCTGGTGAACGACCGCATCGCGGATTCGATGCTGCAACAAATCCTGACGCGCGCGGATGAATACCAGGTGGTGGTCACGCCGAACCTGAATGGAGATTACCTCTCCGACGCTTGCGCGGCGCAGATTGGCGGGCTGGGCGTGGCGCCGGGCGCGAACATTGGCGACGGTTTTGGGGTGTTTGAAGCCACGCACGGCACGGCTCCCAAGTATGCCGACAAGGACATGATCAATCCCGGCGCGGTGATTCGCTCCGGCGCGCTGATGTTCGAGTTCATGGGCTGGCCGGAAGTCGGCAAGCTGATTGAATACGCCCTCGCCTCGACCATCGTGCAGCACCGCGTGACTTACGACCTCGAACGGTTGATGCAGATGGAAGGCATCAAGGATGTGCAGACGCTCGGCACCAGCGGGTTCGCCAGCGCCATTATTGAGAATATGAAATAGGTGTCAGGTTAAAGAAAGGTGCCAGGTGTCAGGTGCCAGGTGTCAGGAATGAGGTTTCAGGTGTCAGGTATCAGGTGTCAGGCAAAAACCAAGAATAGGTTTCAGGTGTGGAGTGTCAGTCGAAAACTAGCACGTTGGACCTGACACCTGGCACCTGGCACCTGACACCTATTCTTTTCGGGAGGAACTCATGCGCAAAAAAATAACCGTGATTGGGGCAGGGAACGTGGGTGCGACGCTAGCGCACCGTATTGTTGACAAGCAATTGGCCGACGTGGTAGTGATCGACATCCTGGAGGGCGTTCCCCAGGGCAAGTGTCTGGACCTGCTGGAAGCAGGCCCGATTGAGGGCTACGACGTCAAGATCAAGGGGACGAACGATTACAAGGACACCGCGAATTCTGACATCGTGGTGATGACGGCCGGATTCCCACGCAAGCCCGGCATGAGCCGCGACGATTTGCTCAGAGCCAATTTCGAGGTGGTGAGGAACGCCATCGAGCAGGCGGCCAAGCACTCGCCCGACTCGATTCTGATTGTGGTGACGAACCCGCTCGACGCCATGGTGCAGACCGCCTTCCGGTTGAGCGGATTCCCCAAGAACCGGGTGATGGGCATGGCGGGCATCCTCGATTCGGCGCGCTACCGGACGTTCCTCGCCGAGGCCTTGAATGTCTCGGTGCAGGACGTCGAAGGTCTGGTGCTGGGCGGCCACGGCGATACCATGGTTCCCGTGCCGAGCTACACCACGGTGGCGGGCGTCCCGATTGCGCAGCTCATGCCCAAGGAGCAGCTCGACAAAATCATCGACCGCACGCGCAAAGGCGGCGGCGAAATCGTGGCCCTGCTCAAGACCGGCAGCGCTTACTATGCGCCCTCAGCCGCAGTCGTCCAGATGATCGACGCCATCTTCAATGACCGCAAGAAAATCCTGCCTTGCGCGGCTTACTTGGAAGGCGAGTACGGGATTAATGGCCTGTTCGTAGGCGTACCGGTAAAATTGGGCGCGCGCGGGATTGAAGAAATAATCCAGATTAAGCTGACGCCGGAAGAGCAGGCGGCGCTCGAAAAATCCGCCGCCGCCGTGAAAGAGTTGGTGGAGATAATCGGGGTGTAGGCGAAGAGCGAGTAGGCAGAAAGCAGAAGGCGGAAGGCAGCAGCGTAGCGCGCCGTATAAGAGAGGTCTGACCGCCACGCTTGCTGGTAATACTGTGATGAAGCTATCATCTGTTCACAGGCAGCTACTTCACGACTTTGTCGGAACATGCCGCGAAGAAGCACAAATGTTGTTGTGGATGAATTTAATCCACACCCACCAGATCGAGCTTGAAGAGGCTTGTCTTGAAGACGCCCCGAATCAGAACATCATCCGGGGAGCGACTCAGCGAATGGCGGCGAATGTTCTTGCAGAGTTATGGTATGACCGAGCGGACAAGGACAGGACGAGATGTGAATACTGGTATTGGGAGTATGCCTTGCGATATGGCTCCAAGACCGCGGTCCCTGTGGATAAGGTGACTGAGATCGAAACGCTCCGTCAGAAACTTGAGTCAGATCCCCGGGTCAAAGCAGTGTCCCTTGATTTGGAGTGCCAAGGCCGACACAACCTGTCTTGAAAGTCGCCATTCGTCACCTAATTGACGACAAAAGGCCGCGGACCTACCCAGGCAGGTCGCGCTACGCTTTAGGCGAGGAAAATGATTGACGCCGGGCTGCCCACCGGCGTGTATTGCCCGGTAAAGGTAAGCGCCCCGGTCCTCCGATCGATGCGAAAAGTCGTGAGGGCGTCGGCAAACTGGTTGCACACGTAGAAGAAATCCCCCGAGGGATCGAAGTTGAAAGCGCGCGGATGGTCGCCGCGCGTCCATTCTTCGCCGCCCCAGGCCAGGGTTCCTGTCGCGCTGATGGAAAACCACGCAATGCTATCGTGCAGGCGGTTGGAAGCGTAAAGGAATTTGCCGTCGGCAGAGATCATGACTTCCGCAGGGAAATTCGAGCCGGCGAAACCTTTGGGCAGGCTGGAAACCGTCTGCTTCGCGGTCAGCCGGCCCTGAGCCGAGTCATAGTCGTAAACGGCCACCGTGGAACCCTCTTCTTGCAGCGAATAGAACCAATGGCCGCTCGGATGAAACGCGAAGTGCCGCGGGCCGTCTCCCGCAGGCAAGGCGGCCGAAGGAGGATCGTTCGGGATGAGCCTCCCTTTCTCGGCGTCGAATTTCCAAATCAAGATCCGGTCGAGCCCCAGATCGGCTGCCAGGACGAAGCGGCCTGCCGGATCGGATTGGACCATGTGGGCGTGAGGCTTGTCGTGCCCGCTGATGGCAAAGCTTCCGGGGGGCGCGCTGGCGGCGTGCTGCGGGCCAACCGTGCCCTGATCGTGAACGACGTCCGTGGCGGGGCCCAACTCGCCACTCGCCAGAATGGGAAGCACGGCCACCGTCCCTCCGAAATAGCTCGCTACCAGCACATACTTGCCGGAAGGGTGGATGCTCAGATGGGTGGGGTTCGCCCCTTCGGAGCTAACGGTGTTGAGCAGGGTCAGATGCCCGCTGGCGCGATCGATCGTGTAGGCGCTCACCGAGCCGGAGTTTTGACCCTGGTAGTTCGAAATCCAATTCACCGAATAGAGGTGTTGGCGCGAGGAGTCAAAAGCCATGAAGGAGGGGTTGGTGTCCCTCCGAATCACCTCGCGCTCGACCAGGGCTCCCGTGGCAGGATTCATTTCAAACACATAGATGCCTTGCCCGCGACCGATGGAGCCGTCCGGGCCTTGCGGCAGACTGTAGCTCCCGACGTAGGCGAAAATGGGGTGATGGGCGGAATCGGAATGGCTTTGCGGCGCCGAAGCGAAGGCCGGCGCAGCCACGCCCAAAGCCGCAGCACCTTTTAGGAACCTGCGCCGCGAAGTCTTCCCCAAAGGCGGGCATTCCACCCCACGTGGTGACATACAAAGCCTCCTCATGACATTTGTGTAAATCTCATGAATCCTACACCCCCGGATTATGGGGCGGGCTGGTGCCGGGGTGCGCTACGCTTGGTGCTACTTCACTTCCACAATCTTTACGGTATTCATCACTACGGGAGTTTTGGGCCGGTCGTTTGCGCCTCGGGGGGTATTGACAATCTTATTAACGACGTCCTGGCCTTTTACGACTTGGCCGAAAATGGTGTGATGATTATCAAGCCAATCCGTTGGCGCCACGGTGATGAAAAACTGCGAGCCGTTCGTGCCGGGGCCGGAATTGGCCATGGCGAGGCGGCCAGGGCGGTCGAACGAAAGGTCAGCGGAAAACTCGTCCTGGAATTTGTCACCGGGCCCCCCGGTGCCGGAGCCGAGCGGGCAGCCTCCCTGAATCATGAATTTCGGTATCACCCGGTGGAAAACCAGGCCGTTGTAAAAAGGCCGCTTGGTGCGCTGGCGGGTTTGGGAATCCACGAATTCCTTCGTTCCGTTCGCGAGCCCCACAAAATTTTCGACCGTCACCGGCGCTTTGTCGGGGAAAAGCTCGCAGGTGATCTCACCGAGTGTGGTGTCAAACACGGCATAATGGCCTGGTTTTAGATCGCTCATGAATTCTCCTATTTCTATCATGATTCCGGCATGGCGCCGGGTTTATGATCATGGTGTTAGCTCACCGCAGAGGCGCGGAGGCGCAGAGATCTAAATACAAAAGGCCTTTCCTCTGCGTCTCAGCGTCTCTGCGGTAGAGACTTTAATTCTTTACCGCTGCTGGCTTGCTCTGCACAACGGGCACGGGCGGCACGATCACGGCAGTCTTGATGGTATCGAGCAAGGGAAAATCCTTTTCGAGGTATGCTTTTCCCTCTTTTTGAATCCGGTTCTGGTCAGGACCGTTACCGTTGGGCGCGCCCTCCCCGTACTGGCTATAGAGCTTGTCGACTATTTCCATGCCGCTGGTGACCTTGCCAAATGGCGAGAATCCCATGCCGTCGAGATTGGCGTTTTCACCCAGGTTAATGAACAACTGAGTGGTGCGAGTGTTAGGACCGGAAGTGGCGAAGGTGAGCATCCCGCGCGTGTTGCTTTGCGTGACGGGGTCATCGTCGATTTTGGCGTTTTCCCAGACCTGGGAAACATCCGGCCGGGGGCTGATGCCGAACTGCACTACAAACCCCTGGAGCACGCGGAAGAACGCCGCGCCATCGAAGAAGTGATACTTCACCAGATTGTAGAAGCGATCGGCGCCCCGAGGCGACCACGCGCGCGTTACCTGGACAACGAAATCCCCTTTGGTGGTGGCAAACCTGGCATCGAAGACGGCAGGAGCCTGCAGCTTGAGCGATGCCGGGTCGAGCAGCGAGGCACTGCTCCCCTTCACGGTCGTGATTTGGCGCCGCGGGGAACTGGTGGCTTTCTTCGGTTCTGCAGTTGCCTGGGGAGATGCCCAGCCGGCGGCGGCCATTTGCGCCCAAGTGACTGCTGTCATTATCAAGATCAAAACGGTCTGCTTCCTCATATGTCCTCCAATTCCGTTATTCATGGTGTAGCGCGGACCTGTTTTGTAGGTCCGCCGCTCGTCCCGGTTGGGCAAGGAATAGCGCGGACCTACAGAACAGGTCCGCGCTACACCCTCTACAGCCCCTTCTTATCGTTCCCGTAGCTGGTTCATCAACGCGATAACGAAGCAAAGTAGGAATGCTAGCAGAACCAGGGTTCCGCCGATTGCTCGGATTGCTCTGTCGTACCACTTTGAGGAATCCCCCGGTCCGGGTCTCACGCCACTCCGTATGATGCCAAACAATGCGCCAGGAATCTGACTCGCCATGCGGAGTTTCGTCGCCAATAAATCGAAGTCCGCAAGGCTGAGCCTAGGGCCGGTGGCCGCGGAGCGATTCGTTTTCTTGGGCACGGCTGCCCTCCTCTAACGCGTCACTTTTGAAGCCGCCGGCTGACCGCCTCCACCTGGCGCATGACGCGCAGGATATTCCCGCCCAGGATCTTCTCCAGATCGCCCTCGCTATAACCGCGACGGGCGAGTTCAAGAACCAAGTCCGGAATTTTGGAGACGTCTTCCATGCCGCGCGGCGCGGAGTCAATGCCGTCAAAGTCGGAGCCTAGGCCCACGTGATCGATTCCACCTACCTTGACGGCGTGGTCAATGTGGTCGGCGATGGCCGTGTAAGATGGCGCCGGCAAGTCCTTGATCAATCGCTGTTGGATACGGACTTCTTCGAGGTAGGGGAGGCGTTTGCCTTGTTCCGCGTAACGCGCGCGCGCCGCGGCAAGTTCGTCTTCGACCTGCTTTTCAATCTTCCTGTAGCCGTCTTGGAAGGCCTGGCTGAGGAATCCGGAATAGAAATTGATGTCCATCACCCCGCCGTTTTTGGCGAGGGCGCGAATCATATCGTCGGTCATATTGCGGGGAGCACTGCACAGAGCGCGGCAGGAGGAGTGGGAAGCAATGAGCGGCGCCTTGCTGACAGCCAGGGCATCGTAAAACGTGTTGTCGGAAACATGCGAGATATCCACCATCATGCCGACTTGGTTCATGCGCTCGATGGCCTGGCGACCCAGGGGCGAAAGCCCTTTCCAGCCGGGCTTGTCGCCGGAGGAATCGCCCAACTCATCATTCTTGGTGTGGGTCAGCGTCATGTAGCGGACGCCCAGGCGATAGAAGATGTCCAGCATGTGCAGATCGCCTTCAATCTGGTGGCCCCCCTCGAGTCCCATGAGGATGGCGATTTTCCCTTCGCGATGCAGGCGCTCGACGTCGTCCGCGGTGCCGGCCAAGCCCAACACGTCCGAGTGTCTCGCCACCTGCTGGTCGGTCACGTCAATCAGGTCCAGGGCGCGATGGATCAGGTCCTCCTTTGGCCAAGTTACATCCACCCAAATGGAAAAAAACTCGGCGCCCAGATGTCCGGAGCGCATCTTGGGGATACTGATCATAAACGGGCTGGCGGGGCTCGCGAGGTCGTAGCCTTCCTCGAGGAAGGCTTGAGGCGTGTCGGCGTGCGTGTCAATGATGATGGCGTGATCCAGTGCTCGCGTCGCCACCTGGCCGGCGTCCGGGGGCGCCTGGGCGAAGGCCCACGGCAGGGCGGCCTGGCCCGTCCCAAATAGCAGTAGCGCACAGGTTACCGCATGTACTTCCCATCGTCTAAGCGGCATAGGTCAAGAGTTAGCAATTATCAGGATGCAAGGAAGGTTTTGTCAAACCTAATCTGTCGCTGGGGGCAAGGGAGCGCGGGCATCCTGCCCGCTGTGGCACGGGCGTCCCGCCCGTGAGCAGTCATGGCCATGCCAGCGTGGGGAATTTTGCCTCAAAGATGTAATGCGTCGTTGCTTGCCTCCACCCGCTCCAGTATAATTATCGGTTATCTCGAAACTCTCAACGGAGCAAAGCGTAATGGCGGAGAAGGATTTGGTTCTTACTATAGCCAAGCTAGTTGACGAGATGCGAAAGGCGGGGACTCTTCCCACCGAGCAGGATTTGAACCGCTTGGCGGCTCAAGTTTCAAATGGTTTCAAGGCCAGGAAGGGGGAAGTTGCGCTCTTGTGCCTTTCCGCCGATGCGAGGACGCTGAGTTTTCTCTTTCCCATCAAGCTCTCGAAGATTGGGGCTATTCCCATGACCACCACACACTCGTTGGCCGCCAAGACCATCCGCGAAAAACGCGGTGACATCGTGAACAATTTCGCCAGCTATAAACACCCGACGGTTTTTGAAGCTGTCGACCTTTCTGACCAAGAGAAAGCTGTGCCCATCCAGAAAATTATGAGTTCGCCGATGATCGTGGAGGGGAAGGTTGTGGGCGTAATCCAAATCAGCCGCAAGGCGTGGCCTGGTGAGCCCGTCGGTCCTGACTTCACACAGGCGGACCTGGCGCAACTCGCCACCCTGGGTTCGATCCTGGGGAAATTTCTTTCGGAGTTACCCGCCCCTTCGATGATTCGGTCTAAGAGCCCCCGCGAAAGCCTGACATGAACAACATCCGCGTGCGCTTTGCGCCCTCACCCACGGGGTACCTACATGTGGGGGGTGCGCGCACGGCGCTTTGTAACTGGCTTTTCGCGCGTCACACGGGCGGGGTTTTGATTCTCCGCATCGAAGACACGGACGTAGACCGCTCGAAGCCCGAACTCACCACCGCCATCCTGGAAAGCCTGGAATGGCTCGGCCTCAATTGGGACGAAGGTCCGATCTATCAATCCCAGCGCCTCGATCGTTACCGCGAGATGGTCTTGAATCTCGAACGCTCGGGGCATGCCTACCCGTGTTTTTGCACTCAGGAAGAACTCCAGGCCAAACGCGTCAAGGCGGAAGCCGAGCTCCGCGCGTGGAAATATGACGGCGCCTGCCGGGTGCTTACTCAAACGGAGCGGGAGCGGTTGCGTGCGGAGGGCCGCCCCGCCGCGGTGCGCTTCCGCGTGCCGGATTCCGGCCAGACCAGCTTCGAGGACCAGGTCTTTGGCCACATTGAAGTCGCCCACCAGGATCTGGAGGACTTCGTGCTCCTGCGCTCGGACGGACATCCAACCTATCACCTCGGGGTGGTGGCCGATGATCTTGACCTGCGCATCACCCATGTGATTCGCGGCGCCGACCACATTTCCAACACCCCGAAGCAGATTCTGATGTACCAGGCGCTGGACGCACCCGTGCCGATCTTTGCGCACCTGCCGCTGATTCTCGGACCGGACAAACAACGCCTGTCGAAACGGCATGGAGCGACCTCGGTGGGCGCCTATCGCGAGCAAGGGGTTCTGCCGGAAGCCTTGGTCAATTTCCTGGCCTTGCTCGGCTGGACGCCTCCTGGCCAAAAAGAAATTGCGCCCATCGAGGAGATGATTCGCGATTTTGATCTGGCGGCCGTTTCCAAATCGAATGCTGTCTTCGATCTCGAAAAGCTGGCGTGGATGAACAGCGAGTACGTGCGCCACCTGCCGGCGGAGCAATTGCTTCCACTGGTGGAACGAGAATTGGCAGAAGCGGGACTGGGGACTCGGGACTCGAGATTTTCGACTCAGGAGGAAGAACGGTTCAGGCAAACCATTCTGCTGCTTCAATCGCGAGCGCGGACGCTCAAAGACTTTCCCGGCGCCTTCCGCGCATTCTTCACCGACGACTTTGCATATGATCCTGATGCGGTAAAAAAGTTCTGGAAGGAACCGGCGCTCTCAACGCTTCTCGACACGCTCGCCGACCGCCTGGCGGCAACTGAGCCCTTCGATTTGGCCGGGACGGAGACGACTCTGCGCAGCTTGGCGGAAGAAAAAGGCGTGAAAGCAGGGCTCTTGATCAACGCCACGCGCCTCGCGGTAACCGGTCAGGGAGTGGCTCCGAGCTTGTTTGATGTCATGCTGGTGCTGGGGCGCGATCGGGTCACCTCCCGTCTTCACGGCGCCGCGACGCATTTGCGGTCAGGTTAGGCCCCGCCACTGGGCTTTTTGATAACGGATTGAATGTAAGGGATCTCCCCTGATTGCAGATCCTCAAGCAGAGCAGTGATGAGTGAAGAGTAACAAGCGACTAGCCAAAACGCGCTTGCTTGTCACTCGTCACTTGTCACTGCCCTTTGGCGTCGCCGATTTTCTTCTTCAGGGCCTGGTAGGTTTCCACGGCTACGATGGCAGCGGCGAAGACTGCACCCACCGTTGTTAGCACCTCCGTGGCGCTCTTCAAGAACCTCAGCAGTTTCCCCATGCTTTCGCTCCTCCGATTGGCAGCCATACGCCTTCCGGTATATTTTCATTATACCGTTCCAAGCCGAGAAATGTCGCGTGCACACCTTGCGCGGAAATTTCCAGCAAGCCGCAGCAGCGTGGCAATGAAAACCGTTTCTTACCCGCACTGCCGGGGTTGAAGAAGAGCTTGCCGCCCAGAATCAACGCGCAGGGCTCATGGGTGTGGCCAAAGATCACCACCTGGGACTCTTCCGGAAGACTTTCCAGGAACCGGCGGCAGTGCTCAGCCGGTTTTCCTTCCCGGGAACCCGCCTGGGCCCAATCGCGTAACGCCGACTGTGGCTTGGGCAGTTCGTGCACCATGTAGACTTCGACGCTGCCAAACCGCCGCGTGAGGGTGGGCGCGAGCCCCAGCGCAGCCGAACCGACATTGCCCCGCACCGCTTGGACCGGGGCAATGGCATGGAGTTGGGCGAGCACAGCCTCGGATCCTACGTCACCGGCATGCAAAATTTCTTCGACACCTTGTAACACTGAGGAGAGACGCGGATCAAAATATCCGTGTGTGTCGGAGACGACGCCAATTCTCATAGGAGTCAGGAGCTAG